>Ga0335078_10000103_pt1 | contig 149739 bp, 105 predicted proteins | sample Lox_Sample_32_FD_206711 | JGI IMG/M metagenome (GOLD analysis project Ga0335078, IMG submission 206711) | Soil microbial communities from Loxahatchee National Wildlife Refuge, Florida, United States - Lox_Sample_3.2 | ecosystem: Environmental > Terrestrial > Soil > Wetlands | place: USA... | reverse complement strand
AAGAAGAAAACCAGCCAGAATGTGGAAATGAAGGGATCCAAATCGCCAGGTCGCGCCAGCCGCCGGTCTCGGCGGGGCAAGCGGGTCAAGGCTTCGGCCGTCTACTTTTGCACCAGGCTATAGCTAGGAATACCTCCCACGTCGCTCCGTGGGCGGGCGTCAAAGGCCTTCCAGGCGACGGGAGGTCGACGCGAAAAGTGCAGTGGGAACTCATCGTCATGAGGCCGCCTTCGCGTGGTTTCCCGGCCTCCTTCCGGCCGTCGGGCGCGGTGATCCGCCCGAGGCCGTCCCTCCCCATGGAGGTCGAGCAGAACCCGCGGGGGCCGGCCATAAGCTCGGCAATACCATGGCCGGACAGAGTTTCGACCTCGTCGTCATCGGCAGTGGACCGGCCGGCCAGAAGGGCGCGATCAACGCCGCCAAGCTCGGCAAGAAGGTCGCCTTGGTGGAAAGGCGCGCCATCGTCGGCGGCACCTGCGTGAACACGGGCACCATTCCCAGCAAGACGCTGCGGGAGGCCGTGCTGTACCTGACGGGCTTTCGAGAGCGTGCTTTTTACGGCAGGTACTATTCGCTGAAGGAGGACATCTCGCTGAAGGACCTCTCCTCGCGGGTGGACATGGTCGTGGCGAAGGAGATCGAGGTCATCCGCGCGCAACTGCGGCGCAACGGGGTCACGACGTTCGAGGGAACGGCCCGCTTCGTCGACGCGCACACCCTCGAAGTGGAGGGCGGGGAGAGGCTGGCCCTGCGTGCCGACTACATCCTCGTCGCTTGCGGCACGCGGCCGGCCCGCGACGAGCACATCCCTTTCGACGGCAGTCGTGTCCTCGACACCGACGAGCTGCACAGGCTCTCCCGGGTGCCGCGCGAGGCGATCGTGGTCGGAGCGGGCGTCATCGGCCTCGAATACACTGCCATCCTCTCGGCCCTGAACGTCCGGGTGACCCTCATCGATCAGCGGCCGGTCTTCCTGGACTTCGTTGACAAGCAGATCGTCGATTGCCTGGCCTATCACCTGCGTTCCCGAGGCGTCGTCTTCCGGCTCGGCGAGAGGGTCGTCTCGGTCCACCTCGAGGCCGAGCGGGACCGGGTCGTCGCCGAGCTCGAGAGCGGGAAGTCCGTTCACGGCGACATCCTGCTCTACGCGGCGGGCCGGAAACCCAATACCGATCTGCTCGACCTCGGCGCCGCTTTGCTCGCACCGGGTCCCCGCGGCAAGCTGGAGGTGAACGAGACGTTCCAGACGGCGGTGCCTCACATCTATGCGGCCGGGGACGTCATCGGCTTCCCGGCGCTAGCGAGCACGTCGCTCGAGCAGGGCCGGCTCGCCACGAGCCACATGTTCGGCATCCCGGCCCGCCACACGCCCTCCACCATCCCGTACGGCATCTACACCATTCCGGAGATCTCGATGGTGGGCCCGAGCGAGGAACAGCTCACCGCAAGCAAGGTGCGGTACGAGGTCGGCGTCGCCCGCTACGCCGAGCTCGCCAAGGGTCACATGCTCGGCGACGAGGACGGACTGCTGAAGCTCCTCTTCGACCCCGGCTCGCTGAAGCTCCTCGCCGTCCACTGCATCGGAGAACGGGCCGCCGAGATCGTCCACATCGGGCAGGCCGTGCTGAGCCTCGGCGCCACCATCGAGTACTTCCGGGACACCGTCTTCAACTATCCCACCCTGGCGGAAGCCTACAAGGTCGCCGCGCTCGCCGGCCTGAATCGCCTTTGAGGCCGTGCCGGCTGCACGAGCTCCCCAATAGCCAGTCGAGCCGACCTCGCGGCCTCCCCGGTGAGGAGGGTGAGGAGGTCCGCATTCCGGGAGTCTCGGAAAGCCACCGCGTTCCCTCGCCCCGGCCGACCCACGCGCGAGGGGCGCTTCACGCGAAGGCGGCCGCGAACGCGTCGAGTTGGTCGATGAGCGCGCGCCGCACGGGCGCTTCCACGAAGGCCGCCTCGAAACTGTTTCTCGCAAGGACGTAGGCGGCCTCACCCTCGAGACCGAGTGCCGAAAAGGACTCGGTGAGGTTGTGGTTCAGGTACCCGCCGAAATAGGCGGGGTCGTCGGAGTTGATGGTGACCGCCACACCCGCCTCGAGGAGGCGGCCGAGGACGTGATCGGAGAGCCGCGTGAACACGCCGAGCCTCACGTTGGAGAGCGGGCAGACGGTGAGCGGCACCCGCTCCCGCGCCAGGCGAGCCACGAGCTCGGGATCCTCCAGGCAGCGCACCCCGTGATCGACGCGCTCCGCTCCGAGCGCATCCAGGGCTCCCGCGATGTACGCCGGTGGACCCTCCTCGCCGGCGTGTGCCACGACGTGCATCCCGAGTTCGCGGCATTGCGCGAAGACGCGAGCGAACTTCTCGGGGGGGTGGCCCCGCTCGCTCGAGTCGAGGCCGACCCCGATGATCCGGTCGCGGAAAGGCACGGCCGCCTCGAGCGTCTCGAAGGCCTCGCGCTCGGTCAGGTGGCGCAGGAAACACATGATGAGCTCGGCCTTTACGCCGAGGCGCCGTGCCTCCAGGCAGGCGCGCCACAGCCCGTTCACGACGGTCGCCATCTCGATGCCGCGGGCGGTGTGCGTCTGCGGGTCGAAGAACATCTCCACGTGGACCACGTTCTCGCGCGCGGCTCGCCCGAGGTAGGCCGACGCCATCTCGAAAAAGTCGCGCTCGGTGCGCAGGACGCTCGCCCCGGCGTAGTACAAGTTGAGGAACGATTGGAGATCCCGAAAGGTGTAGGCCTCCCGCAAGGCAGCCACGTCGCGGTAGGGCAGCGACACGCCGTTGCGAGCGGCGAGAGCGAAGATGAGCTCCGGCTCGAGCGTGCCCTCCACGTGGAGATGGAGTTCCGCCTTGGGCATGCCATGCAAGAACTCCGGCAGGCGCTCGCGAGGGATATCGAGGTTCATCGAGCGAATCTTGCCCAAGTGATGCCCGGGAGGCAAAGCCTGTTACGAAGGTGCTCAAGCCTCGAGCGTCGAGATGTGTACCCCTCGCCGAAAGCCTCGCGCCTCGACATTCCCTGCCTCATCCGGAGCTACCGCGTCCCGCGGCTCGGCGTCTTGGCGTGAGCGAGAAGTTCGCCGAGGCTCGCCCAGCGCCACTTTTCGCTTGGCGAGCGCCCACGCAGCTAGGGCAGCCCGCTTGCCTGCCTTTCCCGTCAGTGGTCGAAGCTCCTGCGAGGAGCCGGACCGCCCGGGAGTGGCCGCTTTGCGAACTCGAATGCGTTCTCGGCGAGCGGCCGTGCGCCCGCCAGTTCACAGAGACTCTCCGTGCAAGCCCAGTGCGCTTCGGCCGTACGGTACAAAGCCACGCTGGAGTGCGCCCCTTAGGTGGGCGCAGGGTCGAGGTGGGCGCGGTCGGCTCGCCGAGCTTCTTCTCCCGAACCGAGTGGCAAAGAGGCAAGCTTCGACTGGAGCAAGTGACACGGGAACGCCTCGTTGCCGTAGCGACTGCGCGGCTCGGGGGCACCAGGCGGGTCTCCCCTCTCCCGGCGCGTTTGTCGTCCTGGGGTCGGGCAGGGGGTGAAACAGCCCCAGCGAGCGGCCTTGAATCGGGAAGAAAGTCGGAGTCGCCGCTTTCGCCGGGTCGGATGCGGGGAGCCGCGAGGATCTGTTCAGGGCGCGCTCCAGGCGAGGTGGATCCCAAGGAGTGACCCTTCCCCAAAGAACTGCCGCCGACGAACTAGGTGCTTCGCCGGAGATGAGTCAAAGAGTGCGAGGGCTCCAAGAGCTCCGATGCTTCGCGGCCGTGGCCCAGGGTCTCCCGATGACAGCTCGGGGGCTCCGATCGCGCGAGCGGGGCCCCCTCCCGGGAACATCCAATCCCAGTCGCTCCTCTCCAGAGGGGGACGGAAGCCTTCGAGGTCGAGCGAGGCCCGAGGGACCCACCGAGGGCGCCGACCGTGAATAGAGAGGCCCTTCAGCTGGCCTAGCCCGACTTGGGCTTCCATCGTTGTGGACGCGGGGCCGACCCGAGGTGCAACGCCAATCCGGACGACCCACGGTCGGCTGGCCTTCGCTATGACCGAGAGAGAAGCGTCATCCACGCGTGCGAGCGGTCGAGACCCTCGCTGCGATGAAAGTCCCATGAGAGGTTCCCTCTCTTGCGAGGGTGGGCGTATCCTCGGTTGAGTTCGCGTGAAGCGGGGGAGAACAGGCGCCGCAGGGTCGCTCGCGCCAGATTTTTCGCTCGCCTCGCTCAGCTGGGGAAGCGGCGGCGTTCGTGGCGAATGGAGGGGAGGCCCCATGGCACAGCCGAAAAAGCCGAGACGTCCGAACAAGCAACCCGGGTCCTCGCCGAAGAGAAAAGCCGGCGCGCAGACGAAGAGTCGGCCGGCGGTCGCCTCTCCGCGCGAGACCGAAGTCACTCCTAAAGTAGAACCTGCCAACGCCTTCCCCATCGTAGGCATCGGAGCATCCGCCGGAGGGCTCGAGGCGCTCGAGGCCTTCTTGAAGAACACGCCCGAGCACGGCGGCATGGCGTTCGTGGTGATCCAGCACCTCGATCCCACCCACAAGGGCGCCATGGTCGAGCTCTTGCAGCGGGCCACGCCCTTACCGGTCATCCAGGTGAAGGACAATCAGAAGGTGGAGCCGGACCACGTCTACGTCATTCCTCCGGGCAAGGACATCTCGATACTGCATCGGGTTTTGCACCTCATGCCGCAGATCGCTCCCCGGGGTCTCAATCTGCCCATCGACGGCTTCTTCCGCTCACTTGCTGAGGATCAGCAGGAGCGGAGTATCGGCGTCGTCCTCTCGGGCATGGGCTCGGACGGGACCCTTGGGCTGCGCGCCATCAAGGAGAATGCCGGGGCGAGCTTCGTGCAGTCCCCTTCCTCGGCCAAGTTCGACGGCATGCCGACGAGCGCCATCGATGCTGGGCTCGCCGACGTGGTGGCTCCGGTCGAAGAGTTGCCCAGCAAGATCATCGCTTACCGGCAACACACTCCATTCATGGGGGCAGTCGAACGTGACGTTCCCCAGGCGGATAAGTCGCAAAGCGCCCTCGAGAAGGTGTTCATTCTCCTGCGTGCTCAGACCGGCAACGACTTCTCGCTCTACAAGAGGACCACGGTCTACCGCCGCATCGAGCGTCGGATGGCGCTCCACCAGATCGACCGGATCGGGAACTACGTCCGCTATCTGAAGGAGAACCCCAAGGAGACCGACCTCCTCTTCAAGGAGCTACTCATCGGGGTGACGAGCTTCTTCCGCGACCCTGCCGCATGGGAGCATCTGGCGAAGGAGGTCCTGCCTCCGATGCTCGGTGAACGGCGCGGAAACGCGGTGATCCGAGCCTGGGTCCCTGGCTGCTCGACGGGCGAGGAGGCTTATTCGCTCGCCATCGTCTTCAAGGAGGCGCTCGAGAAGCTCAAGGCGCCCGCGAACCCGTTGCTCCAGATCTTCGCTACCGACCTCGACCGCGACGCGATCGAAAAGGCCCGACAGGGGCTCTATCCGACCAACATCGCGGCTGACGTTTCCCCTCAGCGGCTGCGCCGGTTCTTCTTTCAGGAGGAACGCGGATATCGGGTGAGCAAGGACATCCGGGAGATGGTGGTGTTCGCTCCTCAGAACGTCATCATGGATCCCCCCTTCACGAAGCTCGACATCCTCTCCTGCCGTAATCTCCTCATCTACCTCTCCCCTGAGCTCCAGAAGCGGCTCGTCCCGCTCTTTCACTACAGCCTCAACTCGCATGGCGTCCTGTTTCTGGGGAGTGCCGAGTCCATCGGTGCCTTCTCGAGCCTCTTTGCAGCCCTCGATGGACGGACGCGAATCTACCGGAGACTCGAGTCGGCGGGTGCACCCGCGATCGATTTCCCTCCCTCCTCCGGGCTCCTGAAAGAATCCCCGACGCGCGAGGCCGACATCGCTTCTCCGGCTGGGCAGGCCACGAACCTCCAGGTGCTGGCAGACCGCGTGCTCGTCCAGCGATTCGCGCCGGCAGGGGTTCTCACCACCGAAAAGGGGGACATCCTCTACACGAGCGGGCGGACCGGGAAGTACCTCGAACCCGCGGTGGGCAAGGCCAACTTGAACATCTTCGCCATGGCCCGCGAGGGCCTGCGCTTCGACCTCAACAGCGCGTTCACGACCGCGCTCCGCCAGGAACGTCCCGTCACGGTGCGGGGGGTGAAGGTGGGGACGAACGGGGGGACGCAGGCCCTCGACATCACGGTGCAGAGGCTGGACGTTCCGAAGGAGCTGCGCGGCTCGATGATGATCGTGTTCAGCGACGTACCCGCGCAACACGAGGACAAAAAGACGACTTCGCAAGGTACCCCGACGCGCCACAGCGCCCGCCTGGTCGAACTCGAGCGGGAGCTCCAGCGCGCGCGAGAGGAAATTCAGACCGTCCGCGAGGAGATGCAGACCTCCCAGGAGGAACTGAAGAGCACCAACGAGGAGTTCCAATCCACGAACGAGGAGCTCCAGAGCACGAACGAGGAACTCACGACCTCGAAGGAGGAGATGCAATCGCTGAACGAGGAGCTGCAGACGGTCAACCACGAACTGACGGCCAAGGTGGACGAGCTATCGCGGTCGAACAACGACATGAAGAACCTGCTCAACAGCACCGACATCGCGACGCTCTTCCTCGACAGCGACTTGAACGTGCGGCGCTTCACCACCCAGACCGCCCGCATCATCAAGCTCATCCCGGGCGATGCCGGGCGTCCCATCACCGACCTCGTCACCGAACTCGACTACCCCTCCCTGAACGACGACGCGCGGGAAGTCCTGCGCACCCTCATCTTCAAGGAGGCCACTGTCTCGGCCCGCGACGGCCACTGGTACACCGTGCGCATCATGCCCTACCGCACGCTCGAGAACGTGATCGACGGGCTCGTCATCACCTTCACCGACGCCACCTCCTCGAAGCAGCTCGAGAAGGCGCTCCGCGAGCAGGCGAGCGAGATGCGCCAGCTCGCCGAATCGCTCCCGAACCTCATCTGGACGAGCCGCCCCGACGGTACGGTCGACTACTTGAGCCGACAATGGATTGACTACACCGGGATTTCCGAGGGGGAACAGCTCGGATTCGGCTGGCTCCAGGTCGTTCACCCCGACGAGCGCGAGCGCGTGCGCAGGACTTGGACGGCGGCCATGGCCCAAGGAGGGACGCTCCAGCTGGAGTACCAACTAAGGAGCAGAGACGGGCTCTATCGCTGGTTCAAGGCGCATGCGGTACCGAGCCGAAGTGCCGAGGGCCGGATCATCCGGTGGTACGGCAACAGCACGGACGTCGATGACCTGAAGAGAGCCGAAGAGGAAAAGACCAGGGCCTCGGAACAGATGGCGAGCATTCTCGAAGGGCTCGGCGACGCCTTCCTGGCCCTCGATGAGAACCTGACCATCACCTACTTGAATGGGGCCGCCGAACGGGCGCTCGATCGCAAGCGCGAGGAGCTCGTGGGAAAGCCGTACTTCGACTCCTTCCCCGAGGCGCGAGGCTCCGTTCTCGAGGAGCAGTATCGCAAGGCCCTTTCGGAACGTGTTCCCCTCAGGTTCGAGGCGCACTTCGACCACACCTCTTATGGTGAGCTCTACAGCCTGCAGGTCTATCCTCATGCTGCGGGCATTTCGGTGGTCTTTCACAAGGGGAGGGACGGCCGTCCCCAAGCGGGGGAAGACGGAAAGCCGTCGCAGTGAGGCAGGGCACAAGCGCATGGCGGACAGCAAAGGCTCTAGCACCGATCCGGATGTCCTTCGTCGCCGCGCCGAGGAGCAGCTCAGGGAACGCGCGCCGCACGAGGCCCTGAACCGCTCGGTTGACACGCTGAGGGTTCTCCACGATCTGGAGGTCCACCAGATCGAGCTCGAGATTCAGAACGACGAGTTGCGCGCGTCCCGCTACGAGGCGGAGGAAGCGGCAAGGCGCTACACCGAGCTCTACGACTTTGCACCGGTGGGCTACGCCACGCTCGACACGGACGGAATGGTCCGCACCGTCAACTTCGCCTGCGCCAATCTCCTCGGCCTCGAGCGCGCCCGCCTCGCCGGGCGCCGCTTCGGGGCCTTCGTGGCGGACCACGACCTCAAGGCCTACTTGGGCTTCCTCGAGCGGGCAGGCCGGGGTGAAAGGAGAGAGACCTGTGACCTCGCCCTCCGAAGCGGGAAGGAGGGCTCTGTCCAGGTCCACCTCACCGCAACGCTCCTCGACAAGCCCGTGCCGGAGCTCCTCGTCGCCATGGAAGATGTCACCGAGCGGCGGAGAAAGGAGATGGAACTCGAGGAGGCGTTCCGGCTCCTCAACTTCTCGCAACACATCGCCGGCCTCGGCACCTTCACCTTCGAGCTCGCCAGGGGTCAGTGGACGAGCTCGGCGGCGGTAGACGAGATTCTCGGCATCTCGGCGGGCTGGGATAGGAGCCTGCGCGGGTTCTTCGCCCTCGTTCCCCTCGAGGACCGCCAGGACCTCGAGACCTATCTGCGCTCGGAGGCACCCCGGGGCACGCCGCTCAATCGAGAGTTTCGCGTCGTGAACGCGAAGAGCGGAGAGGTGCGCTGGGTGTGGATGCGAGGCGACGTCGAGTACGACGTTTTGGAACCCCTCCGCCTCGTGGGTACCCTGCAGGATATCACCGAGCGCAAAGCCTTGCAGCAGGAGCGCGCCAAGCTCCTCAAGGAGACCGAGGCCGCCCGGGCCGCGGCCGAGGAGGCCAATCGCTCGAAGGACGCCTTCCTGGCTGCCCTCTCCCACGAGCTGCGCAATCCGCTCACCCCCATCAACAACAGCCTCGTCATCTTGGAGCGGTCTCAACCCGGCAGCGAGCTCTCCCATCGTGCCCTGCGCACCATCGATCGGCAGGTGCATCACCTGGCACGGCTGGTCGACGACCTGCTCGACACGACGCGCATCGCGCGGGGAAAGGTCAAGCTGCGCAAGGACCGGGTCGACCTGAACGAGATCGTGAAGAACCTTTCGGAGGACCACCGGCCGGTCTTCGAGGCGAACGAGGTCAAGCTCGAGGTCGCCTTGGCGCCCCGGCCGGTCGCCGTGGAGGGCGACTGGCACCGGCTGGGCCAGGTGGTGGGTAACCTCCTGCAGAATGCCGCCAAGTTCTGCCAGCGGGAGGGCAATACCCGGATCGCCGTGTCCGAGGATGCGAGCGAGCAGCAGGCTCTCGTCACGGTGGCGGACGACGGGGTGGGAATCGCGCCCGAGGTGCTCGGCCATCTCTTCGAGCCCTTCGTGCAGGGCGACACCACGCTCGCGCGGAGCAAGGGAGGCCTCGGACTCGGCATGGCCCTCGCGAAACAGCTCGTGGAGCTCCACGGGGGCCAAATCTCCGCGAGGAGCGGAGGGGTGGGCCGGGGGGCACAGTTCACGGTACGCCTGCCGCTCGCCCCCCCGACTGTAGCGGCACTTCGGGCGCCACCCTCCGCTTCGAGTGCGTCCCTCGTGCGCCGCCGCGTGCTCATCATCGAGGACAACGTCGATGCGGCGGATACCCTCCGCGATCTCCTCGAGTTGCAGCAGCAAGAGGTGGCGGTCGCCCACAACGGTTCGGAAGGACTCGAGCTCGTGCATGGCTTCCGCCCCGAGATCGTGCTCTGCGACATCGGCCTCCCCGGCATGGACGGCTACGAGGTGGCGAGGACCATCCGCGCGGGCCGCACGCCCGACTGTCCCTACCTCGTCGCCTTGAGCGGCTATGCGCTGCCCGAGGACGTGCGCCGGGCCTCGGAGAGCGGGTTCGACCTGCACATCCCCAAGCCCCCCAGCATCGAGGATCTCGACCGCCTGCTCGCGGAAGTACCGCGCCGCGTGGCCCCTTCGCCGACCGATCGCAGGCCCAAAGGCCCGCTCTAAGAGGAAAGCTCCATCAAGTGTTTACAAGGCCAGGAGCCGCAGCTCCTCCTCGCGCGGCGCACCCCGGAGGCGCGCGGCGAGCGCGGGCGAACATGAAGTTCAGCCGAGCCTGCGGGCTGAGGTCGTGGAGGCCCCAAGGTGTTCTGTCCCGCGCAGGCGCTGAAGGAGGCCCGGCCACCGAGGCGTCGGACACGTTCCTGCGAGTACGCGCCCAGGGAGGCGAGCTGTTCCGCAGCGCTGGCGAGAATCGGTCGCACCCGACCCAACATCACCTTTTTCTGAAGCGCGGCCGCCGAGCTGCGCGAGGCCGTCGCCCGGGGAACGCGAAAAAGCTCCCTCGACGTCTCGGGCCCTGCCCGGCTACCTCCGCGCGAGGGGGCTTGGCTCGACCTGATCGAGGCGCGTCGGAATTGAGCGCGCCCGGTCGTGTAGTTCCTGTGAAGGCCGTCGGCCGAGCCGAATGGACGGGGGACCCTCCCGGGCTAGATCCGTTTCACCAACCCACACGGTCCTTGGGACCAGCAACTCCCGGACTGCCCTATAATCGCGCCCACTCTTTGGGACGGACGCGGCTGCGGCTCCTAGGCCGAGCACGTTCCCGGCCGGGTCCCCCTCGCCCAGCGGAGTGGCCCATGAAAATGCGAAGCATGACCGTCGTGTTGCTCGCGCTGTCCCTCGCCGCTCTCGCCTGCAGCAGCAAGAGCTCGTCGCAGAGCTCGGTCACCCTCCTCAACTACATCGACTTCCCCGCGACCGGCACCTGCGCCAACGGGCGCGTCCTGTGCAGCACGGGCTGCGTCGACCCGCTCACGAACCCCGAGCACTGCGGGAGCTGCAGCACGGCCTGCGCCTCGAACCAGGTGTGCGTGGGGGGGACCTGCACGAGTGCCTGCCCGGCCACCCAGACCGAGTGCGAGGGCCTGTGCGTCACGCTCGCCACCTCCGCCCTCCACTGCGGGAGCTGCGGCAATGCCTGCCCGGCCGGCCAGGCTTGCGTCAACGGTCAGTGCAGCTCGACCTGCCCCGGCAACGAGGCCCTCGGCCAGTTCTTCAGCGCCGAGGGGCCGACCACGGTCTGCTCGAGCCAGGCGAGCGACTCGAACAACTGCGGCACGCCCTTCACGGTGTGCCAGGGGGGAAAGGCTTGCTCGAACGGAAGCTGCACCGAGGTCTGCCCGGGGACGGGCAACTGCGAGGGCGTCTGCGACGACTTCGGCTCGAACCCCAACCATTGCGGGAATTGCAACACCGCCTGCAGCCCGGGCCAGCTCTGCATCAACGGTCAGTGCACGACGACGAGTTCCTGCCCCACCGGTTACACCGCGTGCGCCCGAACCTGCGTCGACACCGCCAACAGCGTGACGAACTGCGGCGGCTGCAACGTCGCCTGCGCCGCCGGCCGAGTCTGCGTGAACGGGGCCTGCACGGCGAGCTGTCCGCCGGACCAGACGAACTGCAGCGGCGCCTGCGTCTCGCTCGCGACGAGCAACGCCGGCTGTGGCGCTTGCGGGAACGTGTGTGGGCCCGAGCAGTTCTGCTCGGGCGGACAGTGCCAGAGCGCCTGCGGTGCCGACAGCCTCCTCTGCACCGACCGCTGCGTGAGCCGCAGCACCTTCGCGCAATGCGGCGCCTGCGGCACGACCTGCGCGGCCGGGCAGGCCTGCCTCGACGGGACCTGCACCGCGAACTGCCCCACCGGCACCCAGATGGTGGACGGGGCGTGCGTGTCGTACTCAGCCGACAACCTCAATTGTGGAGCTCCCGGCAAGGTCTGCCTGGCCGGCACCAACTGCACGAACGGCAGCTGCGCGGCCTTCACGGCGGGGGGTGACATCCAGAGTTGCTCGGGACGATTGGTGAACGTCACCAACAGCGCCACCAACTGTGGAGTGGATGCCACAGCCTGCGGCCACGCCTGTGCCGCGGGCCAGGTCTGCATCCAGGGTGCTTGCGTCGGCACGAGCAGCGCCCCCTGCGGCCCCGACGAGACCCTGTGCAACGGGACCTGCGTCAACACACGCTCCGAGTTCTACAACTGCGGGGCGTGCAACAGCCCCTGCACGCTCGGGCAAGTCTGTTATGAGGGTGCGTGCCTCACCTTCGCCAACGCCGTCAACGCGGAGGACGCGGCGGTCTCGGGGTCGAACTACCAGAGCTGCGGGTCCTACACTGCGAACTTCGCTTCGGACCCCAACAACTGCGGCGGCTGCCGCCAGGCCTGTCCCTTCGGACAGGCCTGCGTAGACAGCACCTGCACGACGGTCTGCCCGACCAGCGAGACCATCTGCCCGCCCAATACCTGCGCGAATCTACAGACCTCGGCGACGAACTGCGGAGCCTGCGGCACCGTCTGCCCGCCAAACGAGCAGTGTCTGAATGGCCAGTGCGTCACCTGCCCGGCGAGCAGCTCCTACGCGGTCTGCAACGGAGCCTGCACCAACGTCACGAACGACGCCGCGAATTGCGGCGGTTGCGGCAAACCCTGCGCGGCGGGCCAAAGCTGCGCGACCGGCAGCTGCGGATAGGGCGGGCCGAGCCAGGACCCGGGAGCTCCAAGGCCTCCCCGACCTTCGCCCGGGAGGTTCCTCTTCGCACGAGCAGGGGGCTCCTTTTGCGCCGGGCGGCGTCGAGGCTCATTTCGGCGGCCCGCTCCATGCCCCCATCGGTACTTAATAAAATTCAGTCTAATCTTGATTTTTATGATTAAAGGCCTAAGTTAGTTTTAATTGGGTTAGGTTGACTCAGAATGTCCGACTGGAAAGAACTCACTCGGATGGCGAACGGGGAGCGGATCGTGGTCGAGCGCGTCCGGCTCGCCGCGAGCCGGGTCGCCATCGAAGGCGAGTTCGAGCTCCCGCCGCTCACCGCGCTTGCCTTCGAGGACCAGGTGTTCATCGGCGCTTTCGTGAGGAGCCACGGGTCCATAAAAGAGATGGAGCGCCTGTTCGGGGTGAGCTACCCCACCATCAAGAGCCGCCTCAACCGCCTGTCGGAGTTGCTCGGCTTGGAGCTCGGCGTCGAGTCCGAGCCGAGGCCCACCAAGTCCGAGGTGCTCGACCGCCTCGAGCGCGGCGAGATCACTGCCCGGGAGGCGGCGGAGGAGCTGCGCAAATGAGGTTTCCCCCGCTCGTCGCCCGGGTACGCCTCGGGCCAAGGCCGAGGCCCTTCACCTTCGCACCGCGCTTCACCATCCTCCCGCTCGCCCGCGGACTCTCTTGAGGCCCTGCGCCTCCCGTGGCACCGAGCTCGAGTTCCTGGGCCCGAGCCGCCACTTCTCCATCCTCTTACACTGAAAGGAACATCATGAACGAAGAACGTCTCCGCGTCCTCAACATGCTCGCCGAGGGCAAGCTGACCGCGGCCGAGGCGGCCTCGCTCCTCGATGCGCTCGGTGGAAATAAGCCGGCCGAGCCGGGGGCTCCGGCCCCGCAGCCGAGGTACCTGCGGGTGGTCGTCGACGGCCACGACGGGCAGGAGGGGGGCCGGGTCAACCTCCGGGTCCCCATGAGCCTCATCCGCGCCGGGGTGCGACTCGCCGCGCTCCTCCCGCCCGGAGTCCACGACGAGATCAACCGGGAGATGAAGAAGCACGGGCTCGACATCGACCTCTCCAAGGTGCGCCCCGAGAACCTGGAGGAGATCGTCGAGCACCTCGGCGAGCTCACCGTCGACGTGGAGGGACACCGCGGGGAGAAGGTCCGCGTCTTCTGCGAGTAGTCAGGACCGGGGCAACCCGTTCTCGAAGCAGTAGTAGAGGGTCTGGTAGTTCTTCCGGTAGGCCGCCACCTCCGCCCCCACGCGTTCGGGCGGCTCGTGCTTCACGAGGACCCGGCTCACGAACTCGGCGATGTCCTGCATGTGGCGCTCCATGAGCCCGAGGCGAGTCACCTCGATGGTGCCGATGCGCAGGCCGCTCGGCCGGTCCCACGCGTCCGGCGTGTCGCCCGGGATGAGGTTCTTGTTCGTGATGACGTTCGCCCGGGCCAGGGTCTGTGCCGCCACGAGGCCACCGCCGAATCGCCGCACGTCGGCGATCACCTGGTGCGTCTCGCTGTAGCCACGCTTCGCACCGATGACCGGCACGCCTCGCTCCTCCAGGGCGCGCCCGAGTGCCTTCGAGTTCTTCACGATCTGGGCCATGTAGGTCCGTCCGAACTCGAGCATCTCGGCCGCGGAGACCGCCAGCGCCGCCACCCGGTTCACCTGGTGCGTGGCGGCGAGGACCGGAAAGACCGCGAAGGCGAGAGGCTGCGTCAGCTCCGGATCGTTCCAGGCCATGATGCCGCTCTGCGGGCCGCTGAAGGTCTTTCCGGCCGATCCGGTGAGGACGGCGGCTCCCTCGCGCAGCGGGTCCTGAAACTGCCCCCCGGCGATGAGCCCAAGCTGGTGGGCTCCGTCGAAGAAGAGCTTGCCGCCAAAGGGCGCGATGATCTCGGCCATCTCCCGGCAGGGCAGAGGGAACAGGGTCATCGACATGCCGAGGGCGACGAGCTTCGGCTTCACCCGCTCGGCCTCTTCCCGAAAGGCCTCCAGATCGACCTCGAGCTCGGGGGTGAACGGGATGTCGACGATGCGGAGGCCCCGCACCCCGGCCGGGCCATCACGGCGGTTGCTGGAATGGCCCCCCACCGGCTGCGGCGCCGTCATCACGGTGTCGCCCGGCTGGGTGAGGGCGGTGTAGACGGCGAGGTTCCCGATCATGCTCGCGCACAGGCGGTGGTCTGCGTACTCGGCTCGCAGGGCACGCTTCAGCAGTTCCATGCACAAGGACTCGACCTCGTCGATGTACTTCGTCCCGGCGAACCAGCGGTTCACCGGCCCGATGTGTCCCTCGGCCGCCCGGGTGCCGATCTCCGCGGAGAGCAGGCTCCTCACCGTGGGGCTCGTCGGCGCCTCCGGGGCGAGGAGGTTCAGGCACTCGGTTCCGCGCCAGCGCTCGTTGCGCCTCACCGCCGCCACCACCTCCTGCGCCATCTCGCGAGCGCCCCGGCAGGCGTCGAGCACCTGCGCGGCGACCCGCAACGTCTCCCGATCGTGCACCTCGAACTTCTCCTCGGTCCTCTTCTCGACGTGCATGCTCCGCTCCTCTCGAAGGAGGAAGGTAACTCGGCAAGGTGGCGACCGTTCGAACAGGACGATTGCTTCGAACGGTTGGCGGGGGCTTCTCGCCTCAAGCCGGCTCGCCTAATGAAGACCCGGCCTGGCCTCGACCTGCACAAGCTACCCTGCCCCTCCGGGCGCCTCGAAGAGACCCTGCGGGGTCCTCCTCGGGACGGCTGCGGCAGGGAAGAGCTCCCTCGATCCGTGAGGTGGCCCGTGAGCCCGGCATGGCCCCGTACCCGGTCCTCGCCGCCTACCAGCAGCTCGTCGGGCCGCTTTTCTGGAGGCTCGTCACGGATCGGGTTTCTACGTGACGCACCAAGCGGGAGAGGAGCCACGGGCGATCGGTCATCCGTCAGCGAGCATCCCTGACGATCGCGCACACCTGGATCGGTCGAATGCCGTCAGGCTTACACTCGGGAATGGGCTGGCAGACGACGTGGCAATCCGGTTCTCGGACTGCGCATTCGCGCCGAGTAGGGGTCTGGATGCCGCAGGCCGCGTAGCACCCTGGGGCTTCGACGATCAGTTGATCGTGATCTTGAAGAATGAAGCGTTCGATCGGGCGAGCTCGCGCGCTCAGAACGACCGCCAGGACTCCGACGATCGTGACGACCGTGACTGGATAACGCCACATCACGTGCACCTCCTGGCCCCGTTTTGTGGCAGCTACTGGCAGACGCCGCTCGCCACATTGCAGGTGAGACCTGCGGGGCAATTCGATATACCGGTATCGAGGCATGACGGGGCTACGGGTGGAAAGGCCACGGCGTTGCCGCAACTCAGGGTCCCGATGTGACACAATACGCCTGGACCGCAGGAGGCCCCCGCCTGGCAGAGTGTGCAAGACCCGCCCAGGCACACACTCCCTGTGTTGGAGTCACAGACCGTCGCATCGGCGGCAAAGGTGGCGTCGGTGCACACCGGGAGTCCGCTCCCGCACGCGATGACGGCAGAGGTGGCGCACGGGTTGGTCGAGAGGCAGGGACCGGCGCTGCAGGCGGTGCACACGGCGGCGGAGCCAAGGCACACCCCTGGCCCTCCGGTCGCGGCGGTGCAGGGTGTTCCGGCGGGTTGAATAGACTTATTCGTGCAGACCGGGACCCCGGTCGAACAGTCTATGGTCGCGGTGGCCGCGCAGGGGTTGTTCGAGGCGCACGACGCTCCTGCCGTGCACAGGGTGCAGGCATTGCCCGGAGGCCCGCTGCAAACGCCTGCCGCACCGGTAGACGTCGTGCAAGCCTCTCCGGCCGACCGCGGGGTGTCGTCGACGCAGACTGGCGTCCCGGTCGAGCAGTCCCAGCCTGCGCTCGCGATGCATGCCCCGCTCGGCGTGCAGGCGGCCCCCTGAATGCACGCGGTGCAAGCGTTCGCGGGTGGGCCGCTGCAAGTGCCCGTGTTGCCCCCTGAGCTGCATGGAGAGCCGGCCGCGAGTCCGGGCCCTCCAATACAGACGGCCGCTCCGCTGGAACAGTCGGTGGTAGCGCTCTGAACGCAGGGGTTGCTCGAGGTGCAGGTTCCGCCCTGAGCGCACTGCACGCATCGCGATCCGGTGCCATCGCAAACACCGGCCGTGCCGCCCGCGTCGGTACACGGCGTGCCCGCGGGTTTCGAGGCACCATCCCTGCAGACCGGTGCGCCGCTCGAGCAGTCCACGCTCGCCTCGGTCGCGCAGGGTCCACTCGGTGAGCAGAGCGCCCCTTGCACGCAGAGGACGCACCCGCCGGCCGTGCCGTTGCACACGCCCGGCGCCCCACCGGCATCCGTACAGGGCGTGCCGGTGGCCTTGTAAGTCAGGCCAGCGCAGACCGATGCTCCGCTGCCGCACTCCACGGTCGCGGTAGAGGCGCACGGGTCGGCAGAAATGCAGGGCGCGCCCTGCGAGCACGGAGCACACGTGCCGGTGCTGTTGCACACTCCCGGCTGTCCGTTCGCCGTGCACGCGGTTCCCACGGCAGCCAAAGAGGTAGCGGCGCAGCTCGGCCCTGAGGAAGAGCAAGTGACGCTGGAAGCGGTGACGCAGGAATTCGTGGAGCTGCAAGCGGCACCGCAGCGCTGGAAGGTATAGGAAGCTTCGAGCTTCCCTGCGCCCGTACTCGCACAGTCGATGGTGTAGTCCCCGCTTATGACGTCTGCACTCGTCACCGGGTCCGGCGCACCAGCCGTGTAACCCCTGGAGCACCCGATGTGACTGATGCCAGCGGTGTCAAAGACCATCTCGATCACATCGGTGGAGGGCCCACAGGCGGTGGACCAGAGCGCGCTGGCGCCCCACGAGAAGGCAGGTGGGTCGATGAACGCCTCGGCCACGTTGGTCGGGAGCGTATGAGTGTAGCTGTCCATGGGAATGCAAGCGGCGCCCGAATAGGCGAAAGGCTGAAGCGTGGCAGTGCCAGAAGCGAGGAACACCCGTTCAACGCTGTCCTCGCCCACGTAAGAGAGGCTCACGTTACCGAGCGCGGTAAACGGCGTATCGGAATTGAGAGTCGAGTTGACGACGAAGGTCCCGGCCAGATCCTGCGTGGGATCCGCAAGGACGAGCGCCCAATCGCTGAAATGGTCCGCCGCGACCGTGATGAGGTGCGCCGAGGTATTTCGCAATACCGAAAGCACGGGAACCCAATAGCCAGCTGAATCCTGATAGGACACCCCGAGGCTCTCCGACGAGGCCTGGAGTGCGTCGGTACGAAAGGTGATGGCGACCGGGCCGTCGAATTGTGTTCCCGAGGGCTCCAGGCGGTAGGCGCTGCCCACCCCATGGGGAGCGGTATTGGTTATTGTTTGAATCGAGTACGATCCTGATGCACGAACAGCCCCGCTCGGAAAATTGACAATCAGTAGCCCATCGGACGAAGTGATCGAACCCCCCGCCGACCCCATGCCGCTTGAGACAGGGCTCGCGATCGGCTGTCCAGCACCCACCGGCGCTGGTCGCGTTGCCCCTGAGTTGGTCGTGGCTGTCTGACCGCAGCCGACGAGCGCGAGCGGGAGCGCGCACACCAAGAGCGGCGTGCGCCTCCGCGAGCCTGCGGCGCGTTTCACGGCCGCCAGCGTAGCACGCCCCGTTCCTGCCGGCCTGGGCATCTCAGGCGAGAGCGCACGGCCATCCTTGGCTCTATTCCTCTACGCAAATTCTGCGTGGAGCGGAATGGTCTTGGCGCGCGCCCGGCGTGAACATAAGCTGGCCACATGGTTCCTTCCGGCTACTGAAGGGCCGAACTTGGCCGAGCGGACGCTATTCAGTTTTCCCGGCCGCTTCATCTCGGCGCGTTCTACCTTCTTGCGCTGCCGGATCGCCCTGCTCTCCGTCGCCGTCGCGGCGTTCTGCGCCGCGACGCGACCCGCCGCCGCCGAGGTGAAGGGGGCCTTCCTCTTCCGCCTGATGCGCGCGACGGGGCCGATCGCGACGAGCTGGGCGCGTATCCTCTACGACGCAGACCACTCTGAACTCTATGTGGTCGATTCTTCGAGTGGTACGGTGAGCATCTTCAACTCGGCGGGGATGGAGGTCTTTACCTTCGGCGACGACCCCGAGACAGGGACGATCTACGATTTGGCCTTGCTGGAGGACAGCGACATTGTCGCGTTGGCCTACCTGAACGGGAAGTTTGAGCTGTTGCGATGCAACTTCCGTGGCGAGCTCATCGCGCGCATCGGCCTCGAGGGGATTCCAACCGCGCTGGCGAGGGACTTTGCGCCCACCGCGATCGCTTACTCACACGGCCGAGTCTTCGTGGCCGACGAGAACGGATTGAAGGTCCTGGTGCTCGATGCCTCAGGAAAGTACGTGTCATCTTACGATCTTGGCGCCCTTCTCAAGCTCAATGACAAGGAACGCGCCGGTGCGTCGATGAGGGGCTTCACTGTCGATTCGAGCGGCGAGCTGCTCTTCACGATCCCGCCCCTCTTCAAGGCGTACGTGCTGTCGCCCGGCGGCGAGGTGCGCTCGTTCGGCAAGCGGGGAGGCCGGCCCGGTCAGTTCAACATCACCGGCGGTATCCACAGGGATGAACACGGAAATTTCCTCGTGACGGACCTCCTTCGCAGCGCGGTCATGCTGTTCGACCCTGAGTTCAAGTTTCTCGGCGAGTTCGGCTACCGGGGATCGGATGCGGAGGGGCTCATCGGGCCGCTCTACGTGACGAGCGGCGACGGCAAGGTCTTCGTGTCGCAGAACGCGAGCCGAGGGATCAGCGTCTACCGCATCTCTCAGCCGTGATCGGGCTCGATTTTAGGGGGACCGGGCCCGGGCTGCCGTTCGCGTCAAGGGGGGCGCTCAGGTCGACTCGCTGGGCGATCACCAGGCCGCTCGGAATGCCGTGTAGCTCGTGCGTCATCGCCGGCGTTCACGCCAACGGGGCGGGGAACCCGGGACCCAGGGAGTCAACGAGACGGGGGAGAAGATCAGGATACGCACGTTGATTTGCTTGGCATCGTTCCTGGAACTCGCGCCGCATCGATCCGCGAAGCCTGGAGAAGCGCTTCCCGGTCTGCCGGACCCATCCCGCGAAAGCAGGGTTGAAGGCCAATGCCAACACGAGCGTGCGCGGCCTAGGGAAGTGGTCGGTCAAGATCACCACGGAACGCAAACACCACGGGCCGGTCTTCCGAGTCGGCCCGTGGGTTCGCGCCCACTTGCTAGTGAGTAACTCGGCTATGTTCGTTACCAGTTCTTCGCGTGCATTGGGCGCAATGGTGGCTACTCACCCCCCGGAAGGGCGACACCGACCCGACCATCGTCGCGGTCAACCGAGTCCATACACGGCCGAGCGATCGCGTTCCTGGGCGAGCGACTCCGCCAGGTTTTGGACGTCGTGCGCTCCTGACGAATGGTAGTGAGCCGACGCCTCCTCGCATTCTTGCGCCGACGATTGGTCTGGCTACCAGAACAGCGGTGGGCTCTTCGTACCCGTCGCCCAGGACGCCTCACGGCAGCGACGCGCCCGCTTCGCGCGGTGAGGCCGCTGCTCCATCGGTTTGAGCGGGCGCTGCTCTACGAATGCGTCGACCTCAAAGCCTCGGGCCACGGACTCCTCGCCCCGCTCGAGCAACGCTCTCATCGACTTCACTCTGTGTCTACCCAGCCTGCAAAATGCCCGGAAATCGAGCCGTTACGTGTCACCCCGCGGGAAGCGGGATCGCCCGCCGCGCTGCAGTTTACCCAAGGTCTAGGCGACTACCTGCCCGCCAAACCCCTTCGCGCAGGTTTGACAGGCTGTTCGCCCAGGGATGGAGAAAAGGACTCGGCATTCGTCGGGAGACGATCGATCGATGCGAAATCGCCCGTCTTCACAGGATCATAGGTGCGCAGGGTCGAACTCAATTATGGCTGTTCGCGGACCGTTAATGGCGCGGACCGTAAATTGTCTTGCCAACCTTGCAGGATAGCGGTTTGCTATCAGCATGCATCGCAACGACGAGGTGGAAAGCACCATCGTCGCGGAGCGCGCGGTCGCCGGGAGAATACCCGACGAGCGCGCGCGTCGTATTTGCTCGGCCACCGAGTCGCTTGACCTCGTGTGTGGGCGCGATTCCGTAGAGGACCCGCCGACAGGCCATGTGCGGGAAGCCATTCGCACGGGCCGGCGGGATATCGCAGCCGGCGGGAAAGAGACGCAGTCTAGTCGTCGAGCCGGTCGTCCCAACATCGAGAAAGCGCAGCCGGGCATCCAAGGAAGACTTGGAGAGACTCGTTCATCCGGTGACTCGAGGAGACCCCATCTCGCCCTGCGCTGGACTTGCAAGAGGAGGGCAAGCTTCGCCGCGGCCCCGTCGAGCACTCGACTTAGCGTGAATGCGCGAAATCCAGATTGGAATTGCTATCCCATTGACCCGATGCACGACCTCGCCTCTCACCCCTGAAGAGTTCACGGTGAAGATGGAACTACGCGCTGCAACCTTGCGACTTGACACGATAGTTTTTGAAAACGCGTTTCCCGCACCCGCCGCGCACCGGAGGGAGAACAAGATGAAGTTCGTGAGACTGACTGTCGCCCTGGCGTCCGTGCTGGGGTTCGGTAGAGCGTACGCATTCCACGACGGCGGCGTCGCGTACTGCGAAGGCTGCCACACGATGCACAACTCCACTGGGAACATGAGCGTGCGATCGGGAGGCACGGTCGACAACGGCGTGAAATACCTGCTCAGGGGCTCGGACCAATCCTCGACCTGCCTCAGCTGCCACGCCAACGCTGCCACCGGCAGTTACCACATCATGACGTGGCCGACCCCCAACTGGGCGGGTGGAGCCGCACCCGTCAACTTTAGCCCGGGCGGCGACTTCTCCTGGCTCACCTCTCCCGTCCGCACGGCGCCCACTGGAAGCCATGCGACGCCTCCGGCTCCCCAGCGCCTCGGGCACAACGTCATCGCAGCCGACTACGTCAGCGGCGCCTTCGGTATCGCGGATCCACAACTTATTACCGCGCCTGGGGGGACCTATGCCGCCGCTAACCTCACCTGCGTGAGCTGCCACGATCCGCACTCGAACGCGCGGATCATCGACTCGAGCGGGACGATTCAACATACCGCCCTCGGCTCGGTGGCGCTCCCCATCGCCGGTTCCGGCTCGTACGGCGCAACGCCGGTGACGACCACGACTGGTACCACCACGACCACGGTGGCCGCCGTCGGCGTGTACCGACTCCTCGGCGGGATCGGCTACGTGCCGGCCTCTTACACTGGCGGCCCAACCTTCAAGGCTGACCCGCCGGTGGCGGTCGCGCCCAGCACCTACAACCGGAGCGAGGCTGCGACCCAGACCCGCGTGGCGTACGGCAGGGGCATGTCCGAGTGGTGCGCCAACTGCCACGTCAACATCCACACCACCGTGTCCGATGGCCAGAGCGCGCCGTTCATCCACCCCGCGGGGTCAACCGCTCTGTTGGGCCAGTCCGCCAACCTCGCCGGCACGGCAACCACCAATGCCGCCATCTACAACGCATACAAGGCATCGGGCGACCTTTCCGGCAATCAGACCAGTTCCTACCTCTCGCTCGTCCCTTTCGAGGAGGGCACGGGGAACATCGCGACCTTGCTCGGCCATGCCGTCACCGACAACAGCCAACTGGGTGGGCCGACTACGGGTAACGAGAACGTGATGTGCCTGTCCTGCCACCGTGCTCACGCGTCGGGGTTTGGTTCGATGACGCGCTACTCCGTCACCGGCGACGAGTTCGTCACCATCGCGGGCGCGTGGCCGGGCAAGGACCGGGCGGATGTGAGTTCCGCCATGGGCATCCAGTACTCCGACAACTGGACCCAGGCCCAGTACACGGCGGCCATGTACAACTACCCGGCGACCAGTTTCGCCTACGATCAGCGCGTGCTGTGCAACAAGTGCCACGCCAAAGACTAACCTCCTCCGGGTTAGGCCGACAGCATGACGAGAGAATGGGGGGGTCGCTCGCGGCCTCCCCATTCTCTTCCTGGAGGGCCAATGAAGAGCGTGGCAGTCCTCGGCTTAGGGATACTCCTAGGTTGCGCCCACTTCACCTTACGTTCCGGGCGTTCGGTCGAACCGCTCGAGCACGAAGGCGAGGTGTACGTCTACCTCGAGCCCTGGCCCATTGAAGGCGAGCGCCTGGGGTTCACCCTAGAGGAAATGAGTGCGCAGCGTGCGGATGGGGCGCTCGCTCCGTTCGAACTCACCCTCCGTGATCTTCCCGGACCTCACCCCACCGGGCAACAGCTGCTAGCTCACGGCCGATTCGCCCCCGGATCCTATAGTGACTTGCTCATCACCGTTAAGGCCGCGAAGCTGGAGGCAGCCGAGGGCCCGGCGAGCCTGCTCCTGTCGGCCGAGCCGACCCCGGTCGAGGTGGCCTTCGCGGTCTCGGCTCGGAAGGCGGTGGTGATCGCTCTCACCTTCCGTGCGTCGACAGCGGTACAGGAGAGCTTCCGCTTCACGCCCGCATTCACGAGCTCACTGCCCGCGAGGCCGATGCCTCAGGTCGCGGGCCTGTGCACAAGTCCGGCCTCGAACGACGTATTCCTCTTCGACAAGCATACCCGCGAGGTCGTGACGGTAGTACCGACCGGCCGTGGCCCGCAAGGGGTAGCCCTCTCCCCCGCGCTCAACAGGGCCTATATCGCGCTCTCCGGGGAAGACCAGCTCGAGGTCCTGGACATCGCCTCGGGCAATCTTCTGCCCCGAATCCGACTGGCGGCCGGAGATGCCCCGCGCGAGCTCGCCGTCTCGCCGGATGGCCGAACGATCGTGGTAGTCAACCGCGGGTCCAATTCGGTGACGTTCGTGGATGCGGGCTCGAGCCTGGAGTTGACCCGGACCGCGGTCGGCGAAGAGCCGGGAGCCCTCCTCGTCGATCGTAGTTTCCGCCGCGCCTACGTCCTTAACGAGCGTTCCAGCACCATGACGGCCATTGACCTGGCCAACCGTTCGGTCGTGGGAACGGTCCGGACCGACATCTCCCCCCTGCGCGCCCAGATGAACCGCGCGGGGACGCGCATGTACCTCGTCCACGGAGGCTCACCGTACATGACGGTCTATTCACTGCCCGACCTGGCAGTCGTGAACCGCGTCTTCGTGGGCCTGGGGGTGAGCACCCTCAAGGTCGACTCGCGAACCGACCTTATCTACCTGGCCCGGGAAGGGGAAGGGCGGTTGTCGGTCTACGATCCCTTCGCTTTCATCCCGGTCGACTATCTCGACGTCCCCGAGGCCGCCACCTACATGGCCATCGACGATGTCGACAACACGCTCTTGGAGGCCGTTCGCGCTCCCCCGGCGGTGCTGGTGCACGACCTCGCCAGCCGCCGTCCGCTCTCGCGCATCGAGGTGGGCGAGGAGCCGTTTGAAGTGATCGTCGCCGGGGAGCGACTCTGAGTCCTGGATGACCTGGTCCCGCGGCCATGGCTATCTCGCCAGAATGTACGTAGGCCTCACGATGTTCCTCCGCCTGTCCCACGCTTACGCCGAGGGCCTTTCGGCGAGCGTCGAGCCCGACTACACGTACTCGACCACTCGGAGTTCCGACGCGACGGGTGCCATCACCACGAGTTCCACCACCGAGGTGGCGCAGCACTACAGGCTGGGACTCGACGAGTCCCTCTTTCCACGGCTACGGCTGCTCGGTTTCGGCCTGCTCGAGAAGACGCTCGACTGGACCACCACCGCCGGCTCCACCACGCGCTCCGACGACCTGCGCAAGAACCTCTCCGCTCACCTCTCGCTCACCCCTGATCTCCTCGCCGCCGAGGTGGGATACGATCGCCGCGAGGAGTCGTCCGGCGTCAGCACGAGCAGCATCCGCACCGATCTCGTGAACGAGGTCTACAGCGCACATGCGGGATGGCGCCCCACCGGGCTTCCCGCCCTGGACGTCACCCTCTCCCGGACGAACCAGTTTGACCCGCCCCATCGCGTGCAGGATGACTCCACAGACACCGCCATCGTGTCCGCGAGCTACAGCGATGTGAAGCAGCTCGACTTGCGATACACCATCGAGTACAGCGACGCCGACATCCGTCTCTCGGAAACGGAAACCACCGCCCTCACCAACACGGCGCGAGCCACCTACACGGACTCGTTCGACGCAGGCCGCACCTCCCTTTTCGCAGCCTATCTGGTGCAGAACCAGGTGGAGAGCACGACGGTGAACGGGGCCAACGGCACCGTCTCCACCCAGCAATTCCCTTTCGCCGGGCTCTCCCTGGTCGAGAACACGACGACACTCCCGGTGTCCGACACGCTCAACCCGAACCCAGCGCTCATCGACAACAACACCGCGGTGTCCGCCAGCCTGGACATCGGCTTTGCGCCGTCGTTCTCCGGCGACAACAACCTTCGCGACGTCGGCGTCCAATTCGTAGATGCGCTGACCAAAGTCAACACCATCTATCTGTGGGTGGATCGGCAGCTGCCACTCAACGTCTCGAGCCGCTACTCGTTCAGCGTGTATCAGAGCGACGACAACGGGCGGTGGACCCCGATCAACGTGACGGCTCCCGTGGTCTTCGGCATCTTCCTGAATCGATTCGAGATCACCATCGCCCAGACGCAGGCGCGCTACCTGAAGGTGGTGACCCAGCCGCTCCCCGCCACCGTCACCACCGACCCGCGCTTCACAAACGTACTCGTCACCGAGATTCAGACCTACCTCGTACAGCCGGCCTCGGCCCTGCGCGGCCAATTCACCAGTACGACGCAAACGGCCAATGCCACGCTTCACCGGCAGATCCTCGCCGAGCCCGGTCTTGCCTACGACGGTTCGGCCGTGTATTCCGTACAGCAAGGGGGCGCGAGCTACTTCCTGACGAACGGCCTCACGCTGCACCAGCCGCTCAGGCCCGCCCTCGACCTCACTGCGCGCGTCGCGCGCCAGGACTCCGACGTCGGGGCTGGCCACGTGGGAGGTTTCCAGTACAGCGCCTCGCTGGCGGCGAGGCCTCTTCCCACGTTGCTCCACAACCTCACCTACAATGGCCAATGGAACCACTCCACGCTCGGAGACGCTGTCCAGAACGCGTGGACCCTTTTGAACCGAATCGCGCTCTATCGCGGGGTGGACGTGCTGGCGATGATGAGCTACCTCATCAACAGGGACGAGCGGGGGGTGACGACCGAGGGGCCGACGGTCACCGCCAACCTGGCTCTCTCACCGCACCCGGCGCTGGCGATCTCTGGGAGCTATCTCTTCACGGAGGCCGTCGCGAGTGGCGGCGGCCAAGCCCAGACGACGAGTGAGACCGAACGCGTCGACGGGAACCTCACCTTTCAACCCTTCTCTGCCCTGTATGTGGCGGCCGGCCTCTCGCGCCTCATCAAGGGTGTGCTCCCGACGACCCTCCTCAACCTGGGCATCAACTTCTCACCTTTCCCGGGGGGGGCCGTCGTGCTGCAGTCGTCCTACATCCAGTCGCTCGACACCGCCTCGAATGCCACCTCGCGCCTCGCCGGCGTATCGGTGCGCTGGAACATTCGGAGCGGTTCCTACCTCGACCTCGGCTACGCACTGACCGACTCGAACTCCAGCGTACAGGTCCTCGACACCCGCAGCCTCACGGCAAGCCTCTTCCTTTCCATCTAGGGCGCCCATGAAGAACTCTCCGATCAGGGCATTGAGTTTCGCTGCCACTTGGATTGGCCTCCTAGCCTGCTCAAGCGCCGGGACGCGCTACCAGGACGCCACCATGGACTTCGGCTCGATCAAAGCCGTGGCCATATTGCCGTTCGCGAACCTGACCCAGAACTCGGCGGCGGGTGAGCGCGTACGGGATGTCTTTGGCAACATGTTGCTGGCCACCGGAGCGGTCTACGTGCTGCCACAGGGCGAGGTCGCACGTGCGATCGTCCGCCTCAACCTCGCGACGCCGACCACCCCCAGCGTCGAGGAGGTGACGAAGCTGGGGAGCCTCCTCAAGGTGGACGCGGTCATCTCCGGCGTCGTGAAGGAATACGGCGAGGTGAGATCGGGAAGCAGTTCAGCCAACGTGGTGTCGGCGAGTGTCACGCTGTACGAGACCGCCACGGGCAAGATCGTGTGGTCGGCATCATCCACCAGAGGTGGGGTCGGATTTTGGGATCGAATGTTCGGAGGCGGAGGCGCCCCGGTGAACAACGTGACCGAACAGGTTGGCGATGATCTCATCAACAAGCTGTTCAAGTAGGCTGTTACGGTGCTCGGCCGTCTTCTCGCTCGCCCTGAGTCTGAGCGGCTGCGTCAGCGGGGGGCAGCGGGTCGGCGACCTGCCAGCGCCACTTGACGCGGGGGGACACTACCGGCTCGCCCTTTTCCCGATTGACAATGAGAGCGGCGCCCGCGCCTTCGCACGCACGCTCGGCGAGGAGCTGAGGAACGTCCTCTCGGCGGCCGGGATGGAGCTGGTTTCAGACGAGGAGCTGAACCGGTTTTTGGCTCGTCACCGCATTCGGTATGTGAGCGGCGTCGACCAGGAGGTGGCCAAGGCGGCGCGGAACGATCTCGGGGTGAAGGGGATCCTCATCCCTTCGGTCGAGCAACAGGACCTCGCCCCCGTTCCCAGGATCGAGCTGACGATGCGCCTGGTGTCGACGGACGACGAACCCCAGGTCCTGTGGATGGGCGGCATCGGGAGCGCGGGGGACGAAGCACCGGGTCTCCTCGGCTTGGGGATTGTTTCCGATTCGAGGAAACTCGAAGATCGTGAGTTTGGGCGTCTCGCGACATCGCTATCCGAATATCTTGGAGGCCGCGGGTCGCGTTCGCGGCCGTGCCCGGCGGAGGCTCGGTTCCGACCCAACATCCTGTTCCGGGCCGAGGACCTCGAAACCGCCATCCCGCACTCCGTGGTGGTCTTCCCCTTCGTCAACGAATCCGATCGTCGCAATGCCGGCACCGTGGTGGCGCTGGAGTTCCTTCGGCAGCTCTCCTCCGTCGACAACCTGCGCGTCGTGGAACCGGGCGTGGTGCGGGACCGCCTCCTCAAGCTCCGCATCGTCCTCGAGGGAGGGGTCTCACTCGACACCGCCCGGGTGATGCTCGCACAGACCGACGCCGACCTCGTACTGGCCGGTTACGTCCACGAGTACGCCGATCCACCCGCGGGCACGAGCAGCGCCCCGAGGGTCAGTTTCACGGTCTTCATGCTAGAGCGCCGGAATCAGAAGGTCATTTGGCAGGCGAGTTCACACCACGAGGGAAACGACCGCGTCTTCTTCTTCGGGGCCGGTAGCGTTGGCACGGCGATTGGCTTGACCTGTCGCATGGCCCGGAACGCGATCGACAGCCTGATGGCGGCAGACGGCAAGACGCGGACCGACGGAAACCGCTCCCATGCGACACCCTAAGATGCGATCCTCGCCCATTCAACCCAGGCGCACTTCTTGCGTCGATCCGGGCTCCACGAGGCGCCCTCTCTCCATGCCGCGGCGAAACACCGTACGGCGATAAGGGCACAACGCGTGCGAGCCTTTGAGGCTATCCTCTGCAAGTGTCACCGCAACGCAATTCTGCCAGGAGCTCGAGGGCATCTTGTGCGACATCGAATACTCGTTGCGATAATCCTGGCCTTCAACCCGCTGTTCGCCACGTTTGCGGATCCGGCCCGCGGACCCGCGCCAACGCCTCCGCCCTCCAAAAGCGTACCGGCGAGTTCCGCAACGAGCGAGCCCCCCGCCGGCCGTGACGCTGAAGCCGGAGCGCAGGATGAGATGCGCGCTTACCTGCAAGTCCCCCTCTTCTCGGCGCGCTTCTCGGCATTTCCGGTGGCCGCAGTCGACGACGAGGTGGTCACACTGGCGGATCTGGTGGGCGCACTCTCGCTGTCGCACCAAGGCCGTGATCCCAGCCATGGAGCGAGCGAGCACGACTTCAGGTCGGTCCTCGATCGCCTCATCGACACCCGCCTGTGCGTGCTCGAGGCCCGCGATATGGGGCTCGATGACTTGGCCGACTACAGGGAGAGCTTGCAGCAGCACCGGGAAGCCACCTTGATCGAGCTCATGAGGGTAACGGCGGCAAAGGACGTCACGGTTGACCCCATGGAAGTCGAGCAGCTGTACCACGAGGCCGTGCGAGCCTGGAGTGTGCGCTCCCTCTTGTTCGAGAGGGAGGAGGATGCCAGGAGTTTCGAATCGGCCGTGAGGGGCGGTCAGAGCTTCGCGGGCGCCACGGAGCAGTTCCTCGCCGACAAGAAGGCGAGTGGTCCGGGCGCGCCGCAGACGGTCACCCGGGAGCAACTCCTGCCCGAGGTCATCCAGATCCTGGAGGCATCTCAGCCGGGGAGCGTGACCCCCATCGTCCGGGTACCCGACGGATGGGCCGTCCTCCAACTCGTCGCGCTCGTCTATCCAGAGGACAAAGCAAGAAGGCACAAGGCCGAGGAGGCCTCGCTCGAGCGAGGGCGAACCACTGCGGTAAGCCAACTGGTCTCCCGCCTCGAGAAGAAGTACGCGCGCGTGGATTCGAAGCTCCTCGCAGGCCTCGACTTCGAGGCGAGCAAGCCGGGCTTCGCCAAGTTGCGCAGGGACGGGAGGCCGGTCGTCCATCTTGGAGGAGACAAGCCCATTACCGTCGCGGACCTCGCTGCGCAGATGGAAAAGAAATTCTTCCATGGCGTCGAGGACGCCGTCAAGCAGCACCGGGTCAACGAGGTCAAACAGGAATCGCTCCGACGTCTCCTCAATCGGCGTCTCCTCCTCAAGGAGAGCCAGCGCCTCGCCCTTCAGACCTCCGAGGAGTTCAAGCACGAGATGAACGAATTCGAACGGGCGACGCTCTTCGCCTCGTTCGTGCAACGCGCGATCGTACCTGACGTGAAGGTGACCGACGAGGAGGGCCGTGAGTACTATGCGACCCACAAGAGCGAGTTCGCCACCCCGGCCATGTACCGGTTGGAGGGACTAGCCTTCACGAAGCTCAGCGACGCCCAGTCCGCGCTCGAGAAGGTCAAGGCTGGAACCGACTTCAAGTGGCTCCGCACCAACGCTGCTGGTCAGCTGCCCAACCAGGATCGCACGGTCCAGGTCGACGGCAACGTGGTCAGTGCAGCCGCTATGCCGCAGAGCCTCGTAGAGCTCCTCGCCAGCGCCCGAGGAGGTGACTACCGCCTGGCGGAACTCAATCATCAATTCTATGTTCTGCGCGTCCTCGAAACTTACCCCGGGATCGAGTCGCCCTACGAGCAGGCTCGCGAACCCATCCGCAAGAAGCTGTTTGGGCAGAACCTCGGCAAAGCCGTGAAGGAGTATGCCGCCAAGCTTCGCAAGGAACATCAGGTCACCGTCTACATCACGACACTGGGATACTAGCGACACCCGGACCGAGGCTCGGCCGTGATCAATCCAAGGCTCAAGCTCTCCCTTCCTCTTCTCAGCGCGCTTTCGCTCGTATCAGGCCTTCTCTTTCCGTCACACGTTGAGGCCGCGCGGACCTTCAAGACCAAGGAATGCCTGGAATGCCACACCAAAGAGGCTGAGCGCTTCGCCGCCGCGAAATACCTTCATCCGGCAGTCAAAGCCAAGAAGTGCGATACCTGCCACCTGCGTCACGGGATCGTCGCCAAGCTGGTGTTGAAGAAGCAGGGAAATGAACTCTGTTACGACTGCCACCGAAAGGAGACGATCGGCCTCGACCAGCCGATCGTTCACCCGCTGCTGAGAAGGGGCTCCTGCCTGCAGTGTCACGATGCGCACGGCTCGAACTCGCCGAAGATGCTCAAGACCGAGGGGAGCGACCTCTGCTATGCCTGCCACCAGCGCAGCGAGTTCGCGCGCAAGGTCGTCCACGCGGTGCTGAAGAAGGATGGCTGCCGCGCTTGCCACACCGCGCATGCCTCGACCGTCCCGGGCCTCCTGCCGGTGGAGGAGTCGAAACTTTGTACCCAATGCCATGAGGTGAACGCTGGATTCAGGAAGGCGCATGCCGATTACCCCGTATCGAGATGCACCACCTGTCATGATCCCCACTCGTCCGACGGAGGAAAGCTGTTCCCCAGGTCGCTGCACGACCCGGTCGGATCGGGGTCCTGCGACGCGTGCCACGCCCCCGCTAATTCAGCGAAGCCGTTCGCGCTCCTGGCCTCGGACGGCAAGCTCTGTGAAAGTTGCCATGACCTCTCCGCCCTGATCGTAGGCAAGGTGCAGCACGAGCCCGTGAAGAAGCAGGCATGCCTGGTCTGCCATGATCCTCACGCAGCGAATTCGCCCAAGCTCACGCGTGCCCCAGGTAGCCAGCTCTGCCTGGGTTGTCACAAGCCGTTGGCGCAGCCGACCGCGGTCGCGCACGAGCCCATGTCGAGCGCCGAGGGTTGCGGGTCCTGTCACCTGCCCCACGCCTCTGCCAACGAGAAGCTCCTCAAGCGCCCGGTCGCCGAAACCTGCGCTGAGTGCCACGCCGACACGCAAGAAGCCAACAAACGCAAGGTGGTGCACGCACCTTTCGAGGCCGGGGAGTGCGGGAGCTGCCACAATCCTCATGGCTCCGCCGGCCTCCACCTCCTGAGAGGCCGCGTGGATGCAATCTGTTACGGCTGCCATCAGGATGCCGAGACGCGCTTCGTGAAGACCCACACGCACAAACCGGTACTCGAGGGCCGGTGTGACGCCTGTCACTCCGGTCACGCTTCCGACAACTCAAAACTCCTCAAGGAGGTCGGCGCCAAGCTGTGTCTGGAGTGCCACGGGCCCCTCATGCAGCCCGGCCAGACGACCAACCACCGACCTTTCGCAGACGGCCAGTGCCTCTTGTGCCACGATCCCCACGGATCGAACGCGCCCGGCATGGTCCGTGCGGACGAGAAGACCCTCTGTTTGGGGTGCCACTCGAAACAGGCCAAGGAGGCCCAGGGGGCCGCGAGCGTGCACCGCGCATTCGAGGTGGGTGATTGTACTAAGTGTCATAGCCCACACAAGTCCAACTTGAAGTCTCTGCTCCTGGCGCAAAGTCCCGACCTCTGCCTTGCCTGTCATCTGGCCACCAAGGAGAGGATCGCCACCAAGAAGGCGCATCAGCCTACGAGCGATTGTTTCATCTGCCACCGGCCCCATGCCGCTCCGCAGCCGAGTTTGACCAGTGAGCCCAGGAGCGAGCTGTGTGGTCAGTGTCACGACGAGAACAAAGAATTCTCGGCAGCCCATCTCGGGATCGGAGCCAAGAACATGGACTGTACGAGTTGCCACGATCCGCACGCGTCCGACGATCCGAAGTTCTTCAAGAGCATGGAACATGCGCCCTTTGCAACGCGCGCGTGCGACAGCTGCCACCTGGGGCCGAAGAATTAGGGGGCTGGCATGCGCTCGAGAATGCTCCGCGTCTTCTTGCTCGTGCTTTCGACGGTGGTCGAGCCCTCGGGCACGCTCGCGGCTTCGGCTGGCCCGAGCAAGGCCTCCTCCACGAACAAGTACAGGCTCAAGCCCGGTGCGAGCGGTGAGGTGTGCCTCGAGTGCCATTCGGGCGACGTCGAGGCGCAGCTCAAGAGGCCCTTCGTGCACACGCCGGTCAAGGCCAAGGACTGCATCGGCTGCCACAGCCCCCACGCTTCCGCTCACGGCAAGCTTCTCGCAGCAGAGCCCGACAAGATCTGCGCTAGCTGTCACTCCTCCGTGGTCCCGGATAACCCGAAGAGCAGCCACCGGCCGGCCGCGGAAGGCCGATGCACGAAATGCCACGAAGCCCACGCGGCGACCTATCCAAACAACCTCGTCACGAGCCCCGCGCTCCTGTGCGCTTCCTGTCACCAGGAGATCGCCGAGGGTGCCACGAAGGCCCACTTCAAGCACGCCCCCCTCGAGCAGGGGTGCACCATCTGTCACGATCCACATGGTTCTTCGGTGGGTCCGGCGCTGCTGAAGAAGAACGTGCCCGAGTTGTGCGTGGGCTGTCACAAGGTCACGCGCCCCATCTTCTCGAGCAAACACATGAACTATCCGGTCGGCAACTCGCTCTGTACCTCGTGCCACGACCCGCATGGTTCGGATGTGCGCGGGATCCTGTACGGGACGGTCCATTCACCGGTGGCACGAGGGCTGTGCAGTCAATGCCATGCATCGGCCTCATCGCCCAAACCTTTTCAAACCAAACAAACCGGCCTCGTCCTTTGCAAGGGTTGCCACCTGCAAGAGCTCAACGGGATGTTGGAGCAAGATCGGGTGCACTGGCCGCTCGTCGCGGGCGCGGCCTGTCTCAACTGCCATAGCCCACACGCCTCGAGACAGAAAGCCTTGCTCAAGGGCGCCATGGCAACCGTATGCGGCACCTGTCATTCCGATACCGTCATGCGACAAGAGCGCTCACCGACCAAACATCCGCCGGTCCAAGCCGGTGAGTGTACGGGCTGCCACGACCCCCACGGGTCGAGGGCCCCCTTCATGTTCAAGAAGCTCAACCGGGCGGAGCTGTGCGGCGCTTGTCACGATTGGCAGAATCACGCCAATCACCCGATGGGCGCCGGCTATCAGGATCCGCGCAACCTGAATCTTCAATTGGATTGCCTCAGCTGCCATCGAGCTCACGGCACGGAATACGAGCATATGCTGCCCTATTCCACCACCACCGAACTCTGCACGAAGTGCCACACCAACCTAAAGAGGTGAGCGATGGCCCTCTCGATCCGAGCCGCCGTTGCGCTATGCGCCGTGTCGATGGCGATGGCCGCCCGCGCCGGGCTTACCCTAACTCCGGGTGACCCACTTTATGCGGATGCAAAAGGAGCGGCACTCAAAGAGCCGGAAGGCGTGGGTTGCTCAGAGTCGGCGCTGGTCGTAGCCGATACCGGCCATGGGCGTCTCGTGGCCTATGAGTGGAAGGACGGAACGCTGAGTGGTGGAACCGAGTTGAAAGTGTCGCAGGTGACCTATCCGGTGCGAGTTCAGCTCGGTGCAGGCGGCGACATCTTTGTCCTCGATCGCAAGGCGAGGCGCGTCGCGAAACTCAATCACAGCGGCCAGTTCGTAGGGTGGGTCGAACCCAAGAACGCGTCTGGCGTCATTGCTGGCGCATTCCGAGTCGGCCCGGAGGACCACCTCTACCTTCTCGACATCGCCGAAAACGCCGTCGTGGTGCTCGATGCCAACGCCACGGTCACAAGGAAGCTCGAACTGCCGCGAGGCAAGGGCCTCTTCACCGATATCTCGGTCGATGGCGCCGGCACGATCTACGCGCTCGATAGTGTGGGGGCTACAGTGTGGTCCGCCGACAAGAGTGCGAGTGCGTTCAAGCCGTTTACCAAGAGCCTGAAGGAAGCGATGAGCTTCCCTTCCTACATCACACCCGACGGCAAGGGAACGCTGTTTGTGGTCGATCAAAATGGGAACGGAATTGTACTCGTCGGCCCCGACGGCACCTATCTCGGTCGCCGGCTCGCCATCGGTTGGAACACCGGCCTCGTCTACTATCCCACGCAGGTCTGCTTTCTGGGAACTGGGGCCCTAGCCCTCGCAGACCGGTCGAACAACCGGATCCAGGTTTTCGTCGTGACCCGCTGATCGGCTGATCCGGCCGCCTTCTTCCGGCAGTTTGAGCGAGCTCGGCAACGAGCGGGGGCTCAAAGGGGGCGGAGTTGGCGCTCTTCCCCGCCATCCGGCGCGGGTTGTTCGTGTGGGCGCGCCATCCCGACTTCGAGAGTTCGCTTGTCCTCGCGCGCTCGGCCGCCCGGGCCGGCCTGTGGCGGGCACCGGGCAGCGCCTTCGAGCCGGACCAGGGGAAGAGTCCGTGGCTGCTCAACGTCGCCTACACTTCGCCCGCGCTTTCGAGATGGCTCACCCACCCCTCGAGATGACTTCCCTTACCTCTAGCGCGAAGCGAGCTGCGCGAGGTCGCGCACCGCCCCGGTGTCGGCCGAGGTGGTCATGGCCGCATAGGCCTTGAGGGCGGCGGACACGCTGCGCTCGCGGTGGGCCGGCTTCCAGGCGTTCGGGCCCCTCGCCTCCATGGCCGCGCGCCGCCGCTCGAGCTCCCCGGGGGCGACGGCGAGATGGATGCGCCGGCTCGGGATGTCGATCTCGATGGTGTCGCCCTCCTCGACGAGGCCGATGAGGCCGCCCGCCGCCGCTTCCGGCGAGCAGTGCCCGATCGACAGGCCGGCCGTGCCGCCGGAGAAGCGTCCGTCGGTGAGCAGCGCGCACACTTTGCCGAGGCCCTTCGACTTCAGGTAGGAGGTCGGGTAGAGCATCTCCTGCATGCCCGGTCCGCCCTTCGGCCCCTCGTAGCGCACGACCACGATGTCGCCGGCGACGATGTCGCCGCGCAGGATCCGCTCGGCGGCCTCCTCCTGCGACTCGCAGATCCGGGACCGTCCCTTGAACTTCCAGATGCTCTCGTCCACCCCGGCCGTCTTCACGATGCAGCCGCGCTCGGCGATGTTGCCGTAGAGCACGGCGAGACCCCCGTCCTGGGTGTAGGCGTGGCTCCTGTCCCGGATGCAGCCGCTCTTCCGGTCGAGGTCGAGCTCGGGATAGCGGCGGTCCTGGCTGAAGGCCTCGGTGGTCGCCACCCCGCCGGGCGCGGCGCGGTAGAAGTCGACCACCTTGCGGTCAGCGGTGCGGACGACGTCGTGGGAATCGAGAGCTTCGCCCAGGGTCCTCGCGTGGACGGTCGCCACCCCGCGGTGGATGAGGCCGGCCCGGTCGAGCTCGCCGAGGATGGCCATGACGCCGCCGGCGCGGTGGACGTCCTCCAGGTGGTAGAGCTGGGTCGAGGGCGCCACCTTGCACAGGCAGGGCACCCGGCGCGAGGTCCGGTCGATGTCCTTCATGCTGAAGTCGACCTTGGCCTCGCGGGCGGCGGCGAGGAGGTGGAGCACGGTGTTGGTGGAACCGCCCATGGCGACGTCGAGACTCATGGCGTTCTCGAAGGCCTGGAAGGTGGCGATGGAGCGGGGCAGCACGCGCTCGTCGCCGCCCTCGTAGTAGCGCCGGCACAAGTCCACTGCGACCCGGCCCGCCTGGAGGAAAAGCTCCTTGCGCAGCGCGTGGGTGGCGAGCAAGGAGCCATTCCCGGGCAAGGACAGGCCGAGCGCCTCGGTGAGGCAGTTCATCGAGTTGGCGGTGAACATGCCGGAACACGAGCCGCAGGTGGGGCAGGCGGACCGCTCCAATCGCTCCACGTCAGCGTCGGAGACCTTGCTGTCCCCCGCCTGGATCATGGCGTCGATGAGGTCGACCGCGATCTCCTTGTCCTGCCACTTCACCTTGCCCGCCTCCATGGGGCCGCCCGAGACGAACACCGCCGGGATGTTGAGGCGGAGCGCGGCCATGAGCATGCCGGGGGTGATCTTGTCGCAGTTCGAGATGCAGACCATGGCGTCGGCGCAGTGGGCGTTCACCATGTACTCGACCGAGTCGGCGATGAGTTCCCGCGAGGGAAGGGAATAGAGCATGCCCCCGTGGCCCATGGCGATGCCGTCGTCGATGGCGATGGTGTTGAACTCCTTCGCGACGCCGCCTACCGCCCCGACCTCCCGGGCCACGAGCTGTCCGAGGTCCTTGAGGTGCACGTGGCCGGGAACGAACTGGGTGAAGGAGTTCACCACGGCGATGATGGGCTTTCCGAAGTCGCCGTCCTTCATGCCGGTGGCGCGCCACAGGGCGCGGGCCCCCGCCATGTTCCGGCCGTGGGTCGACGTGCGCGATCGGTATTGCGGCATGGTGGCTGCCTCCAGGTGCGGGCGCTTGTCGCGCCTCGCTTCGTCACTTAGTCCAGGGCCGCGATTTTAGCCAAAAGACGCCTTCCTCGTGGTACTTCCCTCGCTCACCCGCCCGGGCCCGGGGCCCCGCGCCCGGATGGGAACTCGCGCTCTGGCGGGCCCCGGCCCTCCGGCAGGCGCTCCTCTCCCTGCGGGCGAAGGCTCGGGCACCTGCGCTCACCCCAGCTGGACGATGAGGCTTCCGCCGAGGATGACGACGAGGCCGATCCAGGTCGAGGGGGAGATCTGGTCCTCGAAGAGGAGGCGTCCAAAGAGGACGCTCACCACCGCGAAGAGGCCGACATAGGTGCCGAGCAGCCGCGAAAAATGGATGTCGAGGAGATTTGCGAGCGCTCCGTAGCTCGCGAGCACGGCCGCGCCGAGCGCGGCCACGAGGAGTCCGCTGCCGCGGAGCCCCTTGCGGATGATGGCGTCGCCCAGGACTTCGAGGACGGCGCAGAGGGCGAGCACCGCGATGGAGCCGGCCTTGCCGACCGCCAGAGTGGGGACATTCATTCGTTTCGATCTCCTCTTTAGCTGCCTCTAGCCCGACGAGAGTGACCGTCAAGCGGAAAGACTGGCGAGCGCTAAAGAGCTCCTGGGGAGCGCGGGCGAGCGAGCTTTCCTACCCCGCAGGGGACCTCTAGGTCTTGCGTCCCCGCAGGGGCTTTAAACGCCCGAGCCTCCAAAGCCTCTGGTCGGGTGTGAAAGCCTCCCGCGCAAGGGCGCTCGACCGGCGATCGAGAGTCGAGGCACGAAGTGGTCGTTTCTGCCCTCGAGACGATGGGGCGCGGGCGACGACGTGCTCGGGGAGATCCTGGGGATAGCGCCCGGGTGAAGCTCCTCGGCCGAGAGTCCCAACTCTTTAACGCTGCCGTGTGACCCGCCTCGAGTTCTCCGACGGGCGTGTTCGCCTTGGGTGAGCGACATGTGCGAGATCGCAAAGTGAACCATGAAGCCCATCAAAGCTCGTGACCGTGCGAGCCCGCGACCCCCCCGTGAGACTTTTCTGTGTAGCGAGCCTGCCCTGAGTGCGAGCAGGAGGCGTCGCGAGGGGCGCCGGCTTTCGCTCGAGACCTTCGGAGGGAGAGGAGGCGTACGCGCCCCTTCAGGGGCCACACGACAGCATTCGACGCCAGGTGAGGAGACTTCCTACCTCCCTTGCGCAGGGGGCCCAAGCGTCCCTCGAGTACGGGCCTTCTGCAGGGCCCCTTGATGCGAGTCAGGCGCAGTGGAGGTGGTCCATGTCGACCCGGGTCGGCTCAACTCACCGTACGGTAGGTGAAAGGACGACCAACCGAGCGTGAAGGAAGGAGAAACTCACTTCGCCTGTCGGAGGAAGCTGGCGAGCGCCTTGCAACCCCGCCTGCCGTGCCGGGGGCGTTCGTCCACTTGTCGCTAAGGAGCAAGCTCGTCGCACTCTCCTGCAGCGTGGTGGTGGGGGTGTCGGCCATTCTGCTCCACGAGCTGCCGCGGGCCATGGACGTCCAGTCCCGCGGGTGGATCGTCTCTCGGTCGCTCGCTCTCGGCCGGCTCCTCGCCACTGCACTCGAGGCGGCGGTCGACTTCGAGGACCAGGGCTCGGCCGAGGACGCCCTGCGCGGACTCGAGAAGAGCCGGGGCGCCGTGTACGCGAAGCTCGTGCGGGCCGACGGCTCGAGCTTCGCCCGCTGGGGCGAGGTCAGCCAGACAACTCCCAGCTTCCCGAGCGGCGTCGAGGACTCGCTCGCCTCGGGTGGGCTCCTGCACGTCCAGGTTCCCATCGCCACCCGCTCCGGCCGCGGGGCGACGCTCTTCCTCGGGTTCAGGCTCGACGAACTCGAGGAGCGGCGCGCCGAGGCGCGAGCCTCGGTGCTCCGGGCGACCGCGCTCGCTCTCGTGGCCGGGCTCTTCTTCGCCTTCCTCATGGGGAGTCTCCTCGCGAGGCCCCTCTTGCGCATGACGGAGGTGGCGAGCGGCGTCGCCGCCGGGGACGAGGCCGCGGCGGGCCTGCTCCCCCTGGATCGCTGCGACGAGATCGGCGCTCTCGCCAAGGCCTTCTCGCGCATGCTCGACCGCCTGTACGTGCAGCGCGAGCAGATCCGCGCCATCAACGATGACCTGGCTCGGCGCGTCCAGGAACGCACCCAGGAGCTCGCCCGCACCCACGAGGCCCTCTCCGAGCTCGCCCAGACCCAGGAGCAGCTCGTCCTCGCCGATCGCCGCGTGAGCGTGGGGCGGCTCGCCGCCGGGGTGGCCCATGAGGTCAACAATCCGCTCACCTTCCTGCGAGGCAACCTGGACTTCATCGCCCACGAGATGCCGCAGCTCTTGCGGGCCGTGGCGTCCGGCCAGCCCGAGGAGTCGCGGCTCCTGCTCGCCGAGATGTCGGGCGCGGTGGCCGACGCGAGGCAGGGCGCACAGCGCGTCACCCACATCGTCCGGGGCCTCAAGACCTTCGCCCGGGACGATGACGATCGGCGGCGGGCCCTCTCGCTCGAAGAGCCCATGGAAGCGGCCATCGAGATGGCCTTTCACGAGATCAAGCACCGCGCCCAGCTGGTGCGGCGCTTCGAGTCCTCTCCCCTCGTCCTCGGCAACGAGGTGCGGCTCTCGCAGGTTTTCCTGAACCTGCTCCTCAACGCCGCCCAGGCCGTCCCGGAGGGCGGCGCCAAGGAAAACCAGATCCGTTGCCTCATCGGCGTCGACGCCACCGGTCAGGCGGTCGCCGCCATCGAGGACACGGGCTGCGGCATGTCCGCCGAGTTGCAAGCCCGCATCTTCGATCCCTTCTTCACCACGAAGCCGGTGGGTGTGGGCAGCGGCCTCGGGCTCTCCATCTCGCGGAACATCGTCGAGCAGCTGGGCGGGAAGATCGCGGTGGAGAGCGCGCCGGGACGGGGCACCATCTTCCGGGTGACCCTCCCCCCCGCCTCGCCCGAGGCCCTGGCCGAAGAGGCCGTCGAGGCGGAGGACAAGGTGGCCGAGGCCGAGGTGTCCCTGCGTGGCCTGCGCATCCTCGTGGTGGACGACGAGCCCCTCGTGGGCGTCACCGTGAAGAGAGCGCTCAACGGGGGCGAGGTGACCTTCGTCACGAGCGCCGCCGAGGCCTTGGAGCGCGTCCGGTGCGGCGAGACCTACGACCGGATCCTGTGCGACGTGATGATGCCGGAGATGAGCGGACCCGAGCTCTACGAGGCGCTCGGGAAGGTCGCGCCCGAGCTGCAGCGCCGGGTGATCTTCATGACGGGAGGCACATTCACGGAAGGTGCCTCCTTTTTCGTGGAGGGCTGGCGCGGGCCCATGATCCACAAGCCCTTCGAGAGCGCGGCCTTGCGGAGGTTCATTCATGAAGCCGTCGCGTGAACGGGGATGGCAGGCCGCCCTGGCGCTCGCCTGCCTGTGGGGGGCGACGCTCTTTCCCTCCCGGGCCGACGGTGCCGATGACGAGCGCGTCGAGATGGCCTCCATCGACATCGAGTCCCTGCTCGACCTGCGGGTGGAGGCGGTGACGCGGAGGGCGGAGCGCGCCTCCGAGGCGCCGGCCAACGTCTTCGTGGTCACCGCCGAGGACATCCGCCGGCAGGGTTTCCGCACCTTGAGCGAGGTGCTGAGCTCGGTCCCAGGGCTGTTTTCCTACCCCGGCAACGTGGAGCAGGTCGGGGTGCGCGGCATGGGCGTCCTGGGCGACTTCACGACGCGCCTCCTCCTCCTCATCGACGGGCACCCCATCTCGAACGCGCTCGGGACCGACGTCTCGCGCGGGCCACCGGTGCCGCTCTCGGCCGTGGAGCGGGTGGAGGTCATCAAGGGGCCGGCCGGCAGCGTCTACGGGCCGACCGCCTTCTTCGGGGTGGTGAATCTCGTCACCAAGGGCGGCCCGCCCGGGATGGAGGCCTGGGTGGGCGGCGAGGCCGAAAAGAGCACGGTCCGCGCCGGCGAGGTGAGCCTTGCTCTGCGCGGCAGGCGAGGCGAGGCCGAGGGCACCGCCGCCGCCGATTTTTACTCGAGCCGCGGCTTCGACTACACCTTCCCCGAAGTGGCCGGCCTCCCGGGTTCGCCGCCGGGCGGCCTCGTGAAGGGGATGGACTTCGGCGACTCGGGAAACGGCTATCTGCGCGGGAGCTGGCGCGGTCTCAGCGCGAGCGTCGCCTGCGGCCACCTCTACTCGGGACTCAGCGGAATCCTCGAACCCGATCACCGGTCGGTGTACGAATCGCTGACCTGCTTCGCGGAACTCGGCTGGCACGGGGTGGTCGCCGAGGGGCTCACCCTCACCTCGCGCGCCTCCTTCGACGACTTCGACGTTCGGGCGGGGCGTCTGCTCCCCGCACCGCCGGTCAGCGTGGGCCTCTTCGAGGACAAGGGCTATGACCGGTGGGGGACCTTGGAGGAGCGCGCCGACTGGCAGCCCAGCTCCCGGCTCCGGATCGAACTCGGCGCCACCCTGGAGGAGCACCGCGTCGAGCACCAGTCCGGATCGAGTTCGGTCGCCGCCCTGGCGGCCCAGCTGACGACCGACTTCACGGAGGTGAACGGCTGGAGCTCGGTGGAGTGGAAGCTTCGGCCGGACCTCACGCTGCACGGCGGCCTCAACTTCTACGACCACTCGCAGTTCGGGAGCCAGTTCACGCCCAAGCTGGCGGGGGTGTGGCAGCCCTCCCCGGGCGACACCGCCAAGGCCGTCTGGTCAATGGGCTTTCGGCCTCCCACCTTCGTCGAGGCACTCTTCACCGACAACTTCGCCTATCTCAAGAACTCCGATCTGAGGCCGGAGAAGGTCTCCTCGACCGAGCTGGATTACGAGCATCGCTTCGCGGGGGTCGCCTCCCTCGAGCTCGGCCTGTTCTGGGACCACTACAGCGATCTCATCGGCTACGTCACCGTGCCCGCCCCCGGCCTATCCGGCCCTCCCGATCCCACGAACCCCGCCGACTTTCGCCAGATCGGCGAGAACTCCCCGAATGCGCTCGACGTCCTCGGCGGCGAGCTCGCCCTCACCTTGCGCTTCGGGTCCGCCCTCCAGGCGTACGGGGGCCTCTCCCTCCAGCACATCGACGATCCGGGCCGGCCCAACTTCCCGGGCCTCATCGCGAACCTGGCCGTCTCGACCCGCGCGCTGTGGGAGCCTCTCCTCCTCTCGGCCCGCGGCGCCGCGCTCTCGGCGAGGACGAAGGAGCCGACCTCGGTCGCCCCCGGCCAGCCGGCCGGGGTCCCGGCCTCCTTCTCCCTCGCCGCGCTCGTCGCCCTCGACGTTCCCGGCGTCCCCGGGCTCGCCATCGAGGCGGCCGTCCTGAACCTGCTCGACGCCGCGAACCCCAGCCCCGCCCCGGTTCAGCTGGCACCCGTGGAAGAGCTTCCCGAGGCGCCCCGCACCCTTCGGGCCGACCTTCGCTACCAGTTTTAGTCCCATGGTCTTCCGTCGCGCACTTCTCGCTCTCGCCCTCACCGCCCTGGCGGCGGGTGCCGGCCTGCGGCCGACCTGGGCCGCGGACCTTCCCCCGCGCCACCAGGCGCTGCTGCTCCTCCGGGTGCTCGCCTACGACCGCAACGTGAGCAAGAGGGCGGGCAAGGCCGTCACGGTGCTCGTGCTGGCGCGCGAGGACGACCGCGCCTCCGAGGAACGGGCGACCGAGCTCGCCTTGGCCTTCGAGGAGGTGGCGCGCGAGGTGGTCGTGGCAGGCCTGCCGGTCAAGGCCGAGGTCCTGCACGTGCGCGACGCGGCGGCGCTCGACGAGCGGCTCGACGCGCTTTCGGCCACACTCGCCTACGTGGACGAGGCCCTCGCCCCCCTCCTTCCCGAACTCACAAAGGCCACGCGTCGGCACGACACTCTCAGCGCCGGTCCCTCCCGCGCGCTCGTGGAGGCGGGCCTCGCGGTGGCGGTGGTGGCCCACAAGTCGCGTGCCTGCGTGCTCGTGAACCTGCAGGCTTCACGCCTGGAGGGCGCCGATCTCGACTCGGCCCTCCTCGCGGTGGCCGAGCTCGTCCACGAGTGAGCCAGAGCCGCTCGGGATGGGACCTCGAAGAGGACCCATGCGCGGTGGGTCACCCGCTCCCCTGAGGCCTCGCGCACAGTCCCGAGGACATGGCGACCCACGCGAGCGTACGCAGAAGCGTCTTCATTCCTCTCGAGTGGCTGCCGCGAGAGCGCCCGTGACGGCTCTCGCACGCAAGCCGCACCTGCAGGCGCTCACGGAGCATCCCCACGCCCTCGGGCTCCTGCCAAAGCTGAGACCTGCGCGCCTGAATGCACTTTGCGGGTAGAGGGCATGAGGACGTCAGGATCATCGGCGCGAGGCAGTTTTTCGAGCGGGCCACGACGAGGCGCAGCTTCGAGCGGCGCCCAGTGCCATCCCCCGGCCCCGTGACGGTGAAGGCCGGCTGCTCAGGCTGCTCGCGCAGCGCGCTCCCCGAGCGAGCGCATGAAGCGAGCGGTCTCGGCCACCGCCTCGGCGGCCGGGGTGGGCTCGACCCCGAAAGCGGCTCGGAAGCGCCGATCGTCGAGGAGGTACGGCACCTGCCACTGGTACGTCATCTCGGCCGCCGCGGCGAGGAGGGGGCTCACGAGCGCGGCCGCCCGGAAGAGCCAGTCGGGGACAGCCCGGATGCGCGCGGTCACGCCGAGCTCGCTAGCGAGGGCCCGGACGAGCTCGCGGGTCGTACCTTGCCAGGCCACCGGCAGGTGCCAGGCCGTGCCGTCCGCCTCCGGGTGGGTTCCGAGGACGGCGAGTCCATGCGCCACGTCCGGCCCGTAGCTGTAGCTGTGTGGCATGTCGGGTGAGCCCCCCATCTCGACCGCCTTGCCTGAGCGGAGCCTTTGGCCGGCGCGCTCGCCGAGGAGAGCGAGCGCGATCCCCGGCCCGAAGTAGTCCGAGGCCCGGCCGCTCGTGGCGCGCAGCTCGCCGCGCGCGTGGGCCTCGAAGAGCTCGCGGGCCAGCATGGCCCGGAGCTCACCTTTGCGCGAGCAAGGACGCATGGGCTCGTCCTCGTCGAAGGGCGTGCGGGTCGGCCGCCCGTACATGTACAGGCAATCGAGCACCACGAGTCGGCTCCCCACCCGGGCGGCGGCGGTGCGCACCGTGCGCTTGAGCGGCGGCAGGTCTCGGTCCCAGCGATGGTATTCGGCCGGATTGGTACAATCGTAGATGACCGCAGCGCCCCGAGCCGCCTCGGCGGCCGACTCCGCATTCGTGAGATCGGCGCGAGCCCACTCGAGGCCCGGGCGGTCGGGCTCGCCTGACCCACGCCTCACCTGGCGGACGCGCAGGCCGAGGCGCAGGAGCTCGGCCGCGAGCAACCTGCCGATTTGGCCGGCGCCGAAGATGACGTGAAGGGGTGCACGCGCCTCGCGGTCGATCTCGCTCTTTGTCGCCTTCGGGTCCATGCCGGTCTCCTTCATCCCGGGCGTGAATGTGTTCGCTGCACCGTTGCATTGCAACAGGCACAACGGCGGCTTAGCCTTGCATAAATGCAAAGAGGCCGCCCGCGGCCTGCCCCTCCCCTGCGCTGGGACGACGCGCGGGTGGTCGCCCTGCTCCGGGAGCGCAGCCTCTCCGCGGCCGGAGCGCGCCTCGGCGTGAATGCCTCGACCGCCTCGCGGCGCCTCACCGCCCTCGAGGCCGCCCTCGGAACTCGTCTCTTCGATCGCACCCCCGACGGCGTGCTCCCCACCGCGGTCGCCCTGGAGCTCGCCCCGCACGCCGAGGCCATGGAGCGGGCGGCGGCCGGACTCGCCCTCATGGCCCAGGGCAGGGAAACGAGGCCGGAGGGCGAGGTGCGCCTCAGCGCGCTTCCCGGAATGGCCGAGTTCTTGCTCGCACCCGCCCTGCCCCGCCTTTTCGCCCGCTACCCGCGGCTGGGGCTCGTCCTCGATGCCTCGGTCGCCTACGTGGACTTGACGCAGCGCGAAGCCGACCTCGCCTTGCGCACCAGGCGTCCGACGAAGGGCGACCTCATCGTCCGCTCGCTGGGGGAGTCCTCGGGCGGGTTCCACGGCTCGCCGACCTACGTGAAGGCGCTCGGACGGCTCCGGCACCTCTCGAGGCGTGCTTCATCAGCTGGGCCGAGGACCTCGCCCACCTGCCCTCGGCCCTCTTCCTCGCCGAGCGTGTGCCCCCCGAGGCGATCGTCCTCAAGACGAGCCACATGGGCACCCAGCTCGCTGCGGCGCGCTCGGGCCTCGGGCTCGTCATCCTCGACGGACCGATGGCGCGCGCGAGCGGGCTCGGCCGGCCTTTCTCGGCGCGGAGCTCCGACGGGTGCTCGCGCCCCTCTCCGGAGGGGAGAGCTGGCTCGTCGCCCAGCGGGCCCTGCGCGAGGTGCCGCGCGTGGCCGCGGTGTGGGACTTCGTCCTCGAGGTGGCGAGCGAGCACGGGCACCAGAGAGGCGCCCTCGCTTGGACCCGGCTACACCGCGGTGGCGAGGGCCCGGTCCTCGCATTCGACCGTCACGTTCACCTCGAGGTGCTCCCCGCCGCCGCCGACGTAGATGGTCCCGGAGGTGGGGGTGGCGTCGCGATAGGTCCTTCCCACCGCGACCCGCACGTGCCCGGTCTGGGTGAGGATGCCGTTCGTGGGGTCAAATCCCTTCCAGCCGACTTCCGGCAGGTAGACCTGGGCCCAGGCGTGAGAGGCCTCGGCCTGGCGCTTGTTGGCGTGCTTTTGGCCGGTAAAGATGTAGCCGCACACGTAGCGCGCGGGGACGCCGAGGAGTCTCGCGAGGCACATGAAGAGGTTCGTGAAGTCCTGACAGACGCCGCGCCGGCTGGCGTAGACCTCGAAGGGCGTCGTCTGGACCGTGGTCACCCCGGGGGTGTAGTCGTACTCCTTGAAGATGGAGTGGTTCAGGTCGAGGAGCGTGTCGATGAGGTCGAAGTCGTTGCGCACCGCGAAGCTCATGGCGTAGTCGCTGAGTTCGCGCAGCTCGCTCTCGGCGAGCTCGGGCGGCAAGAGGAAGGGTTGCAGCACCTGCTGGTGCCAGGGCATCCACACCACCGGGATCTGGGCCCGCTCCCTGAGCGGCCGGTAGGAGAGAGGGTCGGTGTCGAGCACCTCCACCCGCGAGTCGGCGGTGATGCTGAGCTCGGAGAAGGGGGTGTCGACCTCCAGGCGGCGGGCCCGGTTGCCGAAGACGTCATCGAACTCCCGGTGGGTGCCGTCGACCGAGATGCTGAGCTCGTAGGCGAGGAGCTTCTGCAGCCGGTCGTCGGCCGGCATGAGCCGGAACAGGTGCGAGCTGCGCTCGACCGGCCGCTGGTAGCGGTAGACCGTGCGGTGCAGCACCCGGTAACGGCGCACCTCGGCCCGCTCCGGCCTCGGCATCTCGCGGCGCAAGGTGCCGGCGAGGAACCGCTGTTCCACCGGAGCGTCGCGCGGCTCGACCACCTCGCGGACCGCCCCCTGGCGCAATAGGACGAGCCGCCCCGGCAAAACGGCTCGCCAGTCCTTCTCCATGCCGTCGACTTCCAGGGGCTGCGAGCTCACCACCACGCCCTTGCGGCTCTTCACGCCGCGCTTGCCGAGGTCGACGAGGAGCTCGCCGTCCTCAAAGGTCAGCCGCTCGTAGGGCGGCAGGACCTCGCACAGGTAGATGCCGGCCGCGACGCGATCGGAATAGATGGCCAGGTCATGACCGTCGGTGAGCACGCAGGTGAGGTTGCCGTGCTCGTTGATGAGCCCGAGCCAGTCGAGCAAGGTCCGCGGGTCGGCCTCGCCCAGGCTCTTCCACCCCCGCTCCGCCATCCGATTCATGAGCTCGCAGAAGATGAGCTCGGTGTCGGTCGATCCCACCGGCTCGAAGACCGGCCCGGGGCGCGGTTGCAGGCGGTGGTTGAGCGAGCCGGCGTGCGCGAACAGCCAGTCCCGCCGACCCCAGGGGCGCTGGAAGGGCTGGGTGTTGGCGTCGGAGAGGGCCCCCCAGGTGGCCCGCCGGATGTGGAGGAGGAAGACCGAGCTCTCGAGGTGCTCCCAGGCCTTCACGAGCTCGGACCGGATGGACCCGTACGGCGGCGCCGGCTCCTTGAGGACGGTGGCCGAGGGCTCTCCGCCCGGGTAGTAGCCGATGCCCCAGCCGTCGGGGGCCACCTCACCCTCCCGCAGACATCGCAGGTCGAAGGAGGGCGCGAGCTCGCCCTCGAAGGACATGGCGAGGAGATTCGGCATATTCCTCTCAGTTCTACTGCGCCTGGGCCTGCCTCGCCAGGGGCGGGGCCTGAGCCAAGAGCTCGTGGCCGATGTCCTCGGCGATGCCGGAGGTCTCGTCGACCACCACGGTGAGGACCTCGTGCAGACGGCCCGGGTCGAAGTCCCGCTCGCGGCCATCGAGCCAGGCCGCGAGCCTGAGAAGCCGGAGCTGGGCCTCCTCGCCGGGCAGCTCCTCCTCCTCGGGCGGCCTGATCCTCGCGAGCCTCTGGTTCGCCTCCTTGAGCGCGAAGCGGACCGAGCGTGGAAAGAGCGGCTCGAAGACGAGGAAGCGCGCCACCGCGTCGGAGCTCACTCCCGCCTGGTGTCTCTTCATGAACGGCTCGAAGCCGGAGCAGGCCCGCAGGAGCGCGAGCGACAATGCGGTCTCGAGGACGTCGTGCGCCCCGAGGGACTTGAAGGCGTGGTAGTGCACGTCGAGGATGCGGGCGGTCTGGCCGGCGCGCTCGAGCAGCATGCCGAGCTCGATGAAGTGCAGGGCGTCGTCGTGGAGCATGGTGCCGCTCACGATCCCCTGCACCGACTGGGCCGAGGTCTTGATGCGCCGGTAGAAGGCGTGGCGGTCGTCGCGCCACTCGGCGCGCGCCTCCGGGCTGTTCATCCACAGGTAGAGGAAGTTCATCGCCTCCCACATCTCGAGGCTCACCACCTCGCGGATGGAGCGGGCGTTGTCGCGCGCGGCCGAGAGCGAGCGGGCGATGGAACAGGGGTTCTCCTTCTCCCAGGTGAGGTAGTCCTGCACCTCTTCCCCGTCCTGGGCAGCCGCCGCCCCGAAGCGCGTCTGGAAGCGCTCCTCCTCACCGGCGACGATGATGACCGGGAGCCAGACCTGCCTCGGGGCGAGCCCGGCGTCGAGCACCAGGTTTCGACTCACCCCCAGCACGCGGGCGGCCGACTCGGCCCGCTCGAGATAGCGGCCGAGCCAGAAGCAGTGGTCGGCGACCCTGGAGATCATGGCGCCTCCGGCTGGAGGACCCAGGTGTCCTTGGAACCACCGCCCTGGCTCGAGTTCACGACGTAGGAGCCCTCCACGAGCGCCACCCGGGTGAGGCCGCCGGGAAGGACCCACGGACCCTCCCGGCCGTTCAGGACGTAGGGCCGCAGGTCGACGCGGCGCGCCTCGACCGCGCTGCGCGACTCGACCCAGGTGGGACAGGTGGAGAGGTCGAGCCTGCGCTGGGCGATGTACTTGCGCGGCTCGGCCGCGACCCGCCCCCGGAACTCCTCGATCTCGCCCGAGCTCGCCTGGGGGCCCATGAGCATCCCATAGCCGCCCGCCTCGTCGACCGCCTTCACCACGAGTTCGGGGAGGTGTGAGAGCACGAACTTCTTATCCTCCTCGCGGGCGCAGACCCAGGTCGGCAGCTGGGCCAGAATGGGGTCCTCTCCCAGGTAGTAGCGCACGATGTCGGGCACGAAGGGGTAGACCGCCTTGTCGTCGGCGACCCCGTTGCCCGGCGCATTGGCGAGGGCCACCTGGCCGCGCGCCCAGGCCCGCATGATGCCGGGCACCCCGATGAGACTGTCCTCGCGGAAGACCTCGGGGTCGAGGAAAGTCTCGTCGGTGCGGCGGTAGATCACGTGGACCCGCCTCGGCCCGCGGGTGGTTCGGCAGAAGACCTGGTCTCTCTCGACGAAGAGGTCGGCCGCCTGCACGAGCTCGAGCCCCATGGTGCGGGCGAGGAAGCTGTGTTCGAAGAAGGCGGAGTTGAAGGGGCCCGGGGTGAGCACCACCGCGGTGGTCTTGCCCGGATCGACCGGCGAGACGGAGCGCAAAGTGTCGGCCAGCCGGAACGGGTAGAGATCGACCGGCTGCACGCGGGCCGCGTCGATACAGTCGGGGAGGACCCGCTTGCTGAGGATGCGGTTCTCGAGCACGTAGGAGACGCCGGACGGGGTCCGGAGGTTGTCCTCCAGCACGCGGAAGACGCCCTCCGGGTCGCGGACGAGGTCGATCCCGGCGATGTGGAGGCGGACGCCGCCCGAGGGCTTCACGCCCCGGAGCTGCGGAAAATAGCTCTTCGAGGCGAGCACCAGGTCCCTGGGTACGATCCCGTCCCTGAAGATGCGCTGTTCGCCGTAGATGTCGTCGAGGAAGTGCTCGAGGGCGGTCACCCGTTGCTTGAGGCCCGCTTCGAGGTGGGCCCAGTCCGGGGCGGAGATCATTCGCGGCACGAGGCAGAAGGGGAAGATCTTCTCGGTGCCGCGCTGGTCGGCGTAGACGGAGAAGGTCACGCCCTGGTTCAAGAGCGCGCGCTCGGCGAGGGCCTGGCAGCTCGCGAACTCGCTGCACGGGCGCGCTCCCAGCATGCCGAGCACCCTTCGGAAGGGCTCGCGCGCCGCGCCGCCCTCGGTGAAGAGCTCGTCCCAGGTCCCTGGCAGTCCCTTGTAGTTCGTGAACAGGGGGTGGCTCGCGTCCATGGGGTCGCCTTCAGGTCGGCAGCACGACCGGCAAGCGTCGGAGGTCGAGGGTGAGCAAGCGGGAAGGGGAGCGCCGGGAAGCGTGATAGCGGCCAGGCTTCACGAGCACGCGTTCGCGGCGACGCCTCTCCGCCTCGGCGGCGTCGGCCGGGAGGCCGTCATAGGCGCCTCCTCCGGGTCTCCAGCCGTGGAGCTCCACCCGCACCGTCTCGCCGCGCCGTTCCCATTCGACGACGAGAGGGTCGTGCGGCCCGAGGCCGGGGTGGATCCCCGGGTGCGGGACGAAAGCGCGGTAGCGCACGGCGGCGAGGTGGGTCGCGCCTCCGGCGGGCTCGAGCGCCAACTCCACCCCCTGAGCCGCGATCCGGCCGGGCGGGGTCCCGGGCGAAGTGACCCGCAGCTCCACGCGCTCCGAGCTCGAGTCGACCGTGCGCACGGGTTCGCGCTCCTGGGAAGCCACGTCGCCGATGAGGGGCCAGAAGTCGACGGCGGGGCGGATGGACAGGGCGGCCCCTGCGAACTCCACGCGGGCGATCTCCCGACCCGGGGTCTGGAGTTCCGCCTCGAATCCCGGGCCGAGGCCGAAGCCATTCTCCTCGAGATCGGCGAGGACGGCACGGAGATCCTGCTCGAGGTACAGGGGGAGCGAGGCCCGATCGTGCAGGTCGGGCCCGAGGTCGCGCAGGGGCTCCTCGTAAGGCTTGAGCGCGAGCCGGGCGGCCGCGGCGCGAAAGAGCGCGCCGAGGGCGAGGAAGCGTTCGGGGGTGGCCGGCATGCGCAGGGCGCGCAGCTCCACGAGCCCCATCTTGCCGCGCACGGGCAGGTGCGGGTTCCACAGCTTCTCGACGTTCACCTCGGCGCGGTGCGAGTTTCCCGAGGCGTCCACGAGGAGCGGGGCGAGCGTGGCCCACAGCTCGTCGGGGCCGACCTGCCGGCGCTCGGCCAGGCGATCCAGGGCGACCCCCAGCTCCTCGAAGCGTTCCCTCACCCCCTCGTCGGGCCTCGGACCCTGGCCGGCGCTGCCCAGGCAATCGGGAGCGAAGGCGTAAGAGAGGGACGGGTGGTTATTCAAGTAGCGCACGAGGCGCGGCAACAGCTGCGGGTGCTGGAAGAACGGGCTCTCCTCCGGCGAGGGACCGCCGAGCGTCAACTGGCCTCCGCCTCCCGAGTCGGTCACCTGGCCGTTCCACCGGAAGCGCACGGGCGAGAGTCCGACCTCGAGGGCAGCCGCGTACAGCGCCTCGCCGTGGGCCGCGAAGCAGACGAGGTCGGGCGCGGGCGCCAGGTTCACTTCGACGACGCCGGGATCAGGAGTGACGGTGAGCCAGCGCTCGTCCGGCTCCGGCGCCGGAACCGCCAGGGGCGGGCCCTCGAGCGCGGAATCGTCCTGCCCACCCGGCGGACAACCGAGCTTTCGCGGCCGGTAGAGGGCTCCCAGGCAGAAGCGGGTCCGCTCCTCGCCCGGGAACTTCCGCCCCTCGACGCGGATGAGCCGCGCCGAGGACGCGAGCCGCCCCGAGAGCGTCCTCAATAGGGCGCTGGCACGGCGTTCTTTGTCGCCACCCTCGACCAAGGAGAGCCAGGGCGCGTCCTGCGAGAGGCGGTCGGTGAAGGTCGGCTCGGCGCCGAGCCAGATCCTGAGCCTGGCGCTCCGCAGCGCCTCGTCCTGAAGGCGACAGTCGGCCAGCAGATCGCGCATGTCCCTCCCCACTAGTCCTCCTCTTTTGGCGGCGGGACCGGGTGATCGCCCGGGTAGAGGCGCAGGTCGAGGGTGTGGGGATATTCCGAATGAGGCCGGATGGACTTGAGCTTCGTCGCCCAGGGCAAGGGCCCCTCCAGGGTGAAGCGCTGGGCGCGGCGTGCCGAGGCCTCGAAGCCGGTGAGGGGGGCCGCGTCATAGGCACGTCCCTCCGGGTGCCAGACGTGGTAGGCCGCGGCGCCGATGGAGCGGCGCGCCCAGCTGTCCCACAGGTCGATGCGGATGGGATGGTGGATCCCGAGGTGGGGCTGGAGCGAGGAGGCGGGGGCCCAGGCTCGGAAGCGCACCCCGCCCACGTGCTCGTCGACGGTGCCCGTCGGCCTGAGCGGAAGGGTGAAGCCGTTCACGAGCACGCGATGGCGCTCGGGGTGGAGGCCCTCGGCCCGGACCTCCAGCCGCTCGAGCGAAGAATCGACGAAGCGGACGGTGCCGGACACCCCCGGTTCCTCCCCGAGGACGGGCCAGGGTTCGAGAGCGTTGCGCACCTCGAGCACCACCCCCTCGCGCTCGAGCCGTCCCACGAGCGGGCAGCGGAACTCGAGGAAGGGCCGGTAGGCGTCGGCAGGGAGCCCAAGGCCGCGGGCCTCGAGGAAGGAGAGGACCTCGAGGAAGTCCTTCCACAGCCAGAACGGGAGGAGGAACCCGTCGTGGAGGCCGGTGCCCCACCGGACGAGTGGGTGCCGGTAGGGCTCGCCCGCGAAGGCCGCCACCAGGGCTCGCACCAGCATGGCCTGGGCCGCGGCCATGCGCGGGTGAGGCGGCATCTCGAAGGCGCGCAGTTCGACGAGCCCCTGGCGCCCGTGAGGGCTGCGCCAGTCGAAGAGCTTGTCGATGGAGATCTCGGCGCGATGGGTGTTGCCGGTCAGGTCGACGAGGAGGTTGCGGAGCAGCCAGTCGCCGAGCCAGGGCGGCGAGCCGGTCCCCGGGTCGCCCAGGCGGCGCAGGGCGATCTCGAGTTCGTAGAGGGATTCGTGGCGCGCCTCGTCCACCCGCGGCGCCTGGGAAGTGGGACCCACGAACAGGCCCGCGAAGAGGTAGGAGAGCGCCGGGTGGTGCTGGGCGAAGGTGACGAGGCTCGCCAGGACGTCGGGCCGCACGATGAAGGGGCTCTCGAGCGTGCTCGGGCCGCCGAGGGTGATGTGGTTGCCGCCCCCAGAACCCTGCTGGCGGCCGTCGATGAGGTACTTCTCGGAGTGCAGGCCGGCGTGGAGGGCCGCGTCGAAGACCTGGCCGACGAGATGGGCGTGTTCCCGCCCGCCGCTCGTGGGAGGCAGGTTCACCTCGAGAACACCCGGGTCGGGAGCGACGGTGAAGCGAATGAGATCCTGGCTCCAGGGCGGCGGGTAGCCCTCGAGCTTCACCGCGAGGTCGAGGTCACGGGCGGCCGCGTCCACCGCGGCCACGAGATCGGCGAAGTCGGCCGAGGACTCGGAGGGCGGCAAGAACACGAAGAGCTCGCCGTCGCGCCCCTCGACCGTGAGCGCGGTCCGTACCGCAGCCGTCATGACCGAGCGTGAAGGGAAAAGGTGGGCGAGCTGGGCGTTCGCGAGCTCCGATCCCTCGGCGAGCTCGCGCGCGCGTGCCTTGGCGAGTTCCTCGGAGCGTGGATCGATCGGATAGGGCGGCTCGACCGGGGCCGGGGCGGGCGGCGAACCACCGAGGGCTTTCAGCGGGAGCCGCAATCCGATGGGCGAATCCCCCGGCACGAGGTAGAGCTTCTCCCGGCGGAACCTCCAGCGCTCGGTGCGCCAGTCCCCGTGCTCGCGAGCGAGGGGGAGGACGTACCCGCTGGGATTCGCGAGCCCGTGGTCGAGTACCCGCGCCAGGCGACGGCGGTCCTCGGGATCGGCGAGGTCGGCCTCGCGCGGGTCGGCCGCCGGAGGAAGATCCGCCTCCTCGCGGACAAAGTGCCAGGGATCCTCGTAGGCAGGCAGGACCGTGCCGCTCTCGAGGCCGAGGCGGGAGGCGATGGCCTGGGACAGAGCCTCGCAAGCCTGTGCCGTGGGCTCCTTCTTCTTGCCGCCACCGAGGTAGAGCGGCCGTCCGTCGCCTCGCCCCACGACGTCGAGGGCCCAGCGAGGCAGGCTCTCGCCAGGATACCACTTGCCGGCGCGCCTCAGGACGACGCCGCCCGGGGCGAGCCGGTCGCGCAGCGCCTCGGCGAGGCGCAGGCCCTGCTCCCACTTGGTCGGCCCGAGCGCCTCCCCCCGCCACTCCGGCGCGTCGGGATGAAGCCGCGAGTTGAAGGTGGGCTCGCCGCCCACGGTGAGCCTCAAGTCCGCCGCGGCGAGCGCGCGGTCGGCGCGGTCGGCCCCCTCGAGCAGAGCCTGCCAGATGTCCTCGGAATAGGGGGCGGTCGGGCGCGCCTCGTGGCCGAGCCGCGCCACGCTCGTCGAGAACTCCACCGCCTGGGCGAGGACGTCGGAGCTGCCTTCCAGCGGGGCTCCGAGGGCGGGGCGCGCCACGCAGGCGAGCGGGATGTGACCCTCGCCGCAGAGCAGCCCGCTCGTGGCGTCGAGGCCGACCCAGCCGGCCCCGGGGAGGAACACCTCGGCCCAGGCGTGCAGGTCGACGACGTCTCGCCCCACGCCGCGCGGCTCGTCCGGGATCATCCCCTCGTCGGTCAGCTGCACGAGATACCCCGAGACGAAGCGGGCGGCGAGTCCGCGAGAACGCAAGGCCGCGACGAGCAGCGCCGCCGAGTCGCGGCAACTCCCGCGCCCCTCGGCGAGCGTCTCCTCGGGCGTGAAAATGCCGGACTCCTCGCGGATGATGTAGCGGACGCGCTGGTTCACGCGCCGATTCAGCTCGACGACGAGCGAGACCGTGTCGCCGCTCGTGGGAAGCTCGGCGAGAAACCCGGCGAGGCGCGTCCCCCCGCGCAGCGAGGCGTCCTCGGATTCGAGGAAGGGCTTTAGGTCCTGGGCGAGCTCTTCCGGATAGGCGAAGGGCAGCTCTTGGCAGCGATCGATGACGAAGAAGTCGAACGGGTTCACCGGCCGGATGTCGATCGCCATCTCGACCGTGATCGATAGCTCCGGAAGGCGCACGTCCTTGCGGAAGGTGACGAGGGCGACGTGGTTGCCGAAGGGATCCTGCTGCCAGCGGATCTCGCCCGGCTCGCTGACGCGCAGCGCGTAGGTCTCGATGCGGGCCTTGGCGTGGTTGGCGGGCCTTAGCCTCAACTGATGCGGTCCCAGTGCTGCCGGACGTGGATAGCGGTAGAGGCTTCGATGTTGAACGAGGAGGCGCACGGGGTTTGTCCTTGTCTGTGCAAGAATCCTGCCCCAGGCGGGAAGGGCGGAGACCTAGCAAAGGCGCACGATCACCTTGGCGGCCGCGTGCCTTGCACGCTCGCTGAGCAGCGGCCTGCTCACATGGGCGCCGCCCTGCATTCATCGGATGAAACCTCTGAGCTGGGAATGCCCCTATGGGGTTCGGGAGCGGGGACTCGCGGGTTACCTCCCTTTCGCCCGTCTCTCCCCTTGCCGGTCCACTTCCAAGCGCCTTCGCGCGCTTCCCTCCTTCGAGCGCCGCGCCGGAGCCCGATTCCTCTCCGGCGGGTGTCTGACAGGCTGTGAAGCTCGCCGCCCACCTGATACACTTTGAGTTAATTTGCTTCAAAATAGCCGGCAGGGGATCGACATCGACGGCGCGGTGTGATCTAAAGGCGAGCGGGCTCGGGTGGTGCCGGCGGGTCGCCGGGATGGCGTGGTGGGAGGGGCGGTGACTCAACTGCTCGTGGGGGCGGGTCGAGCCGAGGTGGGCTCTTCGAGAGTGGAGCGCGAAGGCGCGCTCGGGGATGCGGAGGATGAAACCTTCCGCGCCAAGGTCGCGTCGGCAGCCGGCGAGGGCGGGGAGAGGGTCCGCCCGAAGCTTGCGGGCGAGAGGGCCGACTCGCGCGAGCCCGCAGCGCGTGAAAAGCCGCAGCTCGAGCTTGCGGCCATCCTCGGCAGCGCGGCCCAGCCCCGACCGGCCCGGCCCTTCGCGCGGCGCCAGGGCACGGCGCGCGCCCCTTTGCTCAAATGGCCGGGCAGCAAACTCCCCATCGTGAGCCGGCTCGTTTCGCTCGCCCCACCCCGCTTCGCGCGATACCACGAGCCCTTCGTGGGCGGAGGAGCTCTCTTCTTCGCCTTGCGGCCGAACATGGGCTTCCTCGGGGACGTGAACGCGGAACTCGTGAACCTGTATTGCGTGGTGCGCGACGAGCCTCAGGCCCTCGTCGCCGCCCTCGACCGCCACGTGAACACGCGCGAGCACTACTACCACGTCCGGGCCCAAGCGCCGGAGACGCTCCCGCCGGTGGAGCGGGCGGCGCGCACGTTCTTCCTCAATCGGACCTGCTTCAACGGGCTCTACCGGGTGAACGGGCGCGGGGTCTTCAACGTACCGTACGGCGACCAAGCGCAAAACGCCTTCCTTCAGCCCCATCTCATCCTGGGGGCGCACCGGGCGCTTCAAGGGATGGAGGTCCGCTGCGAGGACTTTGAGGCGTGCGAAGCCCGGGTGCGGCCCGGGGACTTCATCTACCTCGACCCTCCGTACGCGGCGAGCCTCAACGGCGGCCCGGCCTTCAAGTACCAGCCCGACGGTTTCGGCGAGGCGGAGCAGCACCGGGTGGCTCACCTCTTCCGCCGCCTCCACGAGCGGGGAGGCCTCATCTTGGCAAGCAATGCCGACTGCGCGCTCACCCGCTCCCTCTACCGGGGCTATCTCGTCGAGCCGCTCGCCGTGACCCGATTCATCGGTGGAAGAGAGGAGCGACGAGGCCTGGCGAAGGAGATCGTGGTGAGAAACTACCGCGCGGCCGGCGGCCTGTTCGCGCAGGGGTGAGGGGCGCGTCCTCACCCCGCCTGGGCGCTTGCCCCCCTGTCGGAAACGTCCTTAGAGCCGCCTGGATGGGAAACCGGGACCGGGCGCGTTCATCTTCGTCCGGGCGCACACCCCGGAGGCGCACTTCCCTAAAAGGAGAACGCGATGGACGGCGCGCAGGCGATGAACTGGCGTGAGCACGGCGTGCGGATCGTGTCCGGCGAGGACCTCGACCTCAACACCCCGCAGACGCCGGGGATGACGCGGGCCGTCGCGGTGAATCTCGCCCGGGCCGGCGCCCGCAAGCTCTGGGCGGGCAAGGTCACGATCCACCCCAAGGCCAAGACCGGCGCCCATCACCACGGCCCGCTGGAGAGCGTCCTCTACGTGGTGAGCGGACGTGCGCGCATGCGCTGGGGCGAGCGACTCGAGTTCGTGGGTGAGGCCGGGCCAGGCGACTTCATCTACGTGCCGCCCTACGTGCCGCACCAGGAGATGAACGCGAGCTCGGACGAGCCCCTCGTGTGCGTGCTCGTGCGGAGCGACGAGGAAGCGGTGGTGGTGAACCTGGACATCGCCACCGCCGAGCCCGGCGAGGAGGTGTGGGTCGACCCCGTTCACCGCTAACGCGTCCGGCGGCGGCCGCGAGGAGTCGCCGCAGGGGACAGGGCGTGCGAGAATGCGCCCCTTGAACTCGGACCCTCATCGCCGGGCGGTGCTGTGCGCGCTCCTTGCCATCGCGCTCTGGGGTTCTCTGGCGCTGCTCGGGCTGAAGCTCCGAGGTCTTCCCCCCTTTCTCCTCGTCGGCTGTGCGCTCCTCCTCGGCGCGGCCTGCGGCCTGCGCGGGATCACCTTCAGGCTCCCTGCGCGCGTGATCGCGCTCGGAGTGTACGGCCTGTTCGCCTACCACTTCTGCCTCTTCATGGCCCTCAGGACCGCGCCGCCCGTCGAGGCGAACCTCGTGAACTACCTGTGGCCGCTCCTCATCGTGGTGCTGAGCCCGCTCATCGTGAAGGGGAGCTCGCTCCGGCCGCGCCACGTCCTCGGGGCCTTGGTCGCCTTCTGCGGAGCGGCCCTGCTCGTGACCGGCGGTCGGTTCGGTTTCGCCCCTGCCGGCGCCGAGGGCTACCTCTTCGCCCTCGCCGCCGCCGTCATCTGGTCGACCTACTCCCTTCTCACGAAGAGGCTCGGAGACTTCCCCACCTCGGCGGTCGCCACCTTCTGCCTCGTCTCGGGCCTCCTCTCGCTCGCGAGCCATGCCCTCTTCGAAGCGCCCTATCGCCTCACGGCGGCGGACCTCCCCTACCTCCTTGTCATCGGGCTCGGCCCGATGGGAGCCGCCTTCTACCTCTGGGACCGAGCCCTCAAGGATGGCGACCCGCGCATCATCGGAAACCTCGCCTACCTGACGCCGCTCGTGTCGACCTTGCTCATCGTGGTCTCGGGCCTCGGCCGCCTCACCGGCCACGCCGCTCTCGCGATGGCCATGATCGTGGGGGGTGCCTGTCTCGGCGCCCTGCCCCGATCGCTCGCCTCGGCCGTGCCGGCGGAACAGGCCGAGCGCAAGGCGGCGCCATCGGGGTGAAGGTGGCCTCGGGTGGGCCCGCGTGGGTCCGCCGGCCCTGTCCGGGCCAGGCCGCCACGGCTTCGGCAGGGCTCTCGCCCATCGAGGTCCTCGCCCGCACTTCCGTTAAGATGGCCGGATGCACGATGCGCTTTCGGCCCTCGCCCGCATCCGGAAGAGCCTGGGGCGCGTCCTGCAGGGGAAGGGCGAGGTGGTCGACCTGCTCCTCGTCGGCGTGCTCGGAGCCGGGCACGTCCTCATCGAGGACGTGCCCGGGGTCGGCAAGACGACGCTCGCCAAGGCGCTCGCGCGGACCTTCAACCTCGCCTTCGCACGGGTGCAATTCACGCCGGACCTGTTGCCGAGCGACATCCTGGGGTCGCAGGTCCTCGATCCGCGCGAGGGATCGTTCTCGTTCCGGCGAGGGCCCGTCTTCACGAACGTCCTGCTCGCCGACGAGATCAATCGCGCCTCGCCGCGCACCCAGTCGGCGCTCCTCGAAGCCATGAACGAGACGCAGGCCACGGTCGAGGGAGTGACCTACCCCCTGCCGAGGCCCTTCGTCGTGCTCGCCACCCAGAACCCAGCGGACTACCAGGGCACCTATCCGCTGCCCGAGGCGCAGCTCGATCGGTTCCTCATCCGCATGGGGGTCGGCTACCCGGCCTTCGGCGACGAGCGCAGCATGCTCTTCGCCCGCCAGCGGCAGGACCCCCTCGAAGAGGTGGAGCCGGTCTGCACGCGCGACGAGCTCGTCGAGATGCAGGCGCTCGTGCGTGAAGTCGAGATGAGGGAGCCGGTCGCCGATTACCTCCTGCGGATCGTGGCGAAGACGCGCGAGCATCCGGACCTCGCCCTCGGTGTCTCGCCCCGCGGTTCGCTCGCCTTGTTCCGGGTGGCGCAGGCGAGGGCCTTCCTGCGCGGACGCAAGTTCGTGAGCCCCGACGACGTGCAGGTCCTCGCCACTCCGGCCCTGGCCCACCGCGTCGGCCTCACCGCCCAGGCCCGCTACGGCGGCAGCGGGGCCGCCACCACCATCACCGCGGTGGTCGCCTCGGTGGACGTGCCGACGTGAATCTCGATCTCGCGCGCCTAAACCACATCCTCATCCCGGCCACCAAGGACGGGCGTGATCGCCTGCGCCGGAGCAGGCTCGGACGCCTTTCGCGCCCGCTCGCTCGCCTCTACGCCGCCACCACGCAGGACGGCCAGCTCTTCGCCCTGCTCGCACTCGTGGCCGGGGTGTTCGGCCTCGACGCCCGCCGGACCGAGGCCCATCTTCTGTTCGCTCTGCTCTTCGCGGCGGTCTTCGCCTCGGTCGTGGTGAGCAGGCGGCTCAAGCTCCCCGGCGCGCGGCTCGAGGTGGCGGCGCCCGGGCTGGTGGCGCTCGGGGAAGAGGTGCGCTTCACCCTCGTCCTGAAGTGCCGGGAAGGCGGACCCACCCGCCGGCTCTACGTGCGCCGGCCCTTTCTCCCCTATGACGGCGAGTGGGCCGATGACTTGCCCTTTCTCGCCGAAGTGGGGCCCTCGGGCCAGGGCCGCGCCGAGCTCCGCGCCCGCTTCCTGCAGCGGGGGGAGCACCACCTCGACCCCTTCGGCGCGGGAGAGCTCGTCCCCTTCGGGCTCGCGGTGGGTGAGCTCGTGGAGAGCGCCGGGGTGCGCTTCGTGGTCGTGCCCCGCGTGGCGAACGTGACCCGCCTCGCTTTGCCGCTCGGCCGACGCTACCAGCCGGGCGGGGTCGCGCTCGCCTCGAAGACCGGCGACTCGACGGAGTTTTTGGGGCTGCGGCCCTACCGGCCTGGGGACCGGGTGCGCGACCTGCACGCCCCGAGCTCGGCCCGCGCCGGGGTGCCGGTGGTGCGCGAGCGCCAGCAGGAGTTCTTCAGCCGGGTGGCGGTGGTCTTCGACACCGGCACGGCCCATGCTCGCTCGCGGGCCTTCGAGGCGGCCCTCGCGCTCACGGCGGGGGTGGTGGCCTGTCTCACCCGAGGTGAATCCATCGTCGATCTCCTCGTGGCCGGCGAGTCGGTGCACGCGCTGCGCCTCGGCCGGAGCCTCGGACACCTGGGCCAGGCGCTCGAGCTGCTCGCCTGCGCCACACCCGGTCCGTCCCTCGTTCCGGAGGCCCTGCTCGCCCGGCTCGACCCCGGGCACCTCTCCTCGCTCTTGCTCGTGGCGGTGGCCCCGAGCGCGGCGCACCGGCGCCTCGAGGAGGCGCTGGATGCCTCCGGGGTGGGCACTCGCTTCCTTTTCATGGGCGACGCCGCGGCGGGCGAGGGGACTTCCGTGGAGGTTGGGGCCGTGGAGCGGGGCATGGAGCTCGCCCTGTGAAGCGGCTTCTCGAGGCCACGTCGCTCTTGCCGGTGCTCGTCCTCTTCGGGGTCGCGACCGGCAGCGCCGAGGCGACCCTCTTCGTCGCCGCCGTGCTGCTCCTTGCCACACTGCTCTCCGGCCGCTTCAACTTGAGCCCGGCCTTGCAGCGGTTCCTCTCCGGGATGGCCATCGCCCTCGGCATCGGGGCGTCGCAGGCGCTCCTGCCCGACGCCCCCGGGCTCGCTTCGCGCGGTTCGAGCGGGTTCTTCTACGGGATGGCGGCGCTCGCCGCCCTCCTCTGCGCCGGGGTGAGGCGGCTCTTCGCGAGGTCCCGGGAGGCGCGGCGGGTGGGCGTGGCGCTCGAGGCCGGCGCGCTCGTCGCCTGCGGCATGACCCGGGTGGGAGCCGTCTACCCCGTGCTCGCCTGCGCCTGGTTCTTGCTCGCGCTCGCCTCCCTGCGCCAGGGGGAGCCGTCGCCGAACAGGCCCCTCGCCTCGCATCCCCTCCCCGCCCTTTCGGTCATCGTCCTCACCCTGGCGGTGTCGAGTTCCCTCGGGCTCCTCCTGCCCCTCGGCCAGAAGGCGGCCGAGGCACGCCTCGTGAGGTGGCTCTCCTCGAGGTTCGCACGCAGCGGCTTCTCCGACACGGTGCGGCTCGGCTCGCTCGCCGGCATCCTGCGCTCCGACACGATCGTGCTGCGCCTGTGGGGCGGCGAGGGTGCCGATTACCTGCGGGGAGCCGTCTACGACCGTTACACCAGCGGTTACTGGGGTGCCGGGGACCACCCGCACCTTGAGCCGGTGACGACCGGCACGCTCCCCGCGCACGAGGGTGCGGTGGAGGTTCGCTTCGCTGGCCGGGCCGAACGGTATTTCGCGCCGCTCGGCGCCCAGGCTCTCTTTACCCCGCACGGGCGTGCCCTCGCGGACAAGGCCGGAACCTGGCGCCCTCTCCCCGGCGAGGGACCCTTCGGTTACGCCTTCGAACGCGGCAGCGAGGCGAGTGCCAAAGAGGCCCCGCCCTCCCCGGATGACCTCGAGGTGCCGAGGGACCTCGAGGCGAGGCTCGCCGACCTTTCCGCCTCCTTCACCGGGGGCCGCAAAGGACCCCGGGAGAAGGTCCTCGCCATCGCTGAGGCGCTCGAGCGAGGCTTCACCTACGATCTCGACGCGAAGCGCGTCCCGGGTGAAGACCCGGTGGAACGCTTTCTCTTCCGCTCGAAGCGCGGATACTGCGAACACTTCGCCTCGGCGCTCGCCCTGCTCGTCCGGACGGCGGGCGTGCCGGCCCGGGTGGTGGGCGGCTACCGGGTGGTGGAGCGGAACCCAGTCGGCGGTTACCTCGTGGTGCGCGAGCGGGACGCCCACACCTGGGTCGAGGCCTTCCTCCCCGGCGAGGGCTGGCGCACCTTCGACTCGACGCCAGCCGAGCCGGCTCGCCCCATGTCCATGGCGGCGGCCCTGAGCGACGCGTTCTCGACGAGCCTGGGGCGCCTTTTCGACCGGCTGCGCGCCATGAGCCTCGCCGAGACTTCGCTCGTCCTCGCGGCGGCGGTGGCCCTGTGGGCACTCGTGCGCGCTCTCGAGGTACGCAGGAGAAGGCTAGAGCCAGGAGGAAGGGTCGAGGCTACCGCCCCTCCCATCCTCGAGCGCTTCCTCCTGGCGCTCGCCCGCGCTGGATATCCCCGGCAGTCCTGGGAGTCCCTCGAGCGGCTCGCCCGTCGCATCGCCGGAGAGGAACCGGAAGCAGCCCGCCTCCTCGAACGCTACGCCGCGCTTCGCTACGGCGGCGTGGGCGACGAAGACGCTCTCGCGGCCGCGATGCAGGCCTGCAGCGCTCGCATCGGCCACCCCAGGGCTTAGGCGATCTCACCGGACTTCCCGGGCGGACTTGAAAATGCGCGAGCCCGTGGGGCCGAGCTTGCGAGGGGTTTTTAGGCCGGGCGGTAGCGAGGGCTCTGGGCCGCCGCATTCTCGGCCGGGCGGGAGAACACTTCGCTCACGTCGTTCCACGCGGCCTTGAGCCAGGCTGGCTCGGCCACCTCGGCCTCGGTGTCGGCCCGGCGCAGGGTCCGCTCGTATCCACGAATGCGGTTCTCGAGCTCGACGACCTGCACGAGCTGCTCGCCCTCGCTCTTCTCCGATTCGATCTTGAAGGCCGTCTCCATGAGGTGGGTGTACGCACCGTAAATGTCGCGGTACTTGCCGGCCCGCTCCTCCGCATTCACTATCTGCGAAGCCCTGGCCTCCCAAGAGCGATTGAGGTGGGTGATGCGCTCATAGAGGCTTGGTGGCAGCATTGCGACCCCCTTCTCTGCGTGCCTGCGTACGCCCTCCAACACCCGGGGCGACACTAGCAAACCGCCTCGCCGGAAAGCACCCCGTGCCTCCGGTACGCGAGCGTCTTTTGACGTCGCGGGTGCGTCGCAATGACTCACCGTTCACAACGTGGAAGCAGGGAAGGAGGCTCGGCTGGGGCAAGCCGCGTCCCTCTCCGAATGGACGTCGTCCGGCCAACGCGGGGCAAGAGGAGGACACCTTCGCTCACCCTGTGGCTCGAGGTGCGGTCCTCTGCGACCACCGCCCCCAGGATCCCGAGGCCAGAAGCGGACGCCACCCGAGAAGACCTTGGCCCCGCGCCCTCTTTCTTCGCCGGCCTTGGGCGGGAGCCCATCCCCGGCTACATTCCTCGCACATGCACTTTGCGGCGGCATGGCTCCTCCTTGCGACGCTATCCGTGAATACGGAGGGATCCCTTGACGAGGGGCTCGCCCGGAACGTGGCGGGCGCCGCTCGCGCCGTCTGGGTCACTCGAGCCTTTCTCGGCGCCCCCTACCGGACTTCCCCTCTGGGAGACGGCGCCCTGCCCGACGAACGGCCGCGCTTTCGCCTCGATGCCTTCGACTGTACGACCCTCGTCGAGACGGCGATCGCCTTCGGCAACGCCCGCAGCACGGCCGAGGCCCGGGTCCTCCTCGACGACGTCCGCTACGACGGCGCGGCGAGCTACGCCCACCGAAATCACTACCTCGAGGCGGAGTGGCTTCCCGCCAACGCCCGCAAAGGCTGGATCGAGGAGGTGACGAGGCGCGTCGACCCCGCGGGTGCTCGCGAAGTGGTGCTCGCCTACACGACGGCGAGCTGGCGTGCCGCCCTGCGCCACGGCCACCTCCTCCCCCACCTCGATCCCTCGGACCTGCCCACCGGGCACTTCAGCTTCTCCATCGTCCCTCTCGAGCGGGTGAGGGAGGTCGAGAACGCGATCCCCCCGGGGACCCTGGTCGCCGTCGTCCGCACGGCGCGTCCGGATCGGCCCTACCGCATCACCCACCTGGCGCTCACAGTGAAGGGGCCGCGGGGAGAGGCCCTGGTCCGCCATGCCAGCACCGCAAGGATGCGCGTCATCGACGAGCCACTCGAGCGCTTCCTCGAGCGGGCCGAGGGTTCCCACTCCTGGAGGGTGGAAGGCTTGAGCCTGTGGGCGCTCCGGCCGAACCTCGCGCGGGTGCGCGCGCTCGAAGCCGGGGGGCGGTGAGTTCCACTGCGAGAGGGAGCGCCGGAGGGCGAGGGCCGAGTTCGCATCGGCCCCGGGCGAGCGGCGCGGCGCTACTGTTCTCGCCAGAACACGTTCGCCACAAAGGCCCGGTCGAAGGGCTGGCCCGCCGAGCGGAACGCTTCCCGCACCGACTCGGCGTCGGGCGCCTCGAACTCGCAGATGGCCTTGCGCCCGTCGGGGGTGATGTAGCTCCGCATCCAGCGGGCACCCCGCAGCTCGAGACAGCGGTCGATGCGCCGCGCCATCGGCTCGGCCTCGGCTTCCGGGGGCATGTCGTACTCCACGAGAACCACCTGAAGGGGCTGCTGCATGCCACACCTCCTTGTCGGGCGTCCGTCAGAACTCCTGGGCGGGAAGGGGCGAGGCCGAGCGGCCGAGCGCGCGAGCGACGCCTTCGAGGACCCGCACCGCCCGAACCATGGGCACCTTCGGCGTGAGCGCGCGGCGCGCCGACTCGAGCTCGGCCCGGGCGGCGTCAAGGTCACCTCGCGCGTACTCGGCCTTGGCCAGCAAGGCGCGGCTCATGGCCACGAGCGACGATCGCGCCACCCGCTCGGCGGCGAGCGAGGCGCGCGAGGAGCGCGCGCGAGGGCTCGACGTGCCCGGACGCAAGTTCCCCCTCGGCGAGAACGCAGACGAGCTCGGCGAAGCGGGCCTTGGCATCGAGCTCGAGCGGACCGAGGACGCGCAAGAGGGTCTCGTCTCCGACGTTCTCCCCCATGAGCCGGCGCGACACGGCGCCGAGCGCCCGGGGCACGAGCACCTCTCCGGTCACCCCCAGGCGCGGGGCGGCCGCGTCCATCCGGGCCGCACACTCGAGTGCTCGGCTCGGCCGCTCGAGCATGAGCTCCACCACCGCCAGGCGCGCCAAGAGGACGCATTCCTCCCAGGGAGCCCCCTCGGCAGCGAGCCCGAGCGCGCGCTCGAAGCACTCCTCCGCGGATGGGAGGTCGTCCTCCAGCGCCCTTATGATCCCGGTGGCGGCGGAGAGGTAGACCGCCGCGCGCGGGGGCAGCGGGCCGAGGCGGCGGGTCTCCTCGATGAGCATGCGCGCCCGCGGGATGTCGCGTTCCAGGATGGCGAGGCAGCCCGCCACCTCGGCCATGGCCACCGCGGCGCCGCCGGGCTCGACCCCGCGCACCGCCTCGCTCCCCAAGAGCTCGGCGGCGTGCTCCGCGTCACGGTTCGCGAAATGGGCGTGAGCGAGGATGCCGTACCCGGCCGCCTCCTCGGCAGAGAGGCCCTGCGCCCGGGCCTCCTCGAGGAGTGCCTCGATCCGGGGCACCAGGCTCGCGTCACCGCCGGCCGTCCGGCTCGCGTCCACCGCGACGCGCAAGAGGGCGAGCGAAACGGAGATGCGCTGGGCCGGCGGCAGACGGACGGCGAGCGAGAGCCCGCGCTCGACGAGGCTGCGCGCCTCGGCAAAGGCAAACAGGCGGGTGGCCCGGGCGGCGGCGCCCACGGCGGCCTGGGTGGCGAGCTCGGCGTCCTCGCCGAGCGCGGCATGGTGCGCGATCTCGCCCGCCAGAGCACCATCCGGATCGGGCAGGGGCGAGAGGGCTCGCGCCACCTCGCGGTGCAAGAGCTGCCGCCGCGGAGCGGAGAGGCTGCGGTAGGCGGCGCGGCGCACGAGGTCGTGCGTGAAGTCGTAGGCACCCTCCCCGGCGGGCTTCAGCACCCCCCGCCGCTCGAGCTCCTCGACGGCAGGGAGCAACTCGGCGGCCCCCATTCCCGCGACGCGCGCCAGCCGGTCTGCCCGGAAGGATCGGCCGAGCGCCGCCGCCCAGGGGAGCACCTCGCGGGCCCGCCCCTGCAGGTGCTCGAAGCGTTCCTCGAGGAGCGCCTCGAGCGACCCTGAAGGATCGGAACCCGTGCGCAGGGCCCGTGCCATTTCCAGGGCGAGCAACGGGTTTCCCTCGCTCTCCTCGTAGATACGGGCACCGTCGAGGCCGGGGGCGGCGCTCTCGGTCAACTCGGCGATCTCGTCCGGCGAGAGCGGGCCGAGCTCGAGGCGGGTCACGAGCTCCCCCCGAGAGAGCGCGCGGGCGACCTTGAGTGCGAGGGGGTTGTCAGCCAGCTCGGCGGCACGTCCCGCGCACGCGAGGAGCAGCGGGACTCCGCGCAGCGAGCGCTCGGCATAGTGCAGGAGGGCGGCCGATCGCTCGTCGAACCATTGCACATCGTCGAGGATGAGGGCGAGTGGGCGCTCGCGGGAGAGCGTGCTCAGGGCCTGCACCACGGCCTCGAAGAGGCGGTTCTCTTCGCTCGACGGTCCGGGCGGGCCGAGCTCAGGAAGGAGCGCGGCGAGCTCGGCGCGCACGGTCTCGTTCACTGTCGCGAGGGGTGCCGCGCGCAGCGCGTCGATCCAGGCGGCATAGGGCCGGAGCGCCTCCGCCTCGTAGGCGCGGCCACGCGCCACGGTCCCCCCCGCGCGCAGGAAGCGGACCGCGAGCTCGTCGAGCAGACGCGACTTCCCCACCCCCGGCTCCCCCAAGACGAGGAGCACGGCGTGCCGGCCCCCCTTCACCTCGGCGACGATGCGGTCGAGCGCCGCCCGTTCCTGCGCTCGCCCGACGAAGGTCGGACCGGCGAGGACGGGGGCCGGAGCGCGCGGTGCTGGCTTCGGGGGCTCGGGCTCGCAAGGGGGAGGCGAGGGCCGGGATGGCGTCAGGGCGAGCCTTGCTCGCTCGATCTCGGCCGAGGGCCTGGCACCCAGGGCGCGGGCGAGGATCTGCCGGCATGCATCATACTGCTCGAGCCCTTCGCGGACGCGGCCGAGCCGTGCAAGCACGCGGATGACCGAGGCGTGGCCCGACTCGGACAAGGGGTCGACCGCGACGCGAGCGCGCGCGTGGACGAGCGCCTCCTCGAGATCGGATTCGCACCGGGCGACGAGGGCATCGAGGATGGAGAGCCTGAGCCTGCGCGCTTGGGCCCGCTCCGCAGCGACCCACTCCTCGAAACGGTAGCAGCCTGGGACCTCGACCCCCTCGAGGAGCTCCCCGCGAAACACCTCCGCGGCCCGTCGGAGAGCTTCGAGCCCGGCTGCCTCGACCCCTCCTTCGACGGCAGCCCGAACCTCCCCGAGGTCGAGTTCCCAAGGTTCGAGCGCGAGCGCGACGCCGTCGGCTGCGGCCACGAGCCGCTTCCTTTCGCTATCCACGAGCGGCCGCAACTTGGCGAGGCTCCAGCGCAACGAAGCGCGGGGATCGCCCGGGCCGTCCCAGAAGAGATCGCAGAGCCGCGAGCGGAGCTGGGATCGGCGCGTGACCGCCAGGTACCCAAGCAGGGCTCGGGTCCGGCGCGAGGGGGGCAACCCCAGGGCACGGCCGTCCCTTAGGACCTGAAGGTCACCGAGGACACAAACCCGCAAGGCCGGGCTCGCTGGCGGCTTGGCCATCGACCCTCCGCTCTTAGGCCCCTAATGGCGGCGGGCGAGCCCGGCTGCACTTTCCACGCGGGTTCCAACGGGACCTCCCACGGTGGCGGACCAGGTTTCACGCGTACGGCTTCACCTTCCATCCCGGAAGGGCCGGACGCGAAAGGGAATCGAAACCATGGCGAAGGCGAGTGAGCACAAGATGTTTTCGAAGCCGGACGAGACGCGCGAGTTTCCCCGCGGCAGGGCGGACATCCTGAACATCGGAGGAGGCGCGGTGGGACGCCTCGTGTTCGAGCCGGGCTGGCGCTGGTCGAGCGACGTGCAGCCGCTCGCCAAGACGAAAAGCTGCGAAGCCCCTCACTTTCAGTACCACCTGTCCGGGAGGCTCGCCATCCGGATGGACGACGGGACCGAGTTCATCGCCGGTCCGGGCGAGGTCACGGCGCTGCCGAGTGGCCACGACGCTTGGGTGGTGGGCGAGGAGCCGGTGGTGGTGGTCGATTGGTTTGGAGCGAGCAACTACGGGAAGAGGGCCTGATGGCGAAGGGCGGCGAGCCTTCCCGAAGGCCGCCGACGCGGGAGAAGAAAGGCTCGACGCTGGAGTCGAGCTCGACAAGGAGGCACGACATGGCGAGGAAGATGGTGGATTGCCGGGATTTCCCGAACGAGATGACGTGCTCGCTCACCATTGCAGGCGAGGAGGAGGAAGTGGTCCGGGCGGCGACCCTGCATGCTGTCGACGTGCACGGCCATCGCGACACCCCCGAGTTCCGCGAAGAGATCCGCCGCTCGCTCAAGGATGAGCGAACGGCGCGATAGGACTGAGAGGCGACAAGATGGATGCGGCGCGCTTCCGCCTCTTCGCGCCGGAAGCGCGCCGAAGTTCGCCGACCTCCGAGATCCCCGTGAATGACCCGACCCAAGTCGGCACACCGTGGCGACCGCCGACGCAAAGAGCCTTCGTCGCAAGACTCGCCGAGACGAGCTTCTGGCTCGGCGTCCTCGCCTGGTGGGGCGCCATCGTCCTTGTCCTCCTGCGGGCGAGGTGAAGGGGCCGGGGAGCGCGGGCGCCGATCCTTGCTCAGCGGGTCGATGCCGCGACCCTCTATGCGCTCACTCGAGTTCGAGCGGGAGGGAGTTCCCCCTTGCGTCGAGGATGGTTCCCCAGATCTTGTGGGACCCCTGGTGCTCGGAGGGACCGAAGGACACCTGGACCCCGATGCCCATCTCGAAACCGTGGATGCCCTCGAGGGCGTCGACCAGGCTGTCGGTGTTGAGGTTCTTCCCCGCCCGCTTCAGCCCCTCCATGAGCACCTGGGCCGCGAGGTAGGCCTCGAGCGAGACGAAGTCGGGGCGCTCGTCCGGGGCGTAGCGGTGGAGCGCCTCCTGGTACTTCAGGACCGCGGTGGCCCGCGAGTCGGGCAGCGGGACGACCTGGGTCGTGATGACGCCCTGCGCGAAGGTGGGGCCGAGCTGGACGAGCTCGTCGGCGAGTTCGCGGCCCACCACCGCCGACACGTTGCCATAGACGAGATCGACGCCCCTCAGTTTCTCGATGAACTTGGCGGCCACGTGGTGGGTCGCCACCATCACCACCGCCTTCAGGTGACCTGCGTGCTTGTGGACGAGCTTCACGGCCTCGTCCACGTCGAGGGTGTTGCGCTGGTAACCGACCCTGAGGGTCCGCTCGGTGTCGTAGTCGTAACGGCGCATCTGCCGTGCGAAGCCACGCCAGCCGGTGGCCCCGTAGCTGTCCTTTTGCTCGAAGAACGCGATCTGGCTCGGCTTGAAGTGCCGGACCTTGACGAGGTAGCGGACGAGAGCCTCGGTCTCCTCGGCGTACCCGGCGCGGAAATTGAAGATCCATCGGTCGGGCGGGTCGTTGCGCAAGAAATCGGCGCCGGAGAGCGACCCGAACATGATCATGCGCTTGTCGAACAGGTAGGGCAGGTAGGCCTCGATGGCCGCCGAGCCGACGGTGCCCACGAGCGCGAACACCTTCTTCTGCTCGACGAGATCCTTCACCACGGTGAGGGCGCGGCCCGGCTCGTTTCCGTCGTCCTCGGCGACGAGGCGCAGCTTCCGGCCAAGGGTACCGCCGGCGTCGTTGGCGGCCGCGAAGGCCACCTCGTAGCCGACCTTCATCTGGTGGCCGAGTTCCTTGGCGGTCCCCGAGAAGGCCGCCGACATCCCGAAGACCACCTCGTTGTCGGTGACGCCCTGCACCTGGCCCGAGGCACCGGTGGCCCCGAGGAGCGCCACCGCCGCGAGGAAAAGGCGCAAGAAAGCTCGTCCCACGTTCTCCACGCTGCGCCTCCTATTCGAGATCGACGTTGCGGTAGCTGCCATCGGGCTCGATGAGCGTCCCCCAGATCTTGTGGGAAGCCTGGTGCTCGGTGGGAGAGAAGCCGAGCCGCGCCCCGACGCCGAGGTCGAGGTCGCCGAGGCCCTCCAGGGCGGCCACCAGCTTCTCCGTGTCGGGCACGGGACCGGCGCGCTTCAGCCCCTCCACGAGCAGGGTCCCGGCCAGATAACCCTCGAGCGAGAGCGATCCGGGTGCCTGGCCCAACGCGTGCGCGGCGAGGAGGTCGCGATAACGTATGACCGCGCTCGCCTGCGAGGTGGGCAGCGGCACCACCTGCGTGACCAAGAGGTCCCCGCCCACCGGCACCTTCGCCTGCACGAGCGCCTCGGCGAGGGCAGAGCTATCCACTTCCGAGTCGGCCGTGTAGACGAGCGAGGCACCGAGCCCCTTCGTGCGTTCGATGAAGCGCGCTGCCACCGGGTAGGTGGCGAACATGACCACCCCCTTCAGCTTCTGGCCGGCCTGCCCCACCTTCGTCACGGCGTCCTCGATGTCGAGGCTGTTCCTCGCGTAGCGGGTGCGCAGGACCGCCGAGGGATCGCGACCCTGCTTCTTCATCTGCTGGCAGAGGCCGGCCCAGCCGGCCTCGCCGTACGCGTCGTCCTGGCCGAAGAAGGCCAGCTCCTCCGGCCTGTAGTGACGCACCGAGAGGAGGTAGTGGGTGGCCGCCGCGGCTTCCTCCGCGTAGCTCGGGCGGAAGTTGAAGACGTAGCGGTCGGGCGGATTCCGACGCAGGGCGTCGTCGCCCGACAAAGCTCCGAAGAAGAGCACCTTCTTCTCGAGGGCCAAGGGGAGAGTCGATTTCGCCTCCGCGCTCCCGACGTTGCCCACCACCGCGAAGACCTTGCGCTCCTCGAGCAACTCCCGCATGGCGGCGCCGGCTCGCGAGGGCTCGTTTCCGTCGTCGACGGCGACGAGGCGCAACTTCTTGCCTAAGACGCCCCCGCCCTCGTTCGCGAGGGCGAGCGCGAGTTCGAGGCCCGCCTTCATGCCCCGGCCGATCTCGCGGTTCGAGCCGGAGAACGGCCCGACCATGCCGAGGAGAAGCTCCCCGGCCTCGGCCGGCACCGGCGCCGCCGCGGCGCTCGGTGCAGCGCTCGGTGCGGCGGGCTCGGACCTTCCGCTCTCGGCGCGGTGAAGTGAGAAGACCGCCCCGGCGGCGAGGGCGACGAACAGGGTTCCCACCGCCACCAAGGCCTTGCGCCCGGGCCCGGGCTTCTTCGTCGAGAGGGGGACCGCCGCCACCGGCTTCGTGGGAACGCGAGCCAGGCGAGGAGGAGCGTCATCTGCCTGCGCGGCGGGGACAGGGGTGCGGCCGCCGCGTCGCTCCTCGTCGAGCTTCAGGGCCTCCTCGAGGAGCAGATTCATCCAATTCTGGTGGACGTTCCGGGCGGGGGGCAGGACGTTCGGTTCCACCCGGAACCCGCCGGCCTTGAGCCTCAGGGCGGCTCGGATGGCGTCGCGCCCTGCCAGGGTGCCGAAGCGCGCGTGCACGAGGTCCCCGTCCTTCAGGTAGAAGTCGCCGGAATCGCCCTCGGGACTCTGCACCCGTACCGCCACGGTCTGGTGACCGTTGACGTAGAGTTGGACGAGGTCGGAGAAAGAGGTCTCGCCGAGTTCACCGAGGAGGGCCATGGGCTCACGCTGGAGGATGCAGAGAGCGTCCTCACCCGCCAGGATACGCAATCTCTGCGCTAGATCGAGCTTGCAGTGAGGCTGGGTCGCCGGCGGGCGACGCGGCGGGGTCCCCCCTGACCCATTCCACGAGGCCCTGTTCCTGCATGAATGAGGGCTCGGCCCGGGTGAGCCGGCCCCACTCCGGAATGGAGCCGCTTCTCGTTGAAATCGGTGGCGTATTGACGCCCGGTAAGACTCCACTCTCGAGGAGTTCCCGGGGGGAAGCGGAGCTTCGTGCCCCGGGATGGAGCTCCTCGCTGCCGGCGGGAATTGATCCACGTTAAGTGTGCCTGGTTTCCGGCGAGGGGTGCGGCAGGGTGGCGCGGCTCTTGCTGCCTTTTTCGGCCGGGGCCGAACGAGGTCGTGAACTTTTCGCTGGGTGGTTGGAGTGACCGATTTCTTCGAGGGTCGCGCCCCAACTCGATCGGCCTACCAGAATCGATCTAACCCTTGGATAGCATGAGCGGATCTCGCGCCGTCGGCCGGCTTGGCGCAAGCCGGCCATCCGCTCAAATTGAACGAAAGGAAAAGGAAATCGGTGAGTCGGGGTTTGCGGCATTTTGTTCGCCGCGCCAGCCTGGCAACCCCGGCACTTGAGTAGAATGCGCCATCTGTCCAACCCCGTCCCGCGCTCGCGAGGAGGCGCTCCTTGAAGAAACGATTCTTTCTCTTCCGCAGCCTCTACGCACAAGTCATCACCGCCGTCGTCATCGGTGCACTCCTAGGCCACTTCTCTCCCGCACTCGCCACGAAGTTCAAGCCCTTCGGGGATGGCTTCATCCGGCTGGTGAAGATGATGATCGCCCCCATCATCTTTGCCACGGTCGTCACCGGGATCGCCAAGATGGGCGATCTCAAGAAGGTGGGCCGGGTCGGGCTGAAGGGCATCGTCTACTTCGAGGTGCTCACCACCCTCGCCCTCATCATCGGACTCACCGTGGGCAAGACGTTCACCCCGGGCGGCGGGATGAACGTGGACGTGCACACGCTCGATACCAAGGCCATCGCCAGCTACACCTCGCCGCAGTCCCACCTGACGACGGCCGACTTCATCATGAACATCATCCCCAAGGACGTCGCCGACGCCTTCGCCAAGGGCGACATCCTGCAGGTGCTGTTCTTCTCCATCCTGTTCGGGGTGGCGCTCTCGGGGCTGAAGAGCGAGTACGCCAAGGTGGTCCTCCACTTCGTGGACGGGCTCTCGGCCATCCTCTTCAAGATCGTGGCCATCATCATGAGGGTGGCCCCGCTCGGCGCCTTCGGCGCCATGGCCTTCACCATCGGCCAGTACGGCATCAAGAGCCTCGCCAAGCTCTTCGAGCTCATCCTCTGCTTCTACACGACGAGCATCCTGTTCGTGTTCGTGGTGCTCGGCGTGGTGATGGCGAGCTGCGGCCTCTCCATCTTCAAGTTCCTCCGCTACATCAAGGAGGAGATCCTGATCGTGCTCGGCACGAGCTCGTCCGAGTCGGCCCTGCCCCTCATGATGAAGAAGATGGAGAACCTGGGCTGCAGCAAGCCGGTGGTGGGCCTCGTCGTGCCCATGGGTTACTCCTTCAACCTGGACGGCACCTCCATCTACCTCACCATGGCCACCCTCTTCATCGCCCAGGCCACCAACACCCACGTCACCCTGGCCCAGGAGCTCGAGATCCTGGCCGTCCTCCTGCTCACCTCCAAGGGCGCGGCAGCGGTGACCGGCGGCGGCTTCATCACCCTCGCCGCCACCCTCTCGGCGGTGGGCAACATCCCGGTGGCCGGACTCACCCTCCTCCTCGGCATCGACCGTTTCATGTCCGAGGCTCGCGCCATCACGAACCTCATCGGCAACGGCGTCGCCTCGGTGGCGGTGTCGCGCTGGGAGAAGGAGCTCGACCTCGTGCGGGCGAGGGCCATGCTCGACCGCAAGGGCATCGGCGGGACCGAGGCCCTGCTCGAGCCCGAGCCGGCGCAGGCCATGGCGACCGAGGTCGTTCCTCACATGTAGTCAAAACCCGATTCAAAGAAGCGCAGTCACCCGGAGGCCCACAATGGACGAGAAGAAGAAGAAGTATCCCAAGGCCAGGATGGGCCTCCCCACCGGGACGGCGCTCCTACGCAATCCGCTCCTCAACAAGGGAACGGCCTTCACCGTGGCCGAGCGCAAGGCGCTCGGCCTCGACGGCCTGCTCCCGCCCCACGTCTTCACCTTCGAGGAGCAGGTGGCGCGCACCATGGAGCAGTACCGGAACAAGACGACCGACCTCGACCGCTACGTCCACCTCATCGGCCTGCAGGACCGCAACGAGACGCTCTTCTACCGGGTGGTGTCGAACCACCTCGAGGAGATGCTCCCCATCGTCTACACGCCGACCGTGGGCCTCGCCTGCCAGAAGTTCGGCCACATCTTCCGGCGCCCGCGCGGCATGTATCTCTCCATCGAGGACCGCGGCCACATCGGCGAGCTCCTCGACAACTGGCCCCACCCGGACGTCCGCGTCATCGTCATGACCGACGGGGAGCGCATCCTGGGCCTCGGCGACCAGGGCGCCTACGGCATGGGCATCCCCATCGGCAAGCTCTCCCTCTACACCGCCTGCGCCGGCATTCCCCCCACCCAGACCCTGCCGCTCATGATCGACGTGGGGACCGAGAACCAGGCCTACCTCGACGACCCGCTCTACGGAGGCCTGCGCCGGCACCGCGCCCGCGGTCAGGAAATGCAGGACTTCATGACCGAGATCATCGAGACCCTCCAGGCGCGCTGGCCGAAGTGCCTCGTCCAGTTCGAGGACTTCGGCAACAGCACCGCCTTCGAGCTGCTCGAACGCTGGCGGAACCGGATCTGCACCTTCAACGACGACATCCAGGGCACCGCCTCGGTGGCCCTCGCCGGCATCTACTCGGCCCTGCGCATCACCCGCAAGAAGCTGCTCGACCAGAAGGTCCTCTTCCTCGGCGCCGGCGAGGCCGGAGTGGGCATCGGCGACCTCATCGTCTCGGCCATGGTGGACGAGGGTGCATCCCTGGAGGAGGCGCGCCTCAAGTGCTGGTTCGTCGACAGCAAGGGGCTCGTGGTCAAGGATCGCAAGGACCTCGCCCACCACAAGCTGCCCTACGCCCACCCGCACGCGCCCTGCCCCGACTTCCTGTCGGCGGTGAAGGCGCTCAAGCCGAGCGTCGTCATCGGAGTCTCCACCCAGGCCTCGGCCTTCAACGCCAAGGTGGTGGAAGCCCTCTGCCAGATCAACGAGCGCCCCATCATCTTCGCTCTCTCGAACCCCACCTCGAAGTCCGAGTGCACCGCCGAGGAGGCCTACAACTTCTCCAAGGGGCGGGCCATCTTCGCGAGCGGGAGCCCCTTCCCTCCCTGCACGGTCGGCGGCAAGACCTTCGAGCCCGGCCAGGGTAACAACTCCTACATCTTCCCCGGAGTCGGCCTCGGCGCCTACGCCAGCGAGACGACCCACATCACCGACCGGATGTTCGCCCAGGCGGCGCGCGCGCTCGCCGGCCTCTGCCTGGAGAGCGACCTCGCCGTGGGACGGGTCTATCCCTCCCTCTCCCGCATCCGCGAGGTCTCGGCCGTCCTCGGTGCCGCCGTGGCCGAGGTGGCCTTCGAGAGCGGGCTTGCCCGGGTGCCGAGGCCTTCCAACGTGATCGAGTACGTGAAGTCCAGGATGTGGGAGGCCGCCTACCCCACCTACCTCGAGTGAGTGGATGGGGCTCGGGAGGGCCCCACGGGGAAGCGCGGGGAGCGTCGCTGCGGCGCGAGCACCGTGGGCCGGGAGCTCTGGAAACCGGGGCCTGGCCGCCACCCGGGCGATGTCCTCGCGCACCTCGTCACGCTCGCAGTCGACGGTATCCGGGCCAGCCAGGAGGGGATCTCCATCCCCTCCGGTCTGCCACACCTCGCCGAGCAGCAGGTAGCGGGCGCCCCGAGGCAACGCGACGAAGACGAGGGTCGAGCCCGGCGTGTGGCCCGGCCTGGAGGGCCATGGAGCTGTCCCTGCGCCTCCAGGCTCCTCGGAAAGCGAGAGCATCAGCGACGGTCGTCTTCCTTCCTGTTGGAGGTGAGCCGCCGCAGGTGAAGGGCATGTCGTCACCTGCTCGTCCACCCTCCTTCCGAAGCCGGCGTCGAAGGGCGGTCGCCTTTCGGGTGACGGACGAGCAGTGCCGCCTGCTGACGTCCATCTTCTCGCTCACGGCCCCACCCCGCCAGGCGACGGCGGCGCGCGCACATCGCCCCAGTGGAGAAGGCCCGAGCGAGTCATCCTCCTCGCAGGCCGCCACGAGCTCCGGCACGAGCATGCGCGTGGGGTGTGAAGGCGAGCGCGAGCGCTGAGCCGAGGGCGAGAGGAGGACGGCCGCCGCTCTGCTTCAGAAGGGCGGCGCCCCCGGTCGAGGTCCATCCGGGTCGCCCGCGGGGAGCCTGCCTCAGCGCCGGGCAGATCCGCCTTCCCGCGACCCAAGCCTCGGCAAGGATTCCGCACCGGCGACGAGTCGCGCATACCGCTCGAGGTCGACGTTGCCTCCGCTCACGGTCACGCCCACCCTCTTCCCCGCGACGTCGCGCACGCCACCGAGCACCGCCGCGGCGGCGAGACAGCCGGTCGGCTCGACGACGAGCTTCATGCGCTCCCCGAAGAAGCGCATGGTCGAGGCGAGCTCGGCGTCGGTCACGGTCACCACGTCCTCGACGAGCGCCTGGATGACCGGGAAGGTGAGCTCTCCCGCAGCTTGGGTCTGAGCGCCGTCGGCGATGGTCTTCGGCACCTCGATGTGTACGATCGTCCCTGCGCGCAGGGACCTCTGGACGTCGTTGCCAGCCTCGGGTTCGACGCCGATGACCTTGCACCCGGGCGACCAGCGCCGAGCCGCCACGGCGCAGCCCGAGATGAGGCCGCCTCCTCCCAGGCAGACGAAGAGGTAATCGAGGGTGCCCGCATCCTCGATGAGCTCCTTCGCCGCCGTACCCTGGCCGGCCATGACGTGCGGGTGATCGAAGGGAGGGACGAGCGTCATGCCTCGCTCCCGGGCGACGCGCGCACCGAGCGATGCCCTATCCTCATGGTAGCGGTCGTAGGGGATGACCTCGGCGCCGTAGCCCCGGGTGGCGGCGATCTTCTGCGGCGGGGCGTCGCGCGGCATGATCACGGCGGCGGGCATGCCGAGGAGCTTTGCGGAGAGCGCAATGGCCTGAGCGTGGTTGCCGCTCGAGAAGGTGAGGACGCCTTTCTCGCGCTCTGCGTCCGAAAACTGGGCGAGCGCGTTGTAGGCTCCTCGGAACTTGAAGGCGCCCATCCGTTGCAGGTTCTCGCACTTGAAGAAGAGCTCGGCCCCGGTCGCGCGGTCGGCCGTTCGCGAGGAGAGGGTGGGCGTGCGATGGGCGACGCCCTTGAGACGCCGGGCCGCGGCCTCGATGTCCTCAGGGGTGATGGCGAGGGGCACGATGGGTCCTTTCCATGGGGACAGGACGCTCGCGGTACGTCCTCGCGGCGCGACTGTCAAGGGCGTCCGAGGGAGCGTTCTCGGGCCTTCAGAGCCCGCGGTAGGCTTGAAGGTCGCGCGGCGGCTTCCTCGGCGCTCCTTTTGCCGCGCGCGAGGTGGAAGCAGGCCTTGCCGAGCTCGCCTCTTCGCACCTCCCAAGAACGCCCGTTGGGACGCTCACATCGGCGCTCCGCAAACCCCGCGGCCCGAGCGCGAGCTTTCCCGACCTTCCTCTGCCAGGGGCCACCTGTTTCGCGAGCACCGCGGTGGGAGAGCGATAGAGGAGGCAGTTCGCCTCGAGTTCGTGGAGCTCCATCGCCCTCGACGGTGAGGAGGACCTCCTCTTCCCAATACGTCGACCGCACAGCGCCGAGGACGGCCACCCCTTTGCCGATCGGCGAGAGAGCGGACGTTCGCGCGGAAGCCTTCCCAGGATTTCGGCCTTGGTCCTCTGGCTTCACGGTTGGCATGGCCTTGCGGTACGGCCTTCGCCGACCCACACCCTTCGCCCGCTACTCCCTTCCGCCGCGGCTCGCTTCGCGGGCCCGTGCCGTCCCTGAGGTGCCGACGCCGGCGAGGCCAGGGCTTCGCCTCCACGGACCGAGGAAGGGCTTCCGAGAGACCTCGCTCAAAGACGCCAAGCGAAAGCTTGCGACAATAGGCAAAGCCTGCCGAAAGGCCGACAGGAAACCAAACCGCCCGGTCCAATTCGGCGCCCAGAGCTTGAGGTGCCTGCTCGCACCCTCGCGTCCACGGCGCAGCGTGCGCCCGCCCGTCCGCTCGAGGCGCTTCGGTGCCCGTGTCCCTCCGGGATCGGGCACGGACGCCCTCGGCGCGTTATGCATTCAGCATGCCCTTCGATACTCCCATGCGCGCCCCGACTTCGGACCGCAGCCTCGTCCGCGGCGCGTCCGATGTCGAGCGCCGCTTCATGACGGCGGTCTATGGCTGGATGACCTTGGGTCTCGTCGTCACCGCCGTGGTGGCGTACGGCGTCGCGTCCTCGCCCACCCTCTTGCACCTCGTCTTCGGAAACAGGTTCGCATTCTTCGGACTCGTCATCGTCGAGCTCGGCCTCGTCTTCGGCATTTCGTCGGCGGCGGCGCGCCTCTCCGCTCCCGCGGCAGGTGGGCTATTCCTGTTGTACTCCGCCCTGAACGGGGTGACCCTGTCAGTCATCCTGCTCCTCTACACGGGCAACTCGGTGGCGCTCGCCTTTCTCTGTACGGCGGGAACGTTCGGGGTGATGAGCGTCTTCGGGACCGTGACGAAGCGGGACCTCTCTCACCTGTCGAGCTTCCTCTTCATGGGCCTCGTCGGGATCGTGCTGGCAAGCCTCGTCAACATCTTTTTTCACTCCGGGATGCTGTCGTTCGTCATCTCGTGCGCCGCGGTGGTGGTGTTCACGGGACTCGCTGCCTACGACACCCAGAAGCTCCGAGCGCTCGCTCGTGCCGGTGGCGTGAGCGCGGGCATGCCCGTGAACGGAGCGCTCGCCCTGTATCTCGACTTCGTGAACCTGTTCCTCGCTCTCCTCCGTCTTCTCGGCAGCCGGCGCGACTGATGGCCCTCGCGGCTCGAAAGAGAGCCGCTCCCTGCACGAGGTTCGGCCGACGCACGAACGCTGCGGCTCGCTTTGCGGTTTCGAATTCCGCTGTCCGCGCCTCCTGAATCTCCGCAAGCTCCCGACCGCGCGATGGGTCGTTCAGTCGACCGCCCCTCGCTCACGGTATTTAATTCCACACCGCGAGCGAATATTCGCTTCGCACCTGCCTCGCGCCTGGGCAATCGATTGCGCGATTTGGTCACTTTTCCCACATCGCCTGACCTCCTTCGCGCGCCCGAGCCTTTTGTAACAAATGGGTCGACGGCCTTCCTCGGCTCCCGAGAATGAGGTACGCTCAGAGTCTCTCATCGATTCGTCGCGGCCGGTCGCTTCCGGCCGCCTGGTTGCCTCAAGTGGTTGTCGAGGTTTTCCGTGGCTTTCAATATGCACTTGGAGTGGATACTTTCCGGGAGTGCCCTGCTCGTCCGTTATGACGGCGAACTCGACCTCAACGCCAGCAGGCGCCTCGGCCGGCTCTTTTCCCGGCTCGGCAAGCTCGACCAGCTCGTGCTCGACCTGGGCTCGGCGCGCGTGCTGCAGGACACCGCCCTCGCCGCGCTCGTGCCGGTCATCGCCGCGCACAGCGCCTGCCGGGTGATCGTGCGCGGCCTCTCGCGCCACCACCAGCGGCTCTTCCGTTACTTGACCGGCGGGAGCTTCGTCGAACCTGCTCCCCGCCTCGAGTACCCGAGCTGAGCGGGCGCCGCCTCGGGCGGACGGGCAATCGAGCGTGGGGATCGGACCACGCTCCTTCTCGTCTTGTGCCGGCGGACCGAGCCGTGTGCGAGTGCGTGGGGCCGAATACCCTCGCTTGGCAAGTCGTCCGGTGTCCGTCGCAACGCAAGACGAACCTTCCCTGCCAGGAGGCGGCCTACCTCGCCTCCACGCTTCGGCCTCTATGGGCCGCTCGGCTCGTCGAGCGCGTCCGCCTCGGATGCGAGCGCGCGGTGGTGGAGGCGAAGGTGCGCTTACCCGCCGCTCCCTCCACGCGATCGGCGAAATGCTGGCCATGATTCGGGCGTCCTCGGCCCACGGCCTTGGGCCGGGGAACACTCTGGCCCGCCTGGCTATCGCCTGGGCGCTTGGGCCCCGGCGGAACCCGCCTCAACCATGGGTGATCGCGACCGCTGGGCGTGACGTCGATATTCACTCGGCGACACACCCGTCCTCTTCTTGAAGCAGGAGGAGAAATAATTGCTGTCGTTGAAGCCGCTCGCGAAGGCGACCTCGGTGATGCTGTGCTGGTTCGCCCGGATCTCCTGCATCGCCCGGCCGATGCGAAGCTCGACGAGATACTTGTGGGGCGTCGTGGAAGTGGCCGCGCGGAACATCCTCGTGAACGTTCGCAGCGAGAACCCGGACCGGAGGGCCACCTCCTCGACGTTCACCTCCTCGGTGCAGTGGCGGCGCAAGTAGGCGAGCACGTTGCCGAAGTGCCCGGGGTTCTCGAGCTCGTCGCAGGCGATGGGAATCCGCAGGCGCCAGAGAGCCACCGCCAGCTGGATGAAGAGGCACTCCGCCATGACATCCGAGTGTGGACCGTCCGAGTGGGCTTCACGGCTGAGCTCTGCGATGAGGGGCCTCAGCTGCCGCACCGAGTGCTCGGTGAGCTGCCATCGCTGGTTCGACCCCGGATTCTCGAGCAGCTCGTGAATGCGGTCGGGGCGAAGCAGACGGTCACTCGGCCGGTAGATGAAATTGGTGAGGTACAGGTCGTGGACTTCCTCGAAGGCGTGGCGGTCCTCGGGGCGAATGTAGAGAACCTCACCGCTCGTGATGAGTTGCGGCTCGTCGTTCCACAGATGCCAGCCGTTCCCCGACATGACGATCACGACTTCCCCGAATTCGTGATTGTGCAGGGGAAATCGAGCCTGGGGGGTCCGCGGCTCGACCGAGACCGCCTGGGAACCGCGCTGGAACCAGTCGCGGGCAGAGAGCTTCATCGTGCCGGAGTGGGCCATGGACCGTCCCGACGCTGCTTCGATTGAGTTCCGCGCCTAATGTTCTCCTGCCTTGCCCGCCCGGACCCTCCCTATCCCTCCGGGAGATCCCGGCATTGGCCTCAGCTCCATCCGGCTTTTGGAACGATTCACGTGTATACCATCGCTCGTTGCGTCGCGTTGCGATCCGTCGAGGCGCGGGACGGGTCGAGCGGGACCCCCTTTCGGACGGAAGCGAACGTCCGATGCCCTTTCGCGGCGGTTTCCCGGACGCGCCACGAGGCGCCGGGAGTGCGTCCCCTGCAAGTGAACTGTCGCTCGCGGGCGGAGGCCCAACTCGAGACGGGCCAGGAGGCTATCGCGCGCGCACCGAGAGCCCGAGCTCTTCGACGGGTCTATCGTGACGTCCCTCGGCGCAGCCGGGATCCGAGGCGGCAGCCTTTGCCGCAAGAGCCCCGCGGTGCACGGCCGCGGCCCTTCGGGGAGACTCACCCGCGGCGCTCGTCCAGAGCTCTCCGTCCCTCGCTCAGCTGAACTCGCCGCGGATGTAATCCTGCGTGTGCTTCTCGCGCGGAGCCTCGAACAGGATCTTGGAGGGGCCGAACTCGACGAGGTAGCCGGTGCGGCCGCCCTCGCTCGTATCCACGTACATGAAGCCGGTGTTGTCGGCCACCCGCTGTGCCTGCTGCAGGTTGTGGGTCACGATGGCGATGGTGTAGCGGCTCTTCAGCTCGAGCATGAGCTCCTCGATCTTTCGGGTGGCGATGGGATCGAGGGCCGAGCAGGGCTCGTCCATGAGCAGCACCTGGGGCTCGGTGGCGATGGCGCGCGCGATGCAGAGGCGCTGCTGCTGACCGCCCGAGAGGGAGAGGCCGCTCTTGTGCAGCTTGTCCTTCACCTCGTCCCACAGGGCCGCGCGCTTGAGCGCCGCCTCGACCCGCTGGGCGTGGTCGCCCTTGTAACCGTTCACCCGCAGGCCGAAGGCCACGTTGTTGTAGATGCTCGTGGCGAACGGGTTCGGTTGCTGGAAGACCATGCCGATGTAGCGGCGCACCGCCACCGGATCGACCGAGTGGTGGTAGATGTCGCGCCCGCCGAACTTGACGTGACCGTCGAAGCGGAAACCCCGCACGAGGTCGTTCATGCGGTTGAGGCAGCGCAGCACCGTGCTCTTGCCGCAGCCCGAGGGCCCGATGAACGCGGTGATGGCGTTCTTCACGACCGGAACCTGGGTGTCCCGCACCGCGCGGAAGGTGCCGTAGTAGAGCTCTCGGATGTGGCAGTCGATGACGACGTGGTTCACTGGGGCTTGAGCGGCCACGGCGGAATAGGTCACGGTCTGCTCGGTCATTTAGGTCACCTGTCGGCGGGAGAGGCTTTGCCCGATGAGATTCGCCGCGAGCACCATGAGCACGAGCACCAGGGCGGCCGCCCAGGCGAGTTCGATCTGGTTCTCGAAGGGCATCCCGGCGAAGTTGTAGATGAGGACCGCGAGCGACGCGGTGGGGTGCATCACGTCGAGGTGCCGGTGGTTTAGCAGCCAGTAGTTGCTGAAGAGCGCGGTGAAGATGAGCGGGGCGGTCTCGCCGGCGGCCCGCGCCACCGCCAGCATGACGCCGGTGAGGATGCCGGGGAGCGCGGTCGGGAGGAGCACCATCCACGCGGTCTGGGTGGAGGTAGCTCCCATCCCCAGGGCCGCCTCCTGCATCTTCTGCGGCACGGCCCGGATGGCGTCCTCGGCGGTCAAGGTCACCGTGGGTAACATGAGGATGGAGAGGGCGATCGCACCCGCCACCGCCGAAAAGCCGCCGGTGAGGAGCACCACCGCCCCGTAGGCGAAGACTCCGGCCAAGATGGAGGGGAACCCCGTCAGCACCTTGGCGGCGAAGCGGACCGAGACCGCAATCCGGCTCTTGTCGTCGCGCGAGAGGTAGAGCGCGGTCAGGATACCGACCGGCACCGTGATGACGGTCGCGAGCCCGACCATGAAGAGCGAGCCCACGATGGCGTTGCCGAATCCGCCGCCGCTCTCGAGCGGGGCCGGCGGCAGCTGTGTGAAGAGGGCCACCGAGAGCTTCTTCCCTCCGCGCCAGAAGAGCATCCACACCACCGAGAAGAGCGGGAAGAGGGCGAACAGGGTGGTGCCGGTGACGATGACGTCGAGCAGGACCCCCATGTAGGTGCGCGGGCGGCGCAGGGACCGCTCGAGCTGCGGGAAGTCCACTCCTTCGAAGGGATTTACGTCGGGGGGAGAGACCAGGGTGGCATCGGGCGGCATCTAGCGCGCTCCTTCGAACTGGCGCGAGGCGCGCTGCAGGATGACGGCGCCCAAGACGTTCACGAGCAGCGTGATGCCGAGCAGCACGAGTGCCGCGTACATGAGCACGGTGACCTGCTTCGGACCGGCCTCCGGGAAGGTGTTGGCGAGGAGCGCGGCCAGGGTGTTGGCGGGCGAGAAGAGCGAGAGGCTGATGCGGTTGGAGTTCCCGACCAGCATGGCGAGGGCCATGGTCTCGCCGAGGGCCCGCCCAAAGGCGAGGACGATGCCTCCGAAGATCCCGCGGGCGGCGGTGGGGAGGATGACGGCGAAGATGGTCTCCCAGCGCGTCGCGCCGAGCCCGTAGGCCGCCATGCGAAGCTTCGGGGGAACCGAGACGAGCGCATCGCGGCTGATGGCGGTCACGGTCGGCATGATCATGATGCCGAGGACGAGCACCGCCGGCAGCACGCCCGGGCCGGCGAGGTCGGTGCCGAAGATCGGGATCCAGCCGAGGTGGCCGTGAAACCAGGCCGCGAGCGGACGGACCGCCGGGATGACGACGAAGATGCCCCACAGCCCGTACACCACGCTCGGGATGGCCGCGAGGAGCTCGACCAGGTTCCTCAGAAGGTTCTCCACCCGGTCCGGCAGCTTGTTCCAGCCTGGCTTGAGCTCGAGATGCGCGATCCTCAGCGTCCCGAAGACGGCCTGGGAGAGGTAACCCTCCGCCAGGTAAACCGCCGCCGCCACCCCGAAGAGCGAGCCCACGACGAGGCCGAGCAGGGAGGTGTAGAGCGTGCCCCAGATCTCGGGGAGGATGCCGTAGACGCCCCGGTTCTGATCCCAGGTGGTGCCGGTGAGGAACCCCGCCCCGAACTCGCGCATGGCCGGCACGGCGGTGAGGCCGATGCGCAGCACGATGTAGACGACGAGCACGAGCAGCATGGCCGCCACCGCCCTGCACAGGCCTCGGAAGAGCCGATCGACCCCGAGCTGCAGGCGCGAGGGCTCGCGCGCGATGGCTTGCTCGGCCATGGGCTAGACCCCCGACTTGACGTTCTGGAGAGCGGCCTTGATCTTGTCGACCGTCGAAGCGGGGAGCGGGATGTAGCCCAGCGGTTCGGCGTCCTTCTGCCCGTCGGTCACCCCGTAGGTGAGGAGCTCCATGAGCGCGTCGTGCTTCTTCCTGTCGGAGTAGCTCTTGTAGACGAGCATCCAGGTGTAGGTGACGATGGGGTAGGAGTCCTTGCCGTCCGGGTCGGAAGCCCAGACGATGAGGTTCTCGGGCAGGACCGCATTGGCGAGCGCCGCCTGGCCCGAGGCGGTGCTGGCCTCCACGTAGGCGCCGGTCTTGTTCTCGAGCGCCGCGGTGGTGAGGCCTTGACTCTTGGCGTAGCCGTACTCGACGTAACCGATGGAGCCGGGCGTGGTCTTCAGGGCGGCGGTGACGCCCTCGTTCCCCTTGGAGCGCGTGCCGACCGGCCAGTTCGGCATGGTGCCGAAGCCGGGATTCTTGGCGAAAGCCTCGCTGATCGCGCTGAGGTGCCGTGTGAAGACGAAGCTCGTCCCGCTCGCGTCGGCGCGCTCCACCACGTTGATGGGGAGATCGGGGAGATTCACTCCAGGATTCACCGAGCTTATGGCGGGGTCGTTCCACTTCTTCACCTCGCCGAGGAAGATGCCGGCGTAGGCCTTGCGCGAGAGCTTCAGCCCCCCCTTCAGCTCGGGGAGATTGTAGGCGAGCACCACCGCGCCGGCCGTCATGGGGAGGAGCTGCGCACCCCCTTCGACCCGGGCGATCTCCTCCGGGGTCATGGCGGCGTCGCTCGCGCCGAAATCGACCGTCTTGTCGATGAAGCTCTTCACCCCGCTGCCGCTCCCCACCGACTGGTAGTCGACCTGGATGTTCGACTTGCTGGCAGTGAAGGCCTTGAACCACTTCTGGTACAGCGGGGCCGGGAAGCTCGCGCCGGCACCCTGAAGGCGAACGAGGTCACCCGAGGAGGCGGCGGGAGCGGCGGGTGCCCCCGGTGCCTTGGAGGCGTCTGAGCACGCGAGTGCGGCGACGAGGCCAAGACCGAGAGCGGTGGTGAGTTTCGGGGAGCTTTTCGTCATGGCGCGTTCTCACAGGTTCCAGGTCCTCGTCCCCCGAGGGGCGCGAGGCGACGCCGCTGGCGCAAGGAGGTGTGGCCGACATGTACCGCTGGGTGGGCTACCTTTTGGCGTCGGCGTCGTGACGTTTGTGTGAAGCGACCGGGCCAGGGTGCTCCAAGACCCCGGCATTTCTCTCATCGTGAAGGAGCGGTCGCACCTGCCGGGTCTCTTCCACTCGATCGCTCAGAGGCTCACCAGGCGAGGAGGCCCATCAGGCTCCGCGAGGGACGAGACCTCTTCGGGTGGAATGTGCCCACTGGGGTCGGGAGGCTCGGCCCGCCCAGAAAGCTCAGGGGCAGCGGTAGGCGTATCCCGAAAGGCGCATGAGGGATGGTGCGCCTTCCTCGCGGTCAAGGACGACGTGCGTCGCACCGAGGGTCTTCGCTTCGGCGAGTGCGTCCTGGGTCGCGAGATAGAGCTTCTGGTCGTAACCGAGGTTGTCGCCCGCAGTGGCGAGCCCGCTCACCGGCCCGAGACGTTTGCACTCGGGACCGGGAACCGGGGCGAGGATGGGAGGCGTCCCGCCTGGGCGGGGATGCGCACAGGCCATGGCGAGGATGAACGAGGAGACGAGCGAACTACGCGGGAGTCTTGAGGCCACCTTCTCTTGTTAACCGCTTCCCGGCGGGTGCGCTCCAATCGGCTTCCCGGGCTCGCACCATCCGCCGTCGCCGCGCGCCGTGCAAAAAGACACGCCTCGGGCAGCCACGTCGGCATCTCACGTCAATTCATGGCGGGGAGGCGGCGCCGCGATGAGGGCGCCCGCGAGCATTCCGGCGCGAAGGTCAAAAGCGATAGAGGACCCCCGCCGCGAGTCCGTACTGGAAACCGGAACCCGTTCCAAAATAGATGTTCAAGCCGACCGGCTCGCCGACGAGGACGACCTGAGGCGTGAGCTTGTACTGCACTCCACCCGCAAACCTGAGCACTCCCCAGGTATCGGAGGAACTCACGGGTCCCACCGAGACCGAGGCGAAAGCGATGCCGAGGCCGCCGTCCCCGTAAAGCGACAATCTGCTGTCGATGAGGTACCGGACCCGTGCCTCGGGAACGATCTCGAAGGTGGTCACGCTGTCACCCACGAGGAGACCGAGGTGGCCGGCGAGATCGAGTTCCAGCTGCGGACCGAGCGAAAGCAGCCCATATTGGCCCTCACCCGTGAGACGAAACTGGGTGAGCCCGTTGCCTGTCTGGAAGCCGACCGTGCCGCCGGCCGAGAACACCCCGATGTCCGAGTTCGAACCCCCGATCATGGGATCTGCTCGGGCAAGCTTGGGCGAAAGACAGAGGACTAGGGCGGCCGCCACCGCCCACTTCATATGGGTTCGAAGATTCATCATGACTGTAGGTTATGGTGGCGTCACGGTTTCAGAAATTCAACCGAGCGCACAAGGGGCCTGTCTTTTCGTCCGAGCCGGCATAGCCGGGGCGGCGTGCGCGAAGCTCGAAGGCCCTCACCCGAGCGGAGGCCGTGAGCCCGACTCAGAGCGTTATCCGGCGCAGGCAAGCGCCTGAACCTCGAGTTCACTCGAGCTTGTGAACAAACCCAGTTCGGGTTTTCGAATTGAACGACGGCTTGCTCGGCCGAGCGATACCTCGATACGCGCGGCGCCGTCCCGGGCCGATGCTCGTGGGGGGTACTCAGGAACGCTGGTCTCAATAGTGGCCTGCCTGCGCGAGGTCAGATCGAGATAGGGCGACCCCACGTGGGCACGATCCTCAAGGAGTTCAGAGCGAATCGGCCACGTCGGTCTCCGCGGATGCATGCGCAGCGCGCGCTGCAACCGTCGGTCACCGGAGACTGTCGACCCGAAGCGACTCACTTCATCCTGTGCGCGAGACCCTCGCCGTGATCTGGGACGCTACCCCAAGACACCCGTCCCGTCCCCCGCGCTAGTGCCGTGCTTGGCAGGGAGCACCTTCTCCGATCCCCTCTTGCGCGAGCTCTAGCATTCACTCTGTGGAGACCCCTCACGATCTGCGCGAGGCGATAGCGACACCCAGGTCCTCGTGGCCTCCGCGCACTTCAGCTTCAAGAGGAGCTCGCAAGCATGGCTCGCAGATTGCGGTGACCACCCGTCACTCCCTCGCGTGGCGCCGGTAAAACTACACCCAGGGTCACTTATCACCCGCGTCATAACGTGTCCCAGCCCGCCGGTATAAAGGGCGCCCTTCTCCTTGAAGACAGGGCTCTTTTGGCCGGTGGGCGGGGAGGGTCAACCCTGGCCTGACGGATGCTTTTCGCCTGGGTGGGTTACCTGCCTCCGAGGGGAAACATGGACAGATCGACTCGCCTTCTCGGCGCCTTCGTCGTCGCGGCCCTCGCTGCCTGTGGCCGCGAGTCCCCTCCGGTCCAATCCTTCAACTCAACCCTGGATCCGAGCGACCCGATCCCCTTGACCAACGGTCTCTTCGTGAATGGCGACTTCTCGAATGGCCTCAACGGCTGGACGGTCACCGAGTACACGAACAGCGGCCTATCGCAGGTCCCGCCGACGACCTTCGCTCAGCTAAACCTCGGCTCGGGCAGCGTCAACAACACCACCATCGTCCAGGGCGCAACCGAGACAAAGACCCCAGCCGGACTTTCGTCCTCGTCCACCCTGCGCGTGCCGGTGTTCGGCGCCTACGTGGCCGTCGTGAACCAGGAGGGTAAGAACAGCGTCGCCAACTCCATCAGCCAGACGATGACGACCACCAACGCCGACGTGGACCCCACCGACAACAAGGTCCACGTCCGCTTCGCCATCGCCCCCGTGCTCGAGAACCCCGGCCACCCCGCCGACCAGCAACCCTACTTCTGGGTCGAGCTCGACAACGTGACGACCGGCAAGAACCTCTTCTACACCTTCAACTATGCCAATCAGCCGGGCATCCCCTGGAAGACCGATAGCGGTCCGAGCGGGACGGATACCGTGCTCTACACCGATTGGCAATCCTTCGACATCTCGCCGGGTCCTTCGGAACTGGCGGTGGGGGACCAGGTGAAGATGCTGGTGCTCGCAGCCGGCTGCTCGCCGGGCGGTCACTGGGGTGAAGTCTACGTCGAGTCCTTCGGGCCCTCGCTCCCCGGCCTCACCGTGACCGCCACGGCGCCTCAGGAGATCAACACCGGCTCCACCCTGACCTACACCTTCACGTACAACAACGGCGGCACCGGCGCGGCCACAAACACGGTCATCGAGGAGAACCTCCCTGCTGGCACCACCTTCAAATCGGTGAACGCCCCGGGGGCAACCTGTACAACCCCTGCCGTGGGCGGGACGGGCCTCGTTTCTTGCAACGTAGGCACAGTGAACCCGGCGGCGAGCGGCAGCTTCACGGTGACGGTCAATGTCACCGCCTCCTCGGGCAGCACCATCTCCAATGGCAACTACGACGTTTACGCCGACAGCGTCAGCGCAATCATCGGACCGCTCGTCACCACCACAGTCACCTCCGGCGTCACCTACGCGGACCTCGCCATCACCAAGACCGACAACGTGGCTGCGGTCGGCTGGGGCCAGGGCGTCACCTACACCATCGTCGGTACCAACAACGGACCCGGCAGCGCGAACGGTGCCACCGTGACCGATGCGATGCCGTCCAAGCTCACCAACGTGACCTGGACGTGCACTCCAAGTGGAGGTGCTACCTGCACCGCCAGCGGGTCGGGGAGCATCAACGACACCCTCACGAATTTTCCCAACGGCTCGTCCGTCACCTATACCGTCAACGCTACCGTCGTGTCGGGAACGGGCAGTGGCTCGGTCACGAACGAGGCCGACATCTCCCCACCCTCCGGCGTCACGGACAACAACAGCTCCAACAACGCGGGCGTCGATACCGATCAGATCGGCACCCTCGACTCCCTCACGGCGACACTGACCGGGACTGGCCAGGGCACGGTGGTCTCGAGCCCCGCCGCTCTCAATTGCACTTCCCAGGGGTGCACGAGCCAGATCGCCAGCTTCATGGACGGCACGTCGGTCGTCCTCACCGCCACGGCAGCGACCGGAAACACTTTCAACGGCTGGAGCGGCGGCGGGTGCTCGGGCTCCCAGGCCACCTGCACCGTGGTGCTGAGCGGAGCTACCACCGTGACCGCCGACTTCGAACCCGTCCAGTGGACTGTCACGGGGAGTGTCCCAGGAGGCCACGGGACCGTGAGCTGTACCTCCCCCGTCGCCAACACCACCAACTCCACCTGCACCGTCACCCCGAGCTCGGACTATACCCTCTCCGCCCTCACCGACAACGGCGTGAACGTGTTCGGCTCGGTGACGAATGGCTCCTACACCTTGTCGAACGTCCTCGCGAACCACACGGTGGTCGCGACCTTCATTCCCAGCGTGAGCTCGGTAGCGCTCTCCGCGAACCCGACGAGCAGCGTCTACGGCGAGTCGGTCACCTTTACCGCGACCGTGGCCGGAGTGAATCCGCCCGGCACTCCCACCGGCGCGGTAAGCTTCTCAGATGGCTCGACCGTGCTCTGCATCCCGCAGCCTCTCTCGAGCGGGCAGGCCACGTGCACCGTCTCAAGCCTGGCCGCGGGCACCCACTCGGTGACCGCCTCCTACGGAGGCGACTCGACCTACAGCGGCTCCACCTCCTCGGCGGACGCCTATGTCGTCGCGCAATCGGGTACATCGGTGTCCATGAACGCCACTCCGAACCCGAGCACCTATGCCGGTTCGGTCACGCTGACGGCCAGCGTTTCCGCGGTGGCCCCAGGTTCGGGTACGCCTACCGGTACGGTCACCTTCTATTCCGGCGGCAGCACGATCGTGTGCGGCCCGGCGGCCCTCGTGGCCGGGGGCACGACGTGTTCGACGAGCACCATCGACGGAGGAAACCAAACCCTCACCGCCGTCTACTCGGGTGACGCCAACTTCACCACCTCGACCTCCGCCCCTTACTCGCAGGTCGTGAACCCGGCAGCGAGCACGACCGTCCTCGTCGCTTCGCCCTCCCCGAGCGTCTACGGTGAGCTGGTCGTCTTCACCGCTACGGTGAGCGGGCCCGGCGCCACGCCCACGGGTACGGTGACCTTCTCCGAGGGGGCCAACACCCTGTGCAGCAGCGTGAACCTTGCGGGGGGGATCGCTACCTGCTCCGTCGCGACCCTCGCGGTCGGCTACCAAACGGTGACCGCGTCCTACACCAGCAACAGTGCACGCTATGCGGGGTCCTCGAACTCGGTAACCGAGGCCGTCGCCGCGGCCCCGACCACGGCTACCGTGAGCGCCACCCCCAACCCCAGCCTACCCGGACAGTCCGTCACCTTCACTGCCACCGTGGCGGCCGCCTCGCCAGGTTCGGGCACACCCACCGGCACCGTCACCTTCGTGGCCGACGGCAGTACGGCCCTGTGCAGCACGGTCACCCTCTCCAGCGGCAACGCCGCCTGCTCGACCTCGTCGCTCGCGACCGGCACCCACTCCATCGTCGCCAGCTACACCCCCAGCAGCGGCAGCTACAGCGCATCGACCTCGCCCACGTACAGCGAGACCGTCGCCAAGGCGACGCCCACCGTCAACCTCGCCGCGAACCCAAGTCCGAGCGTGTACGGGCAGGCCGTCGTCCTGACCGCAACGGTGAGTTCCACCTCCGGCAGCCCCACCGGCACGGTCACCTTCAAAGATGGCGGGACCGCCCTGTCCTGCGGCGCCCAGTCGCTCTCGAACGGGAGCACCACCTGCACCACCTCCTCCCTCGCCGTCGGATCGCATGCCCTCTCGGCCACCTATAACGGTGACTCCAACTTCCTTACCGCCTCGGGGAGCACGAGCGATGTCGTCGGACCCGCCGCCACCACCACCACCCTGGTCTCCGGAGCGCCGAACCCGAGCACACTCGGCCAGTCGGTCACTTTCACCGCTACGGTTTCGGCCGTCCCACCCGGGGCGGGGAGCCCGACCGGAAGCGTCAACTTCACGACCGGCACCACGGTACTCTGCAGCGCGGCCCTACTGTCGGGGAGCGCTGCCTGCACGACTTCTTCGCTCTCGGTCGGCACACAGTCGGTCACCGCCGTCTACAGCGGCGACACGAACTTCGCCGGCTCGACTTCTGCCGCGTATTCGCAAACGGTCAACAGGGCATCCTCCAGCGTGGCGGTCCTTTCCAGCGCTGCGCCGAGCTTCTTCGGGCAGACCGTGGTCTTCACGGCCACGGTGACCGGGCCAGGCGCCACCCCGACCGGAACCCTGACGTTTTCGGACGGCTCGACCACCCTGTGCAACGGCGTGTCCCTATCGAACGGCGCGGCCACCTGCAGTGCGCCATCGCTCACGGTCGCGACCCACAACATCACGGCTTCCTACTCGGGTGACACGAACTTCTCATCCTCGAGCGGCGGGATGAGCGAAGTCGTGGAACCAGCCTCGACCACCACCACGCTCGTCGCGCTCCCGAACCCGAGCACCTTCGGGCAGTCGGTCACCCTGACCGCCTCGGTGGCGGCCGTTGCGCCCGGCTCGGGCACGCCCACCACCGGCACGGTCACCTTCACGAGCGGCGCCTCAACGCTGTGCAACCTGGTCACTATTTCAACGGGGAGTGCGAGCTGCACAACTTCGTTTTTGCCAGTCGGTGCGCAGTCGGTCGTCGCCACCTACAGCGGGAACGGAAGCTTCGCCGGCTCCGCCTCCTCGGCCCTGACCGTGACCGTCCTCAAGGCCACCGCCGCGGTCGCGGTCACAGCGGACGTCTCCCCGAGCGTCTTCGGTGAGACGGTGAACCTCACGGCCACCGTGACCGGCCCTGGGGGTACGCCCACCGGCACGGTCACCTTCTCGGACGGGCCCACCGCGCTCTGCACCGCCTACGCCCTCGCAAGCGGTGAGGCCAGCTGTTCCACCTCGACCCTGGCAGCAGGCACCCACTCGCTCTGGGTCTCCTACTCGGGCGACGGAAGTTACGGCCATGCTACCGGCCGCATGAGTCAGGGGGTGAGCCCTGCCGCGACCACCACCACGGTATCGGGTGCCCCCAACTCGAGCACGTTCGGGCAGTCGGTCACCTTCACCGCTACGGTGGCGGCGACAGCGCCGGGGAGTGGCACGCCGGTGGGCACCGTCACCTTCTCGAGCGGGTCCACGACCCTGTGCAGTACGATCGCCCTCACGGCAGGGAGCGCCGCCTGCGCGACCTCGTCGTTGCCGGTGGGCGCGCCCTCGGTCGTCGCGGCCTACAGCGGGAGCGCGAATTTCGCGACCTCTTCCTCCACAGCCCTCACCGAGAACGTCGGCAAGGCCACCCCCACGGTCCAGGTGGCGACGAGCGGTTCCCCGAGCGTCTTCGGCCAGAACATTGTCTTCACCGCCACCGTGACCGGCCCGGGGGGAACGCCTACCGGAACGGTGACCTTTTCCGATGGAGGGACGACGAATCTCTGCAGTGCGGTTGTTCTCTCGAACGGTTCAGCCACCTGCGGTGCGCCCGCCCTCGCCGTCGCGACCCATACCATCTCGGTCTCTTACTCGGGGGATGGAAGCTTCCTCGCCGGCGGCGGATCGACGACCCAGGTCGTGGGGGTGGCCTCCACGACCACCACCGTCTCGGCGGCGCCGAATCCGAGCACCTTCGGACAGTCGGTCACCTTCACCGCCACGGTAGCGGCTACCGCTCCCGGCTCCGGGACGCCCGACGGCTCGGTCACCTTCACCGACGGGGGGGCGACGCTCTGCAGTGCGGTGGCACTCTCGTCCGGGAGCGCGATCTGCACGACTTCTTCGCTCGCCCTGGGGGCGCACCTCGTCACGGCGAGCTACAGCGGGAGTTCGAGCTTCGCCACGTCCTCCTCGACGGCCTATTCCCTCACCGTGAACCAGGCGACACCGAACGTGACCCTCGCCGCGGACGTCTCCCCGAGCGTCTTCGGGCAGACGGTGAACTTCACGGCGACGGTGAGCTCCAATGTCGGGTCACCCACCGGTGGCGTCACCTTCAAGGATGGCTCCGCCGTCATGTGCACTGCGGTTGCGCTCGGAGCAAGTGGCCAGGCGAACTGCCAGGCGCCGGCGCTCTCGGTGGGAAGCCACGCCGTCACCGCCAATTACCTCGGGGCCGGGAACTTCCAGGCCGCGTCGGCCAATTTCACCGAGCTCGTGGGCAAGGCCTCCACCAGCGTCAGCGTGAGCTCCAGCGCGCCGACCTCGATCTACGGGCAGTCGGTGACCTTCACCGCAACCGTGACACCGGTCGCACCGGGCGCCGGCACGCCGACCGGCACCGTCACCTTCCAGGACAGCGGGACGACCATCGGAACCGGCACCATCGCTTCCGGCGTCGCCACCTTCACCCTCTCCACGCTCGACGCGGGAGCGCATGCCATCACCGCCGTCTACGGCGGCGACGGGAGCTTCGCCACCGGCACGTCCACCCCCCTGGCAGAGCTCGTCAACGCTGCGCCGACCGCCGTGACCCTCACCGCCGCACCGAACCCGGCCCTCTTCGGCGAGCTCGTCACCTTCTCCGCCCTCGCCACAGCCAATTCCCCGAGCGGCGCGGTGCCTTCCGGTTCGGTGCAGTTCCTGGACGGCACGAAGCTCCTCGGCACCGTCACCCTCGACAGCCAGGGCCACGCCTCCTACTCGACCTCGAGCCTCGTCGTGGGGATCCACCCCGTCACGGCGGCCCTGCAGGCGAGCTCGCGCTTCGCGGCCAGCACTTCGCCCGCCGTGCAGGAGTCGATCCTCCACGGCTCCTCGTCTGTCACGGTGAGCTCGTCGCTCAACCCAGCGACGTACGGTGATAGCGTCACCTTCACCGCGGCGGTGAGCGCCATCGCTCCCGCCGTGGGCATTCCCACCGGCGTCGTCTCCTTCCTCGACGGCGCGACGGTCATCGGTACGGGCACGCTCGGGTCGAGCGGGACGGCCACCCTCACGACGAGCAGCCTCGCCGCCGGCCCACACACCATCACGGTGAGCTACCCCGGCGACGCCGGTTTCTCTCCGAACGTCTCGGCTGGCCTCACCCAGGCCATCTCGCTCGCCTCCTCGACCGTCGCGCTCGCTTCCGCGCCGGCCCCCTCGGTCTTCGGCCAGTCGGTGACCTTCACGGTCACCGTGACCTCCCCCGCGGGGACGCCGACGGGCTCCGTCTCCTTCGCGGACGGGGTGACGGCGCTGGGGAGCGGAACGCTCAACGCGTCGGGCGTCGCAACCTTGACGACGACCGCGCTGGCAGTGGGGTCTCACCCGGTGGTGGCGAGCTACCCAGGCGACGCCAACCACGCGAGTGGAACTTCCTCCACCACTCAGCTCGTGAACAAGGCGATCCCCACCCTCTCGTTGGCGATCGCACCTTCCCCGGCGGTCTCTGGCCAGCCGGTCACCCTCACCGCCACCGTCACGGTCCCGGCCCCCGGCGCGGGGACGCCCACCGGAACCATCACGTTCTACGACAACGGGACGGCCATCGGCACCGGAACTCTCGGCAGTGGCCTCCAGGCCACCTTCACCCTCAGCACCCTCGCACCGGGCGGCCATACCTTCACCGCCAGCTACGGAGGTGACTCGAGCTTCCAGAGCTGCACGACGAGCGGCTCCACTGCATTCACCGTCCAGCAAGGCACGGTGAGCGTGAGCGTGAGCTCGAGCGCGACGCCGGCTGTCTTCGGGCAACCGGTGACCTTCACCGTCACCGTGGCCGCCGTCGCTCCGGCAGTCGGGACGCCCACCGGTCTCGTGACCCTGACCGACGGGACGACGAACCTCGCCTCGCTCGCCCTCTCGGGCGGGACGGCGAGCACCACCACCACGAGCCTGTCCGTGTCGAGCCACCCCCTCACGGCCTCCTACGCCGGGGACAGCGCGTTCAAGAACTCGAGCGGCAACCTCTCGCAGGTGGTCGGACAGGCGGCCACCTCGACCGCTCTCACCTCCTCTTCCCCGAGCTCGCAGTTCGGACAGAGCCTCACCCTCACCGCCACCGTCTCGGTGACCTCGCCCGGCGCCGGAACACCGACTGGAACGGTGACCTTCAAGGATGGCTCGACCGTCCTCGGCACGGGAACCCTCAACTCCTCCGGGACCGCGAGCTACCTCGCCACGAGCCTCGGCGCCGGCAGCCACGCCCTCTCCGCTCAGTATGCCGGCGACGGCAACTTCACGGGCAGCACGGGGTCGATGAGCCAGAGCATCCAGAAGACCGCCACCCAGGTTTCGCTCACCGCGACGCCCTCGCCCGCCCAGTACGGTCAATCCACCACCCTCACCGCCCTCGTCTCGCCCTCGGGCTCCGGAAGCGGCACCCCGACGGGCACCGTGACCTTCAAGGATGGGACGGCGAGCCTCGGCACCGGAACGCTCGACGCCTCGGGCCGAGCCACGCTTTCGGTGTCCTCGCTCATCTCCGGACCCCACGCGCTCGCCGCGGCCTACGCCGGCGACTCGAATTTCCTCGCCTCGAGCGGCAACGGAGCCCTCACCGTGGAGCAGGGTGCCGTCACCGTCGCGGTAGCCTCCTCGCGTAACCCCTCGCGCCGGGGAAGGCCCGTCGTCTTCACCGCCACGCTCACCACGCCCTATGCGACCCCCACGGGCACGATCACCTTCCTCGACGGCCAGAACGTGCTCGGCACGGGCATCCTCGCGAACGGCAGCACCACGCTCAGCACCCGGAGCCTCACCAAGGGAACCCATCCCATCACCGTCTCCTACGGAGGCGGCTCCAACTTCGCCGCGGCCACCGGAACGCTCCAGGGGGGCGAGGTGGTCGAGAACACCCCACCCGTCGCCGGCAGCGGCACCGCCCTCAGCTTCGACGGATCGACCACCGCCGAGGTCGCGGTCTCGCAAGGCGCGCTCGACGTCGCGAGCGGCACGGTGGAGCTATGGGTCGAGCCGGGGTGGACGAGCGCCTCGGCCGTCACCGGGAACCCCACCCTCATCGCGCTCGGCGACGGCACCTCCTACCGCTTCGCGCTCATGATCGCCCCCGACCGCCAGCACCTCCTCGTGGAGACCGGGCCGACGAGCACCACCGTCCCGGCCGCGCTCGACGACGGCGCCTGGCACCACCTCGCGCTCATCTCGAGCGCAGGCAACCTCGAGGTCCTCCTCGACACCGTGCTCGTCGGAACCGTCGCAGGGGGCTTCGACACCGCCGTCTCGGGTACGGCCCTCTCCCTCGGCAACGCCTTCCTGGGCGACCTCGACGAGGTGCGCATCTGGTCGACGGCGCGCGAGGCGAGTGACCTCAAGGCGGCGCTCATGAGCCCGCTCACCGGGAGCGAGACCGGGCTCATCGCATACTGGCGCCTGGACGAGGGCTCGGGCCTCGAGTTCTTCGACTCCGGGCCGAACGGCCTCGACGGGCAGGTCAGCCTGGCGAACCCGCCCGCGTCCGGCAGCAACCTCCCCTTCGCCCCCTCGGGAGCCTGGCAGCACCGCCAGGTGAGCGAGGAGCGCCCGCTCACCCCGGTTATGGCCGGCTATGACGCCGACGGCGATCCGCTGACCCTCACCGTCAACACCGCCGCCGCCCACGGCCAGGCCACCGCCGACACGACGAACTTGCAGGTCGACTATCTCCCGTCGGCGAAGTATCTGGGCGAGGACAGCTTCGCTTTCACCCTCGACGACGGGACGGCCTCGAGCTCGTACACCATCGACGTGACGGTCGCCCCCATCCTCACCTGCCATGTCGATTCCGACTGCGCCGGTGGCAACATCTGCATGAACGGAACCTGCACCGCTCCGTCCGACCTCGAGGTGCGGGCGGGATCCGTCGGGGGCTGCAACAGCGGCGGAGGCGGCGCGAACCTCGTCGGCTGGCTGCTCGCGTTCGCCCTCCTCGCGCGCCGCCGGGTTCGCCGGGCGGTGAGGGAGAACGGGGCGCGAGGCTTGCGGGTCCTTTGCGGCCTCGGTCTCATCCTCCTCGCGGGCAGGGTCTCGGCCCAGACGCCCCAGGGCTTCGCGCTCCAGACCTACGAGCCGGCGCCGGCGGGCGACGGTTTCTTCGTCGTGCCCTCGGCCACGGTGGAGGGCGATCTCAGGCCGGCGGCGGCGTTCACCCTGTCCTGGGCCACCGAGCCCCTCGTCCTCCTCGACAACGGGAACACCGTAGCCGGCGGCCGCATCGTCCACCGGGAGTTCTGGGGTTTCGCCGGAGGTTCGCTCGCGGTGGCCGACCGGCTGCTCTTCGACGTGGTGGTCCCGGCCGCCCTCTACCAGAGCGGGTCCGCACCCTTCAGCGACCTCGGCCAGGTGAGCGCCGCCGCCTTCGGCGACCTGCGGCTCGGGGGACGCATCGCGCTCGGGTCCTTCGGCCCGACCGCCCTCGCCGCCGGGCTCGACGTCTGGGTTCCCTCCGGCTCCCGCGATGCGTTCACTTCCGACGGGAAGTTCCGGGCCATGCCCAAGGTCATCGCGGGCCGCGAGGTCGGAGCCTTGAGCCTCGGGGCCGAGCTCGGCGTCCTCGTCCGCGACGGACAGGACGAGGCCTTCACCAAGACCGGCACCTCCGTGGCCCTCGCCCTTGCGGCGGCATACAAATGGCGAGAGTTCCGCTTCGGCCCCGAGCTCTACGGGCGTTACCAGTTCGCCGGGACGGACACCTCCCCTTGGCAGGCGCTCGTGGGCGGCCACTGGCGGCGCGGTCCCATCGACACGGGCCTCGCGCTCGGCAGCGAGTTCGACCGCGCCCCCGGTTCCTCGCCGTTCAGGGTGGTGGCGGTGGTGAGCTGGCTTGGCAGCTCGCGGCCTCCCCACGAGCTCGCGATGGAAGTCGCGCAGGAAAAGGAGGAGCCGCCCCCGCCGGCCGAGCCCGAGCGGTCCGAGCCGCCGCCCGAACCCGCCCCGGCACCGGCCGAGGAGCAAGAGGTACCTCCCGCCGCCGAGCCGCCCCCACCGGCCGAGCCGCCCGCGCCTCCCATGGCGGTCGTGACGAAGGAGAAGATCGAGATCCTGCAGGCCATCCAGTTCGAGGCCAACCGGGCCGCCATCCGGGAGGTGAGCGCGCCCCTGCTCGAGCAAGTCGCCTCCCTGCTCGCCGCCCACCCCGAGATCGAGAAGGTGCTCGTGGCCGGGCACACCGACACGAGTGGCAACGCGGCTCGCAACACTCGCCTCTCGGACGAGCGGGCCAAGGCCGTTCGGAAGTGGCTCATCGAGAAGGGCGGCATCGCCCCCGGACGCCTCGACGCCAAGGGGTTCGGGTCCTCGCGCCCCATCGCCCCCAACGACACGCCCGAGGGGCGCACCACGAACCGCCGGGTCGAGTTCCTCATCGTGGCGACGAACGAGCGCTCGTAGCGCGAGCGTCTTCGGTCACGACGGTTCTGGTAGCCTCGCCATTGAGAGGGCGGCGGGGCGGCTCCCGTCATCCGGGAGGCGTCAGCGCCTCGGCGCTGAAGGGGCACTGGAGGTCAAACCCGAAGAGCCGCGGGTTCTCGCAGATCACGGCCGCGGAGAAGATGTAGAGGACGTAGTCGTAGGTTTCCTGGGGGACCGTCTCGTCGGCGAGGAGCCGCCAGAAGTTCCGCTGCTCTGGCGTCGCCGGGAGCTTCTTGATGATGGTGCGGATGTTTTGATGACCCCAGTTGTAAGAGGCCATGGCCAGGATCCCCGAGGCCTGGGCCTCGGTGGTCTGCAGCTCCTTCAGGTAGCGCACCGCCGCCGCGGTGGCTTTTTCCCAGTCGAAGCGCTCGTCGTCCGGGTCGTAGACGGGCTCGTCGTACTTCTGTCCGAGGCGCAAGCCGTACTGGTGCGCGGTGGGAGAGAGGAATTGCCACATCCCCTTTGCGAACCCGAAGCGGGTGGGCGGCCCGATGGCCCGGTCGTCGAAGGCGCTCTCCTCCAGGGCGAGATAGATGTACTGCTTGGGTAGCCCGGCGTCGGTCAGCGCCTTGCCGATGGTGGGGGCGTATCCTCGCTCTTTCAGTCTTTGCAGGGCCTTGGCCAGCCGGCCATTCGCCCTCCATCGGTCGATGTAGGTACGTACCTCGGGGACAAAGCCCTTCGGGACGCAGACGTCGCATTCTCCAAACGTGCGCGCCACGCGCAAGATGACCCGTTCGTCCTCGGGCACCTTGGCGTAGATGCCGAGTTCCTTCACGAAGCTTTCGTACTCGGTCTCGAGCGCGCGCAGGTGAGCGCGCCGCTCGCCGAGTTCCGACAGCTCCTGCGGGGTGGCGTGCAGCAGGGCCACTTCCTCCAGGTGATCGTTCTCGAGCTCGACGGACTTCATCGCGTAGAAGAGCCGCTCCGCGGCCGCCCGAAGGGCGTGGAGCTCACGCGACTGGCGAAGGACCACCGCGCCCACGGCGCAAAGGACGACCAGCGCGACGGCGAAAGCGATCTTGTAGGGAAGAGAGGAACGTCGCCCGACGCGCTCGAAGGCCCGCCTGAGCATCACGGTCCCTTCCCCTTCCGGTCCTTCTTCTGACCGCTTGAGGAAGCGCTCGACGATGCGGGTCGCCGAGGTGAGGGGCTTCGACACCGCCGTCTTGGGCTCCTTCGGCTCGGGCGGGGAGCGTGCGGGTCGGGTCCCGTCGGCGGCGACGAGCCTCAAGGAGAGGCGCGGACCGCCCCACCCCAACTCGAGCAGAGCCCCTTCCGCGAGCGGCTCGAGGGATATGGGGCGACCGTCGAGGAGGGTCTCCCCCCGCCCCTCGAGATCGCGCATCCACCACAGTGCACCATCGAAGATGACACGCAGGTGGACGCGCTTCAAGTGCGGGTCCAGGAGCCTCAAGTCGCAGCCCGTGCCGCTCCCCACGACGAAGGTCTTCGTGAAACGCGCCTCACGGACGGCGCCATCTTGCCCCTCCAGGCGGGCGACCACCACCCGCGAGCTGGCCGTGCTCGGCGTCGCATCCGGTGTCAGCTTCACCGATCGTCGCCGCATGGCCCGCCCATGGCGCCTGGAGGAAGGTCCTTTCCAGGCCCCCATATCGGGACAGGGTAGCTCCGGCACGCCTCATAAAGGACTCGTCAGTGCCCGGGAGGGCAGCCGTCCAATTTCGCGACCGGCAGTTTGGGGACTCAGCCAATGCAAAGACTGTGGGACGCCGCGTACGACGTGGCCACGACTCTGGAAAAGCTCTCCCGCCTCGTTCGCCCGGCCGGCCGCGAGGCCGCGAGAGGCGACGGCGTGCTCGCCGCCGCGGCGACGCTCGGCCGGACGGAGCTCCGGGCGAGGATGCGCGAGGAGATCCTCGGCGCACGCACCCGCTTCACCGAGCTCATGAACGAGCGCGAGGCCTACCGGGCCCTCTTCCCGCTCGTCGCCTACGTCGACGAGATCATGCAGCTATCGGAGTCCGCCGGCCACCCAGCCTCATCGGTGCCTCTCCAGAAAGAGCTCTTTGAGGTCACGAACGCGGGCGAGCTCTTTTTCGAGAGCCTCGACGAGCTTCTGGAGAGCTCGACCGGTTCTCGCTTCACGCTCGAGGTCTACCTCTACTGCTTGAAGCTCGGCTACCAGGGCCGCCACGCCGGGAACCCCGAGAAGCTCGAGGGCTATGAGCGCCGCATCGCGGCGGTGCTGTGCGAGCCGCTCCCCGAGCGCGAGGAGGTGCCTGCCCCCGAGGTGGCCTTGCCTTTGGCGCGGCGCCACACCGCCATCAAGTGCTATGCCGGCGCAGCCCTCCTTCTCGCGGTGACCTATCTCGGGCTCGGCGGACTGTCTCGCGAGTCGGCCGGGAAAACCCGGCCCGAGCCCGTGCGCTACCTGGCGGAGGGCCGCTAGATGGGCCCCCTCACTTGCGGCGGCGCCGTCATCACCTGTTCGTTCGGCGCCGCGCCTTCGTCGCTCATCGTGCTGCCTCACCCCGTGATGGGGACCCTCCCCCACGCCTCGGTGATGGACCACGCTCCGATCGTGAACATCCCGCCCTTCGGGATGTGCATGTCGCCCTCGAATCCCATGGTGGCCGCCGCCACCGCCGCGGCCCTGGGCGTCCCGACGCCCATGCCCTGCCTTCCCGCCACCGCCGCCCCGTGGGCCCCGGGTTGCCCGAGCGTCCTCGTCGGCCCGTTCCCGGCCCTGGACATGACGAGCAAGCTCGTCTGCTCTTGGGGCGGGCTCATCCAGATCGGCTCCCCGGGCCAGACCACCGTCACGCTCTAACCGAAAGGAAAGCCATGCTCATCGACCGGTTCTCGTTGGAGGCCCAGGATGCCATCGAGCGAGCGAGCCGCCTCGCCGTGAGACGCGACCACGAGCGCATCACGCCCTGGCACATCCTCGCCGGGACGCTCGACCCGCCGGCCGGGCACGCTGCCCGGCACGCCCTCGAGCATGCGGGCGTCGATGTGAGAGCGCTCACGTCCCGCATCGAGGCCCGCCTTCTTTCGCAGCCGCGCGCCGCGGCGGGCTCGCAAGAAACCCCCTTGAGCCGCGACCTCGAGCGGAGCCTTCTCGAGGCGGACCTGCTCGCCACCGCGGCCGGCGCGAAGTCCATCGGCGTTCGCGAGCTCCTCCTCGCGCTCCTGAAGGAGGCCGAGGTACAAAGCGCGCTGTGCGAGGCGGGCGGCGACGAGAACGGCATCGTCGAGGCCTTGCGCGCCATCCCGAGCGGCGGCTTCCACGCGGGCGAGAGGACGTCGGGCGAGTTCGAGTACCTGTCGCGCTACACGACGGACCTCACCGAGCAGGCCCGCTTGGGTCAGCTCGACCCGGTCATCGGCCGCGACGCCGAGATTCGCCTCACGGCCCAGATCCTGTGCCGGCGCAGCAAGAACAACCCGATCGTCATCGGGGAGCCGGGCGTCGGGAAGACCGCCGTCGCTGAAGGGATGGCTCAGCGCATCGCGGAAGGCAAGGTGCCCCCGGCCCTTTGCGACACCGCCCTGCTCTCGCTCGACCTCGCTCAGCTCGTGGCCGGCGCGAAGTTCCGCGGCGAGTTCGAGGAACGGCTGAAACGCGTCATGCAGGAGGTGGCCCTGGCCGGAAACGTCATCCTCTTCATCGACGAGATCCACACCATCGTGGGCGCGGGCGGCGCCGAGGGCTCGCTCGACGCGGCCAACTTGCTCAAGCCCGCCCTCGCCCGGGGCGAGCTCCGCTGCATGGGCGCGACCACCCTCGAGGAGTACCGCAAGCGCATCGAGAAGGACCCCGCCCTCATGCGGCGCTTCCAGGTGGTCCTCGTCGAGGAGCCCTCCTTCGACGACACGCTCGCCATCCTGCGCGGAGTGAAGCCGCGTTACGAGGCGCACCACGGCGTCTCGTTCGAGGAAGGCGCCCTGCTCGCCGCGGCGAAGCTCTCCCGCCGCTACCTTCCGGACCGCCGCCTCCCCGACAAGGCCATCGACCTGCTCGACCACACGGCGGCCCGCCTCCGCCTGGAGCGGACGGGCGACATGACCGGGCCGGTCAGCGAGGGGGATGTCGCCGTGACCTTGAGCTCCCTCACCGGCATCCCGCTGGCGCGCGTGGTGGAATCCGAGCGCGAACGCCTGCTCGAACTCGAGTCGCACCTGAGGCGGCGAGTCCTGGGCCAGGAGGCGGCCCTCACCGCGGTGGCGAAGGCCATCCGCCGTTCGCGGGCCGGGCTCGGCAGCCCCCGGCGTCCCATCGCCTCGTTCATGCTCCTCGGGCCGACCGGGGTGGGCAAGACCGAGCTCGCCAAGGCGGTCGCCGAGTTTCTCTTCGACGACGAGCGGGCCATGGTCCGGGTCGACATGAGCGAGTTCATGGAGAAGCACGCGGCGGCGAGGCTCGTCGGCGCGCCCCCCGGATACGTGGGCTACGAAGAGGGAGGGATCCTCACCAACAGCGTCCGGCGCCGGCCCTTCAGCGTCCTGCTCTTCGACGAGGTGGAGAAGGCTCACGCCGACGTCTTTCACCTGCTCCTGCAGTTGCTCGACGACGGCCGGCTCACCGACGGCCACGGCCAGACCGTGAACTTCTCGAACACCCTCGTCTTCCTCACCTCGAACCTGGGGGCCGAGTTGAACGGTGCGGCAGGCTCGCCGGACGAGGCGCGCGAGCGGGCCGAGGCCATGATGACGGCCGTGCGCCACCACTTCAGGCCCGAGTTCTTGAATCGCCTGGACGACATCCTCCTCTTTAGCCCGCTCACCCTCGAGGTCATGGCCCCCATCGTGGACGTCCAGCTCGCGCGGGTCGCGGCCCTTCTCTCCGACCGTGGGGTGAGGCTGGAGGTGACGCCCGACGCGCGCGCCTTTCTCGCGCGGGAGGGTCATCACCCGCTCTACGGCGCCCGCCCGCTGCAGCGCCTCATCCAGACCCGGGTGCAAGACCCCATCGCCGAACGCTGCCTCGAGGGCTCGCTCGAGGCCGGAGGCGAGGTGAAGGTTTCTTTGGCCGGCAACGAGCTCGCGTTCGAAACGGGCCGGCCTGCGACGAGAACTGCCGCCTAGGGCCTTGGGCTCGAAAAAAGGACGACCATGAAACCCTCATCACGGCTCGACTGGATTGTTGCGCGCCCGGCCCTCATCGGGATCGCCGCCGCGCTCCTCGCTCTCGCCCTCGTGGCGTATGCCCTGTGGCAAAAGAAGCGCGCCAAGGCCGCCTCCTTGGCCGGGGCTCGCCCGGCTCGTCTGCGCCGCAACCGGCTGCACGGGGTGGAGAAGATCTTCTCGCGGGCGCTCCCGAGAGAGGCTCGCCGCCGCATCGAGTCGTTCCAACCCTTCATCGTCCTCGGGGCGGCCGGCAGCGGAAAGAGCACCCTCATCACGAGCTGCACCGATTGGGAAGGCCAAGCTCGCCAGTTCCACCCAAGCTACACCGCCGATCCCTTGCTGCAGATCTACGTCGGGGCAAGGGTCATCGTGCAGGAGCTCTCGTCGTCCATCCTGCAGGACACCTCCCTCGCTGCTCGACGCGCCTTGCGCCGCCTGTGGGCACCGCTGTCGCGGGCGAGCGTGCCACCGCGGGCGGTGGTCACCCTCGACGTGAAGTCGCTCGAGACGGCCGCTCCCGAGGCGCTGCGCGAGCAAGGCCAGCTCGTGCGAGGCAAGCTGAACATCCTCTCCGAAGTGCTGGGGCGCGGGGCCGAGGTGAGCGTGGCCCTCACCCACATGGAGAGCGTCGAGGGGTACCGCGAGTTCGTCGAGTTCGTGCGACGCAATAACCTCCCGCTAAAGATCCCGCTCAGGGCGGCTCATTCCGACTCGCCGCGCCCGCTCGCGCCACTCGAGGCTCACCTCGGGCGCGCCCTCGCGAGCGGCCGTCCGGGCGAGTTCCTGAAGGTGGTCGCCTTCTTCCGGGACACCTCTCCGCTCTTCTCGCAGCTTTCCCGCTTCCTCGGGGCCGTGTGCCGCACCGATCCCCTCTCGCGTGAACCCGAGCTCGCGAGCCTCTGTTTCGCATCGCAGTCGTCGGCGGGTAACCTAATCACCCATCCCTTCCCGCTCCGGGCCGCGCCGGAGGGCCAGGGCGGCCATCCGGGACGAAAGCACCTCGCGGCGGCCGCCACCCTTGTCGTGGCCGGCCTCGTGCTCGCGCTCTGTGGCTACCTCCACGACGGGAGCGTCCGACGAGAGGCGCTTGCCCACCTCGACGAGATGGCGATGGCGGGTACCCCGGCGGCCGCCAACCGGGCCGCCGGCCAGTTCTTCCGCTTCCTCAAGGAAGAGCGCGAGCGGTCCTTCACGCAGCTAGTCCCCCGCTTCGCCCAAGGCGACCGGGAGTTCCTCCAGGCGTCCGTCCGACGCGAATTCGTCGAGACCCTGCGCGACGGCCTGTTCGTGCGCGAGATGCGGCGGCTGGAGGACATCCCGCCCGAGCAGGAGCGCCTCGTCTACTACCTCGCCCTCACCTATGCCGGCCCTCACAACGAGCTCGGCCAGCTCGTGCGCCAACACGCGAAGGAGTGGGAGCGGGTGGTGGATCTCCCCTGGCCTCTTCTCGCGAAGTACATCGACAGCAACACCCGGGCCGAGGAATTCTCCCTGCCCGACGAGCTCGCCCACGTGGGCGAGGGCCTCTCGCTCGACGACCACCCCGCCGACCCTTCCGCCTGGGTCCCCTTCTTTCACGAGCTCTCGAGCGTCACCAGCACCGCCACGGTGACGCCCGGGCGCCTCGCCTCCCTGCAGGCGAGGGCCTCCTCCATCCTGCAAGCGCTCGGCACGAACGACCGCCACGCGCTTTTGCGCGAGACGGCGGCCGCACTCTACCGCGCGAACCTCATCCCCACCGCGGTGGGGGCCGATCCCCACGCACGCGATCGGGCCGAGCTGGCCCAGGAGTCCTTGCGAAACTTCGTGCTGCTCCTCAGGGACGGAGGACTCTCTTTCTCGGAGGCGAAGCCGCACAGCCTGCGCGAGCTCCTCGACGCGTTGAAGCTCATCGGCAACCGCTCGCAACCCGAGGAGACCTTCCGCTTCTCGGTGGGCGGAGAGGAGTTCACCTTCGCGCGCTCGGCCTTGAGCGGGCTCTTCGCAAGGGCGCGCGTGCAGGCGCTCGTCGCGGATTTCACGAGCGCGCGCAACCCCGAACACGGGCTCGCCTTCTTCGGCGACGAGCGCTATTCCGACCTCGTCCTCGGGGCGGACGGGCCGAGCGCGCTCTTTTTCCCCGGACAGGCCAAGGTCGACGGCCACTTCACGCGGCGCGCCTATGACGAGGTGGTACGCCCGGTCCTCGCCGAGTGGCCGGCCGTGGTGAAGGCCCTGGGGCTCTCCGACGCCCAGGGGGGTGATCTCTCGGCCCTGGTCGTGGGGGAGGCCGACGCCTACGCCAGAAAGTACGTCGAGGCCTACCGCGCCTACTACACGAGCTTCGCCCTGGCCGTCGACAGCGAGACCTCCCTGCGGGCGGTCCTGCGCGAGCTTCAGGGCCCCTCCTCGCCCTTGCGGAACCTGCTTGCGACCTTGAGCGACAACACGGCGCTCGCCATGGGGAGCGGTCCCGAATTCGCCCCCATGGCGCTCGTCCCCAGCACCTTCGCCTTCGCGAAGCGCATCGTCCCCGCCGCGGACGGCCTCGCCCCGGAACTCGACAAGTACCTGACCATCCTGGCGCTCCTGCAGCGCGACGTGGAGACGGACAAGCCCTTCGATGCCAAGGCCGGGGTCCCCGGCTCCGAGCTTCGGGCTCGCACCACCCCGCTCGGACGCATCGGCATCGCCGTGCTCCGGGAGGAGAAGGACTCCTACGTCGACCTCGTCGAGCGGTGGCTCGCGGGCGACGACGTGCGGCCCGAGTGGCAGGCACCATTCCTCGGCCCGGTGGTGGCCGCCGCACAGCTCGGGCTCAAGCAGGTGGAGGACACGGTGGCGACGGCCTGGGACGACGTGCTCCGCCGTTCCCTGTCACCCATGCTGTCGAGCTTCCCCTTTGACCGGCGCGCCACGCTCGAGGCCACGCCGGCCCAGATCGAGGAGAGCCTCTCACCGCGGGGCGCGGTGGCCCGGACCATCGCCGACCTCATCGAGCCCTTGTGCTTCGCCGACAGCGGCCGGCTCTCTCCCCGCAAGACCCCCCGCGTCTCGATTGGATTACCCCCGGGCAGCCTCGAGCTCATCGCCGAGATCGAACGCATCCGGCCCTACTTCTGGGACCCGGCCGGGACACCGCGCCCCATCGCGCTCTCGGTGAAGGCCCTTCCGCTGCCGCGATGGCAGCCAGGCGACCCGGTCCTGCTCGCCTACCTGCAGCTCGGTGGGCAGACCATCCTCGGTTTCAACCAGCAGGTGGGGAGCCGCGACCTCCTCGTCGACTGGAACAAGCCCCAGACCGCCTCGGTGGGCTTCCGCGTCGAGCTCGGCTCCGGCGGGGGGGCGCGGGGCTACAACGAGCCCGAGTCGAGCTTCAGCCTGTACCGCCTCCTTTCCGAGGCGGTTGCGAGCCGCGACGGCCTTTACACCTGGAGCTTCGGCGAGGCAAAGCCGGACGCCCCGGCGGCCGCCCTCGAGTTCCAGTTCACCTCCAACCCGTGGGCGCCCTTCACCCTCGCCCATCCAGGAAAGGACGAGCATGAGACCGCCAGCCGCTAACCCCCCCTTACCCTCCGTGCGTTCCTTCGGCCCGCTCTTCGCGGTGCTGGCCATCGCCTCGGCCTGCGCCACCGCACCCAAGGCGCCGTCCAGGCCGCCTCCACTCAAGGTGGTCGTCCGCGCCAGCCCGGACGCCAATGACGGCCAGCCCTTCTACGTGGTGTTCCAGGCGGTGAGCGAGAAGGAGTTCACGGCCGAGAGCTACCGGGCGGCGAGCGACATCGCGTTCACGAACGGGCCGGGCGTGCTCACCACTGCGCTCGTCCTCCCCGATCGCGATCTGTCCGTCTCCATCCCTTCCCAGGACAAGGACGGGGTCGCGGCCTACTTCCTCCTCACCCATCCCGGCCGATCCTGGAAGGTGCTCCTGCCTCAGCCGCTCGCCGACAAGTACGTGGTGAGCGTGGTGGCGAGCGAGATCGCGGTCCTCAACTGAGCTCGGGGTCCTGTCATGGCGCTTCCTCTCGACGACATCGACCGCGAGCTTGCTTCCGCCGGGCCGGGGGACCGGCGCGAGCCGGCTTTCCTCGCGGCGAGCCGGACCGATCCGCGCTTCTGGCCTGAGCTGCTCGAAGCACAGGCCGCCTGTCTTTCGGCGCCGGCGAAGAGCATGCTGGGTTGCGGCTACGACCTGTTCCACGACGCGGTCTTGCGCCATCGGGCGCGAAGGTCGACCGCTTTGGGCTGGTTCGAGCAGGGGAGCGGATGGCGCGAGCTCTCCTTCGAGGAACTCGCTCTATGGGTCAACGCGCGCGCGCGCGCCTGGCGGCAGGCCGGAGCCGTTAAGGGCCAGACCCTCGCGGTGGTGCGTCCGTTTGGGCCCGAGGCGATCCTCTCGCTCTTCGCCGCCTTCAGGCTCGGTCTCGTCCCATCGATCATGCCGCCTTGCGGAGCGGGACGGCTGCAGCATCGGCTCGAGCGCCTCCTTCCCGCGCACGTCGACTGCGCGCCGGCGGAGACGCCGCTCCTCGGCGCCTGGCGTGCCCGTCGGCTCCCGTCGGCTCCCCCCTCGGCCGGGAGCGGCGCTGCGCCGGAGGCCTCGAACAGCTACGCCGCCGGCTCGGTGGCCCTGCGCGTGTTCGACCCCGCCGGAGCCTGTCCCGATGTGCCCGTCGACGTCGCGGCCGATGCGCTTTTCCTCGGTGCGGTGCGCGACGGTCTCATCGCCCTGGGCTTACGGCCGGGAACCGGCCTGCTCGGTGCGGCCCTGCCCACGGCCGCACAGCCAGCCCTCCTCCTCGCCTGCCTCATGAATGGAGCACCCTACTTCCACCTCGACGCCGCCGACCTGGAACGCGATCGGGCTCTTCTCGCGGGACCTCAGGCTCGCGTGCTCGTGCTCGGCGGCCCTCCGCAGGAGGCGTCCCCGGTCGACCTCCGCGGCCGCTATGCGTGCTGGTATCGTGGAGCGGGTGAGCAAGGTGACGCCGCGAGCTGGCAGGCCTTCACCGCGGCGGCCCACCTCGAGGGGGAGCTCTCCGGCGCGATCCGCTTTTCGGCCCCGCTCGGCAGCCTGGCGCTCTTCTCCGCACGGTCCCGGGCCCCGGTCAGCGCTGCCTTCTTCCCGTCGCCAGGCGTGAAGGTGAAAGTCGTCGATGGACAAGGTGGAACGGCGATGACCGGCGCGGGCACTCTCGCGCTCGCACCTCCCGGCGGAGAAACCCTGGTTGCGACCGAAAACCAGGTCCTTCTCCAAGGAGGCACCGTCCTCTTCGCCGGGCCGCGCTACCCCGGCCGCGGGGGGGAGACCTTCCCCCGCGCGGAGGTGCTGTCAGCCGTCGACTGCCTGGAGGGCGACACGCGCGCGAGCCTCGTCGAAGTGCCGCTCGCAAAGGGCCACAGCTTCGACCTCCTCCTCTTCACGGGGGCTATAGCGAAAGACGCGCCGCGCCTCGAAGCCGAGGCGCGCGCCATCGTGGCCGAGGCAGTGGGAGGAGGGTGGCTCCCGGATCGCGTGCGCGTTTATCCCCTCTTCGCCCGCACGAAGGACGGCAAGGTCGATCACCTCTGGTGCCGCGAGCAGTACCTGACGGGCGCCCTCGACCGTCGCTCTCGAAGCCCCGTTCAGGCTGCGCTCACGAGCCTGCGCGCCGCGCTCGGCCTCGGGCTCTCCGCGGATTCATGAGTCGTCCGGGGGAGCCTCCTTCTCGAGGAGCTTCATGGCCATCGAGACGCTGCGATGCATGCGGTTGAAGGCGGCGGCGAGCACCGCGATCTCGTCGGAGCCCCGCACCGGCAGCGCCGGCAGGTCGAGGTGACCCTTGCTGATATCCTCGGCGCGCGCGGCGAAGGCGCTGATGGGTCTCACGACGGCCACGTACAGGAGGACATTCAGAGCGACGAGCGCCACCACACCCACCAGGGTGAGGGAAGTCAGCACGTGCCGGAAGGCTCGATTGGCCATCTCGACGGGCAGCGAAACGGGGACGGATATGATCTGGGCTGCGATGACGTCATTCTCGTTCCATCCGAAACCGTTCGCCGTGCCGTAGCGCTCTACCATCTCCGGCGGGGCCGAAGCGGGAGTCGAGTGGCACTGCAAGCACTCGTGCTGGGCTCTCAGCGGTCGGGCGAGGAAGAGGGCCTTCCCGAACGGCGTCTCGCGCTGCCCGTCGAAGGTGGTGAGATCCGGGCGGTTCCTGAAGGTCCTGATGACGTCCTCCTCCCACGTGAGGGCCTTGTCGCGCGGGTTCGTGGGGTTGAGGGTCGCCTCCTTGTAGAAGTAGTTGGGGTAGTTCTTGCGCAAGGCGAGGAACATCTCGGTCGCCGCGTAGGCCGGGATGGTCTGCGGGTGGAACTCGGGCTTCTCCATGAATCCCTTCTTCTGGCAGAGGTCCCGGAACACCTCCTCGGAAGGATCCTTGTTCGGCCCGTTCGCCTCCCGGGCCGCCCCTGAAAGCGCGGGCGTGATCTCATCGATGGTGTAGGTTCGCACCGCGAGGGCGGTCTCCATGAGGAGGCGTGCGTTGTAGAGCACTTGCTCGCGCGCGTTCCGGTGGAGGTGGGCGTACAGGAGGTAGGCGGTGGCCGCGAATCCAAACCCGAACACGATGATGTAGATGAGGCTGAACTTAGCGAGAAGGCGCATGGGGCTCCCCGGACAGGCAAGGAGCCGTGTATAGCACCGGGTGCTCTCGCCTGCCCCAGTCGGTCGCCGCTACTCTCTGGAAATAGCGGACCACTCGAGCTCGAGGAGCTCGTAGAGGTGCGCGGCGTCGCGCGCCCGGGAAGCCATCCGCGCGACGACGAAGGCGGCCAGCGGACCGAGGTGGACGGCGAGGTCGCGCTCGGCCTTCCTCACGACCGCGGCGTCCAAGGCCTTGAGCCTCGCCCTCTGGCCTTTCTCCTCCAAGGCCGCGAGCAGCTCTTCTCGCATCACTTCGGCCGTGCCTGGCCTCGCTTCCGGCGACGGCGAGAGGGCCCGAGAGACCAGACGTGAAAGGCGCGCCGAAACCCGCGTGGTACCGTGGAGCGCGTCTCCACCCTGACCCCCGGCCGGGACCTCTCCGGTCAGCATCTCGTACAGGATCACGCCCACCGAATAGAGGTCGCTCCGCCCGTCGAGCATGCCACCCGAGGACTGCTCCGGGCTCATGTACCCGTGCGTCCCCCAGACGGCGCCTGCCGGCGATGGGCACGCGCCGACGAGGGCCCGTTCTCCGGCGATGGCGATGCCGAAGTCGAGCACCTTCGCCACCTCCCGGGTGCGGCGACCGGGTTCGATCATCACGTTCGACGGATTGAGATCGCGGTGCAGTATGCGGTGAGCATGCGCCTCCGCCACCGCCGCCAGGATCTGGGCCCCGATGCGGACGACGCGGCGCTCGGATAGGGGCCCTCCCTCGGCGATGACCCGCGCGAGCGTCTTTCCCGGGATGTGCTCCATGGCCATGAAGAGCGTTCCGTCCTCGGCCTCGCCGAAATCGGTGACCGATACGATGTGGGGATGGCGGAGCCTGGAGGTCCTTCGCGCCTCGTCGTGGAAGCGCTCGATGGCGGCCGGGTCGGGGCGCAGGCCGCGACGGATCACCTTCAAGGCGACAGGACTACCGAGCGCCAGGTGGAGGCCGCGGTAGATGACACCCATTCCGCCGGAACCGATCCTCTGCTCTACGAGGTACTTCCCGCGGAGCGTCCGTCCGACGAGAGCATCGCCGGGTTCGCGCCGATAGGGCTCGCGCATGGGCCTCTCGAGGGGAGCAGGGGGCCTTGGCCCTAACCCACGGGCGAGGTGGGCAAGAGCCCGATTCACTCCTCGTCCTCCTTCGTTTCGAGCACGATCGTCCCCTGGGAGAGTTCCACCCGCTCGGAGTCGCGGTCCATCCGGCGCATCACGGACAACATGGGGAGATTGTCCACGAAGCGGTGCTGGATGGAGGTCTCCGCGTCGTCGGCGCGCCCGAGCAAGAGGTGGTTGCCCTGCCCATCCGCCGGCAGCCGGCCACCCTCCGCCCAATCCAGGAAGGCGACGATCTCGGCGCGCTCATGGTAGAGGGCCAAGAGCACCTTCTGGCCCTTGAAGAGCGGAGTGTAGAAGTGGCCGGGAACGAAGCCGGGCTGGAACGGGACGCGGATGCGCTCGTTCCAGATCGGCACCGTCACCTCGGTGTATTCGCGAGCGGTCGTGTCGTCGCGGACGACGGCGTAGAGACGATCGTTCTCCTCGCCGGAATCGACGGCGACCTTGCCCTCGACGAGCACCGGCCAGCTCGGGGTGAGCGCACTCGGCTGCCGCGGCACCGGGTCGTCGGCACACTCCAGGCGACCCAGCATGTGGACTTCGAAGACGCCCGGCGCGTTCGACGAGGTCCCGTCGGGACCGGCCTGCGCGGTACGGGCCTCGAGCGAAAGCCCCAGCACGCGGTAGTCCTCGCCCTCGCCGAAGCGTTTCGAGGTACCCGGTCCGCAGAGCTTCACGCAGGCGCCCGGTTGGAAAGGCACGTCCGGGTAGCGCAGGAAGGGTAGGACGAGCTCGTGGCGGGGGGTACGCACGCGGCGGGCCTCGCGCTTGGCCAGGCCCTCCACCTCGCTCGAGACACCGGTCCGGATGACCACGTCGCGCACGACCCCTTCGGCTGCCTGGGCGTTCGGGACCAGGGTCTCGGAGTGGCGCACGACGTGGGCATTGTCGATTCGCACCTCGTGCCGCGGCACGGCCGGGAACTCGATGCGGATCCGATCGAGATCGATGAACGGCTCGGCCAGGATGGCCCGCGCCTCCTTGGGAGCGGGTTTCTCCTTTCCCAGCCGATAGCTGCAAGAATCGTAGTCGTAGGTGAAGCATCCTCCACGGGACGACGCGAGCCACAGCACGTAGTCGCGGAAGCTCGCCTGGCCCTCACCGAGTGGCAGACAGACGTGGAGCGACTTCGGGTCGAGCTCGTCAAAGTCGACGGCGAGTTCGATCCCGCCCACCGAACCGAGCTTCTTCACCATCTCGGCGATCGAAGCCTCTTTGCGCAAGACGGTGGGGAAGTGCTGCGACCAGAGGGCTGCCGCAGGATCGGTGAATTCGACCCGGTAGCGGCGCGCCAAGACCGGGGCCGAGTCGAGCTTTTCGCAGGCGGACTCCTCCATCGACCGCTCGGTGGCGATGCCGCGCAGGCGGAGCTTGGGGGGCCTTCGACCCTTCAGGAAGTCTCGATCGGCCATCGCAACGGTGAGGTCCACCCGGAAGAGGTCGCTTTTCACGAAGGCCTCGAAGATCGGATCCTCCGAGGCGTCGAGCGCGTGCCTGAACTCGACCCACCCGTTGAAACCCCAGGCGGCGAGCTCGAAGCCGAAGGCGCTCACCGCCCTCGGTGGAAGCTCGATCTCGTGGGAGCCGGCGCTGAGCGTCAAGGCCACCTCGGCGAGTTCTCGAAAGGGGAGCCTTGCATGGTCGCTTGTCATCGGTCTCTCTCCTTACAGGCTCTTGAAGCCCTCGGGATCGGCGCGGTAGTAGGCCGCGAGCGCCTTGAAGCGGGGCGTCTCGCGGTCCTGCTCCGCCGCAGCGAGATCGTCGGCGCGCGCGGCGGAGAGCCTCAAGAACCCGGCGAAGATCTCCGGGAAGTAGAGGCACGGATCGAAGTGCTCGAGGACGGCCTGGACGTCATCGGCCACGATGCGAGCCTGCGCGAGCTTGCCCGCGGCGAGAAGCTCTTCGAAGCTGCCGAGCTTCTGCCGGAGCTCGTGCAAGGCACGGGATCCGGCGATGGGCACCCCGGCCTCGGGGCGTGGTTCGGCGGTCGCCTTTTTTCGGGGTGACGGTTCCACCTCGGCGACCTCCACCGTGGCGGGCCCGGGCACGGGCTCGGTCTTCGTCGCCTCCTCGAAGCGCCCGAGGAGGAGGTCGAGCTTCGCCGCCTGCTCCTTCAGGCCTCCGCCCTCCCCGAGCACCTCGCCCATGGCGCTTGCGAGCCTCGTCACTCCCGATCGCGCGGCCGCCACCTCCTCGGACGAGGCCTTGACCCAGGGTAGAGGGTCCTCTCCCTTCGTCGAGAGCTCGCGCTCGAGCTTGCGGGTGAGGTGCTTCATGAGCCACCCCATGCTGGTCCTCGCGTGCTTCAGCTTGTTCGTCGAAGGCCCGAGCGCGCCCAGGCGGGTGGCGAAGAGCCGCGCCAGCACGTCGGCGAGGGGGCCGAGCGCGCCAACTCCGCCCTCCAAGAAGACGCCGTATCCGTAGTAGCCGATGACCCGGACGTCGAGGATGCCCTGGCGAAGGAGCGCCTCGCAGGCCTGCGCGGCGGACCCGTACTCTCCCTTCTCGACCAGGGTGGCGAGCTCCACGAAGCGCGGGTCGGCCGGGTCGAGGCCGGCGTTCGAGGCGTCTTCGGGGACCGAGTTGAGAAGGCCGTGATCCATCGTTCACCTCGCTCGCTCGAGCGCGTGGCCGCGCTCGCCCTTCGCCACGCGCCCCGAGAAGATCCGGATGCGCCGGTGCGCGCCCTTGCCGCCGAACACCTGGTCGAAGCCGAGCAGGCTCTCTCGGTCGAGGCGCGCAAAGCTGCGCTGTTCGGTGAGGAGGAGGAAGACCTCCAGATCGACCGCCAGGGGCGCGAGCGTCGGGAACACGAGCTCATCGAGCCGTCTGCCGATCTCCTGCCTCCAGGGCTCGCCCGCGGCGGTGCGCTCCTCGTCGCTCACGAGGACGACGCGACGCGCGTCGACCGGCAAGAAGGCCCGGTTCCCGAAGGCCGCTCCCCCGAGGAGCGCGCTCCCCAGCCGGATAGGCTTCGTGGCCAATGCGCGCTTGAGGTCGACTTTCTCCACGAGGACACCGAGTTCCGGAAACGCACCTGCGAAGAGGCCGTACAGGCCGGCCGGCGCGCGCAGGTCGAGGAGCTGCAGGTACCGGGCCTTGGTGAGGGTGAAGTCGGCGAAGATGCGTGGGTCGGTCTCCGGGTAGGAGGCGGCGACGAACCGCGAGAGGAGGCCGTGCTCCAGGACGGCCAGGAAGCGGTGAAAAGCCTGGGCGTCGAGATCGCCCTCGTCGACCTCGCGCCACAGGTAGCTCGGCAAGAGCCCCTGCGCCGAGCTCATACCGAGATTCAACACCACCCGGACACGCTCCTCGGCTTCACCCTCGAACTCGAGCGCGTGTACGAGGGCGGCTTGCGAGACCGAGCTCGCGTGGGTGGCGAACACGATCTGGCCGGGGCCGTAGCCGAGGTGCGCGAGCAACCGCAAGAGCGGCAGGAGCTCGAACTCCGCGGCCCGGGCGCTCAGCTCTTCGCGAAGTGCGGTCTTCATGGGCTTTCCCCCCCGCCGAGCTCGATGGCGTAGACGAGGTCCTCGATCCGGTCGAGGAGCTCGCCTGCCTCGGGCGCCGCCTCGGCGCGAGCGGCGAGACCCGCCAGCTCCCCGAGGAGCGCGACCACCGCCCGCGCTCCCGGGCCGGGGAGCGCGTTCGCCACGGCCATGACCCGCTCCCAGGTCTTCGCGGCCGAGGAGCTCGCGAGGTCGGCGGGGCGCGCCCCGTCCGCGCTGCGGCGCGCGTTCGCAAAGCCCGCGCGAACCCGCTCGGGCGAGAAGATCTGGGCGAGGCTCGTCATGCGCTCGCCTCCACCTCGACCGCCACGGCCTCGCACAACAGCGCGTCGAGCACCTGGCGCAGGCGCTCGGCGAAACTCTCGGCGAGCGGCGCCACCGTCTCGAGCGAGCGGAAGGCGAGGTGGTAGGTGAGGCCGCGCGTCCCCCTTCGCTCACCCGCGTTCGAGAGCGGCGACTCCGATACGCGCAGATCCGCCCAGAGCGGCCGCAAGGGCGCATAGCAACGGCTCCAGCCGCCGCCCACCACGTCGAGGAGGGTCATGACCTCGTCCCGCTCGAGGTGGGTCCGCTTCTGGAGCCCGAGCACGTGGAGCAGAGCGTCCATGCCGGCGGCGGCGGCTCCGGGCGCGGCCGGTGCGACGGGGCGGGACACCTCGAAGGCGAGCCCGGGGACGTCGTGGCGGCGGAGCCACGCCTCGAGGCCTTCCTCGACCTTCTCCGAGAAGGCCGGCTGGTGCCAGAGGGCATCCACCGCGATGGTGCAGGGACGCTCGAAGGCCTCCGGCAGGTGGAGATGAAGCCAGTGGCCCTTCTCGTCCCCGTCCTCGGCACGTTCCACCTCGTAGCTGCCGGAGCCGGCCGCCACGAGAGCGGGCCAAAGCGGCCTTCGCACGCCCTCGTCGATCCGGTACACGCCTCGCACCGAGTGCAGGGCGAATCTCGCGCTCGCGTCCGGGTGGCGGATGCGCACCCGCTCGGTGGTGCCGTCGAAGACGAATGGCCGCGCGCCCGAGTGATCGAGGTTCACCATGGGGACCGCGAAGAGGGTGAACGTCTCCGGGCGAGCGATCTTGAGGTCGCGCGGAAAGCGCGCGTCGAGATCGATGAGCAGGGCGACTTTGCGCCAGGCACCCGGGGGCCTCTCGAGACGGGCGCTCACGAAGAGTTCCGCTTCCGGGAAATGCAGGGCCCGGCGCGCCTCCTCCATGGGATGGGAGGGCTCCTCGCCCTCGGCGAGCGGAAGTCCAAAGGAGAGCGGGCAGGGGGTGCCGGCCGCCTCGAAGGGCACGTCCTCGTCGAAGGCCACCGCGGCGCGGCGGGCGCTCGCGCGCAAGGCCCGGACCGCCCGCAAGGAAGATTCGAAGTCGCCGAGGTACCTCACGTGCAGGGCGAGGTCGCCGAGCTCGTCCCGCCGCTCGACCGGCGTCTCCATCTCGATGACGAGCCGCTGCCCCGATCCGGACGGCAGGAGGGAAACCCGCTCGACAAAGAGCGGGAGGACACGCAGCGGCCGCAAGGTGCGGAAGGAGGCGGGCGCGCCCACCCCGGCCCGGACCGCGACTTCGGTCCCGCTCGGCAGGTCGAGCGCCTCGACGAAGCGCCCGCCGGGACGGGCGGTGATGAGGCCCATGGCCGGAACCGGAGAGACCGCGTAGGGGAGCATTTGCTGGAAGAGCCGCAGGCGAGAGGCGGCCACGCTTTCGAGGGCGGCCCGATGGGTGCGCGCCGAGAAGAAGGCCAGGGCCTCGACGAGCCGCCTCAGGTCCGGATCCTGACGGTCGAGGGAGCTGGCGGCATGGGAGAGGCGGAAGGCCTCGAGTTCCCGCAGCTCGTCGAGGAACGTTTGATGAAGGAGCTCGTCGTATCGCATGATCTTCCCCGCTAACCGAGCTTGATGAGGCCGCCCTTCACGTGGGTGAGCTGCCCGTTCAGGGTGGCGATGGTGCCCTTCAGGTCGAGCGTGCCGTCCGAGGAGACCTTCACCCCGACGCTCGCCACGAGCTCGGCCTCGAGGTCGGCATGGAGAGCGAGCTTCGTCCCCTCGGCCGAGAGCTCTTGCGAGCCCTCGAGCTTGGTCGTCGCCCCGCTGAAGGTGGCCTGCTCGCTCGCCGCGGACTTCACGTTCCGGCCAAAGAGGGTGAGATCGCTTCTCGCCCGGGCCGAGATCCCGGCCTCCGAGGAGAGCTCGAGATCGGACTTGGCCTTGGCGACGAGCTGGCCGCCGCACTCGCAGGTCGTGTCCTCCCTTGACTTCAGCTCGACCGAGTCGGCGTCCACCTCGAAGTGTTTGCACTTCACGGTGATGGAATCCGGCTTCTGGACGATGCTGCTCTCGTCCTCACTGTCCCGGCAGCTCAAGGTGATGGACTTACCGTCGAGTCGCGCGGTCTGGACCATCTCGCCCTGCGTGTCTCGGACGGTGATGGTGACCCCGCCCTCCTTGCTGAGCTCGATGCGACAGGCGAGGGTGCTCATGAGAAGCTCCCCACCGCCACGCTCTTGTGCACGGTGTCGAACTCGAGGTGAAGGGCACGTGGATCGCCCTGCACCGTGCAGCGCAGGGTGAAGGCGAGCCTCATGGGGTTGTCGGCCGGGACGGTGACGATGCCCAGGACGCGCAGGCGCGGCTCGTAGTTCTCGATGTTGTGCCGCACCTCGCGCATGACGTCTTCCACGATACGGGCCCGGGTGTGATGGGCGTTCGGGTCGCTCATCCCGAAGTCCGGCCGGAAAAAGCCGTACCCCCGGCGCGTGTTGAGGACCTGCCTCAGGTTCTCGATCACGCTGCGCAGGAGATCGTCTCCCGCCTGCCCGCGCGGCCTCGGCCTGAATTTGTCGAGAAAGGCCACGGCCTATCCCTCACGCCCGTAGAGGAAGAAGGCGAGATCGGCGAACTCGGGCGCGTCGAAGAAGGCGGCCGTGCCTTCCCGCAGGGCATGGTCCCACTCCTCGCCCTGGCGCATCAGGTAGAACTCGACCTCGGGCCCGAAGGCGTGGGCGGCCACCGGCCGGTCCACCCGCGTGAGCGCGATCCCCTGCAGGGCGAGCTGGTGCACGAGGTGCAGGCGCGAGAGGGCCGCCATCTTGAGGCCCTCGAGCGACACGCTCCGGCTCGGCCCCGGCTTCTGGACGAGGAGGTAGACCTCACGCGCGCCCCGGTACTCCCTCGGCAAGTTGAGCCTGAAAGTGCCCTCGCAGCGCTCGAAGGGCAGGTAGGGCGAGCGCCTCCCGGCGAGACCGAGCTGGTCCTTGAGTGGCTCCATGACGCGGGCAAACAGTCGCCCCAGATCGTCGTGGTCGTAGACGTCCTCCCCGTTGCGCGGGGTCACCTCCCGGTACAGGCAGACGTCCAGGTAGAAGTCGCGGAGCGCCTCGTAGACGTGGTAGGGGTGGAAGCGCACCGCCCCCCGTGCCGCGAGGAGCAGGCGGCGCAGGCGATAGAGGCCCCTGAGGCACATCTTCTGGCCGGACAGGCTCGCCGCGCCGAGGGGACCCAGGGCCTCCTGCCTCAGCTGCGACTCGAATCCGGCGAGCGCCTCCAGCACTGCCGCGAGGGGACCTCGCAGGAACGGGGAGGCTCCGACCAAGAGGAGCGGGGGGAGGTAGGCCTCGCCCGGGCGCCAGGCGCCGTCGGGCTCCCTCTTGAAGACGCCCAGGCGGAGGGTCTCCAAGGCTCCGGGCTGCTCGGGATTTGAGCTCAGGGTGAGCGTGAGGAGCCGGCGAGCCACCCCGGTCTCGTCCGGCTCTGCGTCCGCTTCGCTCTCCCCGTCGAGAAGGTGGAGGTAGGCCGACACCTCGGCCGTACCCGGGCCGTTCAGGTTGAGCGGGCCGACCCGGGAGTTGCCCGGGACGTCGACGAGCCGGCCCGAGGGAAAGACGACGGTGAGCGCGCGCAAGGACAAGACGCCGGTCGAGAGCAGGCCCTCGTTCCACTCGAGGGCGCCGACGCCGTGGTGGGGCAGCCCGAGCGCTCGGAGGTGCGCCACCCCCTCGGCGACGAGCGCCTCCTCCTGGGCTAGGAGGTGCTCGGGGAGGAGCGTCTGTCCCATCTGCCAGTGCACGCGGGCGAGGTTCTTGGTCATGGGGGCCTGGGGCGGTGGAGGGGGGGCGAGCGGCGAGAGGCGGGGCGCGTCGATGCCCCGCCTGCTTCGCCCAAGGTCTTAGGCCTTCACCTCGATCCCGAACCGCTTCACCATGGCCTTGCCGAGGCCGATGGCGAAGTGGAGCTCCTGTGCCTTGTCCTGCGGCACCGCGCACAGGGAGAAGCCGTAGTTGCGGGGCGACTGCACCACGCCGTCGGGGTCGGTGGCGATGGCGATGACGAGGGGGGCCGAGGAGGACGAGGAGGAGGCGGGGCCCTTCTCGATGAGGCACTCGAGGTCCTTCTCGTTCGAGTGGAAGGCCTTGAAGTACTGGGCCTCCTTGGCCTCCTGGTCAAACTGGTACACCACGAACTGGATGTTCACTTTGGTGTTGGAGAGCTTCTGGTGGACGAGCGAGGAGATGACGTCCTTGTTGGCGGCCGAGACCTGCATGACCAGGGCGAGCGGGTCGGCGTAGCCGCCCTGCCAGGTGGTGCGGGAGAGGACGCCCACGACGGAGATCTTCCCGCTGTCGATCTTGAGCGGGTCGGTGACCGTGATGTCGGCCTTGAGCTTCTGGCCGCTCACCGTCATCGCCGTCACGAAGCCCACCGTGTCCTGCGCGTCCTTTTCGAAGTTGAACCCCTGTCTTACACTGCAAGTATATGAGAGTTCTGCTGACATGACTTCATCCTCTGTTTCGCTGGGTATGGGGAACTGCTATGTGCTGCGGGTGAGCGCCCTTGCTAGAGGCGCGTGTCCATGCGGAGCTCGACGTCCATCCCCTCGAACTGGATGTGGGGAAGGACACTGATGCTGCAGTCGTAGAAGCCGATCATGCCGTCACGCGGGGTGACGGTCACCGCGGCGTTCTTGAAGGGGTAGGAACGGGTGGTGAGATCGTCCGGGTTCACCACCTGCGTCACGTACTGGAAGATCCAGTTGAGGAGCGAGCGCTGGATGTAGGGGGCATCGGCGCTGCTGCCGATGTTGTCCCGCATGATGCACTTCACGTAGTGGGCGATGCGGGCGATGGAGAAGGTGTAGGCGAGGTTCGCCACGAGCTGGGAGGCCTCGCTGTCCTTCGGGTCCTTGAACTTCTTCGGGCGCTTCAGGGACTGGCAGCTGAAGAAGCAGGCGTCGGCGGTGCCCTTGCGATAGACGAGCGGGATGAAGCCGGCGTTGGCGAACTCGAGCTCCCGGTAGTCGGGGATGGCGATCTCGACGGGAAGCTTCATCTCCTCCTGCCCGCGCAGGCTGAAGGTATGGACCGGCAGGCCACTCACGAGGCCTCCGCCCTTCGGTCCGCGCAGGTACTGGCACCAGCCGGACTGGGTGAAGGAGCGGACCAGGTTCTGGGCGAGCAGGATGGCGGCGCTCCCCCACACGTAGTCGCGCGAATCGTGCCCGTGGACTTCCTCCTCGAAGGCGGGGAGGTCGGCCACCGGGTTCGCGTCGGAGGAGTAGGGCAGCCGGACGACGTAGCGGGGCAGGGTCAACCCCACGTAGGCCGCCTCCTCCGATTCGCGGAGCTTGTTCCACGAGCCGTACTTGGGGTGGCTCATGAGGCCCTCCAGGTCCTTCACCGCCGCGAGTTCCTCGGTGGTCTCGCACCCGAAGAACTTGGGCGAGACGGCGCCCACGAAGGGCGAGTGGCTGGCCGCCGCGACCTTGCCCATGATGCGGAGCCAGAACTCGTCGCCGGGGGTGTGGGCGAACTCGTAGAGCCCGACGATGGCGCTGTTGGGCTTGCCGCCGTACTGGTCGTACTCGGCCAGGTACACCTTCTTGAAGAGCGCGCTGCCGGTGATGTCGACGGCGTTCGCCTCGAAGTCCTCGTGGAGCTCCTGCTTGGTGACGTCGACGAGGTCGATCATCACGCCGGCCCGGAAGTTGGTGGTCCGGACGAGGTCGTAGAGCGAGCGCCAGTTGGCCTCCACCGACTGGAATTCGGGGTGATGGATGATCTCGTTCACCTGGGCGTTCACCATCTGGTCGATGCGCGCGATCACCTGCTGCACCGCGCCCTTGTCGAAGCGGCCGGCCTTGCGATCGATGTTCATGAGCAGGGCGGCCATGCCGGAGAGGAACCGGTCGCTGTCGCTCACCGCCTCCTCGACGGCCTCGAGACCCTCCTTCACCATGGGCCGCGGCTCCTTCAGCTCGGTGGGAAGCCGCATGCTGGAGAGGAAGCGCTTCAGGTCGAGCGCCTCGCTCGTCTCGGTCTTGGTCTGAACGGTCGTGTCCATGGGAGTCATTCCTTTCCGGCGGGGAGCTTCAGGCCGTCGAAGCCCTTGAGCTCGCCGAGCACCTTCGCGAGGGCCTGGTCGTTCGCCATGAGGTCGTTGAGCAGCCTTCGAAACTCCTTGCGGTTGTCGACGTTGGACAGCATCTCCTCGAGGAGCTTCTTCAAGGTGAGCAGGCCCCGCACCTTGGGAACGTTGCGGGCCACCTCGTCGGGCGAGAACGACTTCATGGATTCGATGGGGATGCGGACCTGCAGCTCCTCGACCTGCTGCGGGTCGATCCGGTTTTGGATCGCGAAGTCGAGCCGGATGCCCATGTCCTTCATGACCGCGTCGGTGTTGGTGCCGTCGAGGCTGCGGATGCGGCGCTCCTCGAGGTCGGCCTTGCGGTCCTGGGAAGTGCCGCGCGAGAAGTCGCCGGCCACGAGCAAGCGCATGGGCAGGCTGACGTCCTGCGGCTCTCCGTTGATCTCGGTCTTGTAACGTAGGGTCAATCTCGACTTCGGGATTTCGTCCTGTATGGCCACGGGTTCCTCCGGGTAGTGGTGTGGCGTCCGGGGGAACCGCGGGCCGCCCACTCAGGACGAGCGGCACACTCGCTTTCCCCGTCTCGGCGAAATTGGACGGGTGCCCCCCGCGCCCCTGACGGCCCCCGGGTGGGTCCGCCGGTCCGCCCTGTCAGCGTCGGCCTCGACGCCCTTCCAATGCGGGCAGGGGGCCTGACCTGCGCACCGCCATCGCTCGACGAGACGCGGTCGGGCCCTCGTAGACACGCATCCCGGCCGCGCTGGCTCTTTCCCACGGGGCTCTTTCGAAGTGAACCATGGAGGTCATCTGGAAATGTCCACGTACTCGACGTACATCACCGAGCTTCAGGTGCGCTGCGGCACACGAAACCTGGCCAAGTCTCGGGTGAAGCCCCTCCTCGATCTGCTCGCCCAGGGCCCGCTCCCGCAGCAGGTCCTTCGCGAGGTCGCGCGCACGCGCAAGCGCACCCGGCCGCGCACCTTATCGGTCAACTTCAAGTACGGGCCGGTCCTCGACCGCCTGGAGGACGAGTGCCTGAAGCAGCTCCAGATTCGCCGGCACCGGCGCGCGAGCTTCGGCAACCACCTGCACGTCGGCCCGGAGAACGAGCTCAAGGGCACGACCGTGGTCCTGCTCGACAACACGACCAAGCAGCCGCATGAAATCGGCTACGGCACCCTCATCGCCCGCACGAAGGCGGTGAGCGACGTGGCCAAGATCGCGCTCATCGAGCTGCAGGTGGAGGGGGCGAGCGGAGGGTCGACGGAACACTCCGGGACGAGCGGGATGATCGAGCACATCGGGGGGCCCATCTCGGTGAAGGACGACCTTTACCCGCGCTCCCGCGTGGCGCTGGGGGTCTTCATCGACAAGCTCGCGACCACCACCTCCCTCCTCACTGAGGTGGTGAAGATCGGCACCGTCAGCAAGGCCTTCATCCCGCTCGCCGCCGTCCTCGCGGCCTACCACCAAGAGCTCCACCTGAAGGACCCGGAGCTCGACCTCTTCGCGCTCGAGGAGGCGCAATACAAGAACTGCACCTGGTACGTCGCGGTCGACAAGAAGATCCAGTCCGAGACCCAGCTCAACTTCGAGGTCCCGCTCCGCAACGTGATCAAGAAGGATTTCATCGACCTGTTCGACAAAGAGCGCCAGCGCTCACCGCTCCTCACCGCCTCGAGCGCCGCGGCGAAGACGCTCGTCACGCAGCTGTTTCCGGCCGTGGTCGACAAGGACAAGCTCGCGGCCTTCTTCGCCATCTACTACTTCGTGGCGGCCGTCCAGTGCTACCTCCACCGGCGCAACACCCTGCTCGCCAAGACCTTCAAGAAGGCCGGCATGTCCGACCACGAGATGAAGAACCAGTACGAGTTCTTGCCCAAGACACCGGTCAACGACCTCCTCCGCGTCGCTTTCACCGCGGTCGAAAAGACCGAGATCGCCAAGAAGACCGCGGTCGCCAGCGCCTTTGCCACCCTGCGCAGCCGGATGACGAACGAGATTTTGGGCTGCCTCGCCAAGGCCAAGTACATGACGGGCGCACCGGACGATGCGAACGAGGACTTCCAGTTCGACCTCGTCCACGACGCCTATCTCGTGCCGGGCGCGGGTTACCGTTACGAAGGCGAGAGCACCACGACCTATGGTTCGGGACCGAGGGAACCCTGCGGCGTTCTTTTGGGCCCCGACTCCGCCTGCCAACGGCCGAAGGGGCACCCCGACGCGCATGGCGCCTTCGTCCTCGCCGAGACCCCCTTCACCGGGACGGGCAAGCCCGTCCCGGTCCAGGAGCACTACGTGGAGGGCGAGGTGGGGATCGAGGCGGTGATCGTGTTCGAGGGACGGATGGTCCAGGACGAGCTCGCCAAGATCGGCAAGAGGGACAACTGTGACGCGACGAAGGGGCTCGCTTCCCTCAAGTCGGCTCAGGGGCTCTGACCGGAGAGCTCTCGCGCGATGCCCTCCAAGGCGTCGAGCCAGGCCTGGCCGTCTCGCGGGCGCTCTTCAGGCGAGGGTGACAGGGCTCGCCTGAGGAGCAGGGCAAGGTCACCCGGGGCCTTCGGGGCGTCCACCTTGGGCCTCGCGCCCGGGTCCATGGCGGTGCTGTGCTCGGGCGTCACCTCGTACGGCAGGGACCCGGTCACCATCTCGCAGAGGATGACCGCCGCGGCGAAGACGTCGGCGCGCGCGTCCTGCGGCTCCCCGCGCCACTGCTCGGGCGGCATGTAGGCCGGCGTGCCGAGGACATCCGGGTCACCCGCCCCGAAGACGCCTGCGATCCCGAAATCGAGGACCTTGGCCCGCCCGTCCTTGCACAGGAAGATGTTGGCGGGTTTGAGGTCGCGGTGGATGACGCCTTGCAGGTGGGCGTGGGCGAGCGCCCGCGCAACCCCGATCCCGATCTCGAGGGTCTGGCTCAGGGGGAGTAGGCCCTCGCGCATGCGCGCATCGAGGGTCGTACCTTGCAAGAGCTCGAGGATGAGGAAGGGGCCGTGCGGGCACATCCCGGCGTCGTAGATCGTGACGATGTTCGGGTGATGGAGCTGCGCGACCGCCTCGGCCTCCTTCTGAAGGCGTTCCTGGCGGAGCAGCACGCGCGAGTGCCGCCCCGGCCGGACCGCCTTGAAGGCGACGTGCCGGCCGAGGCGCGTGTCCTTCGCCTCGTAGACCACCCCGAAGGCGCCCCGCCCGATCTCGCGCAGGAGTTCGAAGCGATCGACCTTGACCCCGGGGAAGAGCACGTCGCGCCAGTCCGCCTCGGCGTCCCCTCCCGGCCCGCCGGCGAGCTCCTGCAACAGCTCGGTGAGGCGCCCCTTCTTCACAGGAGCCTCATCCCCGGTGGGTTCGACCGGCGGCTCGTGGAGTGGCGCTTCTCGCGCACGCCTCGTGAAGGTGAGGGTGATGGAACCGATGGCCACCCGCGCCCCTTCGCCGAGGAGGCCTGGCGCCCTCGGCTTCAGCCTTCGCCCGTTCACGAAGCTCCCGTTGGCCGAGCCGAGGTCGGTGTAGCGAACCTCCCTCGCCGTGAACTCGACCACCGCGTGCCACGCCGAGACGAACTGGAGCGGAAGAGCGAGGTCATTGCGCGGGCTCCGACCGATGCGAATGGGAGAGCGAGTGAACGTGTGCTCGGCCGGCTGCTCCTGGCCGCGCTCCACGCGCACGACGAGCGCGCCCGAGGTGTCTTCCATGGCGCAGCCGGGAGCGCTCACGTTCACAAGTCCGTCGATCGAGAGGATTGGAGCGTAGCGTTGAGCGCCGCTGACGCCCAGATCAGGTCGGTACAGGGCCCACCTGGGACGTGCACTCGCAGCGAGAGTGCCGCCCGTGCCCAGTAGAATCCTCGTTCCATGAACCTGGACGAACGGGTGCGCGAGCTCCTCAACGAGGGGGACGAGGCGGGTGCGGCCACCGAGGCCCTCCGGGCCCTCGGCCCGGGCCTCCTACGCTACCTGCGCTCGGTCCTCGGAAACGAGGACGACGCGGCCGACGTGTTCTCCGAGTTCGCCGAGAACGTGTGGAAGGGCCTGCGCAACTTTCGGGGAGATTCGGCCATCCGGACATGGGCGTTCCGCATCGCCTTTAACGCGGCGCGCGACTTCCGGGACGACGCCTGGAAGAAGCGTGGCAGGCGGCTTGCCACGAACGAGGCCCTCGCCCTGGTAGAAGAGATCAGGACCAAGACCTTCGTACGCGAGGCCCGAAAGCAAAAGGCGCTCGACAAGCTGCGCGAGGGGCTCTCGCCCCAGGACCAGTCCCTCCTCGCGCTCCGCATCGATCAGGGCTTCTCGTGGCCCGAGATCGCGGAGATCTTGTCCGCGTCGGGCGAGGACGTGCAGCCGAACGCCCTCATGAAACGCTTCGAGCGGCTGAAGGACCGGCTCGGCGAACAGGCGAGGGAACAGGGCCTCCTCGAGTGACGCGCGCGGCCGCAGAGAACGACCCCTTCATCGGAAAGACGCTCAACGGAGCGTACCGGGTCGAGGAGCGCATCGCGTCGGGGGGCATGGGCGTCGTCTACCGGGCGGTGCACGTCGCCCTCGAGGCGCCGGTGGCCGTGAAAGTCATGCGCAAGGCGCTCTTTCCGGAGCCGACCGCCATCGAGCGGCTCAGGCGCGAGGCGCGTGCCGCCTCGAAGCTCCGCCACCCCAACATCGTGGCCGTCACCGACTTCGGGCAGGACGACGACGGGACCTTCTTCATCGTGATGGAGTACGTCCCTGGCAAGAGCCTTGCCCGCGTCATCGCCAAGCAGGCACCCCTTCCGGTACGACGGGTCGTACACATCGGGTCGCAGATCCTGGCAGCGCTCGGCGAGGCCCACGCCGGGGGGATCCTCCACCGGGATGTAAAGCCCGACAACGTGCTTCTCGAGTCTCAGCGGCTCGAACGCGACCTCGTGAAGGTCCTCGACTTCGGCAATGCCAGGGAGTTCGCGGGGGGTGCCCGGCTGACGCAGCCGGGCATGGTATGCGGGACCCCCGAGTACATGAGTCCCGAGCAAGCGCGGGGCGAGGTCCTCGACGCGCGGAGCGACCTCTATTCCGCGGGGGTGGTCCTCTTCGAGATGCTCACCGGCGAGCCGCCGGGGACGTCGCGCCCGGCGGAGGTGCTTCGCCTTGCCCTCGGAAGGGAGACGCCGCTCGAGGCGCTCGTCCTGCGCGCCATATCGAACGACCCGCACGAGCGGCCCGAGAGCGCGGACGAGATGCGGGACGCGCTCAAGGCCTGCACCGCTCGAGCGGAGGGCCTTCGCTTCCCGGAGGACGAGCCCGGCGCGACGGAGATCCTGCCCGAGGAGCGATCGGTCACCGGCTCCCGGACGACCGGCCGCACGACGCTCGATCCGGCCATCGTGCAAACCATCGAGCGCCAGGCCTCGGCCATCCTCGGCCCCATCGCCCAGTACCTCGTGAAGCGCGGCAGCGCCCGGGCTTCCAACGAGACGGAGCTGTGCGAGGCGGTGGCCACCCTCATCGACTCCGAGGAAGACCGCGCCAAGTTCCTCAAGGTGACGCGCGCCGAGCGGCGGGTGAGCGAGTCGCGCCCCGTGTCGCGCCCGGTCACGCCCCACCGGCCACGGCCGAACCTTGATCCCTCGGTGCTCGAGCGCGTGCGCGCCGACCTCACCCTCTACGTGGGCCCGGTCGCACACCTCGTCTTACAGCGCGCCTGCGACCAGGCCGAGACCACCGAGGAGCTCCTTCACCTCCTCTCGCTCGAGATCCCGTCCCCCGCCGATCGCGAGGCGTTCCGGCGTTCCCTTTCAGGCACCGAGGCGAAGATCGGCTCGGCTGGAAAGCCCGGCGCCGCGTAGAGGAAGGGAAAGAGAAGCACCTCGGCTCTCCAGGGAACGCCTTCGCCCGAAGCAAGCGAGGAGAGTAGCTCTCGCGGCCCTCGACCATCTCCCGATCCGGCGCGACCTTTTCGTCCTTCCTTGAGGTTCGTCCATCCTGCGAAAGGCGCTCCGGGGCCCCCCGCACCGCTCGGGTTGCGACCTCTTTCCAAGGCCGTTCATCGGGATCGCGTCAGGGTTGAAAAGCGCTCCCGTCCAATTCCGCGAGCAGGGGAACGCCACCGCGGTCCTTAGCCGGCGACCCCATTCACCGTTCGACCAAGGCCGGTCGTCCAGGCCTGTCCCGAGGAGCACATCGATGAATCTCGAAGGAAAGCACACGCCCACGTCCCTCAAGCGGAATCGGCACGACGTCCCGAAGACGGTCGTCGGCCTGTCCGTCGCCGCCCTCTCACTCGCCCTGGCCTGTGGCGGCTCCACCCTCGATCCAAAGCTCGACAAGGCGCTCTGGATCGCCAACGGCACCAACGTGGTGGAGTACATCCCCGCGCAGCTCGCCAAGGGGGCCCCCTCCGAGGCGCCGCACCTCGTCAACAACAGCTCGGTCTTCGGCGCTCCCCAGGGCGTCACCTTCGATGCCCAGGGGAACCTGTGGGTCATCGATGGGGGCACGCTCGGCGCCGGCGGCACCGCCAATCCCGCCCTCTACGAGTTCACGGCGGCGCAACTCGCCGGCCTCCACGCGAACAATAGCCCCATGCCGAGCGTCGCCCTCAACTCGGCGAGCTTCACCTTTCCGCAGCAGGCCGTGTTCGACCCGCACGGCAACCTGTGGGTGAGCGACAACGGGAGCAACGCCGTCTTCGTCTTCACGCCCGAACAGCTCATGGCCCCGAACTCCAACGTCACGCCCTATATCAGCATCACCTCCTCGCCGGCCTTCATGGGCCCGCTCGGCATCACCTTCGATGCGGCCGGTGACCTGTGGGTGGCGAACAACGCCTCCACCACCCTCTTCGAGTTCGAGGCCAAGGCCCTGCCCTCGACCCCGGGGAGCGTCACTCTCGCCCCGAACGTCACGTTGTCCGACGACGGCAATGGTTCGATCCAGGCGCCCTGGGCCCTCGTCTTCGACAGCGTGGGGGACCTCTGGTCGAGCAACGCCAACGCCCCCAACACCGTCGTCAAGTTCGCCAAGGCCGACCTCGGGACGAGCGGCAGCCCGGTCCCCGCGGTGACCCTCGGCCCCACCACCGTCGGCGGCAATTCCACGCTCGCCGCGCCGAACGGCATCGCCTTCGACAACCTGGGCGACCTCGCCTCCATCAGCTCGGCTTCGCCCTTCGGAGTCGCCGTGTTCGGGCACGAGCAGCTGGTGTCTGGCGGCGCCATCGCCCCCGATGCGTTCGTCGCGGGCACGGTGACGACCCTCGACGCTCCCGCCGGTTGCAATTACGGACCGGTGGTCAACTAGATGAACGCTCCTTGAGAAGTCGCTTTCGTTGGCCGAGGGCCCTTTGAGTTCGCGACACGCGAATTCAGGGGCCCTCGCCGTCTCTCCCTATTTCGCCGGCGGACGAGAGGGCGGAAACCGCCGTGGACCGCCCCTCACGCCCTCTGCCAGGCGAAGACCACCACGCCGGCCGCGGCGCACCACACGACCACCGAACCGCACAGAGCCCAGGCGAGCTTCACGCGGTCGACGAGGAAGTAGAGGGAGGCGAAGTAGAGAAAGAAGGGCAACAGGCCCCACATCCCGAAGACGATGGTGGACTTCAGCTCCGCGACCGATCGCTCCGTGCCGACGATGTAGTGCGACATGAGCGCGAAGGTCGGAAAGAGCGGGACGAGACCCGCGAGGTAATAGTTCCTCGTGCGGGAGACCACCCCGATGAGGAACACGACCACAGCCCCGAGCAGCGCCTTGGCGAGTAGACCCATTTAGCAGTTGAGGATCGCACGGGACGAACCCGATCCCAAGGCCGCTCGCGGAAGCGCACTTCAACGAAGTCTTCACCGAGGTGCACGCCGAGCGAGGTAGCGCTCCATCGCCGCGACCCGAGGTCGACCGGCGGCGGACCCTAGGTGGGAAGACGACCCGCCCATCCCCTCCCCGGAAATGGCGACGTGTCGAGGGACTTCACGGATAGAAGCTGCGGAACAAAGCTGGCCCGTCCCATGCGAGCCCAGCCAGGACGTGAACTCCGAAGCTGGGTCCTTGCCGTTCGGGTCATGAGTGCCTACCCGAGTAGTCAGATTCACGTGCAGAGCATCCCGCAGGGTACTCGAAGCAAGGCCACACAAGGAGCGAAGGCTTCGCACAGGATGTGTGTCCTCGCCATAGACCGGCACTCGACTCGGCGCCGAAACCCCAGCGGGCCTTCAGAGATGATTCATCTGGGGTGGGCACGCCCAAGCCGTGCACGGGAACGGGAGGTAACCGCTTCTTTCATGGCCGATCAATCCTTGAGCCGCTTCTGGCCATGATGAGTGTGACTTCCGAGGGGGCACGCCAACGCCCGCGGTCCCAAGCCGAATCCGAAGTCGACTACAGGAGGTTGTTCGAGAGCTCGCCTGCCCTCCTCCTTTTGCTCGGAACGGACGCCGAATTCACCATCCTCGGGGCGAGCGACGCCTACATGCACGCGGCGTGCGAGAAGCGCGAGGCGGTGATCGGGCGCGGCCTGTTCCACATCCTGCCGGACGATCCGGGGGCAGACGGGGCGACAGGCCGAGGTCTGCGCGCCTCACTCGAGAAGGTCCTCGCGAAGCGCTCACCTGACGAGATGGTGGCCTTCGGCTACGATCTCTTCCACGGCGAGGGCGAAAGCTCGCTCGCCCGCCCCTTCTCGCTTTTGAACTCGCCCGTCCTCGGGGCGGACGGGGCCCTCCTCTTCATCGTGCACCGGGTCGAAGAGGTGAGGGGCGAGAGCGCGTTGCGCCAGGAGGGGTCCTCCCCGTCCTTCGAGGCGCTCAGGCGCGAGCTCGACGAGGCGAACGCTCAGCTCAGGGCCATCTACGAGCAGGGACTCTTCGCGGGCCGCTTGCGGCTCGACGGCAGCGTCATCGACGTCAACCGGGCCTGCCTGGAGACGTGCGGCTTCACGAGCGCCCAGGTACTCGGCAAGCCCTTCTGGGAGTGTGGCTGGTGGCGGCTTTCACAAGACGTGATGGCCTGGGTGAAGTCGGCGGTCCAGAAGGCCATCTCCGGCGTCCCCTTTCGCGGCGTGTCGCGCTACTTCTGGGCAGACGGCTCGGAGCACCTGGTCGATTTCACCTGCATACCGGTGAAAGACGCATCCGGCCGCGTCGAGCTTCTCGTGGCGACCGGCACGGACATCACCGAGCGGGTGAAGGCGGAGAACGATCGGCGGGCCCTCGAAGAACAGCGCCAGCGCGCGGAGGCGCTCGCCGAACTCGACCGCGCGAGTTCCACCCCTTTTCCCACGGTGAGCCACGAGTTCCGCGCGCCGCTCACCCTCATCCGCGGCAGGCTCGCGGGACTTGCTCGGAGACGGCCCGGCGCTCACCCCTGCCCAGCACGAGGCCCTCGACGACATGCGGCGGAGTGACGAGCGCCTTTTAAGGCTCGTCGACACCCTCGTCGACTTCTCCCGCATCGAGGCGGATCGACTCGAGGCGATCTACCTCGCGACCGACCTCGCCGCCTTCACCTCCGAGCTCGTCGCGGGCTTCCGCTGCACCATCGAGAAGGCGGGCCTGAAGCTCACGCTGGACTGCCCGGAACTCGCCGAACCCGCCTTCGTCGACCGCGGCATGTGGGAGAAGATCGTCCTCAATCTCCTCTCCAACGCCTTCAAGTTCACCTTCGAGGGCAAAATCGCCGTGCGCCTGCGCGCGTTCGAAGGCGCCTTCGAGCTCGCGGTGGAGGACACCGGCATCGGCATTCCGCAGGTCGAGCTCCCCCGCGTCTTCGAGCGGTTCCGGCGCATCGAGGGCGCGAGGAGCCGCGCCCAGGAAGGCACCGGGATTGGCCTCGCGCTCGTCGAAGCGCTCGTGAAGCTCCACGGCGGCACCGTGCGCGCCGAGAGCGTGGAGGGACGCGGCAGCACCTTCACCGTGGCCATCAAGGCCGGACAGGCTCATCTCCCCAAGGATCGCGTGGGCGTCCCCTCGGCCCTCACATCCACCCCGGCAGGCGCGGAGGCCTCCGCGGGGGCGCCGCTGCGCTCGTTGCCCGACGACCTGCCGGCCGACACCGGTCCCGGTTCCGACGCCCGGGCGGGCGTACCGGCAGGCAGTCCGAGGGCCCGCCTCCTCGTCGTCGAGGACGACCCCGACCTGCGGGAGTACCTGCGCCGGCTCCTCTCTCCAAAGCACGAGGTGGAAGCGGTGGCCTTCGGGGAAGCGGCCCTCCGCTCGGCAAGCGCGCGACGGCCCGACCTCCTCCTCGCCGACATCGTGAAGCCGGGCCTCGACGGTCTCGCCTTCTCCCGCAAGCTGCGCGCCGACCCCATCCTGGGCGAGGTGCCGCTCATCTTGTTGTCGGCCGGCAGCCGAGCCGAGGCGCGCGTGCGCGCCCGCGAGGAGCACCTGCGCGCGGTGGTGGAGACCACCCCCGAGTGCGTGAAGATCGTGGACCGGGACGGCAGGCTTTTGGAGATGAACAGGTCGGGGCTCGCCATGGTGGACGCCCCTTCCGCCGAGTTCGTGGTCGGCAAGGACATCTGCACGCTCATCGCCCCCGAGCACCGCGACGCCTTCCGGGCCTTCAATCGGAGGATCTGCAGCGGCGAGCGGGGCACCTTCGAGTTCGACGTCATCGGGCTGCAGGGCGTGCGGCGGCACATGGAGACCCATGCCGCGCCCCTCACCATGCCGGACGGCAACATCGTCCAGCTCGCCCTCACCCGCGACGTCAGCGCGCAACGCAATGCCGAGGAGGCGCTGCGCGAGTCGGACCGGCGGAAGGACGAGTTCATGGCCACCCTGGCCCACGAACTCAGAAATCCCCTCGCCCCGCTGCGCAACGCGCTCACCCGGCTTCGCCTCTCCGCTGGCGACGACCACGGGCTTTCGCCTCTCCACGAGATGATGGAGCGCCAGGTGAACCATCTCGTGAGGCTGGTCGACGATCTCCTCGAGATGTCGCGCATCGACCGCGGCCTGCTCGAGCTCAAGCGCGAGCGCATCGAGCTCGCGAGCGTGCTGCGCAGCGCGGTGGAGGCGAGCGAACCCATCATCCGGGAAGGCGGCCATGCGCTCGAGGTTCGGCTCCCCGCCGAGCCGCTGTGGGTGCTGGGCGACGCGGTGCGCCTCGGCCAGGTGGTGGCGAACCTCCTCGACAATGCGGCCCGTTTCACCCGCCAGAGCGGGCACATCACGCTCGCCGCCCAGGCCGGTCCCGGCGTGGCGCTCATCTCGGTGCGCGATACGGGAGAGGGGTTTTCCCCGGAAAGGGCGAGCCGCCTCTTCCAGATGTGGAGCAAGGGCGACCGCTCGAGCGGGCTCGGCATCGGGCTCGCGCTCTCCCGGCGCCTCGTCGAACTGCACGGTGGTGCCATCGCCGGGCACAGCGCGGGCGAGGGCCGTGGCGCCGAGTTCGTGGTCCGTCTGCCCCTCGACTCCGTGGAGCGCGCCGCGCCGAGCCCGCACCCGCGCCCGGGCGGGCGACCCGAGCCGCTCAATTGCCGGGTACTCATCGCCGACGACAACCGGGACGCGGCCGACAGCCTGGCCGAGCTCTTGCGCCTCGTCGGCGGGGAGGTCGCCGTCGCCTACGACGGCGCAGAGGCCGTGGAGATCGCTCGCGTCTTCCACCCCGACGTGGCGTTGCTCGACATCGGCATGCCCAAGCTCGACGGCTACGAGGTGGCCCGGTGCATCCGGCGCGAGGGGGGTGCGCGGCGGGTGAAGCTCGTCGCCGTGACCGGGTGGGGCCAGGCCGACGACCGGCGCCGAGCCCGGGAGGCCGGCTTCGACGAGCACCTCGTGAAGCCGGCCGAACTGGGCGCCCTGCGTGCCCTCCTCTATTCGGCGACGCGTCGTGGCTCGAGCTAAGTTCCCGGCTGCCGTCTCGTGTTGGACCTCGTCTCCCTCGTCCCCTTGTGTTACCTCTCCACCCGTGCACCGAGGCGCTGCTCCTCCGGCCGGCCTGTGCACTCAAGGCCGGCCACTCGGGGCCACGCTCAGCCACGGCCTCACTTGAGCCGCAGGCGGACGGCGGCCTCGCCTTTGAGTCGAACCAGCTCCGGTGCGCGGGATGATCCTCCTCGTCCTCGCTCATCTCCCTTGGCGACCTGCGCTATGGCCTTGGGGCTCCGAGGCCCAAAGAGGCGAGGCCTTCGACGGAGGACTCTCTTCGCGTGCGATACTCCATCGACATGCTCGCGCGCCTCGGTGCCCTTTTTGTCCTCGTCTGTGCCTGCCGCGATTGGCGTGAGCACGTGGACCCGGCCCGGGCCGCCCTCGAGCCGGAACAGGTGGCTCTCGCCGACGCCGCCCTCATCGAGTTCGAGGCGAGGGGCTACCACATCGGGCTCTCCCCGAGGGCGACCTACCGAATCACCGGTTACGCGGCCGAGACGAGCCGCGAGCTCCTCGATCGCTGGGACTTCGTGATGCCCATGGACCTCGCGCTCGTCTGGGGTCCTCTCGCCGACCCCGAGGTGCTGAGGCACTTCAAGTTTCATCTGTCGGAGCGCTACGTGAGCTACTGGTACGACGCGACCACGCCTCCAGCCGTGGTGGGCCAGATCCCCTCCCACGTCGCCAACAACCACCTCATCCCCTCGGACGAGGAGGTCGCTCGCGCGCTCAAGACCATTCGCGTGGGCGATCTCGTCACCCTCGTCGGAAAGCTCGTGGACGTGGAGATCCGCGATGGGGGCGGGGCCACGGTCCTGCGCGCGCGGACGAGCCTCTCACGCGACGACGTGGGATCGGGCGCCTGCGAGCAGATCTGGGTCGAATCCGTCGAGGTGGAGCGGCCGAGGTGAAAACGCCGCCCCGGGGGGCCGCCGCAGGAACCCGTCAGGCCTTCTCGGCGCGGAAAATCCCCTTCTTCACCGCCTTCTTGAAGCGGGCGTGGTCGGCCTCGACCTGGTCGGCGTAGGCGAAGGCGAAGTGCTCAAGCGCGAGGACGAACGCCTCGCCCCGGCCGCAGTAGCCGCAGAGCACGGCCGCGTCGCCGGTGCGGGCGTGAGCCTTGGCGAGGACCTCCCCGCAGAGCGAGGCGTAGTCGAGGAAGGCCCCCCCTTGCGCGAGCAAGCGAACGTCGGCGGTCGCCTTGTGGTCGGACCACTGCCGGACGAGGAAGGTCTTGCCTCCGAAGGCGGTAAAGCCGAGGAACGGGTCGACCACGGTCTGGGTGCGCTGCTGACCCTCGGCCACCCGGCGACCGTGGTGCGTCGCCAGGGCAGCCCGGTGTTCCCTCGTGTACGGCTGCCAGCAGGAGGCATCCGCCTCCTTCACCTGCAGAAAGAGGGGGTCGTCGGCGTTCGTCCCGTAGAGGAGGACGAGATAGTCCTCCACCCCCACGCTGCCCGTCCCCACCACCCTGAAGGCGAGATCCCAGGGCGCGTAGGCGTCGAACGCCTGTTTCCGGGCCGGCCCGAGAGTTCCTCGGTAGGCCTCGAGGCCGAGGAGCACTCCCTTCGCCTCGGAAGCTTTGAGAGGGACCATGAGCGGGGGATCGGTCTTGAAGCGGGAAAAGCCCGAGCCCTCTCGCAGGGTGGAGCGGCGGATGAGTTCATGGGGGGTGTTGCGGGCCGCACGCCTGAAGATGGGGGCGAGAGGCCTGCCCGAGGTGCGGGGGGTGATCTCGAAGCGGGCGAGCTCGAGCACCCTCAAGCCGGAAAAGTGCGCGAGGCTCTCCCGGTAGGCGCGCGCGAGCCGTTGCACCGCCGTGCGGCAGGCCCCTTCCTTCTCCCCCGCCGAGCGGCCGCCCACGACGCAGGAGGCCACGAGCCTCTTCAAGTCCCACTCGAACGAGCCCCGGCACGTCTCGTCGAAGTCGTTGATGTCGAAGACGAGGTGGCCGTCGGGAGCGGCATAAGCACCGAGATTGAACAGGTGGGCATCGCCGCAGACCTGGACCTCGATGGGAATGGCCGGTCTTCGTCCGAGGTCCCCCGCCATGAGGTGGGCGGTCCCCCTCAAGAATCCAAAAGGAGACGCCACCATGCGTCCCCATCGGATGGGGAGAAGGTCGGTTCGACGCCCTGCGACTGCGGACTTGAGCCCATCCAGGAAGTCATCCCCCCGGGGGTCGAATTCCCACAGGCCTTGCTCCTTTCGGGGAAACCGCGCCCTCAAAGACTTGCCTTGCGCGGTGCGTTCGGCGAGCGACGGGCGCGGCGGCGGCAGGATCTTCGCCAGGCGAGGGCGCATTGACTCATTGTATCCGCGGGGACCGCTCGGAGGTGGCAGGCGCGCTCGGCACGGAGAGGAGCCATCCCACCAGGAGGTTTCTCACGGTACACGCAACCTTAGGGGCATACCCCCGCTGATGTAGGTGGCAGAGGGCCCCCTCCATCCACAAGGTCTTCGCGGCAGCTCGATCGAGGTGAAGGCGTGCACTCGGTGGACCTCCCGTTAACCTTAAGCTCTGCCGCGGGTCAGCATGGTCGCGGAAGGGAGGGCCGCCTTGGAGGGCGGTCCATCGTTTCGGGTCTCCAGGGCCGCATCCCTCGCGAGGGGTGAACGTGAAGGTCTGGGTCTTCGTCACGCAGAGAAGGTGCCTGCTCGGGCCCGTGGACGTGGCGGCGAAGCCGCGCTCGGGTGAGTTCCTGCAGCTCAACGCGGTGCGCTACCTCGTCGACAGGGTAGAACCCCACCCCGTGCTCGAGGCTCCGGTGGTGCGGGTGCGCCTCGAGGGCTGAGGCGACTCTCACGGAGCAGCCGGGTAGGTCACCCCGCGCGAAAACGTGCCGTCTCCGTTTCCGATGAGGACGGTCACCGTTCCGTCACCGTTGTCGGCGACCGCGAGGTCCTTGCGGCCGTCGCCGTTCAAGTCGCCCACGGCGATGAAGGTCGGCAAGTCTCCCGTTGCGTAGTCCCCCCCCGAAGCGAAGGTCCCGTCGCCGCGCCCGAGGAGGACGGTCACGCTATTCACGAGAAAGTTGGCGATCGCCAGGTCCGGGACGCCGTCTCCGTTGAAGTCATCCACCGCCACATACTCGGGCGAGGTGTCGAGCGGGTAGACGATCCCGCCGCTGAAGGCCCCTCCACCCCGGCCGAGAAAGATCGTGAGCGTGTTGTCGCTGTTGTTGAGGACGGCGAGATCCGGGAGGTGGTCGCCGTTGAAATCGGCGGTGGCGATGGAGATGGGCCCGTTCCCGGTCGCAAGCACCGGGCCCGCCACGAACGAACCATTGGCCTGCCCGTAGAGGATGCTCACGGTGTTGGCGCCGAAATTCGCCACGGCGAGGTCGGGCAGGCCGTCGCCGTTCAGGTCCGCCACGGCCACCGAGGAGGGAGCCTCTCCCGTGGGATAATAGATGCCGGCCTGGAAGGTCCCATCGCCGTTGCCGAAGAAGACGCCCACCGTGTCCGAAAGGGAGTTCGTGACCAAGAGATCGAGGTGGCCGTCGCGGTTCAGATCGTACGCCTCGATGCTCGTGGGCCCCGAGCCCGCCCTGTCGTCGGGATAGTCGACGCGCGGCTCGAAGCCTCCCCCCTTCGCGCCGAGGAAGACGCTCATCGTGCTCGATCCGAAGTTCACGAGGGCGAGGTCCGTCACGCCGTTGCCGTCGAAGTCGCCCACGCACAGGCCATCGGGATCCTGGCCGGTGGCCATCCCCGACGGTCGACCGAAGCTGCCGGCCTGGGTGCCGGGGAGGATGTCCACCATGTCGATCCCGTCGTTCGTGACGACGAGGTTGGGCCCGTCCACGGCGACCGCGGTCGGGTAGTTCGGGTTCGTGTTCGGGAGGCACCCGAGCGAGAACGCGAGGGCCGCCGCGAGGAGACTCGTGCGCATGGCTCCCTTTACCCCCTTCCCGGGCTCGAGGCGAGGGTAGGACACCGCCCGCGCCCCTCCGGTTGAGGGTGAGGGGTCCCCTCCACGCGCGCGGGGGTGAGATCCGCTCGACGAGCCTCGCCCCTGCCGTGAAGGGGGACGGGGATCTCCCGACGCGATTCAGAAGGCCTGGAACTGCAGGCCGGTGGTGAAGGAGGGGTACACCTGCTGCTGACCGAAGAGGCCCTGGTAGAAGGGCACCTGGGCGCGCACGAAGAGCCACACCGAGCTCACCGCGTTGAGGTAGACCCCGGGTGCCGCGGAGAGGACGGTCCCGCCGGTGCTTTCGACCGTGCTCAACCCGGCGACGCCGGCGTCGGCCGCGGTGTCGACCCGGGCATACCGACCGTCGATCCCGAGGTCGATCGAGAGGCCCTTCGCCACGAGGTACTGACCGTGGACGCTCCACAGGAAGGCGTCGCCGAACTTGTACCGGCTCCCGTCGAAGTAGGTGGCCACCGTGCGCAGACGGTAGGAGACGCTCGCGAACGCGGAGAACTCCCCTTGCTCGAACCGGTAGTGGAGACCGGCGAAGGGGCCGTAGGCCCCGGTGCCGAGCTGGCCGTGGGGGTCGATGAGGGTCCCGTCGGCGGCCTTGGCATTGTACTCGCCGGTGGGGAAGGAGCTTCCGACCGAGACGGCGAGCTCCTGGACGCGCCGGGCGGCGAAGCTCACCTTCGTGAAAAAGGCGTAGCGCGCGCCGAGCTCCACGTCGCCGAGGCCAGTCAGACCCGAGTCGGCCACGTCGGTGCCGCCACCCACCGTGTGGATGGTCTTGTAGGCGAGAGGGACGGTGGTCGTGACCGAGAGGTTGTCGAGCGGGCGGTAGACGGCATTCAACCGGTAGGACCACTGGGTGAGCTTGTCCGTGTAACCGGGGCGGCCGTCGGTCCCGGCGTCCATGCGCAGATACTCGGTGTCGAGCTGGAAGCGAAGCCGGCCGTTGATGGCGGCCGGGTCGTTCGTGGCGAGAAGCGGATCGCCGCAGCCACAGACCGAACAGGCCTCCGCTCTCCCGAAAGCGAGCGAGGCCGCAGCCAGAATCCCGTGGAGAACCCGTCTCGAGACGGCAGACATGTCTTAAGCGACTCCTCGAGCGACGCGATCGTTCCCTTCTAGACCGCGCACAGGGAAGTTGAGCCCTCGCCAACGCTTCAAGGGCGCGAGCTCGCCTCTCGCGAACAGCCGCCCCGGAGCGCACCGGTAACCAGGAGCCTAAGAGGCGCTTCGAGGAGGGGGAATGTCAGGATCCGCGGCAAGCCCGTGCGGCCCCCAATGCACGAGGGCGACGCGTTCGGCAAGCTCGGGAGGCTTCGGTCCCGCGGACGACGGAAGAATGTAGAGAAGAGGCGCGGGGGCGACGCGGGCGTCCTTTTGACCCTGCCCGGAGGTAACGCTGCTCTTGCCGCACTCGGACTGCGCTGCGACCTTGGAAGCGCCCGCGCGGTGGCACATGGGGCAGTTGCAGCGGTGCCGTCCCTCGTGGCCGGCGCACTCGCAGCGGGGCGTGCCATCGGGCCTGCTCGAGAGGGCGAGGCTCGGCCCTGCGGACAGAAGGAGGGCGAGGGTCGCCGCGGCGACACGCATGACCATCGCCTTCGAAACACCCCTCGTCATCCGGAGCGAAAAGGTCATACGGGGGTAGTAGGGGCAAGGCCCACAAGGAACACGGCACGCGCTATTGCGGCATCCACGAGGAAGACCGGAGGGTTCTTACCGTTCAGGCTGCCTGGCGTGACGGCCCAAAAGGGAGGGACAGGGTCTCGGGGCACAGTTCCAACCGAACCGGTAGACGTTCTTGGCTGGACATCGGGTTCCCACCCTCATGGGTTGGGGTACTGTCGCGATGGTCCTCACCATCCGAGAGCTCTCTATTCGCGCCTCGGGCCTTTCCGAGCCGCCGGTTATCCGCTTCGCGCGCGAGCACCTCAAACCGGCGAAGATCCCTTTCCGATGGCCACTGCCGCGGCCTCATTTCCGACGACGAGCACGCCCGGGGAGCGGACCTGGACATCTTCGGCCTGCTTCATCTCAATCGCTCACAAGCGGCCGACGGCTTGGGCGGGCTCCGGTCAGCGATTCGGCGAACGTGCAGCCGCGGAGAGCTCATCTTTCTGTCGCGCTGGCGTGCGAGTTCCACGGACCGACGGTCAAGGCGAGCTTCTCCCTGGCGGAGCGCGATTCCTAGGCGTGAGGAGCGCCTCCGTGCAGCCATTCAGGTGTTTCCCTCTTCAAAGCCTGCTATGAGTCACAATCATGATCTCCGTCTTCCGCCTGGGCCCGATCCACCTCGCCGACGGCGACGAGGCTTTCACGTACGCGGGAGTCACTGACAGTGGTGACCTGGTCGCGCCTGAGATGGCACCCGACGACAGGACGGGTCTAAAAGGGATTGCCTCGCGGCTCGAAGGCCAGGAATGGTGCTGCGAGCCCATCCTCGCCGGAGCTGCCAAGGCTCTCGGAGTGCCTTTAGCCAAGCTGCCGCCTCATGTCTTCGTCCCTCGGGCCGTGCTGGCGTATGGCCTCGGGTTGGCGAAGGCAGCCGGAAGGCCCGACTTCGGGGTCCTCCTTCGCTTCTTCCAAGCCTGTGCCGTCTTCTGGAAGGCCCGTCCTTGGGAGGTCATCGACTCCACGATCGGGCTCCCCGCGACCGTCGCCATGGCCGGGCGAACACGCAGCGCGGAGGTGGTGGTGATGGGTTCAGGCGGCGAGGAGTTTGGCGTCGCCGTCTACGACGAGCTGGGCTCCGTGGAGCGCATCTCTGCGTCCCGGCCGGGTGACCGCCGTGCGATGGAGGCGACGTCCGCGACGGCCGTCACCTTCGATGAGGAACCGGCCTGGGCCGCGCAGGCCTTCGAGGATGCCTTCGGTTTTCGTCGACTTCCAGTGCCTCTTCGCGTGAAGAGCGGCACCGGGAGCCCCCCCAAGGCCGATGAGCTTCACGTCCTGGCGGCGGCCCTCGAGGCGGCTGCGCGGCTCTCGACACTCGAGGATCCGGACGACGCGAGGGCACGTATTGAGGTGGACGGGCGGGTCATCTCCGTGGCCTTGACCCTTCCCGGCACAGAGGACGACGCGCGTGAGCCGGTGCTCGTAGCGGAACCTGCCGCGACGAGCCGCTCAACCGCTCCGCGAAACGCACCTTGCCCCTGCGGGAGTGGAAAGAAATACAAGAAGTGCCACCTCCGCTTTGACGAGGAACAGGCGCGGCTCAGGTCAAAGAGCGGACCCTCGGCCGACGAGGCGCGAGCGGACGCAAGAAGGCGGGCGGAGCGGGACCCGATCCATGGCCTCGATGAGCGCATCACCGCGGACGCACTCGCGCTCGGGCGAAAGCGGTGGGGGCGCTCGTTCGATCCGGAAAGGGCGCTCGCCTCGCTGGGAATCGATGAGGAGTTCTTCGGCTACCTCTCCGGTTGGCTCGTCGCTCACCATGCTGGCCCCGACGGACGCACGCCCCTCGATCTGTACCTGGAGGAGCGCGGAGGTGACCTCGACGAGGCCGGGAAGCAACTCGTGGCAGCGCAGCAGGAAGCCTATTTCAGCTTTCTGGAGGTCGTGGCGGCGGTCCCCGGCGAATCGCTCACCTTGCGCGATCTCTTCACGGGGGACGAGCACGTGGTGGCGGAGAAGTCGGGTTCCCGCACGCTGCGAACACGGGCGGTCATTCTCGGCCGGGTGCTGAAGCTGGGTGGGGGCGAGATCCTCGCCGGTTCCCACCCCGTGGTTCTTTCACCCCGGGATGGCGCCGCGGCGGCCGGGCAGGCCCGCAAGGAGCTCGGGGTCCGTACGAAGCGCATACCCGCCGACAGGCTTCGCGCAGCGACCGAGAGCGGGGTGCTTCTGCGGATCTGGCAGGACGGCGTGAACGCAGTCGAAGCCCGCCCTTTGCCACGCTTCCAGAACACGGATGGTGAGGACCTCCTCATCACCTCGGACCATTTCACTTTCGAGCCCGAGAAGGCTGCCGAGGTCATTCGAGGTCTACTCGAGCTGCCCAACGCGGAGCGCGGGGAAGGAGACGGCCAGGCCATCGAGGTGAACTTCGTGCGGGAGGGCAATGCCAAGGGCCTCCTTCCAACGACCCACATCGGCCGAGCGACGCTCGTGGACGGTACGCTCCGGCTCGAGTCGAATTCCGTAAAACGCGCCGACTTGCTCCGTCGACTCGTGGAGGAGCGCCTCGGGACTCTCGTCGCTTTCCGAGTGCGCGACCACGTCGATCCCAGTGCACTCATGGAACGCGATGACCCGTCTCGTGCCCGCCCCGAGCCATCGTCCATCCCACCCGAAGCCATCGAAGCGCTGAAGGCGCTGCAAGCAGAGCACCATCGGCGCTGGCTCGACGAGTCCATCCCCGCCCTCGGAGGACTCACGCCTCGCGAGGCAGTGAAGGAGACGGGCCGGCCGAGGAAGGAACTCGAGCTTCTCCTCGCCGAGATCGAGCACGCCGAGGCGAGCCGACCACCCGAGCAGCGCTTCGACGTCGGGGTGTTGCGCAAGGAACTCGGCCTCGGCTCTTGAGCCCGGCCGCTCGCCGCGCCGACCATTGGATGGCGCTCTACGGAATTCACCCTCGGGTCCTCCGGCAGCAACGGGGGGTCCATCGATTTCGACCGGCGGACGGGCCTCCTCGCCACTCGCGTGTGCGATGCGACACGTTCCTCCGGCGGAAGCGTCTTTGAGCTGCGAAGGTCGGCACGGCCGGACAGACCTCGTGCCCCGTAGCTCCGTTCCAGGGGAACGCGGCACGGGTACACCGCGGCAGTGCGCACGGGCACGAACGACCCTTCGCCGTCCCGAAGCCGTCTGCCGGGCGCGCGGTCGTCAAGCGCGGTCTACCGGCGAGCAGGAGCGAGGCCGATGCCCGATCGCAGGGCTCATTGCTCGGACCTCACGCGGATGACGTCCCCTCTCGTGAAGGCAGCGGATGTCCATGCTCGGGCGGGTCGGTTCGAACGCTTTCACCTCGTCGGTGGGCAGGCTCTCCGCTTTCACGCTTGAAGAACATCGAAGGGAACACCGCAAGGCGGGTGAAATCCCCGATGCGAACATTTCCCCTTGGATTCGCCCCCCCCTGGATTTGGAAGGCGATCCCAGGCGTGCTCCAGCCTCGTTCGCGACTGCGGGCCAAAGGCCGCGGCGAGCGCTCAAGCTGCTCGCTCTCTTGCGGCCGAACGCCTCTTCCAAGCGTGGGGCACCTTGTTCGCAGCCGGATTCGGGCGTACCTCTGGTGGCGAGAATGCGACCGAACATGGCCGGCCTGTCCGGCACAGGAGAATCCGAATGCCTCTCGATCATTACGTGACCCTCGGACGCTCAGGGCTGCGGGTGAGCCCATTCTGCCTCGGCGCCATGACCTTCGGGGAGGATCTCGGCTGGGGCGCGAGCGTAGAGGATTCCGAGGCCATCCTCGACCGCTACCTCGAGCTCGGGGGCAACTTCATCGACACGGCCAACGGGTACACCAAGGGACACTCGGAGAAGATCATCGGGGACCACATCGCCCACGATCGGGAGAGGCGCGACCGCCTGGTGCTCGCCACGAAGTTCAGCACCAATCTCTACGTCGGGGATCCCAACGGCGGCGGCTCCAACCGCAAGTCCGTGATCGCCGCCTGCGAACAGTCGCTGCGGCGGTTGCGCACCGACTACATCGATCTCTACTGGCTGCACAACTGGGACAAGCACACGCCCATCGAGGAGACCATGGCGGCGCTGCACGACCTCGTGCAGTCGGGCAAGGTGCGCTACATCGGTGTTTCCGACACGCCCGCATGGAAGGTGACGCAGGCGCAGCTCATTGCCCAGTTCCGCGGCTGGGCCCCGTTCATCGCCCTGCAGATCGAGTACTCGCTGCTCGAGCGCACGGTCGAGGGTGAACTCCTCCCCATGGCGCGCGAGCTCGGGCTCGGCGTAACGCCCTGGTCCCCGCTGAAGGGCGGGCTCCTCAGCGGCAAGTACACGCGGCAGAATGCGGGCACCGTCACGTCCGGTCGCGCACCCCGGATGGCGCCTCTTCTCGGCGAGAAGCATTACAAGATCATCGATGCACTGACGCGCATCGCCGCCGAGCTCGGCACCTCGGTGGCGGGGGTGGCGCTCGCCTGGGTGCGGGCGCGGCCGGGCGTGTCCTCGACCATCATCGGCGCACGCACGCTTAGGCAGCTCGAGGACAACGTGAAGGCTTTGGAGATCGAGCTCACCGCCAAGCAGGCCGCGGCGCTCGATGACCTCACCACCCCCGAGCTCCCGTTCCCCCTGGCGTTCTTGCGCATGGCCCCGTCGCTGCACGCGGGCGGTACCACCGTGAACGGCGAGCCGTCCCAGCTTCATCCCATCAGTCCCACCAGCAGAAAGGACCATTACTGAAGGCCGCCCTCGTGACTCCAGGGGTCCGCAATTCACCGACGGTTCTCTTCGATCTGCACGTGTGGCCTGCCGGGGTCAGCCCTCAGGATCGCGTACGCCCTCCCCATCCGGAGGACCCAGAGCCGAGAGCAGCTCGTGGCCGTACGAGTTGTCGATCGCGCAGCGCCAGCGGCCGCCCCCGTCCTTTCGAAAGACATACGTCGCCTTCCGCGTGATGACGGGGAGGTTCGGCGCCGAGACGAGGGTGTGGGCGAGCACCAAGGCCGTGTCACCCGTCTCGAGGACCACCATGCCCGCTTGCCGCACCTGCAGGCTGTGGTGGAAGTGGGCAGCGATCGCCCCGAAGGCTTTCCTGAGGGCGGCCTTGCCGGTGACGATCAGGCCTGGCTTCACCACGAGCACGGCATCTTCCGAGTAGGCCTCGAGCAAGGCGTCGAAGTCCTCTCGGACGATGGCGGCGTCCGCCGAGGCGATGATCTCTTCTATGGCGTGTGCCATCGACCCTCCAGAGCTCGATCGCTCACGACGGTCAGGAACGCGGCCGCGTCTTGTCGATGAAGTCGCCGAGGTCGCGCCTCATCTTCGCGAGCTCGCTCTCGCGCAAGTACACCATGTGTCCCGATTCGTAGGTCGCAAAGGAGATGTTCCTCCGGTACTCCGGCGCGAGATCGAGGTGGTTCATGGTGTAGTCGGCCGCGAAGTAGGGCGTGGCGAGGTCGTAGTAGCCCTCGAGGACGAGGACCTTCAGGTAGGGATTCTTCACCATGGCCGCCTTGAGGGCGCTCGCCGTGTCGGGAAAGCCCTCGCTCGCCGATCCCCAGTTCCAGCGCGGCCAGAGGTCCTGCCCCTCGCGAGATTGCCACTGGCCGGCGAAGACGTTGTACGGCATCTCGGCGCGGTAACCGAGCTCGCGCTCCACGTAGTCGTTGAAGACCGAGGTGAAGGGCGGGAGGATGGCCGCTTCGGTCGGATCATAGGCATCGCGGTCCTCGAAGAAGCCGCGAGGATTGGGCCCGGCGTAGCGCCCGTCGAATCGTCCCACCCGCAGCTTCTTGTCGGCGAGCAGGTAGCGGGTGAAGAGCGACACATTCACCCGGAGGTTCGCGAGATCGATGACCTCTCGGGGGAGCGCGGTGTAGCGGGCCAGCTTCGCGAGGATGGCCTCCCGCTCCGCCGGGGTGAGGGCGTCCCCCTTCCCGAGCGCCAGAGCGTACTCGTTCGTGGCAAAGTGCTCGACCTCCGCACGCGTCCTTTGCAGATCGTCATTCAGCTCGGGCGCGAGCCGGTGGTGGTAGGCCGCTACCATGGCGAAGCTCGGGAGGGCGAGCTCGGCGGCGAGGTCGTTGCGCCGCGTGAACTCGGTCGTCTGGAGGTCGATCACCATCGAAAGAAGGACGATGCCGTTGAAGGAGATGCCGAGGTCGGCGAGGTGCCCGGCGAGACCGGCCGCCCGGGTCGTGCCGTAACTCTCGCCCATGAGATAGAGCGGCGACGACCAGCGCCCGTAGCGCACGAGGTACAGGCGCACGAACTCGCCGAAGGCTTCGATGTCGCCCCGGAGCCCGAGAAACCTCTTCTCCTTCTCGCTGTCGGCCGGGCGGCTGAAACCGGTGCCGACGGCGTCCACGAGGACGAGGTCGCTCTTTTCGAGGAGGCTATTCTCGTTGTCCATCATGCGATAGGGCGGAGCCGGCAAAAACCCGTCCTTGCCGAGCGCGACCTTCTTCGGGCCGAGCGCGCCGAGATGGAGCCAGAGCGAGGCCGAGCCGGGTCCACCGTTGAAGGCGAAGACGAGCGGCCGGGTGCCGGGCGCCTGGCCGTCGAGCGTGTAGGCGACGAAGAACATCTCCGCGTCGATGGTGCCGGCGGCATCCTTGATAGGCAGCCGCCCGGCCGTGGCCGCGTAGCGAATCGAACGGCCCGCGACGTGGAGCTCGTGGTGCGTGACGACGGGGGGCGCTTCGGCCATGTCCCACTTGAGAACCCTTCCCGGGCCGGTCTCGTGGGCTTGCTCGATTGGGGTGTGCCGTTCCTCCGGCTTCGGCTCGGGAGCGGGGGGCCGGGTCTCGGCCGGCTCCCGCGCGGGCTTCGAACTGGCCGCGACCGGCGACGAGGCAGCTTCGTCGGCCGACCTCGCCGTCGACGGAGGCGCGACGGCGAGCGTGGCGAGAAGAGTCCACACGGTCGCTCTTCGCATTCGCACCTCGAGGTGAACGCGCACGAGGCGGGCAACGCGTGTCGCCCCGCCTCACCGCCACGCTCTTGTATTCAGGGAAAAGCCCCCGGGCCCTGAGGAGAAGGGGCTCTGCCACGACCCTCACCCTCGGGGCGAGCTCCTGAAAGTGCCGCCCGCGACGGCAGTGCGATGGGTCGCCCCCCAAGGGAGGCCCGCGGGCCAAGCGAGGAGGGGTCATTCGCTACGGAACGGCCCCGGTCCGTCCTCTTAGAAGCGGAACTCGGGTCCGATGCCGAGCGAGACGGTCGTGATCTCGTAGCCCGCAAACGACCCGACATCGACGAGCAAGTCGATGGCGAGCCCGATGGGCGCGCGCCCGAAGAAGGTCATGCCACCTCCGAAGCGCACCGCGCCTCCCGCGTTTCCGTCATCGCCGAGGAGAAGGGCGCCGGCGAGGGTGAGGCGCGGCTGCACGCGAGATTGCGGTGCGAACTTGAAGGTGAGGCCGGCCGACGGCTCGAAGATGCTGGGGTTGCCCGAGTAGTAGGGCGCGGCGAGCTCGTGTGCGCCGAATGTGAGGTTCAAGGGCCCACCGCCGAGCGCGAGGTCGAGGTCCCCGCTCAGCATGAGCGCTTGCCAGGCGAACGGCGAGCTGTCGACGCACGTACCCGCCGCACTCGAGCTATTCGTGCAGATGCCGGGCGAGGAGAGCGTCGCTCCACCGATCTCGAGGCGTATGGCGTTACTCGGAAGGGACCCGTAGGACCTCCCATAGTAGGGCCGATACTGGGCGAGAGCCGGCGAGGCCGTCCCAAGGACGGCCATGAAAGCGAGCGCATGGAGGGTCTTCGACATGAGGTGTGACCTCCTGGGTGGTTTCGGCACAAAAGGGGCCGGCGGCCTCGGTTCAAGGTAACACCCGGGCGTCCGACAGGTTTCCCTTTGGCCGGGGGAGGGACCCCGCCGTCTCGTCCCGAGGGACCTCACAAGCGCTGAGCTAAGCCGCCTGCCTCTCAGCCTGCGTGGAATCGAGCAGGAGCCATGGAGTGCGCTCCTCCTCCCGCCCCGGGATGCCGTGGGCGACGCGCAGGATCGAGGGCGACCAGCCCGTCTCGCCTCTCGGCACGTAGAGCAGGGGGCGATGCGCGGCGGTCATGACGACAAAGCCGAGCTTTTGGTAGTAGCCGAGCGTCCGGGGATTCTCCGACTGGAGCGCCACCCGACCGCCGAGACCACGCCGAGAGCTCCACTCCACCGCCTTCATGACGAGGGCCGTGCCCGCGCCGCGCACCGTCCGTGGGTCGGCCGGATCGCACAGGGCGAGCAAGTTCCAGGGCGCAGTGGCGAGGAGCTCGATGAAGGTGCCTCCGGGGCAGGCAAACATCGAGGCGACGGCCTGGATGCGGCCCTCCGCATGGGCGAAGTGCAGGGTCCTCTCGGAATCCGAGCCCTCCCCCGGCTCGACCCCTGAGAGGACACTCGAGAGCTCCTCGCAGATGCGGCGGCAATCCTGCATCTTCGCCCGGGTGAGGGGCGACAGCGGCTCCGCCTCGAGGAGCCTCATCTCCGCGAGCCAGGTCTCGAGCGTCCTTCGCGCGAGCGGATCGGAGGGATGGTCCGTGGAGCTGGTCTGGAAGGATGCCCGCCCTGGAAGAGAGCGGGCGATACGTTCTGGCGGTTCGTCGAGCGAGCGGCGCGAGTTCACTGGAGCGGCTCCTGGTCAGCGAAGCCTCTCGGTTGAGGCACCGCTGTAAGTAAGCTTCCGACATCCAAATGGGTCGGAAGCGTGACCGGAGGAAAGCACCGCCCCGGGCCAGCGTAAAGCCCCCACTGTCGCCGGCACGCGTGAACGAACTTTAACCTATCGTATTAACTTATATTTAAATCCCAGGAACCCATATGAGGGCGCCCTTAGGGGCCTTTTCCGCGGTTCCGATTCTGTCACTGGGGCGGCAATCGGGCGAACGCGCGGAGCACGTTAGCGAGCCCCGCGCCGATGCGGTGAAGAGCGTAGCCGCCCTCGAGGACGGCGAGCGCACGGCCCTTCGTGGCCTCCACGAGCCGCTCGAGGAGGTCCGAGATGAGGACGTGGAGGTCGGCGGGCTCGAGCAGAAAGCCCCCCAAGGGGTCACCCGCGAGCGTATCGAACCCCATGGAAACGGCGACGAAGTCCGGCCTGAAGGACGCGAGTGCGGAATCGAGCGCTTGCAGGAAGCGCCGCCGGTACTCGGCGGCGGGAGTGCCGCGCTTCAAGGGGATGTTGCGCGTCGTCCCCTCGCCCCGTCCCGCGCCCCGCTCGGCGGCGGTTCCGGTGCCTGGCCAGTCGCGGCCGAGGTGGAGGGAGAGGAGGTAGACGGTAGGATCCTCGTAGAAGATGTCCTGGGTCCCGTTTCCGTGGTGGGCGTCGAGGTCGAGGACGAGGACGCGCTCGGCCTCGCCCCTCGCCTGCAGCGAACGGGCAGCGACGGCGACGTTGTTGAAGAGGCAAAAGCCCATGGCGCGGTCTTGGCTCGCGTGGTGGCCAGGAGGGCGCGTGAGGGCGAAGGCGGTCGCGCCCGGCTCGTCGAGGACGGCCTGCGCGGCGGTGATGGCGAGGCCGGCCGCCGCCCGCGCCGCCTCGAACGATCCCCTCGACACGGGGGTGTCGGAGTCGAGCCAGACGAGGCTCTGCGTGCTTGTCGCCTGCTCAGCCGCTCCCCTCACCCGCGAAAGGTGCTCCCGGGAGTGAACGCGCAAGAGATCCTCCTCGGTGGCGGGCACTCCCGGCATCTCGCGCAGGACCTTCGCGAGCTCGGGGTCCGCGTGCACGGCCTCGAGCAGCACCTCCACCCGGCGCTCGGTCTCGGCATGGTCGCCGCCCGTGTCATGGGCGCTCGAGGCGGGGTGGGTGAAGAGAAAGGTCGGCCCTCTTCGCTCCTCTTCGACCGTGCGTGAGGTAGCTGCCCCGGGGGCCTTCTGTGGAACGCGGTGAGTCACCTTCTTCGTGGCGCCTTATCGAAAGGGGTGCTCCTCGGCGAAGACCTCTTCGAAATCCCTCGACGGCCGAGGACACCCGCCTCTTCTACAGGTCGGACCGGCTGCTGAAAAGAGGGCGCCTCGAGTCTCGAACGAGGCGCAGCACCCGCGTTCGCGGCGGCCGCTCGTGAGAGCCAATGCGGGACCGTTTGCCGCAAAGCGGGATCCTCACTCTTGCCTGTTCCCTCGCCGCAGAGGCCAGGTCCGGCGCTCGGGAATTCCTCAGCGCCCGTAGCTCGAGCACTTGAAGAACGAGAAGTCGCGGATGGTCCTCCCGAAGCGCACGATGGAGAGGCTCCCGGCAGCGGTGCACGATCGAAACGGTTGTGCACCGAGTTCGAGGGGATGGTCCTCGTCGGTGAAGGCGACCGCGTCCCAGCCGGCGAGGTCATCTTCGCCTTTCCAGGCATCGTACTCGTCGAGGCGGCCCCCGAGCCGCGTCACGAGGAGGCCATCCCCTCCATAGAAGGCTGCCAGGGCGGACAGCTGAAATCGGCCCGAGAACACGTAGGTCCTCGAAGGATGCGGCATCTCGCTCCTCAGCTCGCGCAGGCGGGCTCCGACCTCGTCCCAGCCGGTGAGGTCGGTCGCAAAATCGACCTTCGGTGGAATGGGCAGGACGAGCCACAGGGCCTGGACGTAGAAGAGACCGGTGAGGAGGCCGGCGAGCGCGACGGGCGCCCACCTCACCAGGATCGAACGCGACAGGTCGAGCAGATCCGCGGCCGAGAGAATGCCGGTGAGGAAGGCCATGCCGCACCAGTTGGGGTTCACCCACGTGAAGAACGACCACACCCCGAAGAACCCGAGCACGGTGACCGTAGAGCAGGCGAGGAGAGCGTGAGCCGCATCGCCCCTCCTCGCGAGGAGGTAGCTGCGGACCGTCCCGACGAGGCAGGCGAGCCAGAGGAGGGGCGACACACTCTGCTGGGCGACGAAATAGCGGCGCAGGGTGGCGAACGGCTGGAAGGGCCCGAGGTGCCGGTCGACGAACTGGAACTTGAACGATTCCCACCCGTGCTCGGCGTTCCACAGGAGGATGGGGATGAGGCCGAGGAGCATGAGGATGAGGCCGAGGTAAGGCTCCTTGCGCTTAAGCAAAGACCGCCGCTCGGGATTTAGGAGGAAGAAGAAGAAGGCGACCGGCAAGAGGGCGAAGGTGTACTTCGAGAGGATCCCGAACGCGCCGGCGAGCCCGGCGGCGAGAAAGAGCCGGGGGGAGCCCGAAAGAGCGCGCCAGAAGAAGAGGCTGGCGAGGACCCAGCACAGGGTGCACGGGGCATCCGGCGTCGTGAAGACCGCCCCCAGCCCGAAGAGTGGACACACGTTGGCGGCGAGCACCGCGTAGGCCCATACCCACGGGCGGCCGGGAAAGAGCTCGGCAGCGAGGACCCACAGGACGGCCGAGGTCGCGACGGAAAGGGCGAGAGCCGGGAAGTGGACCGCGAAGACGGTCCAGCCGAACAGGCGCGTCGATGCGGCGAGGAGGTAGGCGACGAGCGGCGGATGGTCGTAGTAACTGAGCGCGAGGTGCCGCGACCATTCCCAGTAGTAGGCCTCGTCGTTGAAGAGGCCGAGCACGCGAATGATGAGCAGGCGCAGGACGACGATCCCGCAGACGGCCGCGAGGATGAGCTGCACGCTCCGCGGGCTCCCGAGCGACCCCGCGGCTTCTCGTCCTCCTTCCGATGGCAGGTCGGGCGAGGTCTGCACCCGGACGAGGGTATGCCGAGGCGGCCGTGCAGGGCACGTCCAGAAGGGTCGGTTTCCCCTTCGAGGAGGCCGCGACTTCGCGGCCCGCGGACGAGAGCGCCGAAGCGCTATCCTTGCCTCCCCCCAGATCCGTGGAGTATGATTTCATTTAATGAAGGATCGTTCACCCACTGATGGGCGGACCCGCCCACTTCGAGAACGGGTGAAGCAGGTGACCCACGAAGCCATCCTGGAGGCCGGGGAAGCCGTGTTCTCCGAGCGCGGCTTTGGCGGGGCGCGCATGGAGGAGATCGCGGAGCGGGCCGGGGTGGCGGTGGGCACGCTCTACAACTACTTCGACGACCGGCGCGCCATCCTCGACGCCGTGCTCGAGGCGGTTGCCAAGGAGTTCTCGGAGCGGCTCTCCACCGGTATGTCGCCGCCCTCGGACCCCTTCGCCGGGCAGCTCGAACGCCTGCTCACCATCTTGGCGGAGCAGGTCGACGCCCACTTCCGCATCCACGCCATCCTCTTCGAGGAGGAGGTCGAGATCGGCCGCGGCCTGCTCGGCAAGAGGAAGCGCCCCATGCTCTCGGCCTTCCACGACGCGGCGCGCTCGCTCACGACCCAGGCGGTGGCGGGCGGGGCGCTCAGGGCCGAGGATGCCGACCTCTACCCTGCCCTGCTGAGCGGCATGGTGCGCGGGATGTTCATGCGCAAGCTCCTGCACGACGACGGCCGCCCCCTCGCCTCCCACGTGCCGGCGCTGACCCGCTTCTTCATCGAGGGGGCGGCGCGGAGGAGCGCGTGACCGTGCTCGCCCTTCTCGGCGCGCGGCGGCCTCGCGCAAAAACACCGGCTTGGAACGGCGGCGCGCCCCTGCGGCGGGTTCGCCTTCGAGGGTGAGGGTGATGGAGACCCAGGTCGAACCCGCGGTCCTCGCACAAAAGCCCCTCGCCCCGGCCCCGAAGCCCGGGAAGGGTCCGAGGCCGACCCTCATCCTGGGGATCGTCGCGGCCGTGGCCATCGCCGGCGTTCTCGTCTACCGGCACTTCACCGCAGATCAGGAGGACACCGACGACGCGCAGGTGGAGGCGGACGTGGTGCCGCTCGGTGCGCGGGTGCCCGGGCAGATCTTGCGGGTGGCGGTCGTGGAGAACCAGGAGGTGAAGAAGGGCGAGCTCGTGGTC
>Ga0335078_10000102_pt1 | contig 149900 bp, 133 predicted proteins | sample Lox_Sample_32_FD_206711 | JGI IMG/M metagenome (GOLD analysis project Ga0335078, IMG submission 206711) | Soil microbial communities from Loxahatchee National Wildlife Refuge, Florida, United States - Lox_Sample_3.2 | ecosystem: Environmental > Terrestrial > Soil > Wetlands | place: USA... | reverse complement strand
CTGACCGGAGAGTACGGAGAGGACGGCCATCGCTGCCGTGCCCAGGCCGAGCAGGACGGCCAGCAGCGTTATCCATCCGGTTAGCGGGATGCGGCGCGGCCGCCAGCCGGCCAGCACGGCCGTCACCGGTCACTCCCGGGGACCCAGATCGCCGCGTGCGATGGCTGCAGCGCACGGCCGACGACCGCGAGCAGGTCGGCACGGACCTCATCCAGCGAGACGGCGCCTGTCAGCCGGGCGGCGAAAGCCGCCGCCGCGGCGTCCGCGTCGTAGCGGGCCCGGTTGAACCGGCAGTCCACCGCCCGCTGGACCCGGCGGCGCACCGGGCTGAACAGGGCCGCGGCGGCCAGCGTGGCCGCCGCCACGGCCACCGACGAGCCGAACCCGAGTACCCCGGTAGCCAGCAGCACCAGCCCGGCGTACACCCCGACCAGCAGCCCGCTGACCAGCGTGTAGGCCAGCGTCCGGGAGATGATCCGGTCGATGTCGTACAGCCGGTACTTGAGGATCCCGATGCCGATCGACACCGGCAGGGCCACGATGCCGAGCACCAGCACCTCCCAGATGGCGGCGTTGCTGGCGAACGAGGCCGCGGCCGAGAGACCGCAGATGGTAGCCCCGCTCATCAGCCATTTCAGCTGCTGGCGGCGCTCCCCGGACGACCGGCGCCAGCTGGTGATCTGCCAGGCCACCGCGCACAGCCAGCTGACCAGCAGGCTGCCGAAGAAGATCAGGGTCAGCATCTGGATGGCCGGCGGCGGGTTCTCGACCTGGGGCAGCTGACCGTCGGCCAGCACATGCAGGTGCGGCCCGGCCAGCGCCGCGCCGGTGCGGACGAGCACGGACAGTACGGCCGGCACCATCAGTGCCGGGCCGGCCCAGAGCGCCCACCGCCACCGGCCCGGCGGTGGCCGCCCGTCCGGGAACAGCCAGATGGTCAGCGGCAGCGCGATGAACGGGATGAAGAACAGCTGGGCCATGACCAGCGCGGCCGGCCCCAGCACCGGAAGTGCGTGCCCGCCCGGCCGGTAGGCCTGATCGTAGGAATCGCCGGCGAACGTGAGCAGCAGGCTGACCGGCATGGCCAGCAGCAGCCAGCCGACCGGGTTGGCCGGCTGGTGCCAGGCCACGACCAGCCCCACCGCCGCGATCGCCCACAGCGCCAGGACCAGCGCGGTGCCCTCGGCGGCGGTGCGGTGCGAGCCGCTGTGCCGGGTGACCGACTGGGCCACGACCACGCCGGTCAGCAGCAGTATCAAGCCGGCCAGCAGCAGCGCGGCCAGTCGCGGCGCGGTGAGCCGGTGTCCCGGCAGCCGCGCCGTCCGGCTGGCCGTCACCGCCGTTCCCCGGCTACGGCGGCCGGGCTGAGCCGGGCCGGGCTGACATCAGGCGGCTGCCGGATGCCGAACACGTCGCGCAGCGCGGTCAGCGCGGCCAGCTCGCCGCACCGGCCGTGCACGCCGGGCAGCGGCGGGGTGGACGACGAGCACAGGTACACGCCGGGCAGCGGGGTCCGGTACGGGTTCCACCGCGGCACCGGCCGGGCCAGCGTCTGCCACACGGTCTGCATCCCGGCCGCGATGTCGCCGCCGACGTAGTTGGGGTTGGCCGCTTCCGCACCGGCCGCGGTCCGCACGTGCCGGGCCAGGATGAGGTCACGGAACCCGGGCGCGAACCGCTCGATCTGCGCCTCGATCCGGGGCGTCATGTCCACGTCCGAGCCGGCCGGCACGTGGCAGTACGCCCACAGCGTGTGCTGGCCGGCCGGCGCCCGGCCTGGATCGGCTGCCCCGGGCTGGGTGACCAGGACATACGGCGAGGCGGGATGCCGCCCGGCGGCTACGTCGGCCTCGGCCGCGGCGATCTCCGCGAACGTCCCGCCGAGATGCAGCGTGCCGGCCCGGCGGGCCGCCTCGCTGGCCCACGGCACCGGGCCGGCCAGCGCGAAGTCGGCCTTGCACACCCCGGCGCCGTAGCGGAACCGGCGCAGCGCGCGGGCGTACCCGGCGGGCAGCCGGTCGCCGGCCATGGCCAGCAGAGCCCGCGGCGCGACGTCCAGCAGCACGGCCTGGGCGGGCGGCAGCTCGGCCAGCGAGCGCACCCACCAGCCGGTCTCGATGTGCCCACCGGCCCCGGTCACCGCGGCGGCCAGCGCGCCGGTGATCTGGGCGCTGCCGCCCACGGCGACCGGCCAGCCGGTGCCGTGGGCCAGCGCGATCAGCATCAGGCCGATCGCCCCGGTAGGCGGCCGGCGCAGCGGCATCATCCCGTGCGCGGCCACCCCGGCCAGCAGCGCCCGGCCCTCGTCGGTGCGGAACCGGCGGGCCAGCCCGGCCGCGGAGCCCAGCGCGTGCGCGCCGAACACGGCAATGCCCGGGGTCACCCGCCGCGGCGGCCGCCGGATCGGGGTCAGCACCAGGCCGGCCAGATCGGCCCAGTCGCGGGCCAGCGGGCCGTACAGCCGCTGGTAAGCGGCCGCGTCGGCGCCCAGCCCGGCCGCGGTACCGGGCACCGACCGGGTCACCGCCGCGGCCCGGCCGCCGTCCAGCGGATGGGCCACGACCACGTCCGCGGCGGCGAACCTGACCCCCCGCGCGGCCAGGCCGAAGCGCTGGAAGAACGGCGAGGCCACGGCCAGCGGATGCGCCACCGAGCACACGTCGTGCCAGAACCCGGGTAGCGTGAGCTGCTCGGTACGGCAGCCGCCGCCAATCGTGGCCGCCCCCTCGATGACCTGCACCCGCAGCCCGGCCGCGGCCAGCGTGACCGCGGCGGCCAGCCCGTTCGGGCCGCTGCCCACGACCACCGCGTCAGCGTCACCAGCCACCGGTCGTCCCCCCTAGAGCCACCGGCCGTCCCCCCTCAAGCGACAGGTCAGCTGGTGCGCTGGGCCCGGCGGCGCAACGCGGTGACCGGCGCGGCCACGGTCTGCAGCACGCTGCGGATCATCGAGTTGTGCCACACGTTGCCCGCGTGACGCCACTGCCGCTTGCTGTCCACGCATACCGTGCGGGTGCTCACCGGGGCACCGGCCGCGCCCAGATAGGTGCCGAGCGCGGTCAGCGTCTGGGCCCAGAACACGTCTTCCTTCCGGTGCCCGCCGAACGTCATGGCCAGCTCGTACAGCGGGTCATTGGCCCGCATCAGCACCTGCGCCTGGACGGCGGTCTCGGCGGCCGGGCGCTCGGCGGAGAACGTGATCCAGCCCGCGAACATGTGCCCCTGCGGGGTCATCAGGGTGAACGACTCGTCGTCCGCGTACAGCACGAACACGCCCGTGGACAGCTTCACCCCGCCACCGATGGCCAGGTCCAGCAGGGCCACGTCGCCCGGGCTGATCCCGGTCAGCGCGCCGGCGAACCGGTTGCCAGCCGGCCAGAACTCGGGGAAGTGCGCCTTCCAGGTCGCGATGGCCTGCTGCGGCGTGATGCCGCCGGGCAGATCCAGCCGGTAGGTCTTCTGCCACATCTTGCCGAAGCCCTGCACCGGGCCGGTCAGCCGCCGCCCGGCCACGTTAGTGCCGCGCACCCCGGCCCGCTGCTGCACGTCCAGCCGGTCCACCTTGGCCGCCCACCGGCCATGGTCCTTGGGAACAGAGCCCCGGGGCGTCACCGCGGACTCGGCCTCGCGCACGCTCAGCTCGATCTGCTCCGCCGAGGTGGCCCGCTCCGGGCCCGCTGCCTCAGTCATGCCATCCCCCTCAGGCGCCCGCGACGGCCAGGGCGGATGCCTCGCCGTCGTAGATCGTGATTGCCTCGTCCAGCCGGGTGAGCTCGAAGATCTCCCGGTAGTGCTCGCTCAGCCCGTACGCGGCCAGCTGCTGCCGCTGCCGGTTGGCCCGGACGAGGAGCGTGACCAGCATCCCGATGCCACCGCTGTTCATGTACTCCAGGCCGGTGAAGTTGAGCACCAGCCGGCGGGTGCCGGGCCCGCCCGCTTCTTCGTAGGCCGACATCAGCACCGGCTCACAGCTCGCGGTGACCTCGCCCTTGATGTCCACCACCGCCACCGCGTCCGCGATGTGCCTGACCTGCATGGTGACCGCTGGTTCCTGCATCACTACCCCTCCCTTAGTGACCCTGCATCTGCAGCGCTGTATCCAGGTCGCCGAAGACCTCGATGAAGTCGGACAGCCGGGTGATGTCAAAGATCTCCCGGTAGTGCTCGGACAGGCCGCTCGCCACCACTTTGCGGCGCTGGGCCCGGGCCTGGGCCAGCACGCTCACGATGAGCGCGATCCCGGTCGAGTTGATGTAGTCGACCCGGGCGAAGTCGAGCACCACGGTCTGCGCCGAACCGTCCGCGGCCGCCTGCTGGTAGGCGCTGGTCAGCACGGCCGCGGCGCTGCCGTCCACTTCCCCGGTGAGCTTGATGATCGCGGTGCCGTCCACCGCGTGCACGGCCGCCGCACAGGTCCTGTCGTTCATTGACCGCCTCCCGGCAAATCGGGTTCCGGTGCGCCCGCGCCGGCCCGGATGGTGAGCTGGATGGTGTGCCGCGGGCCGTCCGTGCTGACCTGCATGGCATCGACCATGTTCCGGATCAGGAACAGCCCCCAGCCGCGGGGCGGCTGCGCGCCGGCCAGCTTGAGATCGAGATCAGGATCCGCGGCCGGGCCGGCCGGCTCGTGCTCGCCGCCCCGGTCGGTGATGGCCACGATGATGTCCGCGCCGTCCTGGGTGACCTCGACGTCGACCGGGATCTCGGGCTGGTTGCGGTTGCCGTGCTCGATCGCGTTCATGGTGGCCTCGGCCACCGCGGTCTTCAGCCGGTCCAGCCGCGCCGCGGTCAGTCCCAGGCCCGCCACCGCTTCGGCCACCCGGGCCCGTGCGACCCGTTCGTTGCCCGGCTCGCTGGCCACCGTGAACGAGGCCAGCCGCCGCCCGGCCGGGTGGGCCACCGAGGTCATTGCGCACCTCCCGCGTACACGGCCGACATGGACCGCTGCAGGCAGACCAGCGTGATGTCGTCCTCCTGCTCGGCGTCGGGCCCGGTGAACGCGGCCAGCTCGGTCAGGCACAGGTCGATGAGTTCCTCGCCGGACGGGCCCCGGCCGGCCAGCTCGGCCACCCGCGGGAAGCCGAACATGTCCCGGTCCGGGTTGTGCGCCTCGGCCAGCCCGTCGCTGTGCAGCAGCGCGCAGTCGCCCGGCTGGAACTGGAACGTCTTCTCCTCATAGTCCATGCCGGGCATCAGCCCGAGCGGCATGCCGCGGGCCCGCAGTTCGGCCACCCCGCCGGCGGTGCGCACGTACGGCACGTCGTGCCCGGCGTTGGCGAACACGATGCTGCCGCTAGCTGGGTCGAGCACCAGGGCCAGGCAGGTGACGAACATATGCGCCGGGATGTCCGCGCAGAGCAGGTCGTTCACCTGGGCCAGCACCGCACCGGGCGAGACCAGCCGGGGCGCGGCCCCGCGGAGCAGCGCGTGCGTGCTGGCCATGACCAGGGCCGCGGGCACGCCCTTGTCGGTCACGTCGCCGACCACGAACATGACCCGGCCGTCCGGCAGCGGGATGAAGTCGTAGAAGTCACCGCCCACCGTCCGGGCCGGCCGGTAGAACGCGGCCACGTGCCAGCTCGGCAGGTCCGGCACGGCCTTGGGCAGGAACTGCTGCTGGATGATCTGCGCGATCTTCAGCTCCTGCTCGATCCGCTCCCGGTTGCGGGCCTCGGCCTCCTGCTGGCGGACCAGCTGGCCGACCCGCATGGCCGGGGCCGCGTAGCCGGCCAGCGCGTTGAGCAGCCGGCGGTCCTCGGACGAGTAATCCCGCTCGGACAGCCGGGGCCCCAGGCTGACCAGCCCGATCAGGCTGCCCGAGGAGATCAGCGGCACGGTGAGCACCACGCCGGCCTGTTTCAGCGCGGCCAGCGCGGGCGAGTCGAGTTCGAGGCCGCGGATGTCCACCGCGCCGGCCGCGCTGAGCAGGTAGCCGACCAGCGGGTCGTTGGAGGCCAGCTCGAACTGGGGGCCCTGGTCGGCGGGGGCCACGGTGACCGGGGCGGCCGCCGCCGGGGCGGCCGGCCGGCGCCGCCGCCAGCCCCGCGCCCAGGCCCGGGGCTGGGGCTGGCCGTTGACCGGCGCGGCGTCCGGGCCGGGGCCAGCCGGGCCGGGACCAGCCGGGCCGGGGTCCGCCGGGCCTGGGCCGGCCAGTTCTGCCGCGCCCGGGCCGGCCGCACCGGCCTCATCGCCGCCGCTGGTGGCCGTCCCGGCGGCGCCCCCGTCCCCGCCGGCGCTGGCCCGGCCCAGCTGTTGCGCCATAGCAACCCCTCCCGAAATCCCCGGCTCCCCCAAGCTCACGGCCAGCTTAGGGAGCTGGCGATACGGGAACGTTACGGCGAAACCGGGATGGGCAGCAGATTTCACGCTGCTGCGTTACGGTGGCCTGGTCCGTCCTGGGGGGGACATGACACAGCTGGATCTCGCGCTGCTCGGGCCGCCGGTGATCACCCGCGGCGGCACCCCGGTCAGCTTCGACACCCGGAAAGCCACCGCCGTGCTGGCCCTGCTCGCCGCGGGCCAGCACGAGCGCCAGCACGAGCTGAGCCGGGAGCGGCTGGCCGCCCTGCTCTGGCCGGACGTGGACTCGGCCCGGGCCCGCGCCTCGCTGCGCCGCACGCTGTCCGTCACCGCGGCCGCGGCCGGCCCGGGGCTGCTGGTCGGCCGCGGCACAGTGGCCCTGGACCTGGGCCAGGTCCGAGTGGACGTGACCGAGTTCGAGACGCTGGCCGCCGGGCCGGACGCGGCGGCGCTGGAGCGGGCGGCCGGGCTGTACCGGGACGACTTCCTGGCCGGCTTCGCGCTGCGCGGCTGCCCGGAGTTCGACGACTGGCAGGCGGCCACCGCGGACCGGCTCCGGCAGCGGCTGGCCGGGGCGCTGGAGCGGCTGGCCGCGGCGTGCACCGCCGCCGGCGACCTGGACCGGGCCACCGGGCACACCCGGCGCTGGCTCGCCCTCGACCCGCTGCACGAGCCCGCCCACCAGGCCCTGATCAGGCTGCTGGCCTGGACCGGGCAGCGGTCCGCGGCGCTCCGCGCCTACCGCGCCCTGGTCCGCATCCTGGACACCGAGCTGGCGGTGCGGCCGCTGCCGGAAACCACCCAGCTGTACGACGACGTCCGGGCCGGGCGGCTGGCCGCGCCGCCGCGCGCCACACCGGCCGCCACCCGGGCCGGCCAAGCCGCCCCGCACCCGGCGCCGCCGCAGGCCGTGGGGTCAGCGGCGCGGGAGGGGCGTTCGGTAGCGCAGGTGGTTCCGCTGGTCGGGCGGGCAGCGGAACTGCAGGCGCTGCACCGGGCCTGGCGGGAGGCGGGCGCGGCGGGCCAGGTGGCCGCGGTGCTGGGCCCGGCCGGCTGCGGGAAGACCCGGCTGGTCGAGGAGTTCCGCCAGGACGCGCAGGCCGCCGGGGCGGTGCTGCTGGCCGCGCGCTGTCACGACGGGGAGAGCGGGCTGGCGTTCGTGCTGGCCGCCGACCTGCTCGCGGTGGCGCTCTCGGTGTGCCCGGAACTGCCTGCCCGGCTGCCCGCCCACACCGCCGCGATGACCGGGCGGCTGTGCCCCGGGCTGGCCGCCGACTACCCCGACGACGTGGCCCCGCTGGACAGCCCGATGGCGCTGACCCGGCTGTACGCGGCGATCGGCGAGGCGCTGCGGGCCGCGGCCAGCCCGGGCCCGGGCGGCGCCGCGGGCCCGGCCGGCGTGGTCCTGGTCGAGGACGTGCACTGGGCCGACGGGCCGTCCCTCGATCTGCTCGGCTACCTGGTCCGGCGGCTGGCCGGCTGGCCGCTGCTGCTCGTGCTCAGCTGGTCCACCGACCATGCCGAACGCCTGCGCGGGCTGCGCTCCGCGCTCGGCGAGGCGTCGGACGCGGGCCGCTGCACGCTGATCGAGCCAGCTCCGCTGGCCGCGGATCAGATCCGCGAGCTGCTGGACCGGTCCGGGGTCAGCGACGCGGACGTGGGCCGGCTGCTGGCCCAGACCCGCGGCCTGCCCATGCTGGTCCGGGAGTACGTGGAGGGGCTGCGCTCCGGCGCGGGCCAGCCGGGGGCGGCCGGGGAGACCGGCGAGCGGTGGTGGCCGCCCGCGTCGGTCCGCCAGCTGCTCCGGCGGCGGCTGCAGGCGGCCAGCGAGCCGACCCAGCAGATGCTGTCCACCGCGGCCGTGCTGGGCAGCGGCTGTGACGCGGACCTGCTCCGCGCGGTCAGCGGCCGGGGCGAGGCGGAGACGGTGGAAGCGCTCGACGAGGCGGTCCGCCGGTTCCTGATCACCGAGGTGCCGCCCGCGGGCGAGCACGGGCAGCCCAGCTACGAGTTCCCCTACGAGGCGCTGCGTGAGGTGGTGTACGAATCGGCCACGCTGGCCCGGCGCCGGCTGCTGCACGGCCGGGCCGCCGACACGCTGGCCCGCCGGTACGAGCGGGACCCGCTGGCCACCCGGGCCGCGGCCGTGGCCGAGCACCTGCAGCGGGCCGGCCGGGACGCCGAGGCAGCGGTCTGGTGGTGGCGGGCCGCGGCCCGGGCCCGGGACCTGTACGCGCACGCCGAGGAGTACGCGCACCTGCGCCAGGCCGAGGCGCTCGGCTACCCGGCCATCGAGGTGGCGGTGGCGCTGGGCGATGCGGCGACCATGCTCGGCCGGTACCACGAGGCGCTGGCCGAGTTCGAGGCCGCCGCGGCGGCCGGCGGCGACGCCCCGGGCAGCGTGGGGGCCGACATCGAGCACAAGCTGGCCGAGGTGCATCACCGGCTGGGCGACTGGGCGCTGGCCGAGGCGCACCTGGCCGCCGCGGCCCAGCTGCTGGACCCGGCCGACACCAGCCGCCGGGCCCGGATCGAGGCCGACCGCGCGGTGCTCGGCTACCGGCGCGGCGCCACCGCCGGCGCGGCCCGGCTGGCCGCCCGCGCGCTGGCCGCGGCCCGCGCCGCGGGCGACCCAGCCGCGGTCGCCCAGGCGCTGAACGTGCTCGGCATGCTGGCTGCCCGCCGGGGCGACACGGCCACGGCCGCGGCCCAGCTGCGGGAGAGCCTGGCCCAGGCCCGCCAGCTGCCGGACCGGGGGGCGGCGGTGGCCGCGCTGAACAACCTGGCCCGGCTGCTGGCCGAGAGCGGCCACCCGGCCGAGGCCCTGCCGCTGGCCCAGGAGGCGCTGGCGCTCGGCCGCGAGCTCGGCGACCAGCACCGGGTGGCCGCGCTGCACACCAACCTGGCCGACCTGCTGCACGCGGCCGGCCAGCGGGACGCGGCCCTGGTCCACCTCAAGGAGGCGGCCCGCGGGTTCGCCGCGGTGGACACCGGCGGCACGCCGCGGCCAGAGGTGTGGACGCTGGTCGAGTGGTAGCCAGACCAGCGCTGGGTCAGCCGGCCGGGCCAGGCCGCCCAGCACGGGCCGGTGGTCAGGCGGCGGACAGCGCCTCACCCGCCGTACCGCGGTCCGGTCCTGGCCCCTGGCCTGGTTCGCCGTTCCCGGCCCGGCCACCCGCCAGCACCGCGGCGTAGTGCCCGACCAGCGCGTCACCGACCGCGGACCAGCTGCGGGCCAGCACCCGCTGCCGGGCCGCCCGGCCCTGCGCGGCCCGGGCCGATGGATCGGCGGCCAGCCGGGTGGCCGCCTGGGCCAGCGCGGCCGCGTCGCCGGGCCGGACCAGGGACCCGGTGACGCCGTCCTCGACCAGGTCGACCGGGCCGCCCACGGCCGGCGCGACTACCGGCAGCCCGCTGGCCGCGGCTTCCTGGATGGTCTGGCCGAACGTCTCATGGCAGCCGCTGTGCACGAAGACATCGAGGCTGGCGAAGATCCGGGCCAGCTGCTCACCCCGGTGCTGGCCGAGGAAGACCGCGGCCGGCATCTGCCTGCGCAGCCGGTCCTCGGCGGGCCCGCCGCCCACGATGATCAGCCGCACCCCGGGCCGCCCGGCAATCGGCCCGAGCAGGTCGACCCGCTTCTCGTTGGCCAGCCGCCCGACGTAGCCGACCAGGACCTCGCCGCGCGGCGCCAGCGACCGGCGGAGCGAATCGCTGCGGTGCGCCGGGCTGAACCGCTGGCAGTCCACGCCCCGGCCCCACAGCCACACCCGCTGGACGCCGTGCGCCCGCAGCCGCTCGGCGCTGGCCGTGGACGGGGCCAGGGTGCGGTCGGCGGCGTTGTGGATCCGGCGCACCCAGCGCCAGGCCACGTCCTCGGCGGCGGCACCGAGCCGGTAGGCGCGGGCGTAGCCGGGCACGTCGGTCTGGTACACGGCCACCGTGGGCAGCCGCAGCTGCCGGGCGGCGACCATGCCGCGGGCCCCGAGGACAAACGGGCTGGCCAGGTGGACCACCTCGGCCCGGTGCTCGGTCAGCCAGCCGCGGATAGCCGCCGACCCGAGCCCGAGCCGGAACGTCCGGTACCCGGGCAGCGGCACGGACCGTACCCGGCGCACCGGGTAGCCGAGCTGGCCGCTGTCCGCGGCTGTCCCGGCGGCCGTCCCCCGGCCCGGCTGCGGGGCGATGACCAGTGGCTCGTGACCCCCGGCCACCAGATGCTCGGCCACCCGCAGCACGCTGTGGGCCACGCCGTTCACGTCGGGCGGAAAAGACTCTGCGATGATCCCGATCCGCACGCTCCCACCATGAGCCCCCGGCATGGCGGCAGCGCGGGCCACGCCGTGGCCAGCGGTGGAACGCTCGATGACATTTGGTCCCGCTGGTGGCGGCCGGATTACCGGGTGCTCAACGGCTGGCCAGCCCCGGCCCCATGCGACACTACCGATCATGCAAACTCTGGTCGTCGATCATCCGCTGATCGCGCACAAGCTCACCGCGCTGCGCGACGAGAGCACCGATTCGCCCACGTTCCGGCGGCTCACCGACGAGATGGTCACCCTGCTCGCCTACGAGGCCACCCGCGAAGTGCGCGTTCAGCCCGCCGTGGTGCGCAGCCCGGTGGGTGACGCCGAGGGGGTCAAGCTGGCCCGGCCAGTGCCGCTCGTGGTGCCGGTGCTGCGCGCCGGGATCGGCATGCTGGACGGCATGATCCGGCTGCTGCCCACCGCCGACGTGGGCTTCGTCGGGCTGGCCCGGGATGAGGAGTCCCTGGTCGCGGCCACCTACGCCAACCGGCTGCCGGCCGACCTGGCCGGGCGCCAGGTGTTCGTGCTCGATCCGATGCTGGCCACCGGCGGGACGCTGGAGACCGTGGTCGCCATGCTGGCCGAGCGGGACGCGGCCTCGGTCACCGCGGTCAGCCTGCTCGCCGCCCCGGAGGGCGTGGACCGGCTGGCCGCCGCGTTCCCCGGCGACGACCCGATCCCGGTCCGGGTGGTGGTCGCGGCCATGGATGAGCGGCTGAACGAGCGCGGCTACATCATCCCCGGGCTGGGCGACGCCGGCGACCGGCTGTTCGGCGCGATCTGAACCCGGGAAGCCCGGCCAGCCCCGGTTAGGCCAGCCGGGTGCGCGCCGCCCATCCCCAGCGGGGCGGGCGGCGCGCACAACGACGCCCGGGAGGCTAGCCCTTCTTGCTCCCGCCACCCCAGCCGCCGGACACTACGGCGCCGGTGACCGGGTTGAGCAGCACCCGGTTGAAGTGCGGCCTGACCTGGAAGTCCAGCAGGCCGCCGGGAGCGTCCAGCGAACCAGAGGCGGCGTCGAACGAGCCGGGGATGCGCTCGCCGTGCAGCCAGTTGTCCTCGATGAACTTCACCACCGACGTGGTGTCGGTCAGGTCGTTCGAGACGTAGTTCTGCCGTGTGTACGGCGAGATGATCACCATCGGCAGCCGCTGGCTGTAGCCGCAGCGGCCGCTGCCCGAGCCCACCGCCACCGGAATGCTCTCGCACATGGCGGTGTCGATCGCGGAGTTGTGCGAGCCGTTGACCAGCTTGGGCGGGGCGTGGTCGTACCAGCCGTCGGAGTCGTCGTAGGTGATCACGATCGCGGTCGACGGCCAGTACCTGGACTGCTCGATCTGGTTGACCGTGCTGACGATGAACTTCTGCTCGTCGAGCGGGCCGGACTCACCCGGGTGGCCGCTCTGCTCGGTGCTGCCCTTGAGGTAGCTGACCGACGGGAGGTTGCCGTCCTTCAGCGTCTGGTAGAAGTCCGACAGGTCGTACTGGTGGTTGGCCTGGTCAGTACGCCCGATCGCGGCTTCCGACGACGGCGGCAGGTGGGCCGGGTTCGCGGTGCTGGCGTTGAACTCGAACGGGTTCCAGTGCGGCGTGTAGTCCTGGAGCTCGCTGCCGGCGATGTTCGCGCTCTGCGCACCGCAGACCGCGCCGCCGCTGTTGTGCGAGGTCGGGGCGAACCCGCCCTGGAACCAGCCCCACGTGACGTGCCCGGCGTTCAGCAGGTCGCCGATGTTGCCGCCGGTCATCACGCCCTCCGGGTTGGTGGACGTGTGGTTGGAGTCCGAGCACTCGTCGTAGTACGGGTCGAGGTCACCGTAGATGGTGCCGTCCGAGGTCACCGCGCCCGAATCCGTCGTCTTCGTGCCGGATGGGGTGACCGCGTAACTGTGCGAGCTCAGCCCGGAACTCACGTCGATGGCGCCCGGCGTGGACGGGCCGAACGTGGTGTCCCAGTTGTTGTCGCTCATCGCGTAGTTCTGCGCGTAGTTCCACAGCCCGGTGACGGTGTTCCCGTCGTAGTAGTCCATGACGATGCCGGGAGGCCCGTAGTACTCGCCGGTGGTGGAGCAGTCGTCCGACTGGGTGTACTGGACGAACTTGTCCATCTTCCCGCCGTTCACTGCTTCCTGCTCTGGTGTGTAGTCGTGGTTCTGGTCGCAGGTCAGCGCCTGGGAGTGGGTCAGCCGGACCGGGTTGTACTCGTTTGGGTTGCTGGTCAGCAGCGGGCCGGCCGGGCCGGTCTTGGTGATCTTGGTGTACAGGCCGTTCACCGTCGGTGTGCCGGGCCTGGCGTAGAACTTGGTGCCGTCCGTGTTGGCCGCGTACGGGTAGGTGCCGAAGTAGTGGTCGAACGAGACGTTCTCGTCGAAGATCACGACCAGGTGCTTGATCGGGGTGGTCGCTCTGCTGTGCAGGTAGTAGCTCGCAGGCACCAGCGCCGGGGTGCGGTAACCGGCGAACGTCGGCGCGGCGGACGTGCTGGACGCGCTGGCCGCCGATACGCCGATCGCCGTGCCGGCTCCCAGGATGACCGTCGTGCCGACGGCGATCATGGGAAGCAGCCGCCTGTGCCTGCTCCGGGTAGTCGGGCCATCGCCCATGTCGTACCCTCCCGAGTTCCGTGGGGCATGGTGGTGATGAGGTACCGGGGAGTACCCCGCCCGGTAAGTTGCCACAGCAGTTTGACCACGCGGCGCGGGTCAGGTGAACGGCAGGCGAGCCAGCGGTCAACACTCGGATACTCCTCAGGCCAGGAGCGCGCACCCGTACCAGTCGGTCGCATCGCGCACCCCCGGCAGGGCCAGGAAGTAACCGCCGCCGAACGGCCTGATGTAGTCCACCAGCGGCTCGTTGATCAGCCGGGTCTGCACCGTCTCGAACTGCCGCTTGAGGTCCTGCTGGAAGCAGCTGAAGATGAGCCCCATGTCCAGGTCGCCGACCTGGTCGATGCCGCGGTCGTAGTTCCAGGCCCGGCGCAGGATCCGGCTGGCGGCCGTCTGCGGGGTGCGCGGGTTGGCCAGCCGCATGTGCGCGTTGAGCGGGATCACCGCGCCGGCCGGGTCGGCCGCGTAGTCGGGCACGGCGTAGATGCTGTTCGCGTCGAGCGGGTAGCCGGTCGCGCGGCGGCGGCCGAACATCTGCTCCTGTTCGGTGACGTCCACCCGGTCCCAGAACTCGACCAGCATCCTGATCAGCCGGACCACGAAATAGCTGCCGTCCGCGGCCCAGCCGGGCTCGGCCGCGGCGCCCCGCTGGACCCAGACCAGTTCGTTCAGCTCTGACCTGGGCGGGTTGGCGATCCCGTCCATGAATCCCATCAGGTTCCGCGGCACCGTCCCGGCCGGGCGGGCCGGGGGCCTGAACCCGTCGATCCGCCAGTTGATTTGCATACCGCCGCGGGTATGCCGGGCGATGTCCCGCAGCGCGTGCAGCACGGTGTCGGTGTCGCCCGCGCTGAGCTGAAGGATCAGGTCGCCACCGGACTGGGCGGGGTCCAGGTCGTCGTTCGGGAACGACCGCATCGGCGTCAGCCCGGATGGGCGCTGGCGGGCCAGCCCGTACCGGTCGTCGAACAGCGTCGAGCCGACCCCGAGCGTCACGGTCAGCCCATCCGGGACCACGGTCGGCCCGAGCACGCCGGAGTCCGGCGACGGGCCGTCGATGCCGGCCGGCGGCGGTGTTCCCCCGGCAGTCAGGAACCTGGCCCGCGATGTGATGGCCTGGAACAGGTCGGTCAGCTCGGACTTGCTGTCCGCCGTGGCGCCGAACGATACGACGGTTGTCTGCCGTTGCGGCTGGGGCAGAATGCCCGCCTGGTGCCGGCCGTGGAACGGCACGGCGGGCAGCCGCCCCCGCAGTGCGGCGGTGTCCGCCGCCAGCGCCGGATCGGGACGCGACGCCCGCAGCGCGTACCCCGCCGCCCCGCCCGCCACCACACCGCCCGCGGCGCCCCCGGCCACCCCGCGCAGGAACGACCGCCTGCCCGGGCGGGCCGGGCCCGCCCCCGGCTCACGGGCCGCGCCCGCGGGTGCCTGACGCCGCTCGTCCGGCTCGCTCCGCTCGTCCATCAGGTGTTCCTCGGCTCGGTTATCGATGCGACCGGCGCCAGTTCCTCCAGCACCTGCCCGCACGCCGCATCGATGGCCTGCCGCGCGGACACGGACAGCCGCGACACCGGGACCCACCTACCGTCCGGCCGGTGTTCCGCATCCACCAGCGCTTGCAGCCGGCCGAGCCAGGTGTACACGGCGGGCAGCCCGGGATACCGGGGCACCAGCAGCGGGTGCAGCACGGACAGCAGCTCGCGGGTCCCGGTGATGTTCGCCGAAACCGTGGCCAGCGTGCTGCCGCTGCCGTAGTCGTCGTGCCCGGTGAGCTGGAACTCCAGCGCGTTCTCCAGCACTTCGTGGGTGCGCAGGCCGATGTCGATCAGCGGGATCTCGGCCGCGGGCCAGCCCGCCAGCAGCGCACGCACGTTCGCCGCGAGCCGGCCGGCGTACGGGGCCAGCTCAGCCGCGGACTGCCCGTGCCACAGCCCGTACTCCAGCCGGTAGAACCCGGTCCACTTCGGGCTGGCCACCCCGAGCGCGTCGGCCCGCCCGTCGATCTCGTCGTCGAAGGCACCGAATGCGTCATACGCCGCCCCCAGCGTCTCGTACGTCAGATGGGCGGTGAGCCAGTCGCGGCGTGCCGCGGTCAGGTCGGCCCCGGCGCACGTCGCCGTCCAGTGCGGCAGTCTGGCCGGCCAGCGTCTTCAGCCCGGCCTGCACATAGGCGTGGTACTGCTTGTCCGGCCCAACCAGGTCGTGGTAGGTGACCGGGACGGTCGCGGCAGCGCCCTTGACATCACCGGGCACGGTCACGGCCGGCCCGGTGATCGGGTCGGCGTCCTCGAACAGGCAGCGGAACGCGTATCGGCCCGACCCCACGTCCAGTCTCATCGGCGTGGTCGTCCCCGGCCCGAACTGGGCCACCTCGGCGTAGATGCCGCCGGTCCTGGGATCGATCAGGTCGACCTCGCCGCCCACGCTGTTCCCGTTGTACAGCTCGAACGTGTGCCAGCCCGGCTTGGCCAGGCTCCAGGTGCCGCCGCACCTCGCGCTGTTGAAGGCGATCTCGTCTGGCGTGCCACGGCCCCCGCACGCGGTAATCGACACCGCCGCCGCGAGGGCGGCAGTGCTGAGCAGACATGTCGTTCGCATGGCCAACGCCAGCGTAAATGGCGCTGCCCGGTGGGCCGCGGCGGTCACGCTGAACGTTCATTTTCTGTACACGAGACGCACGCGGTTACTCCGCCGCGGGCCCGCGCAGCCGGGAGGCATCCATCAGCATCGAGTCGCCGCGGAACACCGGCGTGTGCCGGACCCGGTTCTCGATCGACGCGGCTGACGCCGTGTAACCGAGGAACAGGAACAGGGAGAACGCCTGGATGAGGATCCACACCCATTCGGCCGACGTGTGCGGCCAGGTCAGGATCCAGTCATTGAGGCTGTGCAGCACGGTGGGCACGGCGATGCCGAGCAGCCAGAGCGGGATCCGCTGCCGCCGGTAGTTGGTGCCCAGGCCGATGAAGAAGCCGGCGATACCGGCCCACAGCGCGTGCTGCAGGCCGTCCACGAACACCCGCTCGGCGAATTCCGGGATGCCCAACGCCGACCCGCGGGCGATAGCCAGGATCGCGTTAGGCACGTAGACCTTGGACGCCTCGTACGCGCCGAAGAACAGCCCGGACAGCGTGGCCAGGAACATCCACATCCGCACGTCCAGCTTGATGTGCCGGGCCTTGAGCAGCACGATGGCCAGCACCATGATCGGCAGGGCCTTGGTCAGCTCCTCGGGCAGGCCGACCCCGGCGATCCAGCCGGGCAGGCTGTGGCTGGTGGTGGGCGGGGCCAGCGCATGCTCCCAGGGCAGCGTCAGCGCTGGGATCAGCACCAGTTCCGCGACGATGATGATGGCCGCGATGATCAGGTGCAGCCGGCTCAGCGGGCCGGGCCGGATCAGGAACCAGAACACCAGTGCCCACAGCGGGGCCACGTACAGGCAGTACACCCAGCCCAGCGTGACCAGGTCCCCGTTGTGCTGCAGCACGATGAGCAGGACCAGCGGGGTGAGCGCGTACGCGGCGACCAGCAGCCGGAGCCATTGCCGCATGGCCGGGTCGCGCAGCCACGTGCCTATCGGCACCAGCATGCGCAGCGCGCCGATGAGCTGCCCGCCGAGCGGGTCGCCGGGCTTCCTGGGCGCGGCGTGCCCGGGTGGCCCCGCCCCGGCCGGGGCTGCCCGGGGCGGCGCCGCGTGCGGAGCGGGCGCCGCGGGCGGGGCGGGCACGGCGTGCGGGGCGGGCACGGCGTGCGGGGCGGGCACGGCGTGCGGGGCGGGCGCGGAAGGCTCCGCGGCCACGGGTGGCGCGGCGGCGGCGGCCGGCGCACCGGGCGTACCCGCCGCGGCCGGCCCGGGCTCAAAACGCACCGACGGGCCGTCCGGCACGGCCAGCCGGGCCTCCACCGGCTGGCCCAGGTAGTACTGCGCGACCGGCTGGCCGGACACGAACGTCCCGCTCCGGCCCACGTTCTCCAGCACCCAGCCCTGCGCGCCGCAGCTCAGCCGGACATGCTCCCGGGACACCCGGGGATCGGTGACCACGACGACGCTGTCATCCCGGCGGCCCACGTAGCCGACCTGGCCTGGCTCGAGCACCGCACGCTGGCCGCCGTGGCTGACCACGAGCTCGTTCATCCCGCCCTCCCGGGACGGTCTCACGCACCGTCCAGTTCGCCCCGCCCAGGGTACGCAGCGCTGGCCGGGCACCCCGGCTCTATGTGCCGATCGGGTGCCAGACGGTCTTGGTCTCCAGGAAGGCCAGCATCCGGCCCAGGCTGGGGGTGACGGTCCAGTCTTCCGCGGCCCAGTCTCGGCCCGCCGCGTAGACGCGCTTGACGTTCCCGGCCGCGGCCTCCTCCAGCCCGGCCCGGTCCGCTGGGACGGCGCCGGTCAGGTCGATGGCGTTGACGTCCATGTGCGCGGCCAGCACCGGGGCCAGTTCGGCGGTCCTCCCGGTCAGCACGTTGACCACGCCGCCCGGCACATCCGAGGTGGCCAGCACCTCGGCCAGGCTTATCGCGGCCAGCGGGGCCTGCTCGCTGGCCACCAGCACCGCCGTGTTCCCAGTCGCGATGACCGGCGCGAGCACGCTGACCAGGGCGAGCAGGCTGGCCGCGGCGGGCGCCAGCAGCGCCACGACGCCGGTCGGCTCGGGCACGCTGAGGTTGAAGTACGGGCCGGCCACCGGGTTGGCCGCCCCGCTGATCTGCGCGATCTTGTCCGGCCAGCCCGCGTACCAGACCCAGCGGTCGATGGCCGCTGCGACCTGCTGGGCGGCCCTGGCCGGCCCGATCCCGCCCGCCCTGACGGCCTCGTCGGCGAACTGCGCGGACCGGCCCTCGAGGAGCTCGGCCACCCGGTACAGGACCTGGCCCCGGTTGTAGGCGGTCGCGCCGGACCAGCCCGGCATGGCCTTGCGGGCGGCCAGCACCGCATCCCTGGCGTCCTTGCGCGAGGCCCACGCGGCGTGCGCGAGCAGGTCCCCGCGGCGCCCGGTGACCGGGTAGGACCGGCCCGACTCCGACCGTGCGAACGCGCCGCCGATGAACAGCTTGTACGTCTTCCGGACGTCGAGCCGGGCGTGCTGGCCGCGGTCAGGCACCGAGGTACCCCGCTAGCCCGTGCCGGCCGCCTTCCCGGCCGAACCCCGACTCCCGGTAGCCGCCGAACGGGCTGGCCGGGTCAAACCGGTTGTAGGTGTTGGCCCAGACCACGCCAGCCCGGAGCCGCTGGGCCATCCAGAAGATCCGGCTGCCCTTCTCGGTCCAGATGCCCGCGGACAGCCCGTACGGCGTGTTGTTGGCCTTGGCCACCGCCTCCTCGGGGGTGCGGAACGTGAGCACGGACAGCACCGGCCCGAAGATCTCCTCCTGGGCGATCCGGTGCGCCTGGCTGACCCGGCTGAACACGGTCGGCGGGAACCAGTAGCCCCGGTCCGGGAGCGGGCAGGCCAGCGACCAGCGCTCGGCGCCCTCCTGCTCCCCAGCCGCGGACAGCTCGGTGATCTTGTCGAGCTGCTGCCGCGAGTTGATCGCGCCGATGTCGGTGTTCTTGTCCAGCGGGTCACCCAGCCGCAGCGTGCCGAGCCGCCGCTTGAGCCGGTCCAGCACGGTGTCCGCAACGGACTCCTGGACCAGCAGCCGGGAGCCCGCACAGCAGACGTGACCCTGGTTGAAGAAGATGCCGTTGACGATGCCCTCCACCGCCTGGTCCAGCGGGGCGTCGTCGAAGACCACGTTGGCCGCCTTGCCGCCGAGTTCCAGGGTGAGCTTCCGGCCGGTGCCCGCGACCGCCCGCTGGATCTCCTTGCCGACCTCGGTCGACCCGGTGAACGCGATCTTGTCCACGCCGGGATGGGCGACCAGGGCCTGCCCGGTGGCGCCGTCGCCGGTGAGGATGTTGACCGTGCCGGGCGGCAGCCCGGCCTGCTGGATGACCTCGGCCAGCAGCAGCGCGGTGAGCGGGGTGGTCTCGGCCGGCTTGAGCACGCAGGTGTTGCCCGTGGCCAGCGCCGGGGCCAGCTTCCAGGCCGCCATCAGCAGCGGGAAGTTCCACGGGATGACCTGCCCGGCCACCCCGAGCGGGCGGGGGGCCGGGCCGAACCCGGCGTGCTCCAGCTTGTCCGCCCAGCCCGCGTAGTAGAAGAAGTGCGCGGCGGCCAGCGGGATGTCCACGTCGCGCGATTCCCGGATCGGCTTGCCGTTGTCCAGGCTCTCCAGCACGGCGAACTCGCGGGACCGCTCCTGCAGCACCCGGGCGATCCGGTACAGGTACTTGGCCCGCTCCCGGCCCGGCAGGCCACCCCAGGCGCCCTGGTAGGCGTCCCGCGCGGCGGCGACCGCGCGGTCCACGTCCGGCTCCATGGCCTGCGCCACCTCGGCCAGCGGCTGCTCGGTAGCCGGGTTCAGCGTGGCGAAATGGCGGCCGGCGGCCGGCGGCACGAACTCGCCCCCGATGAACAGGCCATAGCTGGGCGCGATCGACACGACGTCCGTGGACTCGGGGGCCGGCGCGTAATCCCAGTCCGGCGGGGCCACCGATGAGGTGCTGACCATGGCGTTAACCTACCCCGCCCGCCCCGGGCGGGAGCAGGCCGCCTCGCGGGCGATCCAGGCCACCATCCGGCCGCCTGGCCGACGGCCCTACCGGGCCGGGGCAGCCCGGGTGGCGGCCACGGTGTGCTCAATGAGCAGCGCGGTGGTGACCGGGCCGACGCCGCCCGGCACCGGGGTGAGCAGGCCCGCGATCCCGGTGACCGCGCCGCTGTCCACATCGCCGGCCAGGCCGCCCCCGGGCTGCGGGTTGGTGCCCACGTCGATCACCACCGCGCCGGGCGCGACGTGGTCTGGCCCAATCAGCCCGGCCCGCCCGGCCGCCACCACCAGCACCTCGGCCTCGCGGCACACTGCGGCCAGGTCCCTGGTGCGCGAGTGGCAGACGGTGACGGTGGCGTCCTCGGCCAGCAGCAGCAGCGCGATGGGCTTGCCCGCCACCGTGGACCGGCCGACCACTACGGCCCGGCGGCCGCGCAGCGCCACGTCCTCGTGGTGCAGGATCTCCAGCACGGCCGCGGCGGTGGCGGGTGCGAACGTCCCGGGCAGCCCGGCGGCGAGCTGGCCGAGCGATGCCGGGCTGGCGCCGTCCACGTCCTTGGCCACGTCAATGGCCCGGGCCACCGCGGCCAGGCTGACGCCGGGTGGCAACGGGGTCTGGCAGATGATGGCTTGCACGCCCGGGTCGGCGGACAGCCCGGCCAGCCGGCCAGTGATGTCCGCGGCCCCGGCTGTCCCGTCCAGCCGGTGCACCCGGCAGTCCACGCCGGCCTGGGCCGCGGCCCGCTCGATGGACCGGGCGTACCAGGCCGCGCCGGGATCGCCCGTGGGCAGCAGCACGGCGAGCACCGGCCTGACGCCCGCCGCGCGCAGCGCGGCCGCGGCGGCGGCCGTCCGCCCGGCCACCGCGGCGGCGATGGCCCGCCCATCCACCAGACGCGTCACGGCTTTCCTCCTCCTGCCCGGGGCGCGGGGCGCTCGATGCCCGGGACGGGGCGCCCGATGCCCGGGACGGGGCGCCCGATGCCCGGGACGGGGCGCCCGATGCCCGGGACGGGGGGCTCGATGGGGACCGGGCGCTCGCCCAGGTCGACTCTGGCATGCCCGGCAGAACCGCGGGCCGCGGGCCAGCTGCCGCGCAGACGGCCACGCGAGCTGGCCGTTCCGGCGGCGCCGCAGGCTGGCTGAAAGCACTCCGCAAGGAACCTGAACGGATTCGTGAAGAAAGCTCCATACCGGGCATCCGGGTCTTAGGCTGCCCTGGTGAACGGCGAGCCGCCAGGGCATGGCCGGCTCGCCAGCGGTCCAGCTCCGCCGGCTGCGCGGCCGCCTCGGGCTGAGCCAGGAGCAGCTGGCCCGCCAGCCCGGGTGTCTGTTGCCACCGTGAACCGGCGGGAGTCCGGGCGGATCCAGCCGCGGCCGCGCCGCTCCGGCCACCGCACGCGCCGCCCACCGGAACCCGTTCGCCCTCTCATCGTCCCGAGGAAACCATGAAACGTCCTGACTGCCCGGCCCGCACCCGCACCATGCCGGTGCTCGCCATCTCCGTGGCCGGGCTGGCCCTGGCCGGCTGTGGCGGCGCGTCCAGCGGATCCGGCAGCACCGGCTCGGGCAGCTCCGCCAGCCCGGCCACGGCCGGCGGCACGGTCAGCGCCCCGGCCATCTTCCCGGCCACCGTCGGCGACACCTGGGTGTACCAGGAGAAACTGACCAGCATGCACGGCACGGTGACCAACCAGGTGGCCTCGGTCAGCCCGAACCCGGGTGGCGGCGAGCAGGTAATCATGAAGAGCCGGGACGACCTGGCCGGGATCCCGCACGCGGCCACCCGGTCCACGTTCGTCATCCACCCGGACGGGTCGATCACGGTCCCGCTGACCCAGGTCGGCAGCAGCACGGTCACCGTCAAGTCGGGCCGCATCATCTGGCCCAGCGCGGCCCAGCTCTCGTCCGGCCGGCCGTACGCCAGCACACTGCTGGTCGCGTTTACCGAGGCCGGTCACGCGCTGCGGGTCCGGGCGAACATGGTGGTCCGGGGTGCGGGCACCCAGCCGGTACACGTGCCGGCCGGCACGTACCAGGCCACCGTGATCAACGAGACCATGACCGAGAAGGTGATGGGCTTCAAGGTGACCATGGACATCCGGACCTGGCTGGCACCGGGCGTCGGGCCGGTCAAGTCCGAGGTCATCACGAAACAGGGCCCGCTCAGCAGCGGCATCGCCAGCGAGCAGGTGCTCAAGTCCTTCACCAGGGGCTGACCCGGGCGGACAGAAAATCAGCTGCCCGGCAGCCCGCCGCCAGGGCAGCATCGGCGGGATGGGAAAGCCATTCCTGCCCGGGCTGGAGCTGGCCCGGCAGTTCTACACCAGCGTGGTGCGCCCGCTGCTGGACGACCAGTTCCCCGCGCTGCGTTACTCGGCGGCGCTGCTCGGCCCGGGCTCCGAGGTGCTGGGGTTCGACACGCCGCGGTCCACCGACCACGACTGGGGCCCGCGGCTGCTGGTCCTGCTGGGCGCGGGTACGCCCCGCGCTGAGCCGGACCGCATTACGTCGGCGCTGGCCAGCGGGCTGCCGGCCAGCTTCCATGGCTACCCGGTCCGGTTCCCGCTCAGCGGCGAGCCAGCTGGGGCGGCCCGGCATCACGTCCGGGTCAGCCCGCTGGACGACTGGCTGCGCAGCCAGCTCGGTTTCGACCCGGCGGCCGGGATCAGCACGCTGGACTGGCTGGCCACGCCGGCCCAGCGGCTGGCTGAGCTGGCCGGCGGCGCGGTCTTCCACGACGGCCTGGGTGCGCTGGCCCCGGCCCGGGCCAGCCTGGCCTGGTACCCCCAGGACATCTGGTGCTACCTGCTGGCCTGCCAGTGGCAGCGGATCGGCCAGGAAGAACCGTTTCCCGGCCGGTGCGCCGAGGCGGGCGACGAACTGGGCTCGGTGGTGCTCACCGCCCGGCTGGCCCGGGACCTGATGCGGCTGTGCCTGCTGATGGACCGCCGCTACCCGCCGTACAGCAAGTGGCTCGGCACCGCGTTCGCCCGGTCGGCGGCCGGGCCGGCCATGGGGCCGCCGCTGCGCGCCGCGCTGGCCGCCGGCGGCTGGCCGGCCCGCGAGCAGCACCTGTCCGAGGCGCTGCTCGCGGCGGCCGCGGCGCACAACCGGCTCGGCCTGACCGGCCCGGTCCCGGCCACCATGCGGCCGTTCTGGGACCGGCCCTACCTGGTGCTGGGCGGCGGCCGGTTCGCCGCCGCACTGCGCGGGGTCATCGCCGACCCGGCCATCCGGGCACTGCCGATGGCGGGCGCCGTCGACCAGTTCACCGACAGCACCGACGCGCTGGCCGACGCCGCCGCCCTGCGCGCCGCCGTCGCCGCCCTGCTCCACGGGGGTTCTCCGGCAGCGCGGTGAGAGGGTGTCACCGGGCCGCGCAGGTGATCAGCACGCTGTCTTGCTGTGATTGCCGGGACTGAAGCGACTCAGGTGACGGCCAGGAACCCGCGGCCGCCGCAATGTGGTGCGAATATCCACGCATATGGGAAAAATGCACCGCACAGGCTCAGCCCGGGGGCCTGCGGTGTGGTTTGGGCCGGGCGGTGCCACCGGAGGGCTCAGCCAGGCCGGTCCTGGCCCGAACACCGGCGTCATCGGACGCAACGGCCGGTTATTGCGCGGCGGCCCCCCGCTGACGACAAAGTAACCGGGCTGACGAGAGAACGGCACCAGGTGGCCGGATGGTTCGTCACGCTTGGCTCGCCACCGGCCGGTTTGGGCTAGCATCCTGCGCAGGCTGAGCGCAGCAGCAGGGCAAGGGGCACGGCGATGAAGTTCTACGGCGAGATGCGGGTGCAGGGCAGTGGCCCGCTCGACGGCGCCCGCTTCGATGCGCTGGCCTACGCCCTGGCCGAGATCGAGGAAACCGACCCGGCCGTGGAGGACGTCGACCTCACCGCCTCGCTGGCCCAGGGCTGGATCACCGCGTCGATGATCATCGATCAGGAGAGCCTGGAGCTGGCGGTGACCAAGCTGATGACCACGGTGCGCACCGCCATCTACCCGAACGGGGACACGCTGGGGGGCTGGAAGTTCCTGACCGAGACGGCCGGGCTGTCGGTGCAGCCGGCCGGTACCCGCGGTTCCAGCCGCCACGCCCCGGCCCGCCCGGCCGCGAACGGCCAGGCCACCGGGCCCCTGCCGGTACCCCAGCCGAGCTGAGCACGGATACCCGGCGGGCCCGCCCCGGCCGCGGCCCGACGGTTACCCCCCGCCGAGGGCTGGGCCGGCCAGTTCGGCGGCTACCTTGCGCCACGCGTCCAGCGCGGTATCGATGTCCGCCGCGGTGACGTCGGCGTGGGTGAGCATGCGCAACCGCCCGGCCACCATGGTCACCAGCACGCCGTGCGCGGCGAGCCGGTGCCGCCACTCCTGAACCGGGTGACCGGTCCGGGTCACGTCCACGAACAGGATGTTGGTCTGCACGCCCGCGGGGTCGAGGGCGCCCGGCATGGTCTCCGCGATCCCGCTGGCCAGCCGCTGCGCGTTGGCGTGGTCGTCGGCCAGCCGGCCCGGCCCGTCGTGCAGTGCGACCAGGCCGGCCGCGGCCATCAGGCCGGCCTGCCGCCAGGCCGCACCGAACAGCACCTTGAGCCGGCGGGCTTCCCGGATGAACTCGGCGTCCCCGGTGAGCAGCGACCCGATCGGCGCGCCGAGCCCCTTGGACAGGCAGAACATCATCGCGTCCACCAGCCCGGCGTACTCGGCCACGGCGGTGCCGGTCACTGCGGCGGCGTTGAAGATGCGCGCGCCGTCCAGGTACACCGGGGTGCCCACGGCGGCGCATGCCCCGGAGATGGCGGCCAGGCTTTCCACCGGCATGGCGGAACCACCGCCCACCTGGTGGGTGTTCTCCAGGGCCACCAGGTCGACCACGTCCACGTCGTACGGGTCGGGCTGCAGCGCCGCCGCGACCTGGTCGGCGTCCAGCAGCCCGCGCTCGCGCGCCGCGACCCGGCGGAACGCGATCCCGGACAGGGTGGCCGCGGACCCGGCCTCGGTCCCCCCGACGTGGGCGGTGGCCTCGCAGACCACGAACCGGCCGGGCCGGACGAACGCGTGCAGCGCGATCTGGTTGCACGCCGTGCCGGTCGGCAGGTACAGCGCGGCCTCTTTGCCGGTCAGCCCGGCGGCGGCGTCCTGCAGCCGGTTGACCGTAGGATCATCGCCGTACCAGTCGTCGCCCACCTCGGCCTCGGCCATGGCCCGCCGCATGGCCGGCGAGGGCCTGGTCACCGTGTCCGACCGCAGGTCGATATAGCCGTCCGTGTCCGTGCTCATCCGCCGTCCTCTCCGCCGGGCCCCCGCCGCACAGCTGTGTCCCCTGCCGCTGACTCTAGAGTGATCCTCGTGGCAGAGAATGCCCAGCCGCCCCTGCTGGCGGCAGTGGGCGGGACCGGGCTGACCATCGCCGGGATCCGGGCCGCGGAAACCAAGCGGGCGGACCGGCTCTTCGCCGACCCGCTGGCCGGGGCGTTCGTGGCCGCGGCCGGGTCCCCGCCCAGTCAGGCCACCGGCCGCCAGGCCGCCGCGCTGCGGCTCTGGGTGGTGGCCCGTACGGTGTTCCTCGACGAGCTGCTCATGGCCGCCTGCGCGGACGGCGTGCGGCAGGTCGTCCTGCTCGGCGCGGGCTTCGACACCAGGGCGTTCCGGCTGCCGTGGCCGCCCGGTGTGCGCTGCTTCGAGCTGGACACCCCGGACGTGCTGGACAGCAAGCAGCAGGTGCTCACCGCGCAGCACGCGGTGAGCACCTGTGAGCGGCTCACCGTCCCCGGCGACCTGCGGGGCGACTGGCCGGCCGCGCTGCGGGCGGCTGGACTGCGGCCCGGTGAGCCGGCCGCCTGGGTGGCCGAAGGCCTGCTCGTGTACCTCAGCCCGGACGACGTGGACGAGCTGCTGGACCAGGTGACCAGCCTGTCTGCACCGGGCAGCCGGCTGGGCCTGACGTTCCGCAACCGCGCGCCAGCCGACCAGACATCCCCGGCGGTGGCGCTGCGCCGGTCAGCGGCCCCAGACGACCCGGCCGGCTGGCTGGCCGGGCACGGCTGGGCCGCCCAGCTCAGCGGCGCCCGGGAGGTGCTGCGGGCGCACGGCCGCGCGGCCCAGGACGCCCCGGGCGGCCGCCGGGCCACCCGCTCGCCGCGGGCCCTGCTGATCAGCGCGGCCCTGGACCCCGCGCTGCCCAGGACCCGCCCGCCGGGCCGGCGTAGCAGGCCGGCCAGTGCCGCACCCCGGCCGCACCTGGCCGCGCAGCCCAGCGGCGGGGTGGCCGCGGACCGCCCGCTGCCCGCGCTGCTGGCCCAGGCCCTGGTCGCGTTCACCATCGAGTTCGACAACGAGTCCGAACGCCAGCTGCCGCACCGGACGACCCGCGGCCCGGCGGCCGGCGCACCCGGCCCATGGCTCATCTCCGAGGCCATGTGGGCCAACTTCCTGCAGTTCATCCCGGCGGACGGCGTGCCGCTGCGGGACGTGGCCGCGCTGGCCGGCACCGTCAACCTGGCCGGGCTGCAGCGGTGGGGGTGGGTCACGCTCGGCCCGGACCCGGCCGACAGCCGCGCCACGCCACCCCGCCGGGACTGGGTGGTCTGGCCCACCGCGGCGGCCCGGCGCGCCGCGCCCGTGCTGCGGCCGCTGGCCGCCGGGATCGAGCGGCGCTGGCAGGACCGGTTCGGCACCGGCCAGGTCACCGCGCTGGCCGGAGCATTGCGCGCGCTGGCCCGCCAGACCGGCCTGGCCCTGCCGCCGTACCTGCCGGTGACCGGCGTGCACCGGTCCGATCACGGCAGCTGGCTGGCCGCGGGCCGCCAGGCCGGCGGCGGCCCGGACCCCGGCCTGCCCGGGCTGCTGTCCCAGGTGCTGCTGGCGTTCGCCATCGACGTGGAGCGCGAGTCGAGGCTGACCATGGTGGTGGCCGAGGGCGCGCTGCGGGTGCTGGGCCCGGACCCGGTGCGGGTAGCCGACCTGCCGCGGCTAACCGGGCTGTCCAGGGAGGGGATCAGCATCGCGCTGGGGCTGCTGGAGCGGGGCGGCTATGCGGTGGCCGGACCCGATCCCACGGCCGGCCGGGGCCAGGCCGCCCGGCTCACCACGCGCGGCCAGCGCGCCCAGCAGGACCACCAGCGGCTGGTCAGCGCCGTCGAGCAGCGCTGGCGGGACCGGTTCGGCGCGGAACACGTCGATGGGCTGGCCGGCCCGCTGCGCGATCTGTTCGCCGGCGTCGGCGGTCAGCAGCGCATCGCAGCCGGCCTGGTCCCCTACCCCGGCGGCTGGCGGGCGCATCCGCCGCACCGCAGCCAGACCGAGGCCATGCTGGCCGACCCGGCCGCCGCGCTGCCGCACTACCCGATGGTCTCCCACCGCGGCGGCTACCCGGACGGCAGCTGAACGGGAAGCGGAAGTGTATTACGCGTGGATCGGGGCCGAGTTCACTGGACGTACCGACAGTGGAGCCAGGCTGGTGATGTGCTTCGGGCACCGCAGCTTGAAGTAACGCTTGTCCCTGGTGACGCGCCTGCCGCGCGCCTCAGTTTCGCGTACGACAGCTGGTAATTCTTTCACTGGGTGCCGTGGCCTCGTCATGCGGCGATCGTGTCAGCGCCCACCGTGTCAGCGCCCACCGTCAGTCCAGGGTGAAGTAGTCGGGGCTGGCGTAGGCCCCGGTGAGCTGCTTGCGGCGCTGCATGAGCAGGTCGTTGAGCAGGCTGGAGGCGCCGATGCGGAACAGCTCCGGGGTCAGCCAGCCGGGCCCGGCGGTCTCCTTGACCAGCACCAGGTAGCGGATGGCGTCCTTGGCGGTGCGCACCCCGCCCGCCACCTTGACGCCGACCCGGTGCCCGGTGGCGGCGGCGAAGTCGGCCACCGCGGCCAGCATGACCAGGGCCACGGCGGGCGTGGCGGCGGGTGAGACCTTGCCGGTGGACGTCTTGATGAAGTCGGCGCCGGACAGCATGGCCAGCCACGACGCCCGGGCCACGTTGTCCAGCGTGGCCAGCTCCGCGGTCTCCAGGATGACCTTGAGGTGGGCCCGCCCGCAGGCCTCGCGGACGGCCCGGATCTCGTCGCTGACCTGGCCGTACCGGCCAGCCAGGAACGCACCCCGGTCGATCACCATGTCGACCTCGTCGGCCCCCGCGGCCACCGCGTCCGCCACGTCGGCCAGCTTGACCGCGAGCGAGGCACGCCCGGACGGGAACGCGGTGGCCACCGACGCCACGGCCACGCCACTGCCGGCCACCTCTTCGCGGGCCACCGCGACCAGGTCGGGGTACACGCAGACGGCGGCGACCGGCGGCACGCGGGCGTCCTGCGGGTCGGGCCGCCGCGCCTTGGCGCACAGCCCGCGTACCTTGCCTGGCGTGTCGGCGCCCTCCAGCGTGGTCAGGTCGGTCATCCGGATGGCCGCGTCCAGCGCCCACAGCTTGGCTTCGCGCTTGATCGACCTGGTGGCCAGCGCGGCCGCCCGCTGCTGAACGCCGACCAGGTCGGTGCCGGGCAGGCCGTGCAGCACCTGGCGCAGCGCGCCGTCCGAGCCGACCATCCCGGCCGCCCAGTAACCCGGCTGACCCGGCTGACCCGGCTGGCCGGCCGCCGTGGCCGGCCTGGCCTCCACCGATCCGCTCACGCTGCCCGGCTTCCCCTATCTCGGCCCGTGTACCCGGATCACAGCATCGCTCGCCGCGCGGGCGGTGGCAAACCCGGGCTTGATCACCGTGTTGATGATCCGCAGCCGCTGGTCGAAATGGGCGAACGCGCTCTTCATCGCGTTGATGGTGAGCCATTCGAAGTCGGACCAGCCGTAGCCGAACGCCTCCGCCAGCCGGTGGAACTCCGAGGACAGGGTGACCTCGCTCATCAGCCGGTTGTCGGTGTTCACGGTGACCCGGAAGGACAGCTGGCGGAGCAGCCCGATGGGGTGCTCCTCGATCGACGGGGCCGCGCCGGTCTGCACGTTCGAGGTCGGGCACATCTCCAGCGGGACCCGGCGGTCGCGGACGTAGCTGGCCAGCCGGCCGAGGGAGGCGGTGCCGTCGGCCCCAATCCGGATGTCATCCACGATCCGCACCCCGTGGCCGAGCCGTTCCGCACCGCACCACTGCAGCGCCTCCCAGATGGACGGCAGCCCGAAGCCCTCACCGGCGTGGATGGTGATGTGGAAGTTCTCCCGGGCCACGTACTGGAACGCGTCCAGGTGCCGGGTCGGCGGGCTGCCCGCCTCGGCCCCGGCGATGTCGAAGCCGGCCACACCCTCGTCCCGGTGCCGGACCGCGAGCTCAGCGATCTCCAGCGAGCGGGCCGCCGTGCGCATCGCGGTGAGCAGGGCGTAGACCCTGATGCCACGCCCGGCACTGCCGATCCGGAACCCGTCCAGCACCGCGGCGACCACCTGCTCCAGGGTGAGCCCCTGGCTGACGTGCAGTTCGGGCGCGAACCGCACCTCCGCGTACACCACGCCGTCAGCGGCGAGATCTTCCGCGCACTCGGCCGCGACCCGGGTCAGCGCCTCGGGTGTCTGCATCACCGCGACCGTGTGCTGGAACGCGTCCAGGTAGAACTTCAGGTGGCCGCGGTGCGCGCCGCGGCGCAGCCACCGGGCGACGTCGCCCACGTCCTGGGACGGCAGCTGGCCGTAACCGATGTCCCGGGCCAGCTCCACCACGGTGGCGGGCCGGAGCCCGCCGTCCAGGTGGTCGTGCAGCAGCACCTTGGGAGCGGCCCTGATCTCCTCGATCCTGGGGGTCATCAGGCCATTGTCACAGATCGATACGGTCGATGACCGGGGAGCACGCGGGCGGCGGCCCGGGCCCGATCTCGATGGCGCCGGCCAGCGCCTCCTCGGCCCGGGCGAACCGGGACTGGTCGTCGGCGCGCAGCTCCAGCACCGGCTGGCCGCGCTCCACCCACTCCCCCGGCTTGGCCAGGCAGAGCACCCCGGCGGCCGGGTTCACCGGGTGCTCCTTCAGCGCCCGCCCGGCGCCGAGCCGCCAGGCGGCCACCCCGACCGCGTAGGCGTCGAGCTTCCGCAGCCAGCCCGCCGCGGGGGCGTTCAGCGCCTGGCGGGAGCGGGCGGAGATAGCCATCGGGACATCGGGGTCGCCGCCCTGGGCGGAGATCATCGTCCGGTAGCTGGCCAGCGCGCGGCCGTCGGCCAGCGCGGCGGCCGGGTCCGCGTCGAGGCCGGCCAGCCGGAGCATCTCCCGGGCCAGCGCGAGGGTCACCTCGACCAGGTCGGCCGGGCCGTCGCCGGACAGTGTGGCCACCGCCTCCTCGACTTCGAGCGCGTTGCCCACGGCCCGGCCGAGCGGGGTGTCCATCCGGGTCAGCAGGGCCGAGGTGGCCACCCCGTGCTCGGCGCCGAGGGTCACCATGGTGTGGGCCAGCAGCCGGGCGCCGGCCTCGTCGCGCATGAACGCCCCGCGGCCCACCTTGACGTCCAGGACCAGCGCGGCCGTGCCCTCGGCGATCTTCTTGGACATGATCGAGCTGGCGATCAGCGGGATCGACTCGACCGTGCCGGTGACGTCGCGCAGTGCGTACAGGCGGCGGTCGGCCGGGGCCAGCCCGGGGCCGGCCGCGCAGATGACGCAGCCGGCCTGGCGCAGCACGGCGGCCATCTCGGCCGGCGACAGCAGCGCCCGCCAGCCGGGGATGGCTTCCAGCTTGTCCAGTGTGCCGCCGGTGTGCCCGAGGCCACGGCCGGACAGCTGCGGGACCGCGGCCCCGCAGCTGGCCACCAGCGGGGCCAGGATCAGCGAGACCTTGTCACCCACGCCGCCGGTGGAATGCTTGTCCACGGTGGGCCGGCCGGTGCCGGCCAGCTCCAGCCGCTCCCCCGAGTCGATCATGGCCGCCGTCCAGGCGCGCAGCTCGGCCTGGTCCAGGCCCTGGAAGTAGATGGCCATGAGCAATGCGGACATCTGCTCATCGGCCACCTCGCCGCCCAGGTAGGCCTCGATCAGCCAGCCGATCTGCGCCGCGGTGAGCGGCCGGCCGTCCCGTTTGGCCCGGATCAGGTCGACCGCGTCGGGCACGGTGACCTGCGGTTCAGCCATCACGGCGGGCACCCAGGTCGGTGCCGCTGAACGCGGCCGGGAGCAGTGCGCTGAGCGGCTGCGGCCCGCTGTCGGTGTCGACCAGCAGGCCCGGGCCGCCCGCCTCCAGCAGCAGCTGCCGGCAGCGGCCGCAGGGCAGCAGCGGGGCGCCGTCCCCGGCCACTACGGCGACCGCGTCCAGCGTCCCGCCGCCCGTCGCGTGCAGCGCGCTGACCAGCCCGCATTCGGCGCACAGGGTCAGCCCGTAGGAGGCGTTCTCCACGTTGCAGCCGGTGACCAGCCGGCCGTCCGAGGCCTGGCCCGCGGCGCCGACCCGCAGCCTGGAATACGGTGCGTAGGCCCGGCGGGCCGCCTCGGCGGCCGCGGCCCGCAGCCCTGCCCAGTCAACTGCCACGCTGCTGCCTCCGGTCTGCGGGATCGCGGTGATCGCGCGTTACGCACCGAAGCTAGCAGTCCGGCCCAGGGCGAGCCGGAGGCCGAGGTGCACCAGCAGCCAGCCGGCGTTACGCCGCATCTGGTGCCGGGCCAGCGGCCGGCCGTGCAGCTTTTCGCGCTCGGCGGCCCGGGCCAGGTCGCTCTGCCGTTCGGTGATCAGTGGCGCATAGGTGTAGGGATGCATGACGGAATTACCCTTCGGGTCGAAGGACGGTAGCTGGGGGGAGAGTGACGGCGGGTCAGGCCGGGGGCGGGTCCCCGCCGCCGGATGTCCCGGGCGCCGGGGCGATCGGGTAGCCGTACAGCAGGAACTCCACCGGGAGTGAGCCGGGCGGCCGCTGACCCGGATCGGTGAGCCGCTCCCGGTAGCGGGTCAGCAGCACCTCGGTCAGCTCGTCGTGCAGCCGCTCGAGCTCCCCGGCCGTGAGGTAGAGCACCGATTCCGTGCTGCCCGCGGCCTGCCGCCATGGGCGGGGGTAGGCGGCGCGGGTCCGCAGCCAGGCCTGGTAGCGGGCGAACTGGCGGTCGGCCAGCAGCCGGCCGAGTGCGCCGGCCGCCAGTTCGGTGTCCGCGTCACCGCGGGTGCCGGAGATGCGGAACCCGATCGAGGTCATCTTCCACGGCCGGGCCCGGCCCTTGCCGCCCCCGGCCTCCTCCACGAACCCGTACCTGGCCAGCTGGCGGAGGTGAAACGAGCAGGTGGTGGGCGACTCGCCGATCCGCTCACCGAGCTCGGTGGCGGTCAGCGCAGATTCCCGGCTCAGCGTCTCGATGATGGCGATCCGCACCGGGTGGGTGAGCGCGCGCAGCGTCCGGGCGTCGGTGACGTTCCGCAGCGCGGACAGCTGGCTGTCCGCGCCCGGGCGCGACTCGTCGGAAGACATGCCTCAATGATGCACTATCGAGAGAACTTTGTCAAGAGAAACCTCTCGAGAGAGAAGGCTCGAGAGAATGCTCATGAGCCACCCCGGCCGCTCGCGGCGCGGTCCGGCCACCCGGCGGCGGAACAGCTCCAGCAGCAGCAGTGGTGCCGGTCCGCTTCGCGCGGCCGGCTGATCCGCCGTTGCTAGGGTGGCCGGGTGATCCCCCGTGCCGGTACGGCGTTCGTGCTCGCGTCCGGGTCGGCCGGGCGGCTGCGCCTGCTCCGGGCGGCCGGCCTGGATCCTGATGTGCTGGTCAGCGGCGTGGACGAGAGCCATGACGGGCAGCTGGACACGGCTGAGCTGGTGATCATGCTGGCCGAGCGCAAAGCCGCGGCGGTGGCCCGGCTGCGCCCGGACGCCCTCGTGCTGGGCTGCGACTCACTGCTCGATCTCGACCACGCGCCGGTGGGCAAGCCCGCCTCGGCGGGGCAGGCGGCCGGGGTGTGGCGCCGGCTGGCCGGCCGGGAGGGCACGCTGTGCACCGGGCACTGCCTGATCGGCCCCGGCGGCCGCCGGGTCCGTGACGTGGCCCGGGCCACGGTGCGGTTCGGCACCCCCAGCGAGCCGGAACTGGCGGCGTACGTAGCCAGCGGTGAGCCACTGGCCATGGCCGGCGCGTTCAGCATCGACGGCCGCGGCGCGGCGTTCGTCGAGGGCATCGACGGCGACCCCGGTACCGTGATCGGGCTGTCCCTGCCCCTGCTCCGGCGGATGCTGGCCGAGCTGGGGGTGGCCATCACCGACCTGTGGCGCCAGCCCGCCGGCGCCCGTCCCGGCGAGGGGTAAGCCGACCATGACATCGACCGCACTGCTGATCATGGATGTGCAGCAGGGCATCGTGGACCGGTTCAGCAGCGAGCCGGGCTACCTGGCCGGGCTCGGCTCCGCGATCATGGCCGCGCGGGACGCGGGGATCGCGGTCATCTATGTGACGGTCGGGTTCCGGGCCGGGTATCCGGAGGTCAGCCCCCGGAACAAGATCTTCGGCGCGATAGCCGCCCGGGCCGGCTCGCCCGCCGACGGTGACGCGGGCCGCGCCGTGCACCCAGCCGTCGCCCCGGCACCGGGCGAGGTGATCGTGACCAAGCGCCGGGTGTCCGCGTTCGCGGGCAGCGACCTGGAAGTGGTGCTGCGCGCCCAGGGCATCGGGCACCTGGTGCTGGCCGGGATCGCCACCAGCGGCGTGGTGCTGTCCACCGTTCGCCTGGCCGCCGACCTGGATTACCAGCTCACCGTGCTGGCCGACGGCTGCCTGGACGCCGACCCCGAGGTGCACCGGGTCCTGACCGGGAAGGTCTTCCCCCGGCAGGCCGAGGTGACCAGCATCGCGGACTGGACCGCGAGCCTCCGGTGGCCGGGGGCATATCCGGCCGCGGGCCGCGGTTAGCGCCAACCGGACAGGCCGGGGGCGGCCCGGCCCCGGCGAACGGAGCAGCCATGCCGAAGGCCGTGCGGTTCGACAGCTACGGCGGGGTCGACGTGCTGAACGTGGTCGACGTGCCGCGCCCGGTGCCCGGCCCGGGCCAGGTCCTGGTCCAGGTCAAGGCGGCCGGGATCAACCCCGGTGAGGCCAAGATCCGGGACGGCGGGCTGGCCGAACGATGGCCGGCCACGTTTCCCTCCGGCCAGGGCAGCGACCTGGCCGGGATCGTGGCCGGGACCGGCCCCGGGGTGACCGGTTTCGCGGCCGGGGACGAGGTCATCGGCTACACCGACAACCGGGCCAGCCAGGCGGAGTCCGTCGTCGTGGCGGCGGGCCACCTGACCGCCAAGCCGGCCGGGGTGCCGTGGCCGGTGGCCGGGGCGCTGTTCGTGGCCGGGGCGACCGCGTACGCGGCGGTCCGCGCGGTGGGCCTGTCCGCCGGGGACACGGTCGTGGTGTCCGGCGCGGGTGGCGGGGTCGGCTCGATCGCCGTCCAGCTGGCCCGGCGCGCCGGGGCCACCGTGATCGGCCTGGCCAGCCCGGTGCACGATGAGTGGCTGACCGCGCACGGGGTCATCCCGGTCAGCTACGGCGACGGGGTGGCCGGCCGGATCCGGCAGGCCGCGGGCCCGGTGAACGCGTTCATCGACACGGTCGGCGGGGGCTACGTGCGGCTGGCCCTGGGCCTGGGCGTCGCCCCGGAGCGGATCGACACCATCGCCGACTTCGCGGCCATCGCCGAGTACGGCGTCAAGGGCGACGGCAACGCCGCCGGGGCCAGCGCGGGCGTGCTGGCCGAGCTGGCCGCGCTGATCGCGGCTGGCGAGCTGGACATCCCGATCGCCGCGACGTTCCCGCTGGCTCAGGTGCGCGACGCGTACCGGCTGCTGGCCCAGGGCCACGTCCAGGGGAAGATCGTGCTGCTGCCCTGAGATAATGGGCGGGTGGACATCACCCAGCTCATCCTCGACGACCACCACGAGCAGCGGCGGCTGTTCGCGCTGCTCGAGCAGGTGGACCCGGCCGACCAGGAGACGCTGCGCGCGGTCTGGGGCCGGCTGGCCGCGTTCCTGGAGCTGCACGCCGCGGCCGAGGAAGAGATCTTCTACCCGGAGCTGCTCCTGGCCGGCCGCAGCGCCCGGCGGACCGGGCAGGTCGAAGACGAAACGGTCGACGCGATCGGTGACCACAACGACATCCGCGACGCGGTCAGCCAGGCCGCGCTGCACCCGGTGGGCTCCGCCGAGTGGTACGCCGCGGTCACCGCGGCCAACGTGGCCAACAGCGATCACATGGCCGAGGAGGAGCGGGAGGGACTCACCGACGTCCGCCACCTGGCCAGCCTGCAGCGGCGGCACGACCTGGCGGTCGCGTTCATCCGGTACGAGGCACAGCACTACGCCGGCGTGGTCCCGGTGGACAAGGACCCGGAAGGCTACGTACACGCCATCGAAGAGCGGATCGCACCGGCCGGGGACGGGCCGCCGGCCAGCCGCCCGGCCGACGGGTCGCTGAGCATCGGCAGTCTCAAGGACGGCTGACCGGTCCCTGACCACTGGGCGGGTTTCGATTTGGCAACGGGACGGCTGCGGCACGCCGTCCCTCCTTCCGCCCTCGCGCTACCCGGTCTAACCTGCGGACATCGCAGAGCGGGGCGTTCTGGATCTTCGAACCGGTTCACCCGCTTCGGGGCGGAGGGGGATAGCACCCGGACCGGGTGGCAGCGCCGCCCCTGGAACAGGAGGTAACCGTGAGACAGACCGTCCGGGCGGCCGCCGCGCTCGCCGTCGTGGCGCTCTTGGCGGCCGCGTGCGGCAGCAGTGGCTCATCTGGCAGCAGCAGCTCGCCGAGCAGTAGCAGCAGCTCGTCCAGCAAGTCCTCAGGCACCAGTACGTCGGCCAAGTTCACCGGGTGCATGGTCACCGACACCGGTGGCATCGACGACAAGTCGTTCAACGCCTCGTCGTGGCAGGGCATGCAGCAGGCGCAGGCGGCCGACCCGAGCAAGGTCACCGTCAAGTACCTGCAGTCCACTTCGTCGGCTGACTACGCGTCCAACATCTCGGCCTTCCTCGGCCAGAAGTGCGGGATCATCGTCACCGTCGGGTTCCTGATGGCTGGCGCGACCGGATCCGCGGCCGGGTCCAACCCGTCGTCCAAGTTCGCCATCGTGGACTGCGCGCTCGGCTCGGCGTCCTGCCCGTCCAGCTCGTCCGGCAAGCCGACGACCCCGCCGAAGAACGTGGACTCGCTGGTGTTCGACACCGTGCAGGACGGGTTCCTCGGCGGCTACCTGGCCGCGGGCATGACCAAGACCGGCAAGGTGGCCACGTTCGGCGGCGAGAAGCTGCCCACCGTGACCATCTACATGGACGGGTTCTGGGACGGCGTGCAGTACTACAACCAGCAGCACCACAAGCACGTCCAGGTGCTGGGCTGGAACGAGCAGACCCAGTCCGGTGAGTTCACCAACAGCTTCACCAACCTGACCATGGGCCAGACCATCACGCAGCAGTTCATCACCGAGGGAGCGGACATCATCTTCCCGGTGGCCGGCGGCGTGGGCCTCGGGGCCATGAAGGCGGTGCAGGACGCGGACAACGCGGCCGGCACCCAGAAGGTCAACGCGATGTGGGTGGACACCGACGGCTGCGTCAGCGCGGCACAGTACTGCAAGTACTTCATCACCAGTGTGGAGAAGGGCATCCAGACCGCGGTGAAGACCTCGGTGCTGGACGCGGCCAACGGCACGTTCAAGGGCGGCACCTACATCGGCACGCTGGCCAACGGCGGCGTGACGCTGGCGCCGTACCACGACTTCGCCACCAAGGTCCCGGCCAGCCTGCAGGCCGAGATCAACACGCTCAAGGGAGAGATCATCAGCGGCAAGATCAAGCCGGCCACGAAGAGCCCGGTGTAAGCCGTTCCGCCAGGCTGGGCCGGGGCCGTCATGGCTGCCCCGGCCCAGCCTGCGTCACACTGGCGGGTAAGGCAGCGGGATCACCAGCAGAGGGACGGCCGTGGAACTTGAGCTGCGCGGCATCACAAAGCGCTTCGGCAGCCTGGTGGCCAACGACCACATCGATCTCCGGGTGGCGCCGGGCGAGATCCGTGGCCTGCTCGGCGAGAACGGGGCCGGCAAGACCACGCTGATGAACGTGCTCTACGGGCTGATCCAGCCCGATGAGGGCCAGATCCTGATCGACGGCCAGCCGGTGGTGATCCACTCCCCCAAGGACGCCATCAACGCCAGGATCGGCATGGTCCACCAGCACTTCATGCTCGTTCCGGTGTTCACCGTGGCCGAGAACGTGATCCTCGGCGTGGAGCCCACCCGCGCGCTGGACCTGCTCGACCGGCGGCGGGCCCGCCGCCAGGTGCGGGAGCTGTCCGAGCGGTACGGGCTGCAGGTCAACCCGGATGCCCTGGTCGAGGATCTGCCGGTCGGCGTGCAGCAGCGGGTGGAGATCATCAAGGCGCTGCTGCGCCAGGCCAGCGTGCTGATCCTGGACGAGCCCACCGCGGTGCTCACCCCCGGTGAGACCGAGGACCTGTTCCGGATCATGCGTGAGCTGCGCGAAGGCGGCCGGTCCATCGTCTTCATCTCGCACAAGCTCAAGGAGGTGCAGGCGATCGCCGACCACATCACGGTGATCCGGCGGGGCAAGGTGGTCGGCGAGCGGGCGCCCACCGCCACCGACGCCGAACTGGCCGCACTCATGGTCGGCCGGGCGGTGGAACTGCGGGTCAGCAAAGAGCCCGCCCAGCCGAAGGACGTCGTGCTGGACGTCCGCGACCTGACCGTGACCGGTGAGCTGATCCCGGATGAGGAGGGGCACAGCCGGAACGCGGTGGACGGCGTCTCGTTCCAGGTCCGGGCCGGGGAGATCCTCGGGGTGGCCGGCGTGCAGGGTAATGGCCAGACCGAGCTGTGCGAGGCGCTGATGGGGCTGCGGCCGGCCGCCGGGACGGTACGGCTGGAGGGCCGGGACATCACCCGGGCCAGCCCCCGGGACCGGCTCCGCGCCGGGATGGCCTACATCCCGGAGGACCGGCAGCAAGACGGGATCGTCAAGGACTTCTCGGTGGCGGACAACCTGGTGCTGGACACCTACGACCGCCCGCCGCACGCCAGGGGGATCGCGATGGACCTGGCGGCCATCCGCCAGGACGCCAGCAGGCTGGTCACCGAGTTCGACATCCGGACCTCCTCGATCGATACCCCGGTCGGCACGCTGTCCGGCGGCAACCAGCAGAAGGTGATCCTGGCCCGGGAGGTGGGCCGCCGGGTCCGGCTGCTGCTGGCCAGCCAGCCCACCCGCGGCCTGGACGTGGGGTCGATCGAGTTCGTGCACCGCCGGATCGTCGAGGAACGCGACCAGGGTGTAGCGGTGATCATCATCTCCTCGGAGCTCGACGAGATCTACGCGCTGGCCGACCGGATCGCCGTCATGTACGAGGGGAAGATCACCGGCTTCCGGCCGCCGACCGTGCCGGTGGCCGAGCTCGGCCTGCTGATGGCCGGGGCCACGACGGGGGACGGGAAGGCGCCAGGCGGTACGGACGGGAGCAGCGTGGAGACCACCGGGGCGGCCATCGAGGCGGCCAACCCGGCGTTCGGCGTAGTGCCGGTGATGACCTCGGAACCGGTGGTCACCACGCACCCGGCCGACGGCGGCGCGGCCGCCCCCGGCGACGGCCAGCCCGGGGACGGTGGCCCGGACGGCCCGGACGGCCCGGACGGGCAGGCGAAGCCGACATGAGCGACGACGTCAGCGGCCCTCCCCCAGGTCCCGGTCAGGGCCCCGGCCCGGATCCGGAGCCGCCAGAACCGGGCCGCCCGGGTCCGGGCCGCCCGGGCCAGCAGGCTGACAGCGGCGCCGGTGCCGCCGTGACCACGCAGGCGCCGGCGGCCGAGGCCACCGAGCCGCCCCGGGGCCAGGGCCTGAACCACATCATCATCGAGTCGATCACCCAAGGCAGCCCGGCCGTCACCACCACACTGGCCATCCTGGCCGCCCTGGTGATCGGGGCGCTGATCATCGCGTTCAGCAACACCCAGGTGCTGCACGAGTGGTCAACGTTCTTCTCCAACCCGGGCGCGGCGATCTCCGCCGCCTGGGATTCGGTCGCCGCCGCCTACTCGGCGCTGTTCGAGGGCGCGATCGTCAACCCGCACACGATCGCGGCCGCGTTCCACGGCGGCTCGGTCGGCGCCATCTTCTACCCGCTGTCGCAGACCGCCTCCCAGGCCACCCCGCTGATCCTGACCGGGCTGTCGGTGGCGCTGGCGTTCCGGGCCGGCCTGTTCAACATCGGCGCGGCCAGCCAGTGGATCGGCGGCGGCATCGTGGCCACCTACCTCGGCTTCGCGGTCAGCCTGCCGCTGGTCATCCACGCCGTCGTCTGCCTGATCGGCGGGTTCGCCGGCGGCGCGGCGCTGGGCTGGCTGGTCGGCGACCTCAAGGCGCGCACCGGCGCGCACGAGGTGATCGTCACGATCATGCTCAACTACGTGATGTACGACTTCCTGTCCTACCTGCTCGGCACGCCGACCGCACTGCAACTGCCGCACCAGTCCAACCTGATCAGCCCGACCATCGCCAGCAGCGCCCAGTTGCCGCACGTCGGCGGGCCGCCGCCGCAGGTCGGCGTCGGGTTCCTGGTCGCGCTGGCCGCAGCGGGCGGGATGTGGTGGCTGCTGGCCCGCAGCACCACCGGGTTCCAGTTCCGCGCGGTCGGGGCCAACCCGAGCGCGGCCCGCACGGCCGGGATGAGCGTGGGCCGGACCTGGGTCCTGGCCATGCTGCTGGCCGGCGGCCTGGCCGGCCTGTCCGGCGCGGTGACCATCCAGGGCACGTTCTACAGCCTCAACTTCCAGAGCTACGGCACGTACGGCATCGACGGCATCACGGTGGCCCTGCTCGGCCGGGCCAGGCCGCTGGGCGTGGTGCTGGCCGCACTGCTGTTCGGCGCGCTGGACGCGGGCAGCACGGTGATGCAGGCGGCCACCTCGGTCCCGGTCGACATCACCGAGGTCATCCAGGGCCTGATCGTTCTGTTCGTCGCGGCACCGCCGCTGATCCGGGCGGTGTTCCGGCTCCGCCAGGCCCGGGCCACCGGGATGGAAGCAGTGGCGAAGGGGTGGAACGGATGACCGCGCTCGCCACCGTAACCAGCGCGCGCAGCCCGATCACGGTCAACCGCCGCTACATCGCCGCCGGGGTCTTCATCCTGTTCGGGCTGGTGGACATCTTCCTGTTCGGGATGTTCGCGCATCAGGGCGACGCCACGTTCGCGCTCGCCCTGCCCACCTCCTCGGTGCACGTGCCGAGCATCCACGCCCCCGCCCGGCTGGTGCCGATCATCCTGGGTGCCATCTCGATCGCGCTCGGCATCCTGCGCGCCACCATCGAGGAGCCGCCGTGGGCCAAGCGGCTGAGCATCGGCGCGGTGCTGCTGTTTTTCGTCATCGCGCTGCTCTGCTGGGCCGACACCGGGAGCTGGGCCAACGGCATCCCGGTCAACGTGGTCAGCCTGCTGCAGGGCACGCTGACCGCGTCGATCCCGCTCATCTTGGGCGCGCTGGCCGGCTGCATGGGCGAGCGGGCCGGGGTGATCAATATCGCCATCGAGGGCCAGCTGCTGCTCGGCGCATTCACCGCCGCCATCGTGGCCAGCGCGGTGGGCGTGCTGTGGCTCGGCCTGATCGGCGGGTCGCTGGCGGGCGGCCTGGTCGGCCTGGTGCTGGCCCTGTTCGCCATCCGCTGGCTGGTCGACCAGATCATCCTCGGTGTGGTGCTCAACCTGCTGATCAGCGGCCTCACCGGTTACCTGTACGACCGGCTGCTGGTGCCGGACGCGAACACCTACAACAGCGCGAACACGTTCAGCGCGATCAAGGTCCCGGGGCTGGGCGACATCCCGATCCTGGGACCGATCTTCTTCGACTCGACGCTGTTCCTGTACATCACGTACGCGGCGATCATCGCGGTCCAGATCGGCCTGTTCAGCACCCGGTGGGGGCTGCGGGTGCGCGCGGTGGGCGAGCACCCCACGGCGGCCGACACGGTCGGCATCAAGGTCAACGGCATCCGGTACGGCAACCTGGTCATGGGCGGCATGCTGGCTGGCATCGGCGGCGCCTACCTCACCATCGGGTCGGTGGGCACGTTCAGCAAGGACATGTCCTCCGGGCTGGGTTATATCGCCCTGGCCGCGATGATCTTCGGCCGGTGGACCCCACTGGGGGCGACCGCCGCGGCGCTGCTGTTCGGCTTCACCGAGGCACTGCAGAGTTTCATGGGCAGCATCACCGTGCCGATCTCACCGTTCCTGCTCGGCATGCTGCCCTACGTGGCCACGATCGTGGCGGTGGCCGGCCTGGTCGGCCGGGTCCGGGCACCGGCCGCCGACGGTAAACCGTACGTGCGGGCATGACCGGCCCGCAGCCACCGGGCGGCCCGGCCGCCGACCCGTACCGGGCGGCGGCGGCCAGTGCGGCCCGGCTGGCCGAGCTGACCGGCCGCGGCCAGCACGACGCGGCGGTGGTGCTCGGCTCCGGGTGGGCCCCGGCCGCCGGCGTGCTGGCGGCCGGGCTGGGTGCGGACGTGACCGAGATCCCCGCCACCGAGCTGGGCGGCTTCCCCGCGGCCACCGTGTCCGGGCACGCGGGCACCATCAGGTCGCTGCGCGCCGGGCCGCTCAGCCTGCTGGTCTTCGTCGGCCGGGTGCACCTGTACGAAGGGCACCCGGTGCCGGTGGTGGTGCACGGCGTGCGCACCGCGGTCGCGGCCGGCTGCCGGGTCGTGGTGCTGACCAACGCGGCGGGCGCGATCGATGCCGGGCTCCGGGTCGGCCAGCCGGTGCTGATCCGCGACCACCTCAACCTGACCGGCCGCTCCCCGCTCACCGGCCCGCCGCCGCCCGGCGGCTACCCGGGCCGGTTCACCGACCTGACCGACCTGTACGCGGCCCGGCTCCGCACCCTGGCCCGGGCGGCCGACCCGGGCCTGATGGAAGGGGTGTACGCCGCGCTGCCGGGCCCGCATTACGAAACGCCTGCTGAGATAAGCATGCTGCGCACGCTCGGCGCCGACCTGGTCGGGATGTCCACCGCGCTGGAGGCCATCGCGGCCCGGCATCTGGGGGCTGAGGTGCTGGCCATCTCGCTGGTCTCGAACCTGGCCGCGGGACTGTCCGGCCACGGGCTGGACCACGCCGAGGTGGTCGAGGCGGGCCGGGCCGCCGCCAGCCGGATGGGCACGCTGCTGGCCGGCGTGCTGCCCATGGTCCAGTGACGGACGCCGGCCTGACCGAGCGGGCCCGGGCCTGGATCGGCGACGACCCCAGCCCGGCTGACCGGGCCGAGCTGGCCGCCCTGCTGGACGCGGCCGGGCGCGCCGATGCCGCCAGCCAGGCGGCGCGGGCCGAGCTGGCCGACCGGTTCGCCGGGCGGCTGGAGTTCGGCACCGCGGGGCTGCGCGGTGCGATGGCCGCCGGGCCGAACCGGATGAACCGCGCGGTGGTCCGGGCCGCGACCATGGGCCTGGCGCACTGGCTGCACGAGTACTGGCCGTCCGCCGCCCAGGCCGGCGTGGTGCTCGGCTGGGACGCCCGGCATCACTCCGCCCAGTTCGCCGAGGAGGCGGCGGCCGTGCTCACCGGGGCGGGCATCCGGGTGCACCTGCTGCCCGGCCGCAGCCCGACCCCGCTGCTCGCGTTCGCGGTCCGGCACCTGTCGGCCGGGGCAGGCGTGATGATCACCGCCAGCCACAACCCGCCCGCGGACAACGGCTACAAGCTGTACCTGGGTGACGGCGCGCAGATCGTGCCGCCGGTCGATGCCCAGATCGAGGCGGCCATCCGCGCGGTGGGGCCGCTGCGCCAGGCCCGGCTGGGCCCGCTGGACGGCCCGCTGGTCACCCGGCACGGCGCCGAGATCGCCGACGCCTACCTGAACGCGGTCGTCTCCGCGGTCCCCGGCCCAGCCGCGGGCACGGCTGGCGGCGCCGAGGCGGGGCCCGCCGCAGGCGGGTGCTGGCCGAGCCGCCGTTCGGCGCGCAGCGGCGATCGGGGGGGTTCCGGGGGGGCGCCCCCCCGGGTCAGCACTGCAGCAGATCTCAAGGTCATTTACACACCGATGCATGGGGTGGCGGGTGCGCTGATGCTGCGGGCCATCGAGCGGGCCGGGTACCCGGCACCCCACGTGGTAGCGGCACAGGCGGAACCTGACCCGGATTTCCCGACCGTGTCCTTCCCCAACCCGGAAGAGCCCGGGGCCCTGGACCTGGCCCTGGCTGACGCGCGCCGGCTGGGCGCCGACCTGGTGCTGGCCAGCGACCCGGACGGCGACCGGCTGGCCGTGGCCGTGCCCGACCCGGCCGCCGACGGTGGCTGGCGCCCGCTCACCGGCGACCAGGCCGGCTCGCTGCTCGGCGCGTTCCTGCTCGACGTCACGGCCGGTGACCCGGACCCGCAGCGCCGCCTGGTCGCCTCGACCGTGGTGTCCTCGGCCATGCTGGCCCGCATCGCGGACGCGGCGGGCGTTCGGTACCGGGAGACGCTGACCGGGTTCAAGTGGATCGTCAGGGCGGCTGATGATCAGCCAGGGACCCGGTTCGTGTTCGGCTACGAGGAGGCGCTGGGCTACGCGGTGGGCAACGTGGTCCGGGACAAGGACGGGATCGGCGCCGCGCTGGCCCTGCTCAGCCTGGCCGGCCGGGCCCGGGCCAGCGGGCAGGCGCTGCTCGGCCGGTGGGACGCGCTGGAGACGGAGCACGGGGTGCACCTGCGGGCCCAGCTGACCGTGGCCACCCGGGCGCCGGGCCAGATCATGGCCGGGCTCCGGGCCGCACCGCCCGCCGAGCTAGCCGGGCAGCCCGTCCTCGACGTGGCCGACCTGGCCAGCGGCGGGCCGCTGCCCCCGTCTGACGTGCTCATCTTCCGCCTGGCCGGCAGCCGGGTGGTGATCCGGCCCAGCGGCACCGAGCCGAAGCTCAAGTGCTACCTGGAGGTCGTGGAGGAGACCGGGGCCGGCGGCCTGGCCGCGGCCCGGGACCGGGCCGGCGCCAGGCTGGTCCCGCTGCGGTCCGCCGCCCATGCCCTGCTGGCCCCGGCCTGATCCCCGCCCCGCCGGTTCTTCATCAGCGCGGTGAGTTGGGCCCCGCCGCCGGGGCCCAACTCACCGCGGTAACCGATGCGCCCGGCCATGGCGGCGGGTGGGTGGGCGTGGCAAGCTCAGGGTTATGGGTTTCGAGGGGGAAAACACGGAGAGCGCGGCCTGCGCGGTCGCGCACGGCCACGGGGCGGCACCGGACGTGGACCGGACGCTGATTGCGGCGTTCGCCTCCCCGGTCGCCGAGTTCCTGCTGCACTTCGCCAGTGATACCGGGTACCGGGTGGTGCTGGTCGAGCCGGATCTGGCCCGGGCGGGCGTCAGCTGGGCCGCCCGCTACCCGGTGACCGGCGAGTTCGGTGACTACCTGGACGACACCGCGGACGTAGTGGTGACCGACCACCACCGGCCCGAGCTGGGCGTGGTGCTGCGCGACGCGCTGGCCAGCAAGGCCCGCTGGGTGGGCATCCTCGGCAACCCCCGGCACCCGGCGCCGCACCTCCCGGCGCTGGCCCGGCTGGGCGTGCCGGAGGCGGATATCGCCCGGGTACACCGGCCGATCGGGCTGAACATCGGCTCCCGTACCCCACCGGAGATCGCCGTGGCCACGCTGGCCGGGCTGATCGCGGACCGCAACGGCCGTCCCGGCGGTTTCGAGTTCTGACCGCCCGGGCACCGCGAGGCTCAGCCCTTGAGCGCGCCGGAGACCAGGCCGCGGACGTAGAACCGCTGCAGCGCGACGTAGACCACGATGCACGGGATCATCGCGATCACCGCGCCGGCCAGCAGCAGGCCGTAGTTGACCGAGCCGTACGTGCCGGTCTCCACGTTGCTGAGCGCGACCGGCAGGGTGAACAGGCTGTCGTTGGTCAGGAAGCTGAGCGCGCCGAGGAACTCGGTCCAGGAGAACAGGAAGGCATACAGCGCCGTGGTGGCGATGCCCGGCATGACCAGCGGCCGGTACACCGAGAACAGGGTGCGCAGCACCGACGCGCCGTCGATCTGCGCCGCGTCCACCATCTCGCCGGGCACCTGGAGGAAGCTGTTCCGCATCACGAACACGCCGATCGGCAGGTTGAACGTGGTGTAGAACAGGGCCAGCCCGAGCAGGCTGTTCAGCAGGTGCAGGAAGTGCAGTTCCAGGAACAGCGGGGTGAGCACCGCCTGGAACGGGATCATAAAAGCCAACAGCACGATGCCGAACGCCAGGGCCGAGTAGCGGAACCGGAACAGTGCGAAGCCGAAGCCGGCGAACAGCGACACCACTGACGTCAGGATCGCGGCCAGCACGGACACGATCAGGCTGTTGATCAAATTGCGCAGGATGTCGTCCTGGCCGGACAGCAGCGTCTTGTAGTTGCCGAACGTCAGGTGGGTGAAGCTGGCCGCGGACGGCGGGTTGCTGACCGCGGATTCCGGCTGCAGCGACCGGAACACCTCCCAGAGCAGCGGCACCACGAACACCGCGCCGATGGCCACGCCCGCGATCAGGTACCAGGCCAGCCCGCTGCGGCTGGTCCGGCTCCGGCGCTGGGCCGGCCGGTCGTGCACTGCGGCAGCCATTAGTCCGCGTCTCCTTGCAGGTACCGGAACTGGAGGAAGGTGATCAGCCCGACCACGATGATCAGCACGATCGACATCGCGCTGGCCAGGCCGACGTTGAAGTCGGCGAACGCGGTCTGGTAGATGGCCATCACCACCGACTGGGTGCTGGTCCCCGGCCCGCCGTCGGTGATGATGAAGAACTGGTTGAAGGCCAGGAACGAGCCGACCACCGAGATGATCAGGCTGAGCGCGATCGAGCGGCGCAGCAGCGGGATGGTGATCCGCCGCTCGGCGCTCCACCAGGACGCCCCGTCCACCCGGGCCGACTCGTGGAGCTCCACCGGGATGCCCTGCATGCCCGCCATCAGCAGCATCATGGTCAGCCCGGACGCGAACCAGATGACCAGCACGCTGATCGCGGTCAGCGCCAGCCCGGTGTGCACCGTCCAGGCGGTGGACGCTTTGACGATGCCGAAATGGGCCAGCACAAAGTTGACCGTGCCGGAGTCCGGCTGCAGTTCGACCACGGCCATGAAGCTCTCCGCGACCAGCCCGACGATGTACGGCACGAAGATCATCGTGCGGAACACGGTGCTGCCCGGCCGGTTGGCCCGGACGAACACGGCCAGCGCGTAGCCGATGACCAGGATGGGCAGCGTGACGATCGCGGAGTACTCCAGGGTGAACCGGATCGACTGGAGGAAAAGCGAGTTGTGCACCAGCGCGGTGTAGTTGGCCAGCCCGATGAAGTGGTACGCGCCGACCAGCGGCCAGTTGGTCAGCGAGATGTAGACGCCGAAACCGAGCGGGATCAGCGCGAACGCCGTGACGAACGCCAGGGCCGGGGAGATCAGCAGCAGGCCGGTGCGGGTGGTGCGGCGGGAGGCGGCGGTGGAGCGCCGCCGCGGCGCGGGCCTGCCCGCGGCGGGCCGCCCCGCGGTGGGTCCACCACGGGGCAGCCAGCTGTGGGCCAGGGCGCCCCGCCGGCGGGACGAGCGTTCCGACGGCGGGGCACTGACCTGGCCTGACACGATTCGACTCAGCCCTTCACACTCGTCACCGTGCTCTGGATGTTGGTTTGCCCGGAGGATATGGCGCCGTTGATATTGCCGTTGTAGACCGCTTCCTCAAACATCTTGAACCAGGGCGAGCCCGGCTCGTTGAAAACCGCGTCATAAGCCAGCGTGTATTCCACCGAGCCCTTGGCCAGCGCCTTGAGCGCGACCGCGTCGTCCGGGTTGGTCTTGGCGAATGCCGGGGTCAGCACGTCGGTGCGGATCGGGGTCATCCCCTCGGACGGGTACTTGGCCTGCTGCTGTGGCTCCAGCGCCCACTTGATGAACTCCCAGGCGCCGGACGCGTTGGGCGCGCCGGCCGGGATGACGAAGTCGTCGCCGCCGTCGAACGTGCTGTAGCTGCCGCCACCCACCGCGGGCAGCGGCGCGTCGGCGAACTCGGCCGTATTCGTCAGCTTGGTCGCGAAGCCGTAGTCACCGGGCAGGATGCCGACCTTGCCCGCTTCGAAGTCGGCGCCCCAGGTCAGCCCGTTCTGGGTCTGGTCGGCGACCGGCGTCATGTGCCCGGCCCACATCGTGTGGTAGGCCGCGAGCATCGTCTTGAGCGGTGCGTCGTTGGCCACGTTGACGGTCTGGTCGCCGAGCGGGCCGTTGATCATGTGCTGGCCGGCTGCCCACAGCGACGGCAGCATGGTGAAGCCCAGGCACCCCTGGCAGTCACCGGCGAACGAGAAGCCGTAGATGCCGTGGCCCAGCGCAGTGATCTTCTTCGCGTCCGAGACGATCTGCGCGTAGCTGGTCGGCGGGTCGTCCGGGTTGAGCCCGGCTTCCTTGAACAGCTTCTTGTTGTACCAGAGCACGGACAGGTCGGCCAGGTAGGGCAGCCCGTAGTCCTGGCCGTTGTAGGTGGCCAGCTTGAGGTGACCAGGGCTGAGCGAGGTCTTGTACGGCAGCGCGTCGATGTACTTGGTCAGGTTCATCAGTGCGTTCTGATGGCTGAACTCGGGCACGTCGATGTCGTTCAGCCCGACCACGTCGGGCACCGAGCCGGCCCGGATCGCGGTGGCCAGCTGGCTGGTGTCGTCGTTCGGCGGGGTCAGGTGGAGCACGACCTTGAGGTTCTTGTGGGTCGCGTTGAACGCGGCGACCAGGGCCTTGGCCGGCCCGTCGGTCGCCTGGCGGGCCCAGAAGTGGACCGTCCCGGTGGCGTTCACGCCGAACGTCTTGGCCGATTGCGAGCTGGACGACCCGGACGAGCCGCCGCAGGCCGCGGCCAGCAGGGCAGCCGCGCCCAGCACCGCGGCGACGGCGAGCGGCCGTTGCTTGTCACGCATGTCGGTTACCTCCGCATTGAGGAGAGAGGGAGCGAGTGTCGTCAGGGGGTGGGCCGCGCTAGCGGCAGCCACACCCGCATGGCCCGGCCGTCCCGGTTGTCCCACTGGAAATAAGGAATGGCGGTCGCGGTGACCTGGTCCCCGGCCGGTTCCGCGGCCGGGTCTGCATGCGCCGGGTCCGGCCGGAAGGGCAGGCCCGGGGCGCTGTGGGCGGGCTGGGTACGGGTGGGCAGGGCGTGGGCGGGCTGGGTACGGGTGGGCAGGCGCCGCGCGGCGGCTTCGATGAGCACCGTCGGCCCGACCCCGGGCGCGGTGACGGCCCGCTCGCCGAGGCCACCGGGGACGAGGGCGAGGTCGGCCAGGTCCGCGCCGGCTGGCTGGTCGGCCTGCTCGAAGCAGTACACCAGCGGGCCGCGCTCGATGGCCACGGTCCCGCGCACCGCGTCGACGCGCCGGTCGGCCCGGGTCAGCCGGGGCGACGTGTCCAGCTGGTAGCTGAGCACGTCACCTGGCCGCCATTGGCGATCAAGCACCAGGTACCCGGGCCGGCTGGAGTCAGCCCGCACCAGCTGGCCGTTGAGCAGCAGAGCGGGGCTGGCGGCCCAGGCCGGCACGCGCAGCGCGAGGCCGGCCGGCCCGGGCGGCGCGCTGGTCACCCGGATCTCGACCTGGCCGGACCACGGGTAACCGGTGCCCACCTGGAGGGCCAGCTCGCCGCCGGCCAGCGGGGCGGCCAGCGTCGCGCCGGCGAACTGGTGCAGGTACAGCGTGCCGCCGGCCACGGTGGCCAGGTAGTGCTGCACCGAGGCGAGGAGCCGCATGATGTTCGGCGGGCAGCATGCGCAGGAGAACCATTCCCGGCGGCGCCCCGGGTCGTCCTTCTCGAAGTGGTCCGCCCGCCGCTGCAGCGGGTTGACGTAGAAGAAGCGTGTCCCGTCCGTGCCGGTCGCCGCCGCGAAGCCGTTGTACAGCACCCGTTCCATATGGTCGGCGTAGCGGGCGTCGCCGGTGGCCAGCAGCAGCCGCCAGGACCACTGGAAGCTGGCGATCGCCGCGCAGGTCTCGTTGTAGGCCCGGTCCGGCGGCAGCTCCCAGCGGTCACCGAAGCTCTCCCCCTCGTGCCGCGATCCGTTCCCGCCGGTCAGGTACGTCTTGGCGGCGGCCATGTCGGCCCAGCGAGCGGCCGAGGTGGCCAGCAGCGCCGCGTCACCGGTCTCGGCGGCGACGTCGGCCACGCCCGCTTCCAGGTACAGCGCGCGGACCACGTGCCCGACCTCGGTGCTGGTCTCCCGGACCGGCTGGTGGTCCTGCAGGTAGCGGCGGCCGAACCCGGAGTCGCCGATCAGCCCGTGCCCGCGCTTTTCGATGAACTGGCTGGCCAGGTCCAGGTAGGGGCGGTGGCCGGTCTCCCGGTACAGCTCGGCCAGCGCGGTCTCCACGATGGGGTGGCCGTCCAGGCCGCCGTCCGTGCCCAGGAACGTGTCCACCAGGTGATCGGCGAACCGCCGGGCCACCGCGAGCAGCCGGCCGAAGCCGGCCGCGCGCTGGCCGGCGATGGCCGCCTGGATCAGGTGCCCGGCGCAGTACAGCTCGTGGCTGTAGGCCAGGTTGGCGTACCGGGGCCGGCCGGACACCTGGGTGGCCGAGTTCAGGTAGCCGTCCGGTTGCTGGGCCTTTTCCAGCAGCGCGATCGTCTGCTGGGCGAAGTCGGCCAGCTCCTCGTCCGCGCTGGCAGCGGGCTCCTGGGCTCCGCTGAACTCCTGCCCGGCGCCCCGGCCCAGCTCCCAGCCGACCGCCTCCAGCGTCTTGTAGATGTCGGAGTCCATGAATACCGGGCCGCGGTAGCCATCGTGCGCACCGGCGATGGCCAGCCGGAGGTTGCCCAGGTTGCCCGCCGCCTCCAGCTGGCGCAGCGCCAGCGGCAGGCTCGACGCGCGGTTGCGCCGCTGCCAGTCAGCCAGCAGGCCGGTGCCCAGCCGCACGGCCTGGCCACCGAGCGGCCGGTGCGCTACGGCCGCGGCCGGGCTGGGACTGACCGGGCCGCGGGCCCCGGGGATGGCCTCTGCTCTGCTCACCTGGTGCGCTCCAGCTCCCGGGCGGGATGATGGTGCTGACGCGGCGCCAGCTCACACGGTCACCGTGGCTTGGTTACCAGCCCGAAGGAATAGGTTTTCCCAAGCAAGGTAGGAGTCGTTTCCGGACGCGTCAAGCCTGTATAGTCCCGATTTGATTACATATACCGGTCAGCGAGGCCGGATTGGATGACGGAGCAACCCTTTGCTTCCTAGCTCTCAGCCGCCCGGCTCAACGCCGTCTGCTGAGCCGGTGACCGGGTTCACGCCCGGCCCGCCGGCCAGGCGGGTGACCATCCGGGATGTGGCCGCCCGGGCCGGCGTCTCGATCGGGACCGCCTCCAAAGCGCTCAACGGCCAGGGCAGGCTGCGCGCGGAAACCCGGGACCGGGTGGCGGCGGCCGCCCGGGAACTCGGTTTCGCGCCCAACGTGCTGGCCCGCGGGCTGCTCGCGGGGCGCACCTACACGGTCGGCGTGATCACCACCGACAGCTTCGGGCGGTTCAGCATCCCGGTCATGCTCGGCGCCGAGGGTGCCCTCGGGGCGGGCCAGATCTCCGTGTTCATGTGCGACACCAGGGACGACCCAGACCGGGAGAAACAGTACGTTGACATGCTGCTCAGCCGCCGGGTGGACGGGCTGATCGTGGCCGGGCGGCGGATCGAGCCGCGGCCCAGCATCGGGCTGGGCCTGGGCATCCCGGTGGTGTACGCGATGACCCAGTCGATGGACAGCGACGAGCCCGCCGTCCTGCCCGACGACACCGGCGGTGGCCGGCTCGCGGCCGGGCACCTGCTCCGCCTGGGCCGGCACCGGTTCGGCCACATCACCGGCCCGGAACGGTTCCTGTGCGCCCGGAAACGGGCCCGCGGGTTCTGCGACGCGGTGACCGAGGCCGGCCCGGGCTTTGCCCCGCACGACGTGCTGTACGGCGAGTGGAGCGAGCGGTGGGGCCGGGAAGCGGTCCGGGTGGTGCTGGGCCACACCCCGGACGTGGACGCCATCTTCTGTGGCAGCGACCAGATCGCCCGCGGGGTCAGCGACACGCTGCGGCTGATCGGCAAGCGGGTGCCGGAGGACATCGCGGTGGTCGGCTACGACAACTGGAGCCCGATGGTGCTCGGCGCCGATCCCCCGCTGACGAGCGTGGACATGTGCCTGGAGCACGTCGGCCGGGTGGCCGCCGAGCACCTGCTGCTGGCCATCAACGGCGAGCCCACGCACGGCGTGCACACCGTGCCGTGCCGCCTGGTCCCGCGGGACTCCACGGCCAGCCCAGCCGCCCCGCCAGCGGCGCCCGCGGCCACCCTGCCCGGCCAGTCCGGGGCGGCCCGATGAGAACGGTTGCGCCAGGTCCTGGCGCTGGCACCGGGAGGGCTGCAGCACTGGCCGACTGGCACTTGACCTGGGAGGATGTGAACGATAACAATCTCCCCAGCAGCCGACCGGGGATTGCCCACGTGCATCTACATTGGGGGCTATCAGGTGCGGAATGGGAACCGCCCCCAACGCGGGCCCGCCCGTCCCCCGCGGTCAGCGCGGCGGCCAGGCGTGGTTAGCCGGCGCTGCCGTGGCTAGGCAGCCGGACCGGCCGGTGAGCGGCGGGGCGGCCGCCGGCCGCCGGGGGGCTGGCCGGGCCAGCAGCCCACGACGAGGCAGGGAGGTGGGTGTGGAGCTACCGGAGCGCACGCGGAGCCGGCCGCCGGTGATGACCGATGTCGCGCAGCTCGCCGGGGTCTCCCACCAGACCGTCTCCCGGGTGCTCAACGATCATCCGAACGTCCGGCCGCAGACCAGGGCGCTGGTCCTGGCCGCGATCACCGAGCTGGGTTACCGGCCGAACGCCGCCGCCCGCACCCTGGTCACCCGGCGCACCCACACCCTGGGCGTGATCAGCTTCGACACCACCCTGTACGGGCCGGCCTCCATGCTCTACGGCATCGAGCGGGCTGCCCGGGACACCTACTTCGTGGCCATCGCCAGCGTGCCGGAACTGGACCGGCACTCCGTCCTGGAGGCCGTGGACCGGTTCACCGGCCAGGGCGTCGAGGGAATCATCGTGATCGCCCCGCAGGATTCGGCGGTCGACGCGCTCTACCACGTCGGGGACGACATCCCGCTGCTCGCGGTGGGCTGCCGGACCAGCCCGCCGGTGGCCTCGGTCGCGGTGGACAACGCCGGGGGGGCCGCGCTGGCCACCCGGCACCTGCTCGGCCTCGGCCACCGCACGGTGCATCACCTGGCCGGGCCGGCCGGCTGGCTGGACGCACAGGCCCGGGTGGAGGGCTGGCGGCAGGTGCTGTGCGCGGCGGGGGCCGAGGAGCCGCCGCTGCTGGTCGGCGACTGGTCCGCCGCGGCCGGCTACGAGCTGGGCCTGCAGATCGCCGCGGACTACAGCGTGACCGCCGTGTTCTGTGCCAACGACCCGATGGCCCTCGGCCTGCTCCGGGCGCTGTCCGAGCGGGGCCGCCGGGTGCCGGAGGACATCAGCGTGGCCGGCTTCGACGACATCCCCGAGTCGGCCTACTTCCTGCCCCCGCTGACCACCGTCCGGCAGCACTTCGGTGAGCTGGGCCGCCGCGCGCTGGACGCGCTGGTCGGCCTGATCCACGGCCACGACCAGGCCGGGCCGGCCGAGCCGGTCGCCCCGCAGCTGGTGGTCCGGTCCAGCACCGGGCCACCACGGAGCTGACCCGCCGGAAACTCGCAGAACAGGACAACGATGACTGTTAGCGCTCACCGTGACGAAGCTCACCCGGACGGCGCCGGCCCAGACAGTTACGCCGTGGGCGTCGACTTCGGCACCCTGTCCGGGCGCGCCGTGGTCGTCCGGGTCAGCGATGGCGCCGAGCTGGGCTCGGCGGTCCATCAGTACCCGCACGCGGTGATGGACACCAAGCTGGCTGCGACCGGCGACCCGCTGCCGCCCGACTGGGCGCTGCAAGACCCGGAGGACTACCGGGAAGTGCTGCGCCAGGCCGTGCCGGGTGCGGTCCGGGCGGCCGGCATCGACCCGGCCCGGGTCGTCGGCATCGGCACCGACTTCACCGCGTGCACGGTGCTCCCGGTGCTACGGGACGGCACCCCGCTGTGCCAACTGGACGGCCTGGCGGGCCGGCCGCACGCCTACGTCAAGCTGTGGAAACATCACGCCGCCCAGCCGCAGGCGGACCGGATCAACGCGCTGGCCGGCCAGCGCGCCGAACCGTGGATCACGAGGTACGGCGGCAAGATCTCCGCCGAGTGGCAGTTCGCCAAGGCGCTGCAGTTGCTGGAGGAGGACCCCGAGATCTACGACCGGGCGCAGCGCTGGATCGAGGCCGCCGACTGGATCATCTGGCAGCTGTGCGGGACCGAGACCCGCAATGCCTGCACGGCCGGGTACAAGGGCATCTACCAGGACGGCCATTACCCGTCGCGGGATTACCTGGCCGCGCTGAACCCGCGGTTCGCCAGCTTCGCCGAGGACAAACTGGCGCACCCGGTGTCCCCGCTCGGCGGGCGGGCGGGCTCGCTGACCGCCGAGGCGGCCGGCTGGACCGCGCTGCCAGCTGGCATCGCGGTCGCGGTGGGCAACGTGGACGCGCACGTCACGCCGCCCGCGGCCGACGCCATCGGGCCCGGCCAGATGGTGGCCATCATGGGCACCTCGACGTGTCACGTGATGAACGCCGCCGTGCTGGCCGGGGTGCCCGGCATGTGCGGGGTGGTAGACGGCGGCATCGTGGCCGGCAAGTTCGGCTATGAGGCCGGGCAGAGCGGCGTCGGCGACATCTTCGCCTGGTTCCTCGACCACGCCGTGCCCGCGTCCTACCGCGACGAGGCGGACCGCCGCGGCGTCTCGCTGTTCGACCTGCTGTCCGGGGAGGCGGCTGGGCAGCCGGCCGGCGCGCACGGCCTGATCGCGCTGGACTGGCTGAACGGTAACCGCTCGGTGCTGGTGGATCACCATCTGTCCGGCGCCATCGTGGGGCTGACCCTGGCCACCCGGCCGCCGGACATCTACCGGGCGCTGGTCGAGGCGACCGCGTTCGGCACCCGGGTCATCATCGACGGCTTCCACGCGGCCGGCGTCGGCGTCACCGAGTTCGTGGTGGCCGGCGGCCTGCTCAAGGACGCGTTCGTGATGCAGGTGTACGCGGACGTGCTGCGCCGCCCGCTCAGCGTGATCGTGTCCGAGCAGGGCCCGGCGCTGGGCTCGGCCATCCACGCCGCGGTGGCCGCGGGCGCCTACCCGGACGTGCCGGCCGCGGCCGCGGCGATGGGCGGCAAGCGGTCCGCGGTATACACCCCGGACCAGGCCAGCGCGGACGTCTACGACGAGATGTACGCCGAGTACACCCGGCTGCACGACTACTTCGGCCGCGGCGGCAACGAGGTCATGCACCGGCTCCGCGCGCTGCGCGACAAGGTGCTGGGTGGCGAGCCCGGCCGGCAGCGGGCCTACCTGGCCGACCACACCGAGGAGAGGACCGGCCCGTGAGCAGCGAACCCGTGACCGGGCAGGCAATGCGCACGGCCATCTCGCGAGCCCGCGCCGAGGTGTGCGCCCTGCACGCGGCGCTGGTGCAGAACAACCTGGTCGCCTGGACTTCGGGCAACGTGTCGGCCCGGGTGGCCGGCACCGGCCTGATGGTGATCAAGCCGAGCGGCGTCGCCTACCCCGACCTGACCCCGGGCAACATGGTGCTCTGCGACCTGGACGGCCAGCCGGTCGAGGACGGCTTCAGCCCGTCCAGTGACACCGCCACGCACGCCTATGTGTACCGGCACCTGCCGCACGTCGGCGGGGTGGTGCACACCCACTCCACGTACGCCACCGCCTGGGCGGCCCGGGGCGAGGCCATCCCGTGTGTGATCACCGCGATGGCCGACGAGTTCGGCGGGGAGATCCCGCTCGGCCCGTTCGCGCTGATCGGCAGCGACGAGATCGGCCGCGGCATCGTCGGCACGCTGGCCGGGCACCGCTCCCCCGCCGTGCTGATGCGCAGCCACGGCGTGTTCACCATCGGCGGCACCGCCCGGGACGCGGTCAAGGCCGCGGTGATGTGCGAGGACGTGGCCCGGACCGTCCACCTGGCCCGCGCCTACGGCGACCTCGAGCCCCTCGAGCCAGCGCAGATCGACGCCTTGCACAAGCGGTACACGGAGCAGTACGGCCAGCGCTGACCGCGCTGGCCGTGGGGCGGTTCCACCAGCCGAGCGTTAAGAAGCCAAGGAAGGGTTGCCATGACCGGACGGAAGCCTCGGATCGGGATCCTGGGCGTCATGCAGGACCTGTATGACGACATGATTCCCGGCATCGCGCAGCGCCAGGAAGGTTACGCGGCGGAACTGGCCGCCCACCTCGCCGACGTTGGCGAGTTCATCCCGAGCAAGGCGGTCAAGTACCGGGAGGACGCGGTCCGCGCCATGCGCGAGTTCGAGAACGCGGACCTCGACGGGGTCATGGTGGTGATGCTGACCTACGGGCCGGCCATGCGGGTGGCCCGGCTGCTGGCCGAGTCCCGGCTGCCGGTGCTGCTGGCCAATATCCAGCCCGAGCCGAGCGTGACGCCAGCCTGGGACATGGCCGACATGACCTACAACCAGGGGGTGCACGGGGCCCAGGACACGGCCAACGCGATGGTCCGCGCGGGCAAGCGGTTCGCGGTGCTGACCGACGACTGGAAGAGCGACGCGTTCAAGGCCGACGTGGGCCGGTTCGCCCGGGCGGCCCGGGCGGTTACGGCGTGGAAGTCGCTCAAGACCGCCATCTTCGGCTACGCCATGAACGACATGGGCGACATCCGGGTGGATGAGTCGGCGCTGATCCGCTCCCTCGGCCCGGAGATCCTGGCCGTCGCGCAGGGCGACATGTACCGGGGCATGCAGGCGGTCACCGACAGGCAAGTCGCCGACGTGATCGCGTTCGAGGACGAGAACTTCGACATCGACCCGCGGCTGTCCGCGGAGGAGCGGACCGACCACGCCCGGATGCAGGTGGCCATCGAGCAGATCCTGACCGAGCGCGGGTTCGGCGCGTACACCGCGCACTTCGACGCGATCGGCGAGGACGGCCGGTTCAGCCGGCTGCCGCTGGCCGCGGCGTCCTCACTGATGGCCAAGGGCTACGGGTACGCGGCCGAGGGCGACATCCTGACCGCGTGCCTGGTCTACGCGGGGCACCAGCTGATCGGCGACGCGCACTTCACCGAGATGTACGCGATGGACTTCCCGTCCGACTCGATCCTGCAGAGCCACATGGGTGAGGGCAACTGGAAGATCGCCCGGGCCGGCCGGCGGGTCAAGCTGATCAAGCGCCCGCTGGGCATCGGCCGGCTGGCCGACCCGCCCACGTTCCTGTTCCAGTACCAGCCCGGCCCGGCCACGCTGGCCACCCTGGTCTCGCTGGAGGGCACCCGGTGGCGGCTGGTGTGCGCCGAGGGCGAGAACCTGGACAGCCAGGATCTGCCCGCCCTGGAGATGCCCTACGGGCAGTTCCGCCCCACGTCCGGCGTGCGGGCCTGCCTGAACGGCTGGCTGGCCGCGGGCGGGCCGCACCACGAGGTGATGAACCTGGGCCACCATGCGGCCGACTGGAAGGTGTTCTGCGAGCTGGCCGGCATCGAGTTCGTCCAGGTCTGACCCCGGCCGGGCCCGGCCGGCCTCAGTTCGCCGTCATGATCATGGCGTAGGTGGGGCTCTATCCCCACCTACGCCATGATCATGAACCTGGGGCCAATTCCGCTGCCCGTATCCAGGTCCGAGCCGGCCGCGGCCGGGCTGGTGGCTGGCACCAGTGAGCCCCGGACCTGCTCGCCGGGCCGGTGCCAGGTGCCGGGTCGGCACTTGCGCGAACGTTCGGCCGGAGTAGAACCTTTGCCCCAGAATCCAGCGGAACCGCACAGCTTCCCTCGGCTCCCGCCTGGGCCTGCGGGACTAGGTCGCTAATCCGGCGGTTACCGGCGGCAATACGGCCGAACCGGGACCGAATCGGGTCTTGACCACGAGTCCGGACGATTTACCGTTCTAGGCGAACGTTCGTTCACCAGAACGAGCCGGGACACGGCAGGACGTGATGGCACGCCGGTATGCGTCGATCAAGGAAGTCGCGGCCCGCGCCGGGGTCAGCTTCCAGACCGCGAGCAAGGTGCTCAACGGCGGCAGCGTGCGGGTGTCGGCGGAGACCGCGGCCCGGATCATGGCCGTGGCGGACAGCCTGGGCTACCGGCCGAACAGCGTCGCGCGGAGCCTGGTCCAGCAGTCCACCGCCACCATCGGGCTGGTGGCCGGGGACATCACCGACAGTGCCCTGTCCCAGTTCGCGGTAGCCGCCGAGCGGACGGCACGGAAACACGGGCACGCGGTCCTGGTCGGCAATCTGGCCGACGACGGCCGGGATGGCGCGGCCGTGGTGCAGATGCTGATCGACCGCCGGGTGGACGGGGTCATCGCCGCCGCCCCGCAGCTCGAGGGCGACACCCAGGTCGCCGACATGCTGCGCCGCTATGTGCCCTCGGTGAGCCTGCACCACGTGCCGGGCGGTGGTGTGCCACTGGTCGGCTCCAACCACCGGGCCGGCGCCCGGGCCGCCACCGAGCACCTGATCCGGCTCGGGCACACCACCATCGGCACCGTGACCGGACCGTTCCGGCGGCACGTGGTGCGCAGCCGGCTGCATGGCCACGAGGACGCGCTGCGCGCGGCGGGCATCGAGCCAGGCGAGGTGCTGGCCGTCGAGGCGGACTGGACACCGGGCACCGCGGCGGCCGCGACCCGGCTGCTGCTGGAGCGGGACCCCGAGATGACCGCGATCTTCGTGCACAGCGACGCCATGGCCATCGGCGTGCTCAGCGCGCTGGCCGCGGCGGGCCGCCGCGTTCCGCAGGACGTGGCCGTGGTCGGCTGCGACGACATGCCGTTCGCCGAGTACCTGATGCCGCCGCTGTCGTCGCTGCGGGTGCCGTTCGCGGAGACCGGCGAGCAGGCCGTGGAACTGCTGCTGCACAGCATCGCCGGGGAAACCCCGCCCGGGGCCCCGGTGCGGCTGCCGGTCGAGCTGATCGTGCGCGAATCGTGCGGGGGGCGGGCCTGGCCCGGCGCCGGGGCCAGCGCCCAGAAAAGCCCAATCATCCAGGAGGGCTCGTGACCCGGATCGTGGTGGATCCTGCCCGGCAGCTCGGCACCGTGGACCGCAACGTCTTCGGTGGCTTCGTCGAGCATCTTGGCCGCTGCATCTACGGCGGGCTGTATGACGAGGGTTCCCCGCTGGCCGACCGGAACGGGTTCCGCCAGGACGTGATGGGGCTGCTCCGCGGCTTCCGGATGGGCGTGCTGCGCTGGCCGGGCGGCAACTTCGTGAGCAACTACCACTGGGCCGACGGCATCGGCCCCAAGGACAGCCGGCCGCGGCGGCCCGAACTGGCCTGGGGCGGTGCGGAGTCCAACCGGTTCGGCACCGACGAGTTCCTGGCCTACTGCCGGCAGCTCGGCACCGAACCGTACATCTGCCTGAACATGGGCACCGGCACGCTGCAGGAGGCGCTGGCCTGGGTCGAGTACTGCAACGGCCGGGACGGCACGTACTGGGCGCAGCGGCGCCGGGAGAACGGCCACGCCGAGCCCTACCAGGTCAGGTACTGGGGCCTGGGCAACGAGATGTACGGCGACTGGCAGGTCGGCGCGGTGTCGGCCGAGGAGTACGTGCGCACGGCAACCCGCTGGGCCCGGGCCATCAAGATGCTCGACCCGCAGGCCAGGCTGGTCAGCTGCGGGATGAACGGGTGGAACGACTGGGACCGGGTGGTCATCGACGCGATGGCCCCGCTGGTCGACTACCACTCGCTGCACATCTACACCGGGTCCGCCGACTACTGGACCAACGTGCTCCAGCCGCTCCAGGCCGAACGGGCCATCCGGGTCACCCGGGCACTGATCGAGCGGGTGGCCTACGCGAAGAAGATCGCCATCCCGCCGCGGATCGCCTACGACGAGTGGAACGTCTGGTACCGGGAGCCGGACGGCGCGCTGGAGGAACGGTACGACTTCCCCGACGCGCTGGCCGTGGCCACCTACCTGAACATCTTCATCCGCAACTCGGCCTGGGTCCGGATGGCCAACCTGGCCCAAATGGTGAACGCCATCGCACCGATCGTGACCAGCCCCGAGGCCATCGCCAAGCAGACCATCTACTACCCCGTGCTGCTGCACGCCAGAGCCGCCCTGGAGCTGGCCGTCGACGTTTATGTGAGCGCTCTCAAAATCAGCCCGCTGGATGAGGAGCGGCACAGCCGGTGGCCGCACCGGGTCACCGACCTGGGCCCGTTCACCATGGTGGACGCCGCGGCGACCGCCTCGGCCGACCGCGGCAGGCTGGCGCTGACCCTGGTCAACCGCAATCCGGATGAGCCGGAAACCGTCGAGATCGTGCTGCGCGACCTGGCTTTCGACGGCGACGCAGAGGTCGCGACCGTCACCGCGGAACGCGGGCCGGGCGCCCGCGTGCTGCCCGATGTCGAGGGCGCGTGCCTGATGGAGGGGTCGGAAACCCCCAAGGGACCGGTGCTCACCCTCACCCTCCCCCCGCAGTCGTTCACCGTGGTCGAGGCGGTGACCGCCGGCCGGTGACCCGTCCCCCGGCCGCGCACCGGGCCTGCCCCGGCGCCCCCCAGGCGGCCGGGCCGGGACACATCCCCGGGAAACCTCATCAGGAAAGGGACAACGGCTCACCATGAGGAGTTTTGCGAAGATGCCCCCCGCATGGTGGCGGCCTGGAGTGGATCAGCGCGGGCACCCTGCGGTTCGGCCACCGGGTGGTCAACGACGTGCCGCCCCGGCCGCGCGACGTGGCCATGGTCTTCCAGAACTATGCCCTGTACCCCCATCTCACCGTGGCCGAGAACATCGGCTTCTGGATGGGGAACAAGAAAATTCCGCCCGCCGAACGCCAGCGCCGGGTCCGTGAGACCGCGGCCCTCCTCGGCCTGACCGGGCAGCTCGACCGGAAACCCCGGCAGCTGTCCGGCGGCCAGAAGCAGCGGGTGGCGATGGGCCGGGCCATCGTCCGCGAGCCGGCCATCTTCCTGATGGACGAGCCACTGTCCAGCCTCGACGCCAAGCTGAGGACGGCGACGCGGGCCGAGATGCTGGCCGTGCACCGGCGGATCGGCGCGGCCACGCTGTACGTCACGCACGACCAGACCGAGGCCATGACCATGGGCGACCGGGTGGCCGTGCTCCGGGACGGCACGGCGCAGCAGGTCGCCGCGCCCCGGGAACCCTACGACCAGCCGGCCAGCGTGTTCGTGGCCACGTTCATCGGCTCACCGTCGATGAACCTGTACCAGGCCCGGCTGGACATCACCGGGGACACGGCCGAGCTGATCATGGGCAGCCAGCGGCTCACCCTGCCGCCCGCGGTGGTCAAGCAGACCAGCGGGCTGGCCGCGTTCAGCGGCGCTGAGCTGATCGTGGGCATCCGCCCGGAGTGCCTGACCGACCCGGCCACCGCCGGGCTGGCCCCGGACCCCGGGGCCAGTCTCACCGCCGGGGTGCAGCTCGCCGAGGTACTCGGGACCGAGCAGCTGGTCCAATTCCAGCTCGACGCGGCGCGGCTCGGTGACGAGCCGGCCGGGGTGGCCCGGATCGGCGCGCGGGCCCGGATCACGCCGCACAGCCGCACGGTGTTCATGGTGGACACCGAACGGCTGCACTTCTTCGACCCGGCCACCGGCGCCGCCATCCGCTAGCGTACGGCGGGTGAGCACCTCCAGCGGCTATTCGGGGACCCCGCTGCCGGTCAAGCTCGGCATCCGGCCCGGGCACGTCGTCGCCCTGGTCGGCGCGCCGCCCGGCTTCGGCCAGGTGCTCGGTGACCTGCCCGGCGCGGAGCTGCGGCACGGGCTGCCCACCGGCGGCGAGCCGCTGGACGTGATCGTGTTCTTCACCGCCTCGCGGGCCGAGTACGAGGCCGAACTGGGCACCCTGCGTGCACACATGGCCCCGGCCTGCGGGCTGTGGATCGCCTGGCCGAAGCGCGCGTCGAAGGTGCCCACCGACATGACCGATCACGTGGTCCGGGACGTCGCGCTGCCCACCGGCCTGGTGGACAACAAGGTGTGCGCGATCGACCAGGTGTGGACCGGCGTGCGCCTGGTCATCCGGCGCGAGCTGAGGTAGGGATGGCCAGGGAGGCGGCCCCGGGCTGGTTCAGATCAGATGACGGCCGTCGAACTCGCCCAGGTCCTCCCGGTAGAGCTCGAGCCCGACGCCGTTGGGGTCGCGGAAGTACATGCTCTCCTCCACCCCGCGGTCCGGGCCGAGATACTCGAGCCCGGCTTCGTCGAACTTCTTCTTAGCCGCGTCGTACTGCTCCTGCGGGATGGAAATGGCCAGGTGCTGCACGCCGCCGATGGTCTCCTGCCACGGCGGGTGCTCATGCCCGGGGAAGTCGAAGAAGCCGAGCATGTTCTTGTTGCCGATGTCGAAGAAGAAGTGGCTCGAGCCCGCATAGTCCCGGTTCTCCACCAGCTCGACCAGCGGGAAGCCGAGGAACTCCTGGTAGAACTGAATGGTTTCCTCCACGTCGCGGCAGATCAGCGCGAGGTGGTGCACGCCACGGACGGGGGTCGGGGGCCGCTCGCCGATCGGGCGCAAGTACCGCTCGCGTAGCTCGGCCCGGCGGGCCCGGACCTTCTCCAGCTCGGCTCCCTGGGGCTGTGGCATGACCGGTCCTCCCTGCATCGTCGCCGCCGGAGCCTTCAGGCTAACTCACCAGGCAGGCCGGGCCCGGGCCCGGCCAGGGGCACGTGGCCGGCCCCCGGACTTTCGGCCCCGCTGCGCGTCTATGGTGCGGCGAGCCCGGGGCCAGCTACCCTGTTCAGGTGACAGAGGCGCCGAAAGACCAGGCTGAGCGGCCGAAGATAGCAGTCTTCCTACTGGATGATCATGAAATCGTCCGGCGCGGGGTGCGGGACCTGCTGGAGGCCGAGTCCGACATCTCGGTCGTCGGCGAGGCCGGCACGGCCGCCTCCGCGCTGGCCCGGATCCCCGCCCTCAAACCCGATGTCGCCGTCCTGGACGTCCGGCTGCCCGACGGCGACGGCGTCACGGTCTGCCGCGAGATCCGGTCCCGGATGCCCCAGGTCGGCTGTCTCATGCTCACCTCGTTCACCGACGACGAGGCACTGTTCGACGCCATCATGGCCGGGGCGTCCGGCTACGTCCTCAAGCAGATCCGCGGCACCGACCTGGTCGGCGCCGTCCGCACCATCGCCTCCGGGCAGTCCCTGCTCGACCCAGAGGCGGCCAGCCGGGTGATGCGCCGGATGCGCGACGAGGCCGCCCGCGCGGATCCGCTGGCCGGCCTCACCGACCAGGAACGCCGCATTCTCGAGCTGATCGGCGAAGGGCTGACCAACCGGCAGATCGGCGACCGGCTGTTCCTGGCCGAGAAGACGGTCAAGAACTACGTGTCCGCGCTGTTCGCCAAGCTCGGCATGCAGCGCCGGGCCCAGGCCGCCGCCTACGCCGCCCGCGTGTTCGACGACCAGCATGCCGACCACCAGCACGAGCCCCGCGGCTAGCGGATCTGGCGCAGGCGGTTAGTGCCGGGGTCCAGGCAGGGGTGAGCCGGCCCAGGCAGGGGTGAGCCGGCCCAAGCCGGGAACTCGCGCCGGCGGGGCGGGGCCGGGTACAGATCAGACGGGTACAGATCAGCCGGGTACAGATCAGCCGGGCCCAAGCCAGGAACTCGTGCGTCGGCGAGGCGGGGCCCGCCGCAGGCGGGTGCTCGCCGGGGAGGCGTTCGGCGCGCAGCGGCGATCGGGGGGTCCAGGGGCCCCCCGGACAGGTACAGCCATCGGGGGGGTCATGGGGGGCGCCCCCCGGGCTAGAAGGGCACCCGCCAGTCGAGCTGGGTGCCGCCGCCCTCGGCCGGGCTGATCTCGAGCTTGCCGCCCAGCTCGGTGGCCCGCTCGGCCAGGTTGGCCAGGCCGCTGCGCCGGGTGCTGGCCCCCATCCCGGTGCCGTTGTCGGATACCCGCAAGGCCAGTTCGGTGTCGGCCTGCACGGTCACATCCACCCGCGAGGCGCGCGCGTGCCGGGCCGCGTTGGACAGCGCCTCGCGCAGCGCGCCGAGCAGATGCTCGCCGACCTCGGCGCGCACCGTCTCGTCGAGCGGGCCGACCAGCCGCAGCGACGGCGCGAAGCCCAGCGCGGCGGTCTGCTCGTCCACGACCCCGAGCAGCTGGGCGCGCAGGCCATGCGATCTGCTGTCCCCCCGCGCCTGCAGCGAAAAGATGGCCGACCGGATCTCCCGGATCGTGTCGTCTAGGGCGTCTACTGCGTTGCTCACCCGGCTGGCCGCCTCCGGCCGGGTCAGCAGCGGCATCGCGCCCTGAAGCGACATCCCGGTGGCGTACAGCCGCTGGATGACCAGGTCGTGCAGGTCCCGGGCGATCCGGTCCCGGTCCTGCAGGATGGCCAGCCGCTCGACGTCGCTGCGGTGCTCGGCCAGTTCGAGCCCGATAGCCGCCTGGGCCGCGAAAGTGCTGACCATTTCGACCACTTCCGGGGGCAGCGGCATGCCGCCCGGATCGCGGCCCACGGTGAACACGCCGCGGACGTCGCCCGGCTCACCGAGCGGGAGCAGGAGCGCCGGCCCGAGCGGCATGTGCTCCCGGGCCGGGCCCGCCACCCGCGGGTCGTGCTCGAAATCGGCTACCGCCACCAGCTCGCCGCTCGTCATCACCTCGCCGGACAGGGACCGGCCGGCCGGCAGCACCAGCCCAATCGCGCCGTCCGCGTTGGCGCCCGCGGCGTGCTGGATGACCAGCTGCTGCCGGTCCGGGGTGGGCACGGCCAGCACCACCAGGTCAGCCCCGGAAATGTCCAGCGCCTGCCGGGTAATCAGCGCGAGCACCTCGTCGGACCTGGCCCCGGACAGCAGCCGCCTGGTCACCTCGCTGGTGGCGCGGAGCCAGCGCTGCTGGCGCCGCGCCTCCTCGTACAGCCGGGCGTTGTCGATGGCCACGCCGGCCGCCGCGGCCAGCGCCACCAGCAGCGCCTCGTCCTCCTCGTCGAACGCCGCACCGCCCTCTTTCTCGGTCAGGTAGAGGTTGCCGTAGACCTCGTCGCGGACCCGGATGGGCACCCCGAGGAAGCTCCGCATCGGCGGGTGACCAGGAGGGAACCCGTGCGACTGGGGGCTGGCCGCGATGTCCGGCAGGCGCAGCGGCCGTGGTTCGCTGATCAGCGCGCCGAGCAGGCCCAGGCCCTCGGGCCAGTGATGGACTGCGGCAATCTGCTCGTCGGACAGGCCGACCGGGATGAACTCGGCCAGCCGGCCACCGTCACCGATCACGCCCAGCGCGCCGTACCGGGCCCGGACCAGGGTGCTGGCCGCCTCCACGATCTGCTTGAGCACCATTTCCAGGTCGAGGTGGGCACCCACCGTGACGACCGCCTCGAGCAGCGCGTAGACCCGGTCCCGGGTGGCCAGCACGGTCTGCAGCCGGGACTGGAGTTCGGTGAGCAGGTCGTCGAGACGCAGTTGCGGCAGTATCGGATGCACATCCGGCGACTCCACGGTCCCTCTCCCAAAGCCCTTAAGCTGCTGCGTAAGCCTGAACCCACGGTAACGTCTGGCCGTTCAGCTTGTCTGTACCGCCAGCCCTCCCGTGACGTGGCGGGGCGCGGAGCGGGCCGGTCCGGCCGGGGGGATGATGGTGCTGTGACGCGGACGCCGATGCGCTGGCTAGCTGCGCTAGCCCGCCGCGCCGGACTGGATGCCAACCCGCTCCGCCGCAGCTCGGACCGGGCTGAGGCGTGGCTGACGCTCGGCCTGGTGCTGGTGTTCCTGATCGCCAGCCCGCTGGCCGCGATCGGCCTGGGCAAGCTGACCAGCGCCGCCTCGGCCAGCGCGGCCCGGGCCCAGGTGGCCAGCGAGCGCCAGGTGAGCGCGGTACTGCTGGACAAGGTGGCCCGGGCCGCCGACGACCCGCTGTACGGCGCGGCCGGTTTCGTCTGGGCGCGGGCCAAGTGGACCGCCCCGGACGGGGTGCGGCAGACCGGCGAGGTACCGGCACCGGTCGGCAGCCGGGCGGGCCGGGCCGTGACCATCTGGGTCAACCCAGCGGGCCAGCTGGTCTATCCGCCGATCGGGGAGAGCCAGATCGCGAGCCGGGTCATCGCCGTGGTCGCCCTCACCCCGGCCGCCCTCGGCGTGCTGCTGATGATGGTGTTGTGGCTGGCCAGGTCGGTGCTGGACCGGCGGCGGCTCAAGGATTGGGCGGCCGAATGGTCGGCTGTCGAGCCGCAATGGACGAAACGAACTCGCTAAACGGCGGCGGCCGGGCCTGGCGAATGACCAGCCAAAAGGCCGTTATGGCGGTGACCGAAGTCCTTGGAATGGCGGGCCGCGCGGCCCTGCCCGGCATCCCCGCGGCCGGGAGAACCTGCAAGGGACGGAAGTTGCTGGCCGGGTCCCCGGCCCGGCCTGAGAAGGAGGCATCACAATGCGCCGCAAGACATTTGACGTGCTGGTCAGCGTGGGTGGGCTGGTTCTAGCGGCCGTCCTGCTCGTTGCGGGCGGCCTACTGGTATGGGGGTACTCGTTCGCTAACGGGCAAGTGCACGACCAGCTCGCCGCCCAGAAGATCGTTTTCCCGGCCACGAGCAGCCCGGAGTTCAAGGCGCTGCCCGCCTCCGACCAGGCCGCCATGGCCGTCTACGCCGGCCAGCCCATGACCACCGGCGCGCAGGCCAAGACCTGGGCCGACCACTTCATCGCGGTCCACCTCGCGAAGATGGGTGGCGGCAAGACCTACTCCGAGCTGTCCGCCGCGTCGCTGGCGGCGCCGAAGAACGTCGCGCTGGCCCAGCTGGTGCAGACGGTCTTCCGCGGCACCACGCTGCGCTCGATGCTGCTGGAGGCCTACGGGTTCTGGCAGATGGGCCAGATCGCCCTGATCGGCGCGATCGTCTCCTTCATCGGGGCCGGGCTGCTGCTGATCCTGTCCATCGTGGGCCTGGTGCACGGCCGCCGGGTGCCCGCCGAGAAGGAAGTCTTCGCCCCAGCGGCGCACACCGCCACCGCCACCGCCTGAGCGGCTCCGGCCGCCACCCGGCCGGCCAGGGACCCACCGTCCCCGGCCGGCCGGCCCGCGTTTCCGGAAATCGTTTCCCTACGGGGGACCAACGTCCTATAGGCCAGTGACCGACATCCCCTGTCGGCCGCACCCCCGGTGACTCATTCTGTGCCAGTAACAAGTTTTCCAGGCCTGCCGCTACGGAGAGACCAATGAAATCGCTGCCCGTGCACATAGCTTCCGCACCCATTAACCTGGACCACCCCGGCACCTATCTGCACTGGTCGATCATCACCGTCTCGCTCGCCAACCTGGTGCTCGTGGCCGTGATGGTGGTGATCTTCGGGCTGGCCCTGATCCTGCCATTCCCCAAGGGCCGCACGTATCCTCCCGTCCCCGAGCCGGCCGGCCCGGCGGACAGCCACGCCTACGACGGCGAGGATGAGGACCGGGACATGTGGACCAACAAGGCCCGCCGGCTCGCCACCCGGATCCTGCCGCCCGGCAAGCTGCTGCCGGACCGGCAGCCCGCCTACGTGCGGTCCTGGATCTACGCGTTCGGGGTGGGCAGCCTGGCCGCGTTTGGTGTGGCGGTGGTGTCTGGCTTCGCGCTGGCCCTGGGCGGCCCGGACTGGTGGCGCTACAACGCGGTCGGGCATTTCTTCAACAGCCTGCACCTGTGGAGCGTCGAGCTGTTCATGGCCCTGCTGGTCATCCACCTGTGGGGCAAGTTCTGGATGGCGGCCTGGCGCGGCAAGCGGGCCTGGACCTGGATCACCGGCGTGGTGGCGTTCATGGCCTCGGTGGTCGAGTGCTTCACCGGGTACCTGTCCCAGCAGAACTTCGACTCGCAGTGGATCTCCACCAGCGGCAAGGACGCGTTCAACGCGGTCGGCGTGGGCGCGATCTGGAACGCGATGAACTTCGGCCAGATGCTGATGTGGCACATCGTGCTGGTGCCCATCGTGCTGACCGCGATCATCGGCGGGCACATCCTGCTGGTCCGGGTCCGCGGCGTCTCACGCCCGCTGCCGGAAAGCATGAAGCTGCCCGGCCGGGGCACGGCCCGGCAGCGCCGCCGGGCGGTGGCCACCGCGGATGCCGCGCCGTGGCGTGGTGCGACCCGCCGCTACGACATCCTCAAGGAAGGCACGATCGCGACCATCGTCATCCTGGCGCTCACGTTCGGCCTGGCCGGCCTGCTCTCCTCGCCGAACGTCCCGGAGCTTTCCGTGCAGACCTGGGCCCGGGTGGCCCCGGCCGACTTCCTGGCCACCGCGTCGACCGAACTGAACGGGACCAGTGAGACGGCCACCTACGGCCCGCCGTACAACACGAACGGGACCCCGCAGAAGATCCTGTTCGCGCCGGCCAACATCCTCGGGGTGACCCAGCCGATCAACACCGCGCAGGACTTCGTGCTCACGCCGCTGAAGTCGGACGCGGTCGGGAACCCGAGGCTGGCCGCCGCGCTGGCCGCCTACCACGCCGCGCCCGCGGCCCAGCAGCTCCGGTGGGCCAACGCGTACGCCAATGCGGTCACCAAGGTGAAGTTCGTGGGCGGCGTGCCGGTGGTCCCCGCGGCCGCGGACGGGCCGGTCCCGGTCATGCTGGCCAACGAGCTGACCATGGCGCGCAGCGGCGCGCTGGACTCGGACCTGCTGGCCGGGCAGACGTTCTACGGCACCAACTACACCCGGCCACTGCTGTTCATCGAGGACGGCGCGTACTTCTCCAACCAGGCCGAAGCCATGCACCTGGGCGGTGACCAGTGGGGCGTGATGAACGAGACCGGCAGCTACCCCGGCCAGCCCTGGCTGTGGCTGTACACGCTGTGGTACCAGACCAGCTGGGGCAACTCCCCCAATGCCGACCTGATCGCCATCTACATGACCGGCCTGGCCACGATCCTGCTGCTGCTGGTGCCGTTCATCCCCGGCCTGCGGGACATCCCGCGGCTGATCCCCGTGCACCGGCTGATCTGGCGGGGCTGGAAGGAGCCGTCCGGTGACGGGTCCACGCCCCCAGCCGACACATCCGGCCCGGTCGGCACGGCCACGGCCGGCAAGTCCTGATGTCCTTAGCGCTCCCCGGGCGCCCGCTGCCCGGCATATTCCCGAGGAGAGGGAACGATGAAATCCGCAGTAGTCCGTGAGTTCGGTGCCCCGCTGGTGATCGAGGACCGGCCCATCCCCGACCCTGGCCCCGGCCAGGTAGTGATCCGGGTCGAGGCGTCCGGGCTGTGCCACACCGACATTCATGCCGCGCATGGCGACTGGCCGGTCAAGCCGACGCCGCCGTTCGTGCCCGGGCACGAGGGCGTCGGCATCGTGTACGCGGCCGGGCCGGGCGTGACCAGCCCCGAGGTCGGCCAGCGGGTGGCAGTGCCCTGGCTGGGTTACGCCTGCGGCACCTGTGAGTACTGCCTGACTGGCTGGGAGACGCTGTGCAAGCAGCAGCAGAACACTGGTTACTCGGTCGATGGCGGTTTCGCCGAGTACTTCACCGCCCCGGCCGCGTTCGCCGCACCGGTCCCGGACGGTATCGAACCAGTCGACGCCGCACCGCTCACCTGCGCGGGCGTGACTACCTACAAGGCGGTCAAGGTCGGCAACGTGCGGCCCGGCGACCTGGTCGCCGTCTCCGGCGTCGGCGGCCTCGGCCACCTGGCCGTGCAGTACGCCAAGATCTTCGGCGGCACGGTGGCGGCCATCGACATCACCGACGAGAAACTCCAGCTCGCCAGCGAGCTGGGCGCGGACCTGGTCATCGACGCACGGGCCGAGGACCCGGCCGCGATCCTGCAGGCGCACGGCGGGGCCAAGGTGGCCATCGGGCTGGCCGTGGACGACAAGTCGTTCGCCAGCGCGTACGCGGGCCTGGGCCGCGGTGGGCGGCTGGTGCTGGTCGCCCTGCCGGCCGCGGGCAACCTGCAGATCCCGGTGTTCGACACGGTGCTGAACGGCACGTCGGTGATCGGCTCCATCGTCGGCACCCGGGCCGACCTGGCCACCGTGTTCGAGCTGCACCGGCTGGGCCGCACCCGCGTCGTGTCCGACACCCGGCCGCTCGCGGCGGTCAACGAGTGCATCGATCAGGTGCTGCACGGCCAGGCCCGGGCCCGCATCGTGCTGGTGCCGTAAGGCCGGTCCCGGTTCCCGGCCGCGGCGCGCCTCCTGCCTGGGAGAGGCGCGCCGCGGCCAGCATTTGACGGCGGCTGCCCAGATGAACATAATTTCCCCCCAAGCGCCCAGCGCATCCAGGACGTAGCCCGGCAGCGTGGCTACCTCTGTCACTCGTGGCAGCAGGAGTCAGCCGTGCTCGAGATGGAAACCGACGGCGCCCCGGCCCGTGCCACCCGGGGCGCGCCGCCCTGCGGCCCGCTTCCCGCGCCGGATCGCGATGTCCTCGACAGTGCCCGCGCCCGGCTGGCCGCCGGCCGCGGCCGGCCCGGCCACCCACGGCACGCCGCCGGCCAGGCCGGCCCGCGGCATCTCCCCCGCCAGCTGGACGACCTGCGGGCCGCCAGCGTGGTGGCCCAGGCGGCTGGCGCGCCGGGCCCGCGGCCCACCGAGCCGCTTGATGTCGGCGCGGCCCTGGTGCTGCTCAGCAACGTACGGCTGTACGTCGACCGGCTGGAGGCCAGCCTGCTCGGCCTGGCCGAGCAGGCGGACATGAGCTGGGACCTGATCGCCGCCATCATCGGCATCCCCGCGGCCCAGGCCCAGGGCCGCCTGGCCGCCCTGCACAGCCGGCCGGAACCGCAATGACATGCGTGCTCGCCAGGACGCTCACCGGGGCGGCGTCCTGCGAGGACCACGCGGGCGGCCGGTTTGAGCTGGCCCGTGGGCGGCAGATAACCAGGCGGCCGCCGGCCGGCGGTCGGCGTGACAGGCCGAGAGGAGGACATGTTGGCTGCCCAAGGCAAGCCCGCCACGCTGCCCAGCGAGCGCTACGACGACCTGCTCGAGTCCCTGACCGAGCTGGGCCGCACGCTGGCGGAAGACGAATCGGTCCAGGAAACCCTGGGCAGCATCCTCACCCTGGCCACCCGGCTCGTCCCAGGCTGTCACGCGGCCAGCGTCACCGTCCTGGACGAGGACGGGAAGCCGGCCACGGTGGCGGCCACCGACGCGGAACAGGAGGAAATGGACCGCCGCCAGTACCTGCTGCGGGACGGGCCCTGCATGGACGCGGCGCAGCGGCAGCAGATCAACAGCTGGAGCATGAGCGAGGCCGAGCAGCGCTGGCCCGACTTCACCAGCCTGGCCACCGACATGGGGCTGCATAGCTATCTGGCCGCCGGGCTGGGCCTGGGCGGCCAGCGGCTGGGGGCGCTGAACCTGAGCAGCCGCGGCGCGGACGGTTTCGACCGGCTGGACGAGGGGCTGGTGGCGCTGTTCGTCCCGCTCGCCTCGGCGGCCATCGTGACCGTGAGCCGCTACGAGCAGGCCCGGGAGCTGGCCGCCCAGCTGAACCAGGCGCTGTCCTCGCGGGCGGTCATCGACCATGCCATCGGCATCATCATGGCCGAGTCCAAATGCCCGGCGGGCCAGGCGTTCGCCGCGCTGCGGCGGGCGTCCAACAACCGCCGGATGAAACTCCGCGATCTGGCCCTGGAGATCGTGACGCGGGTCGGCGGGCAGGTCCCCGCCGAACACGCCCCGCGGGCTTAGCGCGGCCCGGCCGCGGGCCGCTGGCCGGCCAAGTACGATTCCCGGCAGATGCACAGCGACGTGATCCGCGACCCACCCGGCGAGCCGGCCGACCTGACCCGGGCCGAGGCAGGGCTGTCCGTGCTGGCCGAGGTGTGGCAGCGCGCCGTCGAGCAGCTGGGCTCCGTGGCACCGCCCGCCCAGCTGCGCGCGCTGCTCATCGTCGACGGGGCCGGCACCATGAACCTGACCCGGCTGGCCCGCATGCTGGGCGCCTCGACGTCCGCCACCAGCAAACTGTGCGACCGGCTGGTGGCCGCGGGCCTGCTGGCCCGCGGGCCCGCCGCGGCCAGCAGACGGGAGATCACGCTGGGCAGCACCGAGTCCGGGCACCGGGTCGCGCAGTGGGTGCAGGATCAGCGCCGGGCCGCCCTGGACCAGACGCTGGCCTCGCTCAGCCCGGAGGGCCGCCGGGACCTGGCCCGCGGGCTGGCTGAGCTGGCCCGCCTGGTTTAGCCAGACCCGTCAGCTGGCCGGGTCAGCCGCCCTGGGCGGCCAGCTGGACCGACAGCCCGAGCATCTTGGCCCGGGTGGCCTGCAGCCGCCCGGCCGCCTCGGCCAGCAGCCGCCGGGTGAGTTCATAGCCGAACTCGGGATCCTCGTCACAGCCGCGGCGGACCGCCGCGGCATCGAACTCGAACGCCTCGGTGGGCTGCACGGCCACCGCCCCGAACTGCCACGGGGCGGGGGCCAGGAACCAGGACAGCCCGACCAGCTCGCCACGGCCCAGCGTCGTCACCACGATGTGCTGGCGCCCGGGCGCGTCGCAGTCCAGCGCCACCTGGCCCGCCCGGATCAGCCAGAACCGGCGGGGCACCTCACCCACCGCGAAGAAGCGGTGCCCGGCGGGCACCCTGGTCAGGGTGGCTACGGCGGCCAGCCGGGCCAGCTGATGGTCAGGCATGCCGCGGAGGAACTGGTGGTCCGCGAGTGCGGCGGATGACACCTGGGTCGGGGCCATGGCAGTCCCCCTGTCCCTGGAGCGGGCGGTCTCCAGCACCACCCGGCCTGCCCTCAGTCTGCTGCCGCACCGCCCGGCCCGCCACCGGCGGACGGCAGCCCCGGCCGGGACCATGGTCCCGATCCACCCAGCCCGGCCGCCGCGGACCGGTCCGGGCAGCTAGGGCCCACCGGGCCCGCCGGGCGGGACCTTGGTCTCTATCCCGGCCAAGCTGGCCGGCTGGATAGTGTCGCTTTAGCCCGGCGTGTATCAGCCGGTCAGCGGGAGGTGCCGGGACCATGACTGCGCTGCGGCAGCTGGAAGCGCTGCCCCGGGCCGAGTCACTGCGGCTGCTGAGCACGGTGTCGCTGGGCCGCGTGGTGTTCACCCACCTGGCCTTGCCGGCCATCCGGCCGGTCAATCACGCCGTGGACGGCGATCAGATCATCATCCGGGCCTACCTGGGCACGGCGCTCGACGCCGCGCTGGGCCAGCGGCCGGACACGGTGCTCGCCTACGAGGCCGACCTCATCGACCCGGACACCCACCTCGGCTGGAGCGTGATCATCGTGGGCCGGGCCAGCCATCTCAGCAAGCCGGCCGAGGCGGCCCGGTACCGGGAGCTGCTGCGGCCCTGGGTGACCGGCGGCCGGGACGACATCATCGCCATCCAGGCGGACATGGTGGACGGGTTCCGGCTGGTCGAGACGACCGCCTGAGCTCAGTTTCAGCCGGCCGGGCGGTCCTGGGCCGCGGCCTGCATCCGGTGGTACAGGCCACCGGCCCGGAGCAGGCCGGCGTGGCTGCCCCGTTCCGCCACCCGGCCGTGATCGAGGACCACGATCTCGTCCACCTGGTCCAGCCCGTCCAGGTCATGAGTGATGAACAGGGTAGCCCGGCCCTGCGTCTCGGCCAGCAGGTCCGCGGTCAGCGCCCGCCGGTTCTCCGGGTCGAGATGGGCGGTCGGCTCGTCCAGGATGAGCAGCGGCGGATCGGCCAGCAGGGCCCGGGCCAGCGCGATCCGCTGCCGTTCCCCACCGGAGACGGCAGTGCCACCCGGGCCGACCATGGTGTCCCAGCCGGCCGGCAGGGACTGAATCCAGCTCAGCAGCCGGGCCCGTACCGCCACGTCGTCCAGCTCCTGCTGGCTGGCCCCGGGCCGGGCCAGCCGGATGTTGTCCGCGATGGTGGTGTCGAACAGGTGCGGATCCTGGGCGCACCCGCTGATCACCGTGCGCACGTCGGCCGCGGAATAGCGGCCCAGGTCGGCGCCGTCCAGGGTGGCCGAGCCGCCGGCCAGCTCGACGAACCGCAGCAGTACCGCGGCCACGGTGGACTTCCCGGACCCGCTCGGGCCGATCAGCGCCACCCGCCGCCCGGGGGGCAGATCGAGGTCCACCCCATCGATGGCCAGCGGCCCGCCCGCCTCATAGCGGACCTGAGCGCCGCGCAGCGCCACCCGCACCGGGCCGCCATGCCGCGCACCCCCGGGCTGGGAAACACTGGGCAGCGGCCGCGGCGCGGCCGGCTCGGCCACCGGGTCCGGCGCGTCCAGCACGGCACCCACCCGGGCCGCGCTGGACCGGGCCTGGCCGAGCTGGATGGCCGCGGCCGGCAGCCCGGTCACCGCCTCGAACGCGGCCAGCGCGGTCAGTGTGATCACGGCCAGCGGTACCCGGGTCAGCGTGCCGGCGCCGACCGCGGCCACGCCGAGCAGCAGCACGCCCCACAGCGTCAGCCCGGCCACCGCCTGGGACAGCCCGCTGCCCAGCGCGGCGCCCGCCGCGCTGCCGCGGGCCAGCCGGGTCAGCTCGTGGTCGGCGTCGTCGGCGGCGGCCAGCGCGGCGTCCTGGGCGCCTGCCGCGTGCAGATCGGCCGACCCGGCCAGCAGGTCGGTGACCCGGGCGGCCAGCTCGCCGCGGGCCGCCGCGGTGCGCCGGGCCGCCTGCCGGGCCCGGATGGCGGCCAGCCAGGACACGGGCAGGCCGGCCAGCAGCAGCCCGGCGGCCAGCACCAGCCCGGCGGGGGCCAGGATGACCGCAGTCACGCCGGCCGCCGCCACCCCGACCAGGAACGCGGTCAGCGGCGGGGCCAGCCCGCGGATGAACAGGTCCTGGGTAGCGTCCACATCGGACACCAGCCGGGCCAGCAGGTCGCCGGAGCGGAAGTCACGCAGCCCGGCCGGGGCCAGCCGGGCCAGCCGCCGGTAGACCTGGACCCGGACGTCGGCCAGCACCCGGAATGCCGCGTCGTGCGAGGCCAGCCGCTCGACATAGCGGAACACCCCGCGGCCGACCGACAGCGCGCGGACGGCCACCACCGCGACCGAGATGGCCACGATGTTGGGGTGCAGCGAGGCCCGGGCGAGCAGGAAACCGGACGTGGCCAGCAGCGCGACAGCGCAGCCGGTGGACGCCGCCCCGGCCGCCGTGGCCAGCACCAGCTGGCCGCGCAGCGGCCGGGCCAGCCGGAGCAGCCGGACCAGCGGGTGCGGGCCGCCCGGCGCCGGGGCCTGGACCGCGGTCATGACGGCACCGCCAGCGCGCCCGCCCCGGGCACGGCACCGAAGCAGCCGGTGGCCAGCACGAGGCGGCCCTGATCGAGCAGGATCTCCCGGCTGGCGCCGCCGGACCAGCCCAGCCGGTGCGTGACGAGCAGCACGGTCCGGCCCGCCATCAGCCGCCCGATCGTGTCCATGATCTGCCGGGCGGTGATCGGGTCCAGGTGCGCCACCGGCTCGTCGAGCAGCAGCAGCGGGGCGTCCCGGAGGAACGCCCGGGCCAGCGCGATCCGCTGCCGCTGGCCGGCGGACAGCCGGGTCCCGCGCTCCCCGAGCGGGGTGGCGTAGCCGCTGGGCAGCGCCGCGATGAACTCCGCGGCCCCGGCCGCGGCCGCGGCCTGCTCGATGTCCGCCGCCGTGGCGCCCGGCTGGCCGAGCGCGATGTTGCTGGCCACCGTCCCCTCGAACAGGTGCGGATGCTGCGGTACCCAGGCGATCTGCCGCCGCCAGGCGGCCGCATCGATGCTGGCGATGTCCACCGCGTCCGCCCCATCGCCACCCCGGCTGACCGTGATCCGGCCGTCCGCCGGCTCGGTGAAGCGCAGCAGCAGCGCCAGCAGGGAGCTCTTCCCGGCCCCGCTGGGCCCGGATACCGCGATCCGGTCACCGGGCCGGATCGAGCAGGACACATGATCAAGGGCCGCGCGGGGCCGGCCGGGATAAGCCACGGTGATGGCGTTAAGCCGGATGATGTCGTGGCGGAGGTCGGGCGGGACCGGCGCCGCGGTGCCCAGCCTGGCTGGGGCCGGGGCGCTGACCTGGAGCGGAGTCTCCAGGATGTCGCAGACCCGGCCGGCCGCGGTGACGCCCTCCATGCTGGCGTGGAACTGGGTGCCGACCGCGCGCAGCGGCAGGTAGGCCTCGGGGGTGAGCAGCAGCACCAGCAGCGCGGTCTGGTAGCCGACGTGCCCGGCCAGCAGCCGCAGCCCGATCTCCACCGCGACCAGCGCGGTGGCCAGCGCCGCCGACAGTTCGAGCACCAGCGAAGACAAGAACGCGATGCGCAGCGTGGCCATGGTGGCCGAGCGGTGCGCGTCAGTGACGTCCCGGATCACGTCCGCCTGGGCGTCGGCCCGGCCAAACAGCTTGAGCGTGGGCAGCCCTTCCACTACGTCCAGGAAGTGGCCGCCCAGCCGGGCCAGCAGCTGCCACTGGCGCTGCGTCCTGGCCCGGGTCTGCAGCCCGACCAGGACCGCGAAGACCGGGATGAGCGGCAGCGTCACGGCGATGACCAGGGCCGAGATCCAGTCGGCCAGGGCCACCCGGATCAGCACCGCGACCGGGACCAGGAAAGCCAGCACGAACTGGGGCAGGAACCGGGCGAAGTACGGGTCGAGCGCGTCCAGCCCCTTGGTGGACACGGCGGCGAGCTCACCGGCCTGCTGGCCGCCGAGCCAGGCCGGGCCGAGCCGGACCACGTGCGCGGTCAGCTTGCGGCGGAGCTGGGACTTGACCGCGGCGGCACCGCGCAGCGCGGCGATCTCCCCGCCGTACGCGGTCACCGCGCGGGCGGCCAGCACGGCCAGCGCCGCGCCCAGCGTGGCGGCCAGCGCCACCGCGCCGGTGCCGGCCGCCGCGCTGGCCAGGGCGTGCGCCAGCAGTCCAGCCTGGGCCAGGATCAGCCCGGTGGTGAGCAGGCCCAGGGCCACCGCGACCGTCAGGTAGCCCCGGGCGGCCGCGGCGTGACGCAGCAGCCGCGGGTCAACTGGCCTCATGGACCGCTGGGGGCGTGCCTGGCCGGCCCGGCCTTGGGTGGGGTGAGCGGCGCGCCGGTGACCCGGTGCCGGAAGACCCAGTAGGTCCAGCCCTGGTAAGCCAGCACCACCGGGGTGAAGATCAGGGCGACCCAGGTCATCACGGTGAGAGTGTAATGCGACGACGACGCGTTGTGCACGGTGAGGCTGTACGCGGCAGCCGTGGTGAACGGCAGCACGTTCGGCCACAGGTCACCGAATAGCGTGGCCACCGCGAGCACCAGGGTGACCGCGGTTCCGGCGAACGCCCAGCCCTCCCGGCCGCGGGCCGCGGCCAGCGCCGCGGCCAGCAGGGCCACGGCGGCCAGCGCCGCGGTGAGGTCGGTGGCCAGCCGGCCGTGAGCCACCTGGGTGGTGACCAGGAACGCGGCGGCCACCGGCACCGCGACGGCCGCGGTCCGCAGGGCCGCCTGATGCGCCCGCTGCCGCAGGTCGCCGGTGGTCTTCAGGGACAGGAAGATCGCCCCGTGCAGGATGAACAGGGTCAGCGTGGCCAGCCCGCCGAGCAGCCCGTACGGGTTCAGCAGCGTGAGCAGGTTGCCGGTGTACACATGCGCCGCGTTCAGCGGCACGCCGCGGACGATGCTGGCGAACGCGACCCCCCACAGCAGTGCGGGCAGGGCGGACCCCCGTGCGCCGGCCGGTCTCGTCCCGGCCCAGGAAAGGCAGCAGGATGCCGACCCCGAAGTCGAATCCCTCGAGGACGAAGTAACCCGTCCACAGAAGAACTTGGTCAGCCGGAGGTAGTCCGGGTCCTTGCTGATCATCCATGCCGTCTGCATGCCCGCCACCAGCAGGGACAGGCCGAGCGTGCGGGGAACGAAGATGAAGCGGTAGACGGTGGTGATCCCGAATTGCCACCGGGCGAGATCCAGTTCGCTCACGTTATCCCTCCTCGTACCCCGGCTGAGGTCCGAAAGTGGATCTTCGCCAGGGCCCTGTCCAGGTCACTAGGGACGTTCGCGACCGGCCGCCCAGGACGTTGGTCACCCGCCGTGGCCGATCGGGCCCAATGGCCCGGTGGGCGGGGACGTCGGCCCAGTGCCGGCCGCGGCGGACCGGGGACAACCTGGAATCGAGCAGGGAGGCATCGGGGACTCCGCCATCCCAGCCCGCGAGGGCGCCGACGCTGGGAGGGACATGGCATGAAGGCCCAGGTGGGCGACCGGTTGATCACCGAAGGCGCCCAAGGGGAGCGGGAATGCCTGATCATCCGCCTGCAGCACGCGGACGGCTCACCGCCCTATGTGGTCCGCTGGCTGTCTGACGGGCACATCGCGCTGGTCTTTCCCGGGCCGTACACCCGGCTGGTGCACGGGATAACCCCGCCTGGGCGGGATGAGGTGCCGCCACACGGGTAGCGGGGCGGGCCATGCGGCCGATCTCGGAGCTTGCCCGCCGGTACCGCCTGCCCGGCCTGCCTGGTGATGGAACTGGTGGACGGTTCATCCCTGGCGGCCGCTTGCTGACCGGGACGATGGCCTACCTGGCGCCGGAGCGGGCCGGCGGCCGGCCCGCCACCCCAGCCGCCGGCGTGTAGGCGCTCGGCGTGGTGGGTTACGAGTGCCTGGCCGGCCACCCGCCGTTCGAGGGCGAGCCGCTGCAGGTTGCGCTGGCCCGCCGCGACCAGCCGTTCCCCGGGTTCCCGGGCTGGTGCCTGGCTGAGCCGGAAGGGTCGGCGCTGGCCGCGCTCGTCACGGACATGACGGCCAAGGACCCGGCCGGGCCAAGCACAGCCAGGGGCTGCCACCTGGCCACGGCGGCACCGGGGACTGACGCGACCCGAGCGTGCACAGTGAAAGCTGTGGGCCGGCGATCGTCTGGTCACGAACGCCGCCGGCCCGCGAGCCGGGCACCCATCAGCCGCGGCCGGCCCGGAGTTGGCCGCCCGGTAAACAGCGGATGACCAGCCGCGCGCTGCCGGGTGCCGGGTTCGGGAACTGCTCGTCTAGGCGGCCCAGAACAGGCCGCCCAGGTGTGCGTCCGGGCGGCCCGCGAGCAATGATGGTGAGGCACGCTTCCGGCGGCCCGGCGACGCGGCCCGGCAGGCAGGATCAGAACCAGGTCCATGGATGGCGGCTCAGGGACGTTGGACCCTAATCCACGGCCAGCTCCGCCAGCCACTCTGGCAGCAGAGTCCCCGGGAGAACGAGGAGCTACCACGTTGACTGCGCTCACCGCGCCGGGGTGTTCATACGCGCTGCTGGCCGACGGCACCACGATCACCATCCGGCCGGCCCGCCTGGACGATTTCGACGTGGTCAAGCGGCTGCACGATGAGATGTCCCAGGACAACCTGTATCTCCGTTTCTTCGGTATGAGCCGGTACGCGGGCGAGCAGGAGGCCCGCCGGGTGACCCGGCAGGGCGGCTCGCTGCACGGCGCGCTGCTCGGCTTCCTGGGCGACGAACTGGTCGGCCTGGCCAGCTACGAGCCGACCGGCCAGCCGGCCACCGCGGAGGTGGCTTTCGCGGTGGCCGATAACATGCACGAACGCGGCGTGGCCACACTGCTGCTCGAGCACCTGGTGTCACTGGCCCGGGCGGACGGCGTGCGGATGTTCACCGCGTCCACGCTGCCGGAGAACTCGGCCATGCTGCGGGTGTTCGCCGACGCTGGGCTGAGCGCGACCCGGCGGCTGGAAGACGGGGTGGTCGAGCTGACCATGCCCATTCCGCGCAGCGCGGCGCTCGGCGAGTCCAGCACCTACCTGGACGCGGTGGCGGAGCGCGAGCAGCGGGCCGACGCGGCCAGCCTGGAGCCGCTGTTCGCGCCGCAGTCCGTCGCGGTGATCGGGGTCGGCCACCGGGCCAGCTCGATCGGCCGGTCCATCCTGCTGAACATCCGCCACGCGGGCTTCGCCGGCTCGCTCTACGCCGTGAACCCGTACTGCACCGACATCGAGGGCATTCCCTGCGTGCCGTCCGCCAGCGCGCTGCCCGAGGCGCCGGACCTGGTCGTGGTGACCGTGCCAGCGGGCGCTGTGCTGGACGTGGCCCAGGAATGCGGCAAGCGCGGCGCGCGGTCGCTGGTGGTGATCACCTCCGGGCTGACCGCGGCCCAGTCGGCCAGCCTGCTGGATGCCTGCCGGCGCACCGGGATGCGGCTGGTCGGCCCGAACTGCTTCGGCGTGGCGGTGCCCAGCATCGGCCTGGACGCCACGTTCGCGGTGCACGACCCGGTACCGGGCCGGGCCGGGCTGGTGGTGCAGTCCGGCGGGCTCGGGGTGGCGCTGCTGGAGCACTTCTCCCGGCTGGGTATCGGCATCACCTCGTTCGCCTCGGTCGGCGACAAGGTGGACGTGTCTGGTAACGACATGCTGCAGTGGTGGGCCGGGGACGGCACCACCCAGCTGGCCGTGCTCTACCTGGAGTCGTTCGGCAACCCGCGCAAGTTCGCCCGGACCGCGGCCCGGGTCGGCGCGACCATGCCGGTGCTCACCGTGCACGCCGGGCGCTCCGCGGTGGGCCAGCGGGCGGCGGCCTCGCACACCGCGGCCGCCGCCCCCCCGATGATCACCCGCCAGGCACTGTTCGAGCAGGCCGGCGTGATCGCCACCACCACGTTCGGTGAACTGATCGACGCGGCCGTGCTGCTGGCCGCCCAGCCGGTCCCGACGGGCCGCCGGATCTCCATCGTGTCCAACGCGGGCGGGGCCGGCGTGCTGGCCGCCGATTCATGCGTGGAGGCCGGCCTGTTCGTCGCCACGCCCAGCTACCGGGTCCAGGAACAGCTCACCGCGCTCCTTCCGCCCGCCTCGGCGGTGGGCGGCCCGATCGACACCACCGCCGCGGTGAGCGCCGAGGCATACGCGGCCACGCTCGACATAACGGCCCGCGACCGTGATGTAGCCGCGGTGCTCGCGCTGATCGTGCCGACCGCGGCCTCCGACCTGGTCCCCGTGCTGACCGCGGCCCGGCTGCCGGTCCCGCTGGCCGCGGTCATTCTCGACCAGGCCGAGTCGGTGCGGCTGCTGCCCGGCACCGATGGCGGGCGCCCGGTGCCCGCCTACGCCTACCCGGAAAGCGCCGTCCGGGCGCTGAACCGGGCCGCCCGGTACGGCTCGTGGCGGTCCCGGCCCGCCGACACCGTGCCGGACATCCCGGGCCTGCAGGTCACCGAGGCCAGGGCGCTGATCGCGTCCTTCCTGGAGAAAATGCCTGGCGGCGGCTGGCTCCGCGCGGCCGACACCGACCGGCTGCTGCGCAGCTACCAGCTGCCGATGGCGCCATTCCGGCTGGTCACCACCCCGGACCAGGCCGCTGTGGCCGCCACCGAGCTAGGTGGCCTGGTGGCGGTCAAGGCGGAAGTGGCTGGCCTGCTGCACAAGTCCGACGCGGGCGCCGTGCTGCTCGACGTGGACGGGCCGGACGAGACCCGGGCCGCGTTCCGCACGCTGGCCGGGCGGTTCGCGGGCAGGTTCTCCGGCGCCGTCATCCAGCCCATGATCAGCGGCGGTACCGAGGTCATCATCGGCGTGGTGCAGGAGCCGGTGTTCGGCCCACTGGTCGTGTTCGGCCTGGGCGGGGTGGCCACCGATGTGCTCGACGACCACGCGGCCCGGCTGGCCCCGCTGACCACGTCCGACGCCGACAACATGATTCACTCGATCCGGGCCGCGCCGCTGCTGCTCGGCCACCGCGGCCAGCCGCCGGTGGACATCGCGGGGCTGCGCGGCGCCCTGCTCCGGGTAGCCCGGCTGGCCGACGACCTGCCCGAGGTCACCGAGCTGGACCTGAACCCGGTCATCGCTCGCGCCGACGGGGTGACTGCGGTGGACGCCCGGATCCGGGTCACGGCGCGCGCGCCAGCCGACCCGTTCCTCCGCCAGCTGCCGGTTCCCAGGCAGAGCGGAACCTGAGCCAATGGCCCTACGAGCTGAGACCCGGCCACGGCACCGGGCGGGGCTTAGCCCCGTCATCCTGACGAACGAGCGGCAGGCGCCGGAACTGTGACCACCGGCACCTGGGAAGGTTGACCTATGGATGGCACGGACACCGCAGCTGACCAGTTGGCCGCCACCGGGGCGGCAGGCACCGGGGCGGCGGGCACCGGGCGGCAGCCACTGCGGCCGGACGAACTGCGGCTCATCGACGCCTACTGGCGCGCGGCCAACTACCTGTCGGTGGGCCAGATCTACCTGATGAGCAATCCGCTGCTGCGCGAGCCGCTACGGCCCGAGCACGTCAAGCCGCGGCTGCTGGGGCACTGGGGTACCACCCCCGGCCAGAACCTGCTCTACGCCCACCTGAACCGGGTGATCCGGAACTGGGACCTCAACATGATCTACGTGGCCGGGCCGGGCCACGGCGGGCCGGCCCTGGTCGCGAACACCTACCTGGAGGGCACGTACAGCGAGCTGTACCCGAGCGTCAGCCGGGACGAGGCCGGCCTGGCCCGCCTGTTCCGGCAGTTCTCGTTCCCGGGCGGGATCCCGAGCCACGTGGCGCCGGAAACGCCAGGCTCGATCCACGAGGGCGGCGAACTGGGCTACTCGCTGGCCCACGCCTACGGCGCGGTGTTCGACAACCCCGACCTCATCGTGGCGTGCGTGATCGGCGACGGCGAGGCGGAGACCGGCCCGCTGGCCACCAGCTGGCATGCGAACAAGTTCCTCAATCCGGCGCAGGACGGCGCGGTGCTGCCGATCCTGCACCTCAACGGGTACAAGATCGCCAATCCCACCGTGCTGGCCCGGATTCCGGGCCGCGAGCTCACCGACCTGCTGCACGGGTACGGATATGAGATGCACGTGGTCGAGGGCGACGTCCCCGAGGACGTGCACCAGCAGCTCGCCGCCACCCTGGACGACGTGGTGCAGGAGATACACGAGATTCAGCGCCGGGCGCGCGAGGACGGGGACCTGAGCCGGCCGCGGTGGCCGGCCATCGTGCTGAACACCCCGAAGGGCTGGACCGGCCCGAAGGTCGTGGACGGTGTCCAGGTGGAAGGGACGTTCCGGGCCCACCAGGTGCCGCTGGCCGACGTCCGGGGCAACCCGGGGCACCTGGCCATGCTCCAGGAGTGGATGCTCAGCTACCGGCCGGAGGAACTGTTCGACCACGATGGCACCCTGGCCGGCGAGCTGGCCGAGCTGGCCCCGCGCAGCTACCGGCGGATGGGCGCCAACCCGAACGCCAACGGCGGGCTGCTGCTCACCGGGCTGGACCTGCCGGACTTCCGCGGCTACGCGGTCGAGGTGGCCAAGCCCGGGGCCACCCAGGCCGAGGCCACCCGGCTGCTGGGCACGTGGCTGCGGGATGTGATCAGGGCCAACCCCACGACGTTCCGGCTCTTCGGGCCGGACGAGACCAGCTCCAACCGGCTCGGGGATGTGTTCGAGGTCACGAACCGGGCGTTCGACGCCGAGATCCGCCCGGGCGATGACCACCTGGCCCCCGACGGCCGGGTGGTGGAGGTGCTGTCCGAGCACTTGTGCCAGGGCTGGCTGGAGGGCTACCTGCTGACCGGCCGGCACGGGCTGTTCGACTGCTACGAGGCATTCATCCACATCGTGGACTCGATGTTCAACCAGCACGCGAAGTGGCTGAAGGTCACCCGGACCATCCCGTGGCGGCGGCCGATCGCGTCGCTGAACTACCTGCTGTCCAGCCTGGTCTGGCGGCAGGACCACAACGGGTTCACGCACCAGGACCCGGGGTTCATCGACCACGTGGTCAACAAGAAGGCGGAGATCATCCGGGTCTACCTGCCGCCGGACGCCAACTGCCTGCTCTCGGTGGCGGACCACTGCCTGCGCAGCCGGCACTACGTCAACGTGATCGTGGCGGGCAAGCAGCCCCAGCCGAACTGGCTGTCCATGGATGAGGCAGTGATCCACTGCACCCGCGGCGCCGGCATCTGGGAATGGGCCAGCAACGACCAGCCCGACGAGCCGGACGTGGTGATGGCGTGCTGCGGCGACGTGCCCACGCTGGAGACGCTGGCCGCGGTGGACCTGCTCCGCCAGCACCTGCCCGAGCTCAAGGTGCGCGTGGTCAACGTGGTCGACCTGATGCGGCTGGAGCCGGAGACCGAGCACCCGCACGGCATGTCCGACGCTGAGTTCGACGCGGTGTTCACCACCGGGCGGCCAGTGATCTTCGCCTACCACGGCTACCCGTGGCTGATCCACCGGCTCACCTACCGGCGGCACGGGCACGTCAACTTCCACGTCCGCGGCTACAAGGAGGAGGGCACCACCACCACGCCGTTCGACATGGTGATGCTCAACGACCTGGACCGTTTCCACCTGGTCATCGACGTCATCGACCGGGTGCCGGGGCTGACCGCGCGGGCCGGCCACGTGCGCCAGCTGATGACCGACCGCAGGCTCGCCGCCCGCGCGTACACCCGGGCCGAAGGTGAGGACGTGCCGGAGATCAGGGACTGGGTGTGGCCGTACTAGGCCCGGTGCGGATCCTGGTCGTCAACGCCGGCTCGAGCAGCCTCAAGCTGCGCGTGCTGGATGCCGACGACGACGTGGCCGGCGGCGCCGACCTGCCCGCCCCGCTCGGCCTGGCCGACATGCCCGCGGTCGAGGCGGCCATCTCCGGGCTGCCCAAGGCGCAGGCGGTTGGCTGCCGCATCGTGCATGGCGGCACCCAGTACACCGCGCCCGTCCTGGTCGACCAGCAGGTGCAGGACAGGCTGAAGGCGCTCACCGACCTGGCACCGCTGCACCAGCCCAAGTCACTCAGCGCGCTGCGCACCGTGCAGGCGGTCCTGCCATCGGTTCCCGTGGTGGCCTGCTTCGACACGGCGTTCCACGCCAGCCTGCCAGAGGCGGCGGCCACCTACGCGCTGCCACCGGAATGGCGCAAAAGGTGGGCGCTGCGCCGGTACGGGTTTCACGGCCTGTCCCACTCGTACTGCTCCCGGCGGGCCGCCGACCTGCTCGGCCGGCCAGCCGGGCTGCGCGTGGTGACCTGCCATCTGGGGGCGGGCGCCTCGCTGGCCGCGGTGCACGACGGCCGGTCGGTGGACACCACGATGGGGTTCACCCCGCTGGACGGCCTGGTCATGGCGACCCGCTCCGGCGCGGTCGACCCGGGGCTGATGCTCTGGCTGGAGGAGCACGCCGGGATGCCGCCCGCGGAACTGGCCGCCACCCTCGAGCACCGTTCCGGGCTGCTCGGCCTGGCCGGGACCGCGGACATGCGGGACGTGCTGGCCCGCGCGGCCGCCGGGGACCACCGTGCTGAGCTGGCTCTGGGCGTGTTCCTGCACCGGCTGCGCGGGGCCATCGCGGCCATGGCGGCCGCCATGGGCGGGCTGGACGGGCTCGTGTTCACCGGTGGCATCGGGGAGAACTCGCCGCAGGTGCGCGCCCTGGCCGCCGAGGGGCTCGGCTTCCTGGGGGTCAGCGTCGACCCGGAGCGCAACTCAGCCGGCCCGGCGGACCGCGAGATCGGCCGCGACGGGGTGGCGGTCCGGTCACTGGTGATCGCGGCCCGCGAGGACATCGAGATCGCGCACCAGGTCCGCGCGGTCCTCGGCTAGCACCCGGCCACAGCCCACCGCGTGGCTGAAACAACCCTGCGCAGCAGACCGCATGCGGCTGACTTCAGGGTCCGGTTTACCGGTGGTGGCGGTGGAGTACCACGGCGCGCGTGGGCCGGGCGGCAAGCGGGCAGTCTTCACGTACTTGGCCCGCGCAAACCGGGAGAAAACGGGCATCTCGCGGACCGCAAGCCGTGAAAAGTTGCCTGGCCGCCCTGCGTGTTGGTGCTGGTGTGTCACACGTGATCGGTGGGATCTGCCATCCGCGGCCGCCCGCCACGCCGGGTGGACCGGGTAAGTCAGCGGCGTCGACAGCAGACGGCAGGACTGAAGCATTCAGGCGGCTCTGGGCCCGCGGCTGGTGCCAGCCCCAAACGGGCCCCGCCACAAACATGCTTGCGGCACTCAGTTGACATCATCTCGAAAGTGAGAGTAGCTTTCTTTTCAGAACAGCTACCAAGTTTCCTGAGCGTGCGGATCGAGGGTGGTAGCCATGAGCGCTTCGGATGCCCGCAAGTGGTGGGCCCTGGTGGCCATCGCGGCGAGCGTGCTGGTTGTCGGGCTCGACCTGACCGTGCTCAGCCTGGCGCTGCCGGTGCTGTCCGCCCATCTGCACGCCTCCACCACCGACCTGCAGTGGTTCTCTGCCGCCTACAGCCTGGTGCTGGCCGCGGCGCTGCTGCCGGCCGGCCTGATCGGCGACCGGATCGGCCGCAAGAAGCTGCTGCTGATCGCCCTGGTGCTGTTCGGCATCAGCTCCGCGGCCTGCGCGTTCTCGCATTCCTCGGCCGAGCTGATCGCCGCCCGGGCGGTGCTGGGGCTCGGCGCCGCGGCGATCTTCCCCATGTCCATCGCCGTGCTGCCAGTCCTGTTCACCGAGGAGGAGCGCCCCCGGGCCATCGCGGTCATCATGGGCGCAACCTTCATCGGCTACCCGGTCGGCCCGCTGCTCGGCGGCTGGCTGCTGGACAATTTCTGGTGGGGCTCGGTCTTCCTGATCAACGTGCCGGTCGTGGTGCTCGCGCTGGTGGCCGTGACCCTGCTGATGCCGGAGTCGTACGGGGCCCGTACGACCAGCTTTGACATCCCCGGGATCGCCCTGTCCAGCCTAGGCCTGGCCAGCCTGACCTACGGCTTCATCAAGGCCGGCCAGGATGGCTGGGGCGACACCACCGCCGTGGTCACGATGGTGGCCGGGGCCGTGGTCCTGGTGGCGTTCGTGATCTGGGAGCGCTGGATCACCGGCCGCGGCGGCCAGCCGCTGATCCAGCTGGAACTGTTCCGCTCCGCGGGGTTCACCTGGGGCACCGTGCTGACCACGTTCGTGTCGTTCGCGATGTTCGGCATCCTGTTCGCGATGCCGCAGTACTTCCAGGAAGTGCTGGGCTTCGACTCGTTCGGCAGCGGGCTGCGGATACTCCCGCTGATCGGCGGGATGGTGCTGGGCATGCTGGCCGGGACCCGGCTGCAGACGGCCCGCCAGGCGGCGGACGGCGAGCCGGCCAAGGCCGCTCCGCTCGGCGCCCGGCCGCTGGTCGCGGCCGGGTTCGCGGTGATGGCGGCGGCTCTGGCGGTGGGCGCGGCCACCCGGGTGACCAGCGGCACCGGGTTCGCCGTGATCTGGTTCGCGGTGGCCGGCCTCGGGCTCGGCCTGGCCCTGCCCGCGGCCATGAACGCCGCGCTGGGCGCGCTGTCCACCGAGCGCAGCGGTTCCGGCTCAGCGCTGATCACCGCGATGCGCCAGGTCGGCGCCACGATCGGGGTGGCGGTGCTGGGCACGGTGCTGCTGTCCGGGTACCGGAGCCGGCTCAGCGTGGGCCACCTGCCCGCGGTAGCGGCGGACGCGGTACGCAGCAGCGTGGCCGGCGGGGTCGCGGTGGCGCACGCCGCGGACTCGGCGGCCCTGCTCGTGATGGTCCGGGCGGCCTACGTGCACGGCCTGGACGTCATGCTGGCGGTGTGCGCGGTCATCGCCCTCGCCAGCGCCCTGCTCGCGCTCATCTTCCTGCCCCGCCGCGCCGCCACGCCCGCCGCGCCGACCACGCCCGCCAGTACCGCCGGCCCGGCGAGCCCAGCGGTGCCCGGGCCGGCCACGGACGGCGCCGGCCTGCCCGCCGTGACCGCAGGTGACGGTGCCGCGCGGCCAGTCGCCACCGGGCCGCGTTCCGGGGAGAATCAGGGTCATGAGCGAGATCGGCACCGCTGACCGGCCCGCCGGCCTGCGCGAGCGCAAGAAGGCCAAGACGCGGGCCGCCATCCGCGAGCACGCGCTGCGGCTGTTCCGCGAGCAGGGCTACGCCGGCACCACGGTCGAGCAGATCGCCGACGCGGCCGAGGTCTCCCCGGCCACGTTCTACCGGTACTTCCCGACCAAGGAAGACGTGGTCCTGCAGGACGACCTGGACGTGCTGGCGTTCAGCGAGTTCGAGGCGCAGCCCGCGGGGCTGAGCCCGCTGGGGGCGGTGCGGGGCGCGTTGGCCGCGGCGCTGCCCAAGTTCACCGCGGAAGAACGCCAGCGATTCCAGGAGACGACCGCGCTCACCCTCGCGGTGCCGGAGATCCGGGCCCGCGCGATCGACGAGTTCGCCCGCACCATCGACGTGTTCGCCGCGCTGCTGGCCCGCCGGGCCGGCCGGGACCCGGGCGATCTCGCGGTGCGGGCCATGGCCGGCGCGATCTTCGGCGTGATCATGGCCACCGCACTGCCCGTCCTGGACCAGGGGCCGATCGAGGTCGGCGACCTCTTCGCCATGATCGACAGGGGCCTGGCCGAACTGGAGGCCGGCCTCACCCTGTGACGGGCCCAGCGCACCTGGCTCAGCGCACCTGGCCCAGCGCACCTGGCTCAGCGCACCTGGCCCAGCGCACCCGGCCCAGCGCACCCGGCTCAGCGCACCCCGCGCGGGCGGAACTGGACGCTGATCCGCGGGCCGGTGGCCCGCGCCGTCTTGGGCACCGCGTGCTCCCACGTGCGCTGGCAGCTGCCGCCCATCACCAGCAGGTCGCCGTGGCCCAGCTCGTGCCGCACGGCCGGCCCGCCGCCCCGCGGCCGGAGCAGCAGGGCGCGGGGCGCGCCCAGCGAGACGATGGCGACCACGGTGTCCTCGGTCGCGCCGCGGCCGATCCGGTCGCCGTGCCAGGCCACGCTGTCCCGGCCATCGCGGTACAGGCATAGCCCGGCGGTGCACAGCGGCTCGTGCAGCTGCGGCCAGTAGTGCGCGGTGAGTGCGTCCCGCGCGGCCACCAGCGCGGGATCGGGCAGCGGCTCATCCTCGCCGTAGAAGCAGAGCAGCCGGGGCACGTCCACCACGCGCTCGTACATGCGGCGCCGTTCGCCCCGCCACGGGACGGTCTCGCTGAGCCGGTCGAACAGTACCGCGGCACCGGTCATCCAGCCCGGCCGGATGTCCACCCAGGCCCCGTGGGCCAGCGTGGCCCGGCGCACCGACCGGTCCAGCGGCCCGGGGGCCGGCTGGTCAGCCAGGTCGAGCAGCGAGCCCTGCAGCGCAGCGTCCATACCGTGAGCTTACCGAACTTCTCAAATATTTGTTCGAGCACGGATCGGGCTGTCGCCGCCACGGCGGCGGCCCGGGGCCGTAGGGTGATCCCGTGGCAGGCCGGGAACTGAGCGAGATCATGGAAGCGGGCTGGGCCGCGGCGCTGGCGCCGGTCGCGGGCCAGATCAGCGCGATGGGCGACTTCCTGCGCGCCGAACTGGCCGCGGGCCGCCGTTACCTGCCCGCGGGTGACAAGGTGCTGCGGGCGTTCCAGCAGCCGCTGAGCGACGTGCGGGTACTGATCGTCGGGCAGGATCCGTACCCGACCCCGGGGAACCCGGTCGGGCTGAGCTTCTCGGTGGCACCGGACGTGCGCCGCCTGCCGCCGAGCCTGATCAACATCTTCCGCGAGTACACCGCCGACCTCGGCTACCCGGCGCCGGCCACTGGCGATCTCAGCCCGTGGGCCGAGCGCGGTGTCCTGCTGCTGAACAGGGTGCTCACCGTGCAGCCCGGGCACCCCGGCGCGCACCGGGGCAAGGGCTGGGAAGAGGTCACCGACCAGGCCATCCGGGCCCTGGCCGCCCGGCAGGCGCCGCTGGTGGCCATCTTGTGGGGACGGGACGCCCGGAACCTGGCCCCACTGCTCGGCCGGGTCCCGCTGATCGAGTCGGCCCACCCGAGCCCGAACTCAGCCGACCGCGGCTTCTTCGGCTCCCGCCCGTTCAGCCGGGCCAACGCGCTGCTCGAGCAGCAGGACGCCGCCCCTGTCGACTGGAAACTGCCCTAGCCGGCCAGGCACCGCACGGCGGGAATGTTGAGAGGTCAACTACTGTTGGCGTAGGCACCTGGCCAGCGAGCTGCCCTAGAGGAGATGCCATGCCTGCGGTCACTGTCGAGGACATCCTGGTCCTGCCGCGTGTCGCGGAGCCGGACGCCGCCACGGCGGCCGAGCGCCCGGTGCGGTCGGTTACGACCGCACCGTCCGGGTTCGAGGGCGAGGGCTTCCCGGTCCGCCGTGCGTTCGCCGGGGTGGACCTGGCCCGGCTGGACCCGTTCATCCACATGGACCAGATGGGTGAGGTCGATTACGCGCCGGGCGAGCCCAAGGGCACGGCCTGGCACCCGCATCGCGGCTTCGAGACCGTCACGTACATCATCGACGGGGTGTTCCGGCACCAGGACTCCAACGGTGGCGGCGGGCTGATCACCAACGGTGACACCCAGTGGATGACCGCGGGCGGCGGCATACTGCACATCGAGGAGCCGCCCGAGGAGCTGGTGCTGAGCGGCGGGTTGTTCCACGGCTTCCAGCTCTGGGTCAACCTGCCCCGGCGGCTCAAGATGAGCAACCCGCGCTACCAGGACATCCGGGCCCGGCAGGTGTCGCTGCTGGCCGCCGCGGACGGCGGCGCGCTGGTCCGGGTCATCGCTGGCGATCTGGGCGGGCATCCGGGCCCGGGCATCACGCACACGCCGATCACCCTGCTGCACGCGACCGTGCAGCCCGGCGCCCAGCTCCGGCTGCCGTGGCGGCGCGATTTCAACGCGCTGGTCTACGTGCTGGCCGGGTCGGGCACGGCCGGGCCGGAGCACCGCCCGGTGCGCACCGGCCAGCTGGCCACGTTCGGCCCGGGCGACGCGCTGACTGTGCAGGCCAGCCCCACCCAGGACGGCCCCAGCCGGGAGCTGGACATCCTGGTCCTGGGCGGCGAGCCGATCCGCGAGCCAGTGGCCGCGTACGGGCCGTTCGTGATGAACACCCGGGACGAGCTGGTCCAGGCGTTCGAGGACTTCCAGGCCGGCCGGCTGGGTACCATTCCGGCCGAACCACACCCCGGGCACGACGTCCCCTGAGCGCACTCATCCAGCACAACGCCCCGCGCACCTCATGCCGCCCGGCCACGCACGGGCGTGTGCCGCGGGTCCCCCGCGGGTAGGTAATGCTCGGCCGCGGCCGCCGGGCCCGGGCCATGCCGATCATCGCTGGCAGCTTTACCGCCCCCTGTCCAATCATGCGCCTATAGGGGGGAATGGCCAGCGTGCCTGAGAAAGCCATTAGGCAAACGATCACTGGCCAGGCCCGGGTGACGTTTAGCCCGGCCGGCAGGGCCATCCGGCTCTGCCCGGCCGGCTATGGGCCGCGCACGCTAAAGGATGGCCGGCCCTCAAGCAAGGCCGGATAGCGACCAGGAGATGGTTATGCGAGCGCTCGTTTACCACGGCCCCGGCCAGAAGGCCTGGGAAGACGTACCCAGGCCGGGCATCATCGCCGACACCGACGCGGTCGTCCGCGTCGACGCCGTCACGATCTGCGGCACCGACCTGCACATTCTCAAGGGCGACGTGCCCGCCGTGACCGACGGGCGGATCCTCGGCCACGAGGCGGTCGGCACCGTCGAGGCCGTCGGCAGTGCGGTCAAGTCGGTCAAGGCCGGCGACCGCGTGCTGGTCTCCTGCATTACGGCTTGCGGCACGTGCCGGTACTGCCGCGACGGGCACCCCGGGCAGTGCCTGGGCGGCGGCGGCTGGATCCTGGGCCACAAGATCGACGGAACCCAGGCCGAGTACGTCCGGGTGCCGTTCGCCGACGCTTCGACCTACCTGGTGCCGGACGGCGTCACCGACGAGGAAATCCTCATGCTGGCCGACATCCTGCCCACCGCCTTCGAGGTCGGCGTGCTGAACGGCACCGTGCGGCCGGGTGACGTGGTAGCCATCGTCGGCGCGGGCCCGATCGGCCTGGCCGCGATCATGGGCGCGCGGCTGTTCAGCCCCAGCCACATCGTGGCCATCGACCTGGCCGACGCACGGCTGGACGCGGCCAAGCAGTTCGGCGCGGACGTCACGGTGAACAACGCCGGCCAGGACCCGATGCAGGTGATCCAGTCGCTGACCGACGGGCTCGGGGCCGATGTGGCCATCGAGGCGGTCGGCGTGCCGGCCACGTTCGAGCTGGCCGCCAAGCTGGCCCGGCCGGGCGGCCACATCGCCAACATCGGGGTGCACGGCGAGCCCGCCACGCTGCACCTCGAAGAGCTGTGGATCAAGAACGTCACCATCACCACCGGGCTGGTCGACGCGTACTCCACCCCGATGCTGCTCAAGCTGGTGACGAGCCACCAGCTCGACGCTACGAAGTTCATCACCCACCGCTTCGGGCTGGACGAGTTCGACCAGGCCTACGACGTGTTCGGCCGGGCCGCTGACACCGGCGCCCTCAAGGTCGTGCTCAGCCGCTAGCGCACCAGCCCGCCGATCGTGATCAGCTGACCGGTGCACCCAGTGACACCGGTCAGCTGATCACAGCGTGGCCGCCGCGGGCCGGGACCGCGCGGCTCAGGTGATCAGCTCCACGTCGTGCAGGCGCATGACGCCGAACCAGTCGCTGTTCTCGGCCCGCATCACCCGCTCGGCGTCGGCCGCGATCTCGTGGATCCACTCGATGGACTGCGCCCGGCTCAGGTCGGCTTCCAGCCCCCGGAGCAGGATGGCCATCCGCTGGTAGCGCTGGGCGTGGCGGCGGAACTCGGACTGGGTCCTGATCCCGTGCAGCGCCGCGCCGACCGCGGGCACGCAGATCGACAGCACGACCAGCACCAGGCCGAACTTGGTCGCCTCACCGCCGTGCTCGCCCCAGCCCAGCAGGTGCAGGAACGCGGCCACCGCGGTGACCGCGAACAGCACCCCGGTGACCGCGAACAGCCGGCTGTCCCAGCCGCCCTGCTGCCGCGCAGACTTCTCGTGGTAGCGGATCTGCGCCCCGATCCACCGGTCGCACAGGTAGTCGCGGAGCGGCCCGACGTCGCCGGGGCCGATCCGGACGTCCGGGCGCAGCGCCATAATCTCCTCCAGCGCCCGGCGCAGCCACACCTCCGTGGGGTCCGGCGAGTAGGCCGCCCGCTCGCGCCGGCCCGCCGGGGTGGGCCGGTCCCCGGCCCCGGCCCCGGCTCCGGTCAGGGCCAGGAAGTACCCGGACCGCAGCCGCTCGGCCAGGTAGCGGTAGGAGATCCACCGGTCCAGCAGCCGCCGGCGCCGGCTGACCAGCGGCGTCACCACCAGCAGCAGGAGCAGCAGCACCTCCAGCGCGGTGATCCAGGTCTGCTCGGGCGCGAACGCGACCTGGGCCGTCACGATGACCACCGCCACCGCGGCGGCCAGGAACATCGCCCAGCTGGCCACGTTGAAGACCCGCTCCAGGCGGGTGGCCAGCGCATCCGCCCGGACGAAATACGGGATGATCCACTGGCCCACGCGCAGGCACGTTTCGCTGAACGCCCCATCGTGGCCAGTGCCGCCGCCCGCGGGCGCCAGCCGCTCCCACTCGGCGCCCTCCCGCGCGGCGAACTCGCTGACCGCGGCGGTGTTGTACTCGCGGAACTCTCGGGCCGCCTCCTCGATCCGGGCCGCCCGCTCCGGGTCATACCAGAACACCGGGCCAGCGGGATCGCGGGGGGTGCCGGGAGGCCGCCCGCCCGGGCTGGCCGCGGTGGTGCTGACCCAGGCCACCGGCACGCCCTGGTCGCGGGCGTAGGCCACGATAGCCGCGGTTCCGCCGCGGCCGCGCGGCGGCTGGCCGTCCCACAGCGCGACAAGCACGTCGGCCCGGTCGACCACGCGCCGCCCGGCCCGCTCGTAGCCTTCCTCACGGCTGCTGCCCGGCGGCGCCTGCCAGACCCGCACCGCCCGGCCGAGCAGCTCGGCGAACTCGGCCCGGGACGCCTCGGCCGCGAAGTCGGCCAGGTACTCCCCGGTGGGCAGCGGCAGCACCGCCTCGAGCTCGGCGTCCGGCCTGGCCAGCACCTCCCGGGCCACCATCCGGTCGGCCCCCTCGGCCAGCGCCGAGATGACCAGCAGCGGGGGACCGGACCCAGGGCCCAGCAAGCGCTCGGTGAGGCCCTGGATGGCGGCCCGCACAGCCGGGACGAGCGAGCCCGGGTCGGCCAGCTCGCGGTGCCCGGTCACCCCGATGCGGAGCACGAACGGGAGCCGCCCCTCCCCCGCCGGCCACCCGGCCGCCGCCCGCCCGGTCTCGGCTACCCCGGTCATCCGGCACACCCCAGCTGGGCGGGCGGCGTGCCCGAGATGTACCGCCGCCAGTCCTGCGCCGTCAGGCTGTGCCCCGACGTGGTGCAGGCCACCCGGGCCCACTGCGCGGGAATGAGGCTGAGCTGGGTGAGCAGCCCGTCGGGTGAGCTGTTGTTGCCTTCGGTCACCGTGACCAGGCTGCGCCCGCCGGGGGTGAACGCCATCGTGGTCTGCTGGTAGGGCGACGCCTTGCCGACCGGGAACACGCCCAGCACCTGCCCGGTGCCGAGATCGGCGACGACGCCCTGCCCATTGGCCCGTTCCTCGGCGACCAGGCCCGGATCGCCGCTGGCCCGGCCGCTGAGCGCGAAGTTCCCGTAGTTCCACGGGGTCCCGGCCTGAATGGAGCGGATCAGCCTGGTGCCGTCCGTGGCCCGCACGTCGACGTCCCCGTTCTCGCGCTGGATGACCAGCCACGTCCCGGCGTAACCCAGCTGATAGGCCCGCAGGCCGGGGAGCAGCCAGCTGAGTCCTGTGCTGAGATTGATCACATAGACCTGCCTGGTGACCTGGTCGATGATGGCCGCCCGGGTGCCTCCCGGGCTGACCGCCGCCTGGTGCTGGTACAGACCTGGGTTCGGGTGCAGCGTGGCCGGTGCGCGGATCACGCCGCCGCGTTGGCCAGGTCCGCCGGACCCGACCCGGATGCGGCCGTCCGCGTCGATCCGGGCCAGCCGGGTCCCGTCACCGAGGACGGTCACGTACTGCGGGGGATCCGGGTCGGCCCGGGCCGTGACCGCACGGCCGGTGAGCGGCTGGCCCGCGAACGCGGCGTCGCTGCCCGGCATGGTGATCGTGTAGGCCTTGGCCCCGTACAGGTAGAGCTGGCGTCCGCTGGGGCTCCATTGCGGCAGCCCGTACTGCTGGGTGCTGCCCGTGGCCAGCCGGGTGATCTTCCCGAACGCCGCGCCCAGGCCGGCCCGCTGGAGCAGGTCACCGTTGCTGTCGGTGATGACCGCTTCCTGGCTGCCGGGCCGGATGGCGAGCCGCGGGCCCGGGCAGACCTGCCCGCACCGCCACGGCATCCGGATCCGGGCCGCGTTCCCGATCCGCGAGTACTGGCCGAGGTTCCACAGCGTGACCAGGTTGCCCGAGGCCGAGACCAGCCGGGTGTCGCTGCCGCCGAGGAACGCCAGCGAGGTGACGAAGATTGGTTCCGCGCCGGGGTAGGACGTGGCCGGGTGGCCCGGCCCGGTGCTGGAGATCCGGGACACGTGGATGCCGCCGGCGTCCTCGGACGCCACCCAGCGATCGTCCCGGCTGATGGCCAGGGCCAGCGCCAGCCGGCCGCCCAGCCGGGCCCGGCCGGCGCGGGCGCCCGGCCGGGCCGTGGACCACACCCGCAGCGCCCGGCCGGCGGCCACGCCGCTGTAGGTGGCCAGCGTCCCGGCTGGGGACAGCGCGTACGCGTAGGCCGGGAACCTGCCGAGGCCGAACACGTTGTGCGCGGAACCGGCCGGGGTCAGCCCGGGCAGCGTGAAGCGCTGCCACGAGCCGTAGTACCCATTGAAGGTGACCAGCCCGGACTCGCTGGGCATGGCGATGCCGGTGACCGTGGCGGGCCGGCCCCGGGCCGGGGGGGTGAAGCCGCTGAGCTGCCGCTGGGACCAGGTCCCGCTGGTCGTGTCCAGCACGGCGAGGCTGGGGTAGGCGGCGAACGCGGCGAACCGGCCGGACGGGGACAACCCCACCGCAGTGAACCGGTGCCCGGGTGGGGCCAGGTGCGGCCGCGCCGGGCCGCCCGGTCCCCAGACCTGGGCCAGATGGCCGTCCGCGGCGGCGATCACCGAGCCGTCCGCGCTCACCGCCACCCCGCTGACCGGGCCGGCCAGCCGGCCCACCGTGACCCGCTGGAATCCGGGCAGCGTCCAGCGCTGCACCCACCCGGTCGTGGTGCCCGCCACGATGAACCGCCCGTCCGCGGCCGTGGTGAGGGCCGCCACCGGCCCGCTGGCCTGCAGGAACCGCTGCACCTGCGGGTCGGACTGGACGGTGGCGAACAGCGCGGCCCGGGTCTGCGGGTCGGCCGGGTCGAGCTGGTAGGCCTTGGCCGCGAACAGCTGGGCCAGGTCGGGGTGCGAGCCGGTCAGCGAGATGGCGGTCGAGGCGAGCTGGCCTGCGGTGGCCACGGTCTCCTCCCGGATGGCCCGGTTCCGCTGGCCGCTGGCGATGAACGCGGCGGACACCGCCACGGCGAGCAGGATGACCAGCGCGGCCAGGCCGGCCACCAGGGCGCGGACGGTGCGGCGCCGCTGCCGGATGTGCTCGCCGATCAGCGAGTCCTTGGGCACCTGGCGGATGGCGGCGGCCAGGTCGGCCACCGCGTCCTGGAACCGCGGGTCGGCCGGCCGCAGACTGCTCTCCTGGGGCCGCGTCCAGCGCACGTCGACCCACCGTGGTTCCTGGCCGAACGCGTGCCCCAGCGCCTCCTTGGACAGCGCGGTGGTGGCCGCCCAGTCCAGGTCGCCCGCGGCGGCGTCCCAGACCAGCTCGCCGCTGGTGACCGCGATGAGCACGTGGCTGACTGGCCGGTGCTCGCGCCACCAGCCGATCTCCCGGGCGACCCAGGGTGACTGCGCCGACTCGGGGGAGGCCATCAGGATCAGCCAGCGCGAACTGGCCAGGGCCTGCTCGATGGTGGTCCACAGGTTGGGCGACGCGGCCAGGCTGGTCTGGTCACGGAACACCCGCAGCGCGCGCACCTGGTACCAGGGCCGGGCGAAGTGCTGCAGCTCGGACTGCAGCCGCGCCGCCACGGCCGAGTCGAGGCGGTGGCTGTAGGAGATGAACGCGTCGTAGCCCCACTCCTCGGCTGCCACCACGGTCCCCCTGGTGCGGTGTGCCAGTTCCCCTGGTAGGCCCCTTTGCCCAGCATCACAAGGGGATTGCTCCAGGCTACCGGCCGTGCCTGCCGCGGTGAAGGGCGCGCCGATCAGCCGGCCATACTCGGTGATGTGCTGCCGCTGGCCCGTCACCTGCTGCGGGCGAAAGACCTGGCCGACGCCCGGTACTTCGAGCCGCTCACCGTGCACGACCTGGCCCGGGCCGCGGGGCTGTCCGCCGCGCACTTCAGCCGGGAGTTCCGGCATGCGTTCGGCGAGGCGCCGCATCAGTACCTGCTCACCCGTCGGCTCGAGCGGGCGGCTGCCCTGCTGCGGAACACCGACCGCAGCGTGACCGACATCTGCTTCGCGGTCGGCCTGACCAGTGTTGGCTCGTTCACGACCAGCTTCGGGCGGGTCTACGGCATGTCGCCCAGCGCCTACCGGGCGGATTTCCCGCCCGCGCGGCGGCACCTCCGGGTGCCCGACTGCGTGGCCCGGGCCTACGGCCGGCCGCAGAACCGCACGTTTCGAGAAGCGTAACCAGCCCCGCGGGCCGTAGCGTCGGCTGCAGACCACACGAGGGGAGATCCAGGTGATCAAGATCGCCAACTCGCAGTTCTGGGTGCACGACCAGGACGAGGCGCTCGACTTTTACACCCGCACGCTCGGCTGGGAGATCCGGGCCGACGTGACGGTGGCCGAGTGGAAGTTCCGCTGGCTGGTCGTCGGCCCGCCCGGGCAGGACGGTGTGGGGCTGGTGCTGATGCCGGTGCCCGGGGAGCCGATGCTCGACGCGGAGAGCAGCAGCCAGCTGGCTGGCCTGGTGGCCAAGGGCGCGGGCGGCACGCTGTTCCTGGAAACCGACGACTGCCAGGCCGCGTACGACGAGCTGTCCGCGCGCGGGGTGGTGTTCAGCGACCCGCCGACGCCGCAGCCCTACGGCATCGACACGTCGTTCCGCGACCCCTCGGGCAACAGCATCCGGCTGACCCAGGTGCTCGCGTTCTCGATGGACCGGCACTGACTCCGTGACCGGGCACCGGGCCGGCCGCGGGGCCCGGTGCCCGGCGCCGCCCGGGCGCCCGGCCACCGGGTCCCCGTTACCTGGGCGGCCGCTGGCCGGGCAGCAGGCTGGCCCGGTGGCAGCCCGCCGGGATCACCGGGCGGAGCGTGGCCAGGGGCGGGTGTACCGGGCCGGCGCCGGCCGAGAGCGCCCCGGACACCGGCCCCGGCGAGCTGTTGCTGCGCTGCGTCCGGGCCAGTTCCCGGTCATCGCCGGGGCCGAATTCGGCCATCAGCAGCGCAAGGTCCACTTCCCGCTGGGCTGCCGGGTGGAGTCCGGCCTGGACGGCCCGTACCCGGTGCTGCGTTGCCTGGAGGATCTCGTCACCCGCCCGGGCTGACCGGTCACGACTCCAGGTACCTGATCGCGGCCAGCACCCGGCGGTTGTCGCTGCGCGACGGCGGCAGGCCGAGCTTGTCGAAGATGCTGGCCACGTGCTTCTCCACCACCCGGGGCGAGATGGTGAATGCGCCCGCGATGGCGGTGTTGGACCGGCCCTCGGCGATCAGCGCGAGCACCTCCCGCTCCCGTGGGGTCAGCACGGCCAGCGCTTCGGCGCGGCGGCCGACGCTGAGCAGCTGCCGGACCACTTCGGGGTCGAGCACCGTGCCGCCCGCCGCCACCCGGCTGATCGCGTCGATGAAGTCGCTCACGTCGGCGACCCGGTCCTTCAGCAGGTAGCCGACCCCGCCCGCCGCCCCGGCGAACAGCTCCGCGGCCGACTGGGCCTCGATGTACTGGGAGAACACCAGCACGCCGACCTGCGGATGGTCACGATGGATGGACTGGGCGGCGCGCAGCCCCTCGTCGGTATGCGTGGGCGGCATCCGCACATCGATGATGGCCACATCGGGCCGGTGCACGGCGACCGCCTGCCGCAGCGCTTCGGCGTCGGCCACCGCGGCCACCACGTCGTGGCCCCGCCGGGCCAGGGTCTGGGTCAGCCCATCCCGCATGATGGCGGCATCCTCGGCGATCACGATGCGCAGGCCAGCAGGAGGCGAAGGCGGCGCCGACATCAGGCGTGGCTCGGCAGCTCGATGGTGACCACGGTGGGGCCGCCGGGCGGGCTGGTCACGTCCAGCCGGCCGTCCACGGTCTGCACCCGGTCCAGCAGGCCGGCCAGCCCGCCACCCGGCGCCAGCTGGGCGCCGCCCACTCCGTCGTCGGTCACCGTCATCAGCAGCCGATCAGCCTGGTCGGTGACGCTGATCGTGGCCTGGCTGGCCGCGCTGTGCTTGACTACGTTGGCCAGCAGTTCCGCGGCGCAGAAGTAGGCGATGGACGCGATGGCCGGTGACGGCGGCTGCGTGCTGGTGATGTCAAGGCCGGCCGGCACCGGGCTGGTCCCGGTCAGGCTGGACAGCGCCGGGCCGAGGCCGCGGTCGAGCACCGGCGGGTGGATGCCGCGGGCCAGGTCGCGCAGCTCGGCCAGGGTCTCCTTGGCGTTCTGGTGGGCCGCGCTGACCAGCATCCGGGTCCGGTCGCCGTCCGTGCTGTCCGCGGGCGCCGCGTCCAGGGCCTCCTTGAGCTCGCCCAGCGTCATGGCCAGCGCGGCCAGCCGGACCTGGGCCCCGTCGTGCAGGTCGCGCTCGATCCGGCGCAGCCGGGCCGCCGACTCGTCGATGGCCAGGGCGCGCCGGTGCTGGAGTTCGCTGGCCCGCTGCGCGGCCGCGGCGATCCGGATCTGCGCGTCCCGCTCGGCTTCGGCCCGGGCGGTGCGCTCCTCCAGCGAGGCGTAGTACTCGCGCCGGTAGCGGTAGGCCATGGAGTCGCCGAGCACCCAGGCGGCCAGGGCAGTCCCGCCGAGCCCGGCGGCCGCGGCGAAGACCAGGTTCGACGAGGCCGGGGGCTGCGCGGGAGCCCAGCGGGTGATGGCCACGGCCGTGGCGGCCAGGCAGACCAGCAGGGCGGTCACCGAGACCCGCCGGGGGCGGTGCGCGGCCACGGTGTACAGCAGCACCGGGATGACCACGTCGGTGACAGTGGGCTCCAGGGCACGGACGACCGGACCGCCGTCACCCGCCTGCATGCCGAGCAGGACCTGCGCGGCAGCGATCGTCATGGCCGCGGTGAACGCGGCCACCGGGTAGCGCCGGCGGAACAGCACCGTGGCCGCCAGCAGCCCGCTGACCAGCACGGCGACCGTCGTGCTGAGCGGCGGGCCGATCGGCCACTGGCCCGCACTGAGCGAGAACAGCAGCACCGCCAGCACGCCGTCCAGCACGTGCGGATGATCGCGCAGCCGGGCGCTCACGGCGAGCATGGCCTAGCGTACGTATCGTCCCGCCGCGGTGACGCGGCCGCCGGGGTACGCATGACCGCTAGCCCACCGACACACGGCCGGGGCCGCGCAGCACCAGGGCCTGCCAGCGGAACGCGCTGGCCGTCGGGCAGGGGCTGCGCTCCACCTCGTCGCCGGTGATGGTGACGGTGAACCGTCCGCTGATCCCGCGGTACGCGCCGGTGCCCGAGCCCGGCACGATGACCATCGGCGCGCTGGCCGTCATGTAGTCCGAGCAGGTCCGCGGGTAGATCGGCTCATGCCTGGTCACCGCGGTGAACCTCTTGTCCAGCTCGGTGATGCTGAGCTTGAACGACCCGCGGGTGAGCTTCAGCTCCCGGTCATGGGTGTGCGACGGGTCGGCCGTGCCGTCCGGGAAGACCGTCACGGCGGGCCCGTAGTCCCCGATCGCCCCGGTCACGATGGCCCGGAAGTCAGGCCCGTCGCTGTTAATGCTGTATACCATCAGGTGCGCGTTGTCCGCGGCCGTGACCGGCGAGGCCGCGCCGGTGCTGGCTGCGGGCGCGGCGCAGCCGGTCACGGCCAGCGCACCAGCCAGTACGGTGCTGCCGAGCACTGCGGCGGCCGGGCGGTTCCTGAGCATGTGCATCTCCCTGACTGGCTCGGGGTCAGGCGTCGCGGCGGCGCAGCAGCAGCGCACCCGCGACGAGGACGGCGGCCGTGTAACCGCCGAACACCGCGAACTCACCCCAGGCGGTGAACAGATGCAGCGGGAGCTGGCGCTGGGTACTGGTGATCGCGTTGGTCACCTCGCCGCCCGGCAGCCACCGCACCGCGTCCGCATACCACTGGCTGGGCAGCGCCTTGGCCAGCTGCGGCAGCAGGAACAGCAGCCCGTAGGCGGCGGTGAGGGCGCCCGCCGTGCTGCGCAGCATGGCGCCGATACCGAAGCTGAACAGGCCCGACAGCGCGATGTAAAGGGCACTGGCCAGCACCGCGCGCAGCACGTTCGGCTGGCCGAGTGTCGCGGCTTCATGCGTGCTGCGCAGCAGGTACTGGCCGGCGAAGAACGCGGCGAAGCTGGTTAGCACGGCGATGACCAGGGTGACCGCGGTGAGCACGATGGCCTTGGCCGCGAACACCACCCCGCGCCGCGGCAGCACGGTCAGCGAGGTACGGATCATCCCGGTCGAATACTCCGAGGTGATGGCGAGCGCGCCCAGCACTACGACGATGAGCTGGCCGAGCAGGGCCAGCCCGGCCACGCTGTCCTGGGTGGCGTCGAGGAAGCCGCGCTGCGCGGGCGGCGTCTGCGGCCAGTGCGCGGCCACCCCCGCGCAGTTGGCCACCGCCCAGGCGATGCCCGCCAGCACCACCAGCAGCAGCGACCAGTAGGTGGACCGGACCGAGCGCAGTTTGGTGAACTCGGAGCGGAGCGCCCCGGCCAGGCCGGCCCGGCGCCCCCGGGCCGGGCCGGCGCCCTGGGTGCTCCGCCCGGCCGTGATGGCAGCCATGTCATGCCTCCGTTCCGTGGCCGCTGGCCACGCTGCCCGCGGGTATCCCGGCCTGGTACTCGGCGCTGTCCGCGGTCAGCTCCATGAAGGCCTCCTCCAGTGAGGCCCGGGCCGGGGCCAGGTGGTACAGGGCGATGCCGCTGGCCAGCGCGAGGTCGCCGATGCGGGACGGCGGCAGGCCGCGCACCTCCAGGTCGCCGTGGCCGGCCTGGGTCACGGTGCCGCCCGCGGCGGTGAGCGCCCGGCACAGCGCGTCCGGCCGCGGGGTACGGGCCAGCACCGCCGGGCCGGTGCCCCGCGTGATGAACTCGGCCATGCTGCAATCGGCCAGGAGCCGGCCACGGCCGATCACGATCAGGTGATCGGCGGTATTTTCCATCTCGGACATCAGGTGGCTGGACACGAATACCGTGCGGCCCTCGGCGGCCAGCGATCTCATCAGCGTGCGGATCCACAGGATGCCTTCCGGATCCAGCCCGTTGACCGGTTCGTCGAACATCACGATGCCCGGATCGCCGAGCAGCGCCGCGGCTATCCCCAGCCGCTGGCTCATGCCGAGCGAGAACCCCCTGGACCGCTTCCCGGCCACCTCGGCCAGCCCGGCCAGGCCCAGCACCTCATCCACCCGGTGCGCCGGAATGTCATTGGTCTGGGCCAGGCAGCGCAGGTGACTGCGGGCGCTGCGGCCGCCATGCACGGCCCGGGCATCCAGCAGCGCGCCCACCTCACGCATCGGGCTGGCCAGTTGGGCGTACGGCTGGCCGCTGATAGTGACGGTCCCCGCGCTGGGATAGTCCAGGCCGAGGATCAGCCGCATGGCTGTGGTCTTGCCCGCGCCGTTGGGGCCAAGAAATCCGGTCACCATGCCGGGCCGGACCGTGAAGCTGAGATCATCGACGGCGACGGTAGAACCAAAACGCTTGGCCAGCCCTTTTGCCTCGATCACCGGCATTCTCCTTAACGGCGTGTTTACGTCAGCAATCACGCTACGGAGACGCCACGCTCGGCGGGAGCAGGCCAGCACCCAACTTGAGAGGCCGGTTTTCCCCCAGGCGGGTGGCCCGGCCGGGCACCCGGTCAGCGCGGTTCAGCCCTGGGCGGTGAGGCGGCGCAGCGCGGCCCGGGCCACGGCCGGGTCGGTGGTGGCCCAGAACGGCGGCAGCGAGGCGCGCAGGAACCCGCCGTAACGGGCCGTGGCCAGCCGCGGGTCGAGGACCGCGACCATCCCCCGGTCCTCCATGGTGCGCAGCAGCCGGCCCGCACCCTGGGCCAGCAGCAGCGCGGCATGCGACACCGCGACGGTCATGAACCCGTTGCCGCCGTGCGCGGCCACCACCCGCTGCCGGGCCGAGGCCAGCGGGTCGTCCGGGCGCGGGAACGGGATCCGGTCGATGACCACCAGCTGCAGGGACGGCCCGGGCACGTCCACCCCCTGCCACAGCGAGAGCGTGCCGAACAGGCAGGTGGGCTCGTCCGCGGCGAACTGGCGGACGAGTTCCGCGGTGGCGTCGTCGCCCTGGCAGAGCAGTGGCGGCCCGATCTCGGCGCGCAGGTCCGCGGCCGCCTGCCGGGCCGCCCGCATCGAGGAGAACAGCCCCAGCGTGCGGCCGCCCGCGGCGGTGATCAGCTCGCGCAGCTCGGTGAGGTACTCGGCGGGCAGCCCGTCCCGGCCCGGCGGCGGCAGGTGCCGGGCCACGTACAGGATGCCGCTGCGCGGATGGTTGAACGGCGAGCCCACGTCGAGCCCGGTCCAGGCCAGGCTGCCCGCGCCGGCCCGGTCCGGCTCCGCGCCGGCCCGGTCCGGCTCCGCCGCCGCGCTGGCCTCATGCTCCGCACCGGTGGCGCCGCCGGTGGCGGGTGCGGGCAGCCCCCACTGCCGGGCCAGCGGCTGGAACGAGCCGCCCAGGGCCAGCGTGGCCGAGGTCAGCACCACCCGGCGGTGGCGGAACAGCCGGTCCGCGAGCAGCCCGCCCACTTCCAGCGGGGCGACCCGCAACGTGGGCGGCCGCCGCGGGTCGGGCACCGGCGGGCGGTCCATCCAGACCACCTCGCGCCGGTCCGCGATGTCCGGGCCGAACACGGCCAGGATCCGCTCGGCGGTTCGCTGCATGTCATCCAGCGAGGCCAGCGCGGCCCGTATCGCGGCCAGCTCCCCGGCGTCCTCGCCCAGCTCCTTGGCCACCGCGCGGACCTCGCCCGCGCAGCCCGCCGCGGCGTCGCGCAGCACGGCCAGCGCGGTGGCCAGCGGCTCGGCCAGCACGTCGATCCGGCCCTCCCGGACGTCCAGGAAGAGCTGGCCGATGGTCTCGCCCGCGGCCCGCAGCCGGCCCACCGTGTCCTGGGCGACCAGCCGCCCGCAGCGCCGGGCCGCGGTCTCCGGCGCGGTCGCGGGCAGGTCGGCCGCGGCCTGCGTGGTGACCCGGTTGACCAGGTCGTGCGCCTCGTCGATGATCACGACGTCGTGCTCGGGCAGGACCGGGAAGTCCTCCAGCGCGTCGATGGCCAGCAGGGCGTGGTTGGTCACCACGATGTCCGCCTGGCCCGCCGCCTCACGGGCCCGCTCGGCGAAGCAGCGCGAGCCGAACGGGCAGCGCTGCGCGCCGATGCACTCCGGCGCGGGCACCGAGACCTGCCGCCAGGCCCGCTCGTCCACCCCGGGCACCAGCTCGTCCCGGTCACCGGTGCCGGTCCGGTCGGCCCACTCGGCTAGCCGCTGCACCTGCCGCCCCACCGCGGACACCGCGCTGGAGTCGAACAGCATGTCCGCCGGGTCTTCCGGCGCCCCGGAACGGAGCCGGTGCAGGCACAGGTAGTTGCGGCGGCCCTTGAGGATGGCGAACACCGGGGGCCGGCCGAGCAGCGGGGTCAGCGCGGCGGTGAGCCGGGGCAGGTCACGGTCCACCAGCTGGCGCTGCAGCGCGATGGTCGCGGTGGCCACCACCACCGCGGTGCCGCTGGCCAGCGCGTGCGCGGCCGCGGGGACCAGGTAGGCCAGCGACTTCCCGGTCCCGGTGCCGGCCTGGACGGCCAGGTGCCCGCCGTCGCGCAGCGCCTGCTCGACGGCCTCGGCCATGGCCACCTGGCCGGGCCGCTCGGCACCGCCGATGCTGGCCACCGCCGCGGCCAGCAGCACCTGCACCTCGGGCAGGTCCGGGTCCCCCGGGCCGCTGCCGTCGGCCGGCCGCGGCGCGTCCTCGGCCAGCGCGGGCTCCTCGGGGGGCATGTCCAGCAACGCTACCGGTACCTGCCGTCACCCGCGCCGGCCGGCGGGCGGATTCCGGTCTACCCTACGCGCCCGGAGAATTACCTAGAGTAAAAGCAGGGCTTCCGCCGCCCGGGCCGGCTCCCATCGCCCCGGCTCGCCTGCCACGATGGCCTCATGACCGACGAGCAATCACCGACGCTTGCTTTCCGCACCGCCCGCGACCTGCTGCTCCGTCATCGCGACGACTTCGCCGCGGCGCGGGCCGAGTTCTCCTGGCCCCAGTTCACCGAGTTCAACTGGGCGCTGGACTGGTTCGACGTGATCGCGGCCGAGAACCCGGACCGGCACGCGCTGCGCATCGTGGCCGACGGCGGGGCGGCTGCCGAGCTGAGCTACGCGGGGCTGGCCGAGCGGTCCAGCCAGGTGGCCAACTGGCTGCGCACGCTGGGCGCCCGGCGCGGCGACCGGCTGCTGCTCATGCTGGGCAACATCGCCCCGCTCTGGGAGGTCATCCTGGCCGCGATGAAGCTCGGCGTGGTCATCATCCCGGCCAGCACCCTGCTCGGCCCGGACGACCTGGCCGACCGGGTGGCCCGTGGCGACGTCCGGCACGTGGTCACCGAGTCCGCGCTCACCGGCCGGTTCGCCGGCGTCCCGGGCGGCTGGACCCGGATCGCGGTCAGCCTGGGCTACGCCGAGGCGCCGCCCGGCTGGCGCTCGTTCGCCGAATCGGGCGCTGCGGCCACCCAGTTCACCGCGGATTCCCCCACCATGGCCAGCGACCCGCTGCTGCTGTACTTCACCTCGGGGACCACGGCCCAGCCCAAGCTGGTCGAGCACACGCACGCCTCGTACCCGGCCGGCCACCTGTCCACCATGTACTGGATCGGCCTGCAGCCCGGTGACGTGCACCTGAACATCTCCTCCCCAGGCTGGGCCAAGCACGCCTGGAGCAACGTGTACGCGCCGTGGAACGCCGGGGCGACCGCGCTGGTGCTCGGTTACGACCGGTTCTCCGCCACCGGGCTGCTGAACGCGATCGGCGAGCACCGGGTGACCACGTTCTGCGCGCCGCCCACCGTGTGGCGGATGCTGATCCAGGGTGACCTGGCCGCCGCCGACGTGGCCTCGCTGCGCGAGTGCGTGGCGGCTGGTGAGCCGCTCAACCCGGAGGTGATCGAGCAGGTCCGGCGGGCCTGGCAGCGCACGGTGCGGGACGGCTACGGGCAGACCGAGACCACCGCCCAGGTCGGCAACACCCCGGGCCAGGAACTGCGGCTGGGGTCGATGGGCCGGCCGCTGCCCGGTTACGACGTGGTCCTGGTCGACCCGCTGACCGGCCAGCCCGCCACCGAGGGCGAGATCTGCCTGGACCTGGCGCACCGCCCGCTGGGCCTGATGACCGGCTACCGGGGCGACCCGGAGCGCGACGCCGAGGCCATGAGCGGCGGGTACTACCACACCGGCGACGTGGCCAGCCGGGACGCCGACGGGTACCTGACCTACATCGGCCGCACCGACGACGTGTTCAAGGCCTCGGACTACCGGATCTCCCCGTTCGAGCTGGAGAGCGTGCTGATCGAGCATGAGGCGGTGGCCGAGGCGGCGGTGGTGCCGTCGCCGGACCCGAGGCGGACCGCCGTGCCCAAGGCGTACGTCACGCTGGTCGCCGGGGCCGAGCCGTCGGCGGCGACCGCGCTGTCCATCCTGGTCTACACCAGGCAGCGGCTGGCCCCGTACCAGCGGATCCGCCGGCTGGAGTTCAGCGAGCTGCCCAAGACGATCTCGGGCAAGATCCGCCGGGTCGAGCTGCGGGCCCAGGAAACGGACCGGCTGGGCCCGCCCGCGCCAGCCGCGGCCGCCGCACCCGGCCAGGCCAGCCCGCGGGGCACGCTGGAGTTCTGGGAGGAAGACTTCCCGGACCTCAGGGGATGACGGCCGCGCCCGGGCCCCTGGTGCTGCTGCGGCACGGGGAAAGCGAATGGAACGCACAGAACCTGTTCACCGGCTGGGTCAACGTGCCGCTGAGCGCGGCCGGCGAGCAGGAGGCGATCCGCGCCGGGCAGCTGCTGGCCAGCCACGGTCTGCGGCCTGGCGTCGCGCACACCTCGGTGCAGCGCCGGGCCATCCGCACCGCGGAACTGGCCCTGGCCGAGTGTGACCGGGACTGGATCCCGGTCCGCCGGTCCTGGCGGCTCAACTCCAACCACTACGGCGCGCTGCAGGGCCGGAACAAGGCGCAGGTGCGCGCGGAGGTCGGCGCGGACCAGCTGGCCCGCTGGCGGCGGTCCTACGACACGGCACCGCCGCCGCTGCCCGAGGATGGCGAGCACTCCCAGTTCGCCGATCCGCGTTATGCGGCCATCCCGCCCTCGGAGCGGCCGCGCACCGAGTCCCTGCGCGACGTGACCGCGCGGCTGCTGCCGTACTGGTACGACGCGGTCGTCCCCGACCTGCGCACCGGGGCGTGCGTCCTGGTGGCCTCGCACGGCAACACGCTGCGCGCGCTGGTCAAGCACCTGGAGCGGATCCCCGACGCGGACATCGCCGGGCTGGACATCCCGACCGGCACGCCGCTGGGCTACCAGCTCGGCCCGGACCTGCACCCGGCCGGCCCCCGGCTGACCTGGTGACGCCGCTCAGCCGGTGGCGCCGCTCAGCTGGTGACGTCGGCGCTGGCGAACCGGGCCCAGGCGATCGAGCAGAAGATCACGATGTAGACGGCGAACGACAGCAGCCCGTGCAGCAGGCTGGCGGTGTCGATCGGCACCCGGAGCAGCGAGTCGAACGACAGCCAGAAGTGCGTCGGCAGGTACGGGTGAATCACCGCGAACTGGGACACCTGGTCGGCCACCTCGCTGGCCACCGCGAGCACCAGGACGGCCGCGATGGCGCCGATCGGGTGCTCGGTGAGGGTGGAGATGGCCAGCCCGATCGCGCCCAGCGCGGCCATCGCGGCGGCCACGTACAGGGTGACGTAGAGCAGGTGCAGCAGGCCCACGCCGAGCGGCACAGTGGTCCCGGACAGCAGCGTGACCGGCCCGACCGGGAACAGGATCACGCCCATGATCAGCGCCACCGCCGTCACCAGCAGGCAGGAGACCAGGCCGAAGATGACCACCGCGACGTACTTGACGCTGAGCAGCCGGGTCCGCCCGGCAGGCACGGTGAGCAGGTAGCGCAGCGTGCCCGCGCCCGCCTCACCGGCGATGGAGTCCCCGGACACGACCGCCATGACCAGCGGCAGCACCAGGGTAAGCAGGATGGTCAGCGCGATGAACGCGAGGAACACGCCGTTCCCGGCCAGCTGGGCGAAGAACGTAGCGTCCGGCCCGCCGCCACCGCCCCCGTTCGGGCCGGCCACCCTCAGCCCGATGCCCAGCACTACCGGCAGCACCACCAGCACGGCCAGCAGGGCCAGGTTCCGCCACCGCCGGAACATGAGCCGCAGCTCCGACGCCAGCAACCTCGTCCATTGCCGAACGCCCCCCGGTGCCCGCTCAGCCCCGGCCAGCGCGCCGCCGTCCGGGGCGGTGGTCAGCTCAGCCGTCGACATCGAAGCCCTCCCCGGTCAGCCCGACGAACAGGTCTTCCAGGCTCGGCCGGGGTGTGTCCAGCCCGGCCACCGGGACGCCGGCGTAGACCAGCTCGCGGCAGATGTCCTGCGGCTCCCGGTCGCCCAGCGCCGCGGTGACCTCGGCGGCGGCCGCGTGCACGTCGGCCAGCCCGAGCTGGCCCAGGATCTCCGCGGCGCGCGGCGCCGCGCTGGTGCGGACCAGGATCCGGGGCGCGCCACGGGCCCGCAGTTCGTCCAGCGTGCCCTGGAAGACCAGGCGGCCGGTGCGCATCACCCCGACGTGGGTGCAGATCTGCTCGACCTCGGCCAGCAGGTGCGAGGAGACCAGCACGGTGATCCCGTCGGTGGCAATCTCCCGGATCAGCCCGCGCACCTCACGGGTGCCCTGCGGGTCGAGCCCGTTGGTGGGCTCGTCCAGGATGATCAGCTCGCGCGGCCGGAGCAGGCTGGCCGCGATGGCCAGCCGCTGCTTCATGCCCAGCGAGTACGCCCGGTAGTGCTTCTTCTTCGCGGCCAGCAGGCCGACCCGGTCCAGCGCAGTGCCGATCCGGGCCTTCGCCGAGCGCGGGTCGGCGGTCCGGTCGGCCGCGTCCACCCGGGCCAGGTTGTCCCAGCCGGACAGCTGCGAATAGAACGCGGGCCCCTCGACCAGCGAGCCCACCCGGGGCAGCACCCGGACCGTGCCGGCCGGCATCGGCACCCCGAGCAGCGCGTGGCTGCCCTGGGTCGGGTAGACCAGGCCGAGCAGCATCCTGATCGTGGTGGTCTTGCCCGAACCGTTCGGCCCGAGGAACCCGTACACGCTGCCCTGCGGCACCACCATGCCCAGGTCATCCACGGCCAGCTGGCCACCGCGGAACCGCTTGGTCAGGCCGGTGGTGACCACCGCCGGGGTGACGCCCGGGCCCGTGACCGCTGGGCTGGCCGCCTGGGTGGGGGCGCTCACCGGGGGGTGCTCACTTGACCTGGGCCGCGGCGTGCTCCAGGACGGCCGGCGTGACGGCCCCGACGAGCACGTGCCCGTTGCTGGTGATCAGCACGTTCACCAGGCTCGTGTGCAGCAGCCGCCCGCTGCCCCACGCGCCGTGCACCGGGGTGGCCGAGCCAGCCAGGGCGTGCAGCACCGCGGCGGTCTCCCCGCTGCCGCCACCGGCCGGGCCGCCGGGCACCGCGGACTGGGCCGCCTGGCCCGCCGCGCCGGCCATGCTGCCGCCGGTGACCTGGCTCAGCACCGACGCCGGCAGCACCGCCACCGACAGCCAGTCCTTCCCGATGACCTGGAACTGGCCGGCCGCCCTGCGCTCCGCCGCGGACGGCTTCTGCTGGCCCGCGCCGCTGGGCACGGTGACGGTCTTGACCTTGGCGCCAGGCGGCGGGCTGAACGCGAAGTTGGCCGCGGCCGGCTGGACGAACGAGATGAGCGTGTAGCCGACCTGGAACGCCGGGCTGCGGCCGCCCCGGGCGAAGACCTGCACGCGCAGCGGCACGTTGTTGCTGGCGTCGATGGCGATGTTCACCCGGCCGACCAGCGACGCGCTGGACTTCGGGCTGAGCACCAGCTGGTACGCGGGCTGGCCGGCCACCGTGACGGTGCGCTGCACGCTGACCCGGGTGCTCTGGCCGACCGCCTTGAGCACCTGGGCGGCCGCCTGCTGCGGTGTCATCGGGACCTGGGTCGGCGCCGGGGTGGCCTGCCCGGCCGGGACGGCCTGGCGCTGCGCGGTCCTGGCCGGCAGGGTCAGCTTGGTCACGCTGTTGGTGCTGCTCTGCCACAGCCACGCCTGGCGGCCGTTGCGGATGACGTCCGTCTCGCCCATCTGCACCGGCATGGCCAGCCGGATGTGCTGCGGGTCCTTGAACCACACCTTGACCGTGTGCGAGCCGGCCAGCAGCGAGACGGCCGAGTTCTGGTTGTCGATGCCGGGGAGCTGCGGGATGCCCAGCGACGCGGTCTCGACCACCGTCCCGGTGAACGACGGCGGCGGGCCTGACCTGGCGGCCAGCGCGGCCAGCAGCTGGGCCGGGGTCCTGGACGGCAGCTCGGGGGACGCTGACGCGGCCCCGCTGATCAGGACGCCAGCCGTGACCGCGCCCGCGATGGCCACGGCGCCGGCGGGCACCGCCCACCGCGCGCGGCGGGAAAACGTCGGCAGCGCAGTCATGGCAAATCTCACTCCTTCGTGGCTTCGCTGTTATTCATCCTGCCGCAGGCAGCTGTGCAGAACCTGTGAGTATGTCCACGCGGGTAGCCTCGGGGCCGTGCGAGTGCTCGTCGTGGAGGACGAACGCCGGCTGGCCGCCGCGGTCCGCCGCGGCCTGATGGCCGAGGGGTTCGCGGTCGATCTGGCGCATAACGGGGAGGACGGCCTGCACGCCGCGCGGGAAGGCGGCTACGACGCGGTGGTGCTCGACCTGATGCTGCCCAAGGTGTCCGGCTACGCGGTGTGCCAGCAGCTGCGGGCCGACGAGAACTGGGTGCCGATCCTCATCCTGTCGGCCAAGGATGGCGAGTACGACCAGGCCGATGGCCTGGACCTGGGGGCCGACGACTATCTGGTCAAGCCGTTCTCCTACGTGGTGCTGGCGGCCCGGCTGCGCGCCCTGCTGCGCCGCGGCGCGGTGCCCCGGCCAGCCCTGCTGCGGGCCGGTGACCTGGTGCTCGACCCGGCCAGCCACCGGGTGCGCCGGGGCGACGCCGACGTGGAGCTGACCGCCCGGGAGTTCGCCATGCTGGAGTACCTGATGCGCCGGCCCGGGCAGGTGGTGGCCAAGTCCGTGCTGCTCGAGCACGTCTGGGACTGCTACGACTCGCTCGACCTCAACGTGGTCGAGGTGTACGCGGGCTACCTGCGGCGCAAGATCGACGTGCCATTCGGCCGCGGTGCGCTGCAGACGGTGCGCGGGGCCGGCTACCGGCTGGCCGTGGACGGCGGCTGACCGGCGGCCCGGCCGGTGCCGCCAGGCGGCCCGGCAGGCTACCCTTATCTGGAGGATCGTGGCTGGTTGCGAGGAGGCTCGGATGCCTCGCCGGATCGCCTGCTGGCTGGCGTTCGCCGCCGCCGCTGGCGGCGTGCTCTGGGTCGGCTGGACCAGCCCGGCCGGCCACCCGGCTACCGTGCTGACCAGAGTGGATGTGGTCGTGGCCACGGCGATCCTGGCCGTGGCGCCGTGGCCCGCCCGGCGGCGCTTCGGCCCGGTCGGCCCGGGCCGGCTGGCCCAGCTGATCCGGGCTGCCGGTTACGCCGCGGTGCTCGCCTTGCTGGTCGCGAAGGCGGCGGTAGAGCGCCGGGCCAGTGCGGGGGCCGGCAGCCATGCCGGGGTGGCCGGTGCCTGGACGGGCGAAATCGTGTTCCTGATCGTGCTGGCCGGCTACACGGCCGGGCTGCTCGCGGTAACCGCCCGGCGGCCGCCCGCGGGACGCGCCGCGCTGGCCATCGGCACCGCCGCCGGCGTTGTGGCCGGCCTGGTCAGCTACGCGCTGCCGCCGGTTCATCCGCTGCGCGTCCCGGCTGGCTGGCTGGCCGACGTGTACCTGGCCGGACGGCTGCTGGCCGTGCCGCTGCTGCTCGGCGCCGGGGTGGCAGCCGGCCTCACCGCGGCGCGGCGCACCCCGGCCACCCGGCGCGGGCGGCTCAGCGTGGCCGACAACCGGTCCCGGCAGGGGTTCGCGGCCGGGCTGTGCGCGGGCGGCGCGGCCGCGCTGCTGTTCGTCCTGCTCAGCACCGGGACGATCGTGCTCGCGCCGCACGTGCTGGAGCCGCTGCGGTGGACGTTCGCCACCGCCGCCGGGCGGAACAACGGCACCTACCCGGTGCTGGACCGCTTCGAGACGGGCGCGGCCAACACCGCTGCGGGCTACCTGATCGCGCTGATCATCTTCCCGGTGATCTTCGCCGGGCTGGGCGCATGGGGCGGGATGTACGGCGCGGACCGCCCCGGGCAGCGGCCCGGCGGGGGCGGCGGGGGCGGTGGGGGCGGCGGCCCGCGCCGTCCGGAGCCGCCACCCCCGGACGGCGGCGGCCGGCACCAGGATGACAAGCTGCCCGCCATCCTGCGCGGCGGGTATCTCAAGGAGCTGCCACCGGTGCCCGGGCTGTCCCCGGCCCCCGGCCCCGGCCGCCGGGTCCCGGCCGGCGCACCGGATCAGCCTGATCGTGACCGGCCGGCGCCAGCCAGCACCCCGGGCTGACCACGATCAGGCCGATCAGAACACGTGCAGCGCGCGGGCCACGCTGAGCTGAGCCTCGTCGCCGGTGGCCTGGACGCGCAGCTCGGCCCAGCCGCCGCGCTGGGTGACCCAGCGTACGAACGCGTCCGGGGCCGAGCTGATCCGCGCGGCCGGCTCGCCCTGGCCGAGCTGGATGACCCGGTCCCCGGGACCGTCCAGGCTAATCAGCACGGTGCCGGACAGCGCGCCGAGGCGGCCGGTGTTCTGCTGCGGGAGGGCGGCCTCGATCCAGTCCAGCACCGGCCCGAGCCGGTCCGGGCTGGCGGGCGGCACCGGGCCGGGCAGCGGCCCGCGCGGGGCGAACAGGTCAGCCCGGATGTGCGTGTAGTGGTCGAACGAGTACGCGCTGGGCAGCAGGCGGGCCGGGTAGCGGCCGAGATCACCCAGCGGCACCTCGTCGTGCAGGCCGGCCAGGCTGGCCAGCACGTCCACCGCCCGGGCGCTGACTGACTCGTAGTCGGCCAGCACCTCGGCCGCCGGCATCCCCCGCCGGGCCGCCACCAGGGCCGCCTGGGCCTGTTCGGTGGGCAGCCCGGTGGTGTCGGGCAGCGCGGCCGGGTCGACGGCCAGCCAGTACAGCGCGCCCAGGTGGCTGACCAGGTCCTTGACCGACCAGCCCGGGCATCCGCTGCTGGCCTCCCATTGCGGGCCGGTGAGCCGCGCGCCGATGTCCAGCAGGGCAGCCTGGTCCGCGCGCAGCGTGTCAACGGCGGTCGCCGTCATGGCCGCCCCCTCTCCCCCGGGCCGCGGGCTGGCCCAGACATCTGGCGGGAATCAAGAATAGGAATCAGATCTAACATAATGATGCTATGTGAGGGTGCTGATGCACGCAACATCGCGGCCTACGGGCTATACAGAGGACGTGGCCGAGCTGCCCTCCTCCGGTGCGCCGCCCGGGTCGCTGCGTGCCGAGCAGGTCGCGCAGACCCGGGCCGCGCTGGTGGTGGCCGCCCGGCGGCTGTTCGGCCAGCACGGGTACGCGGCCACGTCGGTCGAGGATCTGGCCCGGGCGGCCCGGGTCAGCACCGGCGCGCTGTATCACCACTTCCCGACCAAGACGGCCCTGTTCGAGACCGTCTTCGAGGCGCTGCACCTGGAGCTCATGACGGCGTCCGCGCGGGCCGCGGACGGGGCACCGGACGAAATCGAGTACCTGGCCCGGGGGTTCGACGCGTTTCTCGACGCGCTGCTCGAGCCGGACGTGCAGCGCATCATGATCACCGACGCGCCAGCCGTGCTCGGCCTGGCCCGGTTTACCGAACTCGACGAGCGCTACGCGGCCGTGGCCATCGCCGAGGCCCTGCACGGCGCGGCCGCGGCTGGGCGGCTGCACGTGGACGACCCGGAAACCCTGGCCCGGCTGCTGCTCGGGGTCCTGGTCCGCGGCGGGATGCTGATCGCGAGCTCGGCCGAGCCGGCCCAGGCCCGGGCCGACGTCGGCCGGGCCGTCCGGGCGCTGCTGGCCGGCCTGGCCGCGGCGGGCGGCGGGTAAGCAGCCAGGGTGGCGGGACCGGTGGACGCGACGCAATCGGAGGGCAGGCCCCGGCGGGGCGGGCCGGTGCGGGATGGGCTGGTGCGGGGCGGGCTGGCCGGCTGGTGGCGGCGGCGCAGCCTGCGCGCGCGGGTCACCCTGGCCTCCACCGCCGGCCTGGCCGTGGCCCTGGCCGCCGCCGCCGTGCTGCTGGCCGGCGCGCTGCGGCTGTCGCTGATCCGCGGCCTGGACAACTCGGCCCGGCAGGGCGCACGCCAGGTCGCCGCGCTGGACGACGCGCACCGGCTGCCCCACCCGGTGCTGCCCGGCACGGATACCATCCAGGTGCTCAGCCCGCAGGGCGGGATCGTGGACGTGTCGCCGGACGCCGACCGGCTGGTACCGCTGCTGTCCCCGGCCGTGGCCGCGGCCAACGCCCGGGACGGCCGGGCGGTCCTGGTGAACGGGCCGGCCTACGGCCTGCCCGGGGAGGTGCGGGTGGCCGTGGCCCCGATCCGCGGCGGCGGCACCGTGATCGCCGCGGTGCCCTACAGCCCGGTGGCCGAGAGCCTGGCCACGCTGGGCCGGGCGCTGGTCATCGGCACCCCGGTGCTGCTGGTCCTGCTGGCCGGGGCGGTCTGGCTGATCGTCGGCAGCACGCTGCGGCCCATCGCGGAACTGCGCCGCGGCGCGCAGGACGTGACCCGGACCGGGCAGCCACGTGACCTGCCCGTGCCGGCCGCCCACGACGAGGTGCGCAGCCTGGCCGTCACGCTGAACGACATGCTCAGCCGGCTGGGCGCGGCACAGCACCGGCAGCGCGGGCTGATCTCGGACACTGCGCACGAGCTGCGCAGCCCGATCGCCAGCATCCGGGCCCAGCTGGAGGTGGCGCTGGACCACCCGGACGGCCAGGACTGGCCGCAGACCGCGGGCGATGTGCTGGCTGACACGATGCGGCTGTCCGCGCTGGCCGAGGACCTGCTGGTGCTGGCCCGGCTGGACGAGGCGGGCCAGCCGCGGGCCGCGCAGCGCGTGGAGCTGACCGCGCTGGCCGCCGGCGTGGTCAGCCGGTACCCGGACGCGCCGGTGCCGGTGGTGCTGGCCCAGGCCGAGCCGTGCCAGCTGGCCGGTGACCCGGACGGGCTGCGCCGGATGCTCGGCAACCTGATCGACAACGCGGCCCGCTACGCGCGAACCCAGGTAGCGGTGTCGGTGACCATGGACGGCGCGGCCGCCCGGCTCTGCGTAGCCGACGACGGCCCGGGCATCCCGCCGCGGGACCGGGAACGGGCGTTCGGCCGGTTCACCCGGCTGGAAGCGGCCCGCAGCCGGGACGGCGAAGACGCCGGCGGGGCCGGCCTGGGGCTGGCCATCGTACGGGCCACGGCCCGGGCCCATGGCGGGTCCGCGTGGCTGGAAGACGCGGCGCCGGGGCTGCGCGCGGTGGTGCTGCTGCCCGGGGCGGCCAGTTCCGTCGCCGCCACCGCGCGGTGATCATCGCGGTCACCCGGGGTCGGCCGGCTGCCCGTCCGCGGCCGGCTCGCCGGCCGCACGGTCGCCCGCCCCCGTGCCGCCCGCCTCCGGCTCGCTGGCCGCACGGTCGCCCGCCCCCGTGCCGCCGGCCGCCGTGTCACGGACGGCCGTGTCGCTGACCGCGGTGTCGTCATCGTTGCCGGCGGGGTCCTCGCGGAGCGCGCCCACCCTGGGCGGCGTAGCGCGGTCCGCGAGCGGCTCTGTCCCGCCGCCGGAGGTCGCGGCCGGGAAGGCAGTGGCGGCGGCCGCGTCCCGGGCCGCCTGCGGTTCCGGCGCCACCGGCTTGGCCCCGCCGGCCGGGCCGTGCCCGGGGACCGTGCGCCGCCGGCTGGAGACGACGTACACGGCGATCATGACCACGATGAACAAGCCCAGCGGCAGGGCGAGCGTCAGCACGGCTCCACTCGTGGCGTAACCGAACAGCGCGGCGGGCGGGATCACCGGGTGGATTACCAGGTTCCCCACGGCAGCAGGGCGGTGACGGCGATGACCGCGAACAGCAGCGTGAGGTAGGCGATGGACAGGTGGAACAGCCGCATCGGGGCCGGGTTCACGCTGGGCTTGACCAGCCCCGCGCAGGCGCCCTCGGTGACGCCGCGGCTGGCCGCCGCGTCGGCTGGGCCGGCGGCCACCGCCACCGTGGCCGCCACGTCCACCGCGGTCGCGGTGGCAGTGCCGGCCGGGCTGCCGGCCAGGCCGGCGGCTGGCGCCGGGCTGGGCCCGGCCGGCCGGCCGGCGCCGGCCGGCCCGTCCGCCCCGGGCATGGCCGCTACCCGGGCCCGCAGCCGGTGCGCCTCGATCAGGAACCAGCCGCCCAGGCCGGCCGCGCAGGCCGTGTAGACCCAGCCCGCGTACGGCGCCAGGGCCAGGGTCACCGCGACCATCAGGTAGGAGTAGAGCAGGATCTTACGGGCCACCTGGGCCGGGGTGGCCACCGCGGGCAGCATGGGCACGCCCGCCGCCACGTAGTCGTCGCGGAACTTCATGGCCAGCGCCCAGGTGTGCGGCGGGGTCCAGAAGAAGATCACCGCGAACAGGATCACGGCCGGCCAGGCGACCGTGCCGGTGACCGCGGACCAGCCGATCAGCGCCGGCATGCAGCCCGCCGCCCCGCCGATGACGATGTTCGACGGGGTGCGGCGCTTCAGCCCGAGCGTGTAGACGAACACGTAGAACAGGATCGCCGCGTCGGCCATGCCCGCGGACAGCCAGTTCACCAGCGTGCCCAGCAGCACGGTGGACAGCACGCCGAGCGCGACGCCGAACGCCAGCGCCTCGGCCGGCCTGATCACCGCGAGCTTGCCGTGCCCGGTCAGCGGGCGGCGCGAGGTCCGCCGCATCACCGCGTCGATGTCCCGGTCGAGGTAGCAGTTGATGGTGTTCGCGCTGCCCGCCGCGAACGCGCCGCCGACCAGCGTGACCAGCAGCACCCGGACCGGCGGCAGGCCCCGGGCCGCCAGCAGCATGGTCGGGATGGTGGTGACCAGCAGCAGCTCGATGATCCGCGGCTTGGTCAGCGCGAACAGCGACCGGGCGACCACCCGGGCCGAGCGCCGCCCCGCGGCGGCGGGTAGCGCGTCGGTCGCTTGAGTCACTCGGGGTCCTCCGGCTTTCCGTCCTCAGCCGCCTCCGTCGAGGCGGTCTCACCGCTGTCGCTGTCAAAGGCGGCCTCGTCCGAGGCGCGCTCAGGTTCGTCCTGTTCCACCTGTTCGAACGGGGTGTCGCCGGCCCGCGCACCCACCACCGGCGGGGTGCCCCGGCCGGCCAGCGGCTCCGCCGCGGCCGTGCTCGTAGCGGTCGGGAAACCGGTGGCCGCCGCGGTGCCGGCCGCCGCCGCCGCGGTGGCCGGCGCGACCGGCCTGGCCCCCGCGATCGGCCGGTGACCAGGCACCGTGTGCGGCCTGCTGAACACGACATACATGGCGATCAGGACCACAATGAACCAGCCAAGCGGCAGGACCAGGGTCATTATCTGCGCGCCTAGCGGATAGTAGCTCAGCATTACCACGGGAATCACGCCCTCCTGGCAGGAGTCAGTTCACTGATCATCTCAGCCCGGTCCGGGGGGGCCAAGCGGACTTCGACGGCCGGAGCATCCGGTCCAGGCTGGCCGACAGAGCCTCCGACTCCTCGTCGTTCAGCCACTGAATGAGCAGGGCCACTCCCGCGATCACGTACGGCAGCAGCACCAGCACCCACAACTCCGCCCCGGCCTGCTGCTGATCCGCGGTAACCGAGAGGACATGGTGATGTCCCACCCCGAGGTAGGCCGGGTACATCACGTTGGCCCCGAAGCCCAGCACCATGCCGAGCACCGTGCTGGCCAGCACGACAGCAGCGATCAGCATAACGCGGTACAGCGGGGCGAACCGCGGGCTGAACGGCCGGGACCCGATGAGCTGGAGCCAGAACAGCACACCGGCGACAAGGTAGCTGACCGCCTGCACGGCCAGCACCACCGGGTGGCGCACCCCGGCGTCATACAGGGCCGGGAGGTACCAGCCACACCAGACCAGGATGAACAGCGCGGTGACCGCGACCGGCCAGGAGCGCAGCCGGGGCGGCTGGCGGCGCCGGGCCGGGGCGGCCGCCGCGGCCGCCTGCGCCGCCTCGGCCACCACCGCCGAATCTGGCCGGACGGCCAGGCGGCCGAGGCCGCGCCGCAGCACCAGCCACGGGGCGCCCAGCACGATCAGCGGCGGCGCGAACACGCCGAGCAGGATGTCCTGCAGCGTGCGGATCCAGATGAACGTCCCGGACCAGTAGCCCAGCGGCGACACCAGGGCCAGCAGCACGGCGAGCAGGCCGCCGTAGAACGCGGCCGCCTGCCAGGCCAGGCCGGGCGGCAGCGGTGGCCCGCCGCGGCGGGCGTCGGCCCGCAGCCCGCGCAGCCCGGCCACGTGCACCGCCGTGACCAGCAGGCAGGCCCCCAGGACCACCCCGTTGGCCGACCAGTGCGAGACAACCAGGTTCATGGATCAGGCGACCAGGTAGAACAGGATGAAGAAGATGATGGTCACGATGGTGATGAAGTTCCAGATCAGCGTGAACGCGCTCAGCGAGGACTGGAACCGCTGCACCGCGAACGCCTCGGCGTAGGTCGGCGGCTGCTCCACGAAGGAGATGGCCGGCAGCGACCGGGCCCGCATGATCAGGATCTCCAGCCAGATCATCGCGGCCAGCCAGCTGACCAGCATCACCGGGTAGAACCCGGTGAACACGCTGGAGAAACCCGAGCTGCCGGGCTGGAACGGCAGGTTCAGCAGCTGGATGATCTCCAGCGCCACCGCGACCAGGCCGAGCAGCAGGGCGGCCAGGGCCGCGCCCTGCCACACGCTCTTGGCCCCGGCCTTGATCCGGGCCAGCCCCACGTACTGCACGATGGCACTGACCACCACGCAGGCCAGGATCGCCCAGCCGTAGCCCTTTTGCGGCGCGTGATACCCCGACCCCTCCCACCGGCCGCTCGAGTTCACCGAGCGCAGGTAGAAGTAGGCGAACGCGAACGCCCCATACAGGAACGACAGCGAGCCAATAGCGAACCGGGACCCGGTCCACGCCGCGTTCAGCGCCGCCTCGTGGTAAAAACCAGCCTCCTCGGCCGCCCGGTCTAGCTCAGCCGCTGGCTGCGACGTCTGCTCAGCCATGACCTATGCCTCCACTCCGGTGGCGCCCGCCGTCGCGTACGACGCGCTCACCACACCCACCGGCGGGTTCAGGTCGGCCACCGGCGGCGCATCCTTCATGCCGTAGTCGTAGGGCCCGGACAGGATGACCGGGATGTGCTCGAAGTTGCCCGGCGGCGGCGGCGAGGAAACCTGCCATTCCAGGCCCCGCGACTGCCATGGGTTGCCGGTTTCCTTCTCCCGGACGATCACCGTGGACCAGACGAAGTTGATGATGAAGATCAGGATCGACCCGCCGAGCAGGAACGCCGAGATCGACACCCAGTCGTTGAGCGGCTGCAGGTTCCGCGCGTACTCGTAGACGCGGCGCGGCTGGCCGAGCATGCCCACCGCGAACAGCGGCAGGAACGTCGAGTTGAAGAAGATGAACATGGTCCAGAAGTGGAGGTAGCCCAGCGTCTGGTTCAGCTTGATGCCCATCATCTTGGGCAGCCAGTAGTAGGTGGCGCCCATGAACGCGAAGATGAGCCCGCCCATGATCGTGTAGTGGAAGTGCGCCATCACGAAGAAGCTGCCGTGCTCGGTGGTATCGGCGGGCACGTCGGACAGGAACACCCCCGAGATACCGCCGATCAGGAAGTTGAAGTACAGCGCCATGGCGAACAGCATCGGCACCGTGAACCGGATTTTCGCTTTCCAGAACGTGCCCATCGCGACCAGGTAGATGAACCCGGTCGGGATCGAGATGAGCTCGGTGGTCAGCATGAACAGCGGCCGCATCTCCGGGTTGATGCCGGAGACGAACAGGTGGTGCTGCCAGACGAAGAACGACAGCAGCGCCACGCCGATCATGCCGGCCCCGGCCACCCGGTAGCCGTACAGCGGCTTGCGGCAGAACACCGGGATGAGCTCCGAGACGATGCCGAACCCGGGCAGGGCCAGGATGTACACCTCGGGGTGGCCGAAGAACCAGAACAGGTTCTCGTACAGGTAGCTGCTCCCGCCGAGCTGGTTCACGTAGAACGAGGTCTCCACGGTGCGGTCGGTGATGAGCAGGTACAGCCCGCCCACGAGGACCGGCACGGACAGCACCATCAGGAACGACACGGTGATCATCGACCAGACGAACATCGGCAGCCTGGACCAGCGCATGCCGGGCGCCCGGTAGTTGACCGCGGTGACGAATATGTTGAACCCGGACAGGATCAGCGAGATGCCCATGATGCCGAACGCCACCGCGTAGGCGTCCATGCCCTCGGTGGCCTGGACGCTCAGCGGCGCGTACCCGGTCCAGCCGGTCGGGAACCCGCCCAGCCAGACAGCGGACAGCAGCACGACATAGGCGGCCGGGGTCAGCCAGAAGGCCAGCGCCTCGAGCCGGGGGAACGCCATCCGCTTGGAGCCGATCATCAGCGGCAGCAGGAACTGGCCGAACGGCCCGAGCACGACCGACGACATCATCATCATCATCATCGTGCCGTGCTCGCCCACCACCATGAGGTAGTTGCTCGCGTTCATGATGTGGTACGTGGGTGACAGCAGCTCGGTCCGGATGGCCATCGCGAACAGGCCGCCGGTGCAGAAGTAGACGATCATCCCGACCAGGTACTGGATGCCGACCACCTTGTGGTCCAGCGTGTACCGGAAGTACCGGGCCAGGCCGGTGGCAGACGCCACTTCCTCCTCGGCGACCGGCACCGGCTTGCCGGCCATCTGCCGGAACAGGTCGTTGAACACGCCGAGCCCGCCCAGCCAGCCGACGGTGCCGAACACGTAGCCGAGCACGAGCGGGAAGTCGTTCATGTCGGACAACCCGTTGCGGGCGTAGCCCCAGGACAGGAAGTCACCGAGCCAGTGCCCGAGGAAATAGCCGATGACGGCGCCGACGATGCCGGTGTGGAAGGCAGGCCGCATCCACCACGGCCGGGCCGGGCGCGGGCCAGCAGGCCCAGACCCCGCGGGCTCCTGCGCCTTCTCCGGCTCTATCTCGATGGACATCCGGTCACCTCTTCATCGCAGTGTCGGCCAGGAGGACTGTGCCGCCGCTCACGGCGTCACCGGGTCTTGCGGTGGGTAGTAGTAGCCTGCCGCGCCAGTGATGCCGCTGACCTTGGTCAGCGTCACCCCAAGCTGCGGGATGACCGTCGGGTCGTAGACGAGCGAGTACGGCGGCAGCGCGCGCAGGATGCCTGACCGCTGCTCGGCCAGTTCCGTCGCTCTCGCCCAGACCGCGAACGCGGATGTGGTTTCCACCCGCCCGTAGCCGTACATCGCGCCGTGCCAGATCCCGCACAGCTCGTTGCAGCGGACTACGAACTTGCCGGTCTGCTTCGGGGTGGTGTAGGCGACGTTGTTCACGCCCGGGTTCGCATCCGCCTTGACCCCGAGCAGGTAGGGCCAGAAGCTGTGGATCACGTCCAGCGACGTGACGTTGAACTGGACGGGCCGGTTCACCGGCAGCATGAGCTGCGTCGTTTCCATGCCGCCGAACTGCGGGTAGCGGTAGCTGAACTGCCACTGCTGGCCGATGACCTGCACCTGCAGGTAGTTGCTGCCGACCGGCTTCCAGACCGGGGTGGTGCCCTCGCCCGAGCCTGCCCCGTCCGGCACGATCAGCTCCACCGTGCCGAACACGAACGCGGCCAGCACGATGACCGCGGTGCCGCCGATCCAGGCGGCCTGGATGCCGGTGTGCCCGAACAGCGCCGGGCCGTCCTCGTCGTCGCCCTTGCGATGGTGCCAGTTGACCAGCGCGTACCCGAAGTAGATCCAGACGAACAGCATGACCGGGGCGGCCGCCAGGGCCAGCACCGCGATGTCGAACTGCTGGGAGGAAGCGGAGGAGGTCATCCGGCCCGGCGGCAGGTGCGGGTACCAGACGAACCAGATGAGCAGGTCGGCGGCCAGGGCGAGGACGATCCAGATCAGGAAGATCCGCATGCCATGATTGGGCTCCGCCTTGGCCGGCGTGGCCGGGGCCTGGGACTCGGCCATCAGGACGACACCTCCATGTTGCCCATCATGAAGCCGATGGTCTGCATCGGGCCGCCGTTGCCATCCAGGAAGCCGCCGCCGCACGGGACCAGGCACTGCCAGCGGTACGTCCCGGTGCTGTCCGGTGTCATGAAGCTGAACTTCTCCATCGAGTGCGGGCCGGACGTGCACGGCGACACGCCGCACGCGTTCTTGTTGAACAAGATCGTGTTGGGTGAGGCGACCGGGACGAACACGTGCAGCCCCGGGATGGCGAACGTGTGCCCCACGCTGCACGACTTCCAGGAGTCGATCACGCTCACGGTCTTGGGCGGGCCCAGTGGCTGGCCCACGGTCTTGAACTGCTGGACGCTGACCGAGTTGCCGACCGTGCCCTGCACCTTGCTCCAGTAGTTGTTGCGCAGCGGCGTGCAGCCGTCGTAGCCCAGGATCGTCATGTTCACCCGGGTGTCCTTCGGTACCTGGAACAGCGTGGTGTGGATCCACGCGTGCGTCGTCGGGTCCTGGACGAAGTAGCTCACCCAGTCCGGTTCTGATGACACCGTGTTCTGCGGATCTTCCTGCAGCACCACGTTGACCACGCCGCCACGCGCCATGGGTGAGTAGTTCACCACCGGTGGGTTGCCGCCGATGAAATAGACAGCCAGGAAAGCCGCACCGCCCGCGACGGCGAGAAACGCCACCACCAGCGTCACGATACGGGCCGGCAGAGACACCAGTCACCACCTCGCTTCTTCGCGGCGCCTCGCGCACACGACTGGGGCCGGCCGCTGTGTCCCCACGACTCCGGGCCGGAAGTCTCGTATGAGCCTGATCTTGCGATCGTTCGCCTCGCCACGGCAACCACGCCAGCCCTGAATGACGAAATTGTCATGATCAGCGAACCTCGTCCCGGTAGCGTTTCTCCTGGAAGAGGGGCGTGACTACGTAAAGTGCAGTGCCCAGCACTGACCGTCACTAATCACCGGGCCGCGCCACCGCAGGTCACAGTCCTGTGATGCAATGGTTTGCCCTCGATAACGAGGGTTGACCGCGCGCCGCTCACCGGTACATCCTCTGCACAAGGGATCGCCCAGGCGGTGGCGGAGGCCGCCACCGCATCGCGCTGCCGCGTCGCCCAGATAACTCATGGAACGTAACCCACCTGCGAAGACGATCCACCCGCCCGGGCCAGGCCCGACCATGGCACGGATGCTCGTGGTCGACGACGAGCCGCAGATCCGCGAGTTCATCGCTCGCGCCCTGGCGGCAGCCGGCTATGCAATCGATTTCGCTGGCAATGGCACGGAAGGCCTGCAGCGTGCGCTCAGCGAGGACTACGACCTCGTGATCCTCGACCTGGTGATGCCGGACATGGACGGCCGGGAGATTCTCGCCCGGCTGCGCCAGGAGCGGCCGGAGCAGGCCGTGCTGGTGCTGTCCTGCCTGGCCGACGTCACGACCAAGGTGGACTGCCTGGAGCTGGGCGCCCAGGACTACCTGACCAAGCCGTTCTCGCTCGCCGAACTGCTGGCCCGGGTCCGGGTCCGGCTGCGCGACGACAGCCACCCGCTGAGCGAGGTGCTCCGGGCCGGCGAGCTCGTCCTTGACTTTGGCCGCCTGGAAGCCAACATCGGCCAGGGGGCCGTACCGCTGACCCGGCTGGAATTCCTGCTGCTCCGGGAGCTGATGGAGCACGCGGGCCAGTCCGTGCCCAAGGGCCAGCTGCTGGCCTCGGTGTGGGGCTACGACTTCGACCCCGGCTCCAACGTGGTCGACGTGTGCGTGCGCCGGCTCCGCTCGAAGCTCGGCTTCGACCTGATCAAGACGGTGCGTGGTGAGGGGTATCAGCTCACCGCGTGAGGCCGGGCCGGCCGGCCCGACGGAACCCAGCCCGCCGCGGGTTCGCGAGCCCCGGCCGGCCATTGACTGGCGCGGGGGGGCGCGCCGCAGGCGTGTCCCCGCCGGGCCAGTGATCCCGGGTTCTGGCGCGCCGCCCCCCCGGGCCAGCCGGGCGGCGTTTTCCCGGCCCTGGCGGGTGGCTGGCTGGGTGGACCTGGTCTGGGTCGCCTTCTCCCTGGTCAGCCTGGCCTGCATCGTGATCTTCTCGCACTGGGAGACGATCCCGTTCCACCTCATCTGGATCAGCCTGACCCTGCTCTACGGCTTCCGGGTCTGGGCCACCCGGCCCACCCTGTGGGTGCTGGCCGTAGTCATGGTCACCACGTTCCTGGCCATCGGCTGGGACGTGCACATCGGCGCCCAGTCGGTGGACGAGCTGAACGAGGTCCCGCTGCTGGCGGCCATGTTCTGGATGATGGTCTGGCACGCGCAGCGGCGGCTGGACGCCGACCGGGAGCGGGACCTGGTCAGCGACGAGAACGCGCGGCTGCTGGCCACCCAGCGCCAGTTCCTCCAGGACGCCTCGCACCAGCTGCGCACCCCGATCACCATCGCGCTGGGCCACGCCGAGCTGCTGGCCCGGGAACTGACCGAGCGCACCGAGCGCCGGGACATCGAGATCGTGGTCGGCGAGCTGTCCCGGCTGCGCCGTCTCGGCGAGCGGCTGCTGGTCATCGCAGCCTCGGAGGACCCGGATTTCCTGCGGCCCGAGCCGGTCGCGCTGGACCGGTTCACCATGGAGGTGATCAGGCGGTGGCGGCCGACCGCGGAGCGGCAGTGGCGGATCGGCCGGCTGGACATGGTCACGGTCAGCGCCGACCGGGAACGGCTCGGCCTGGCCGTGGACGCGCTGCTGGAAAACGCGGTCCGGCACACCGCCGACGGCGACATGATCCAGCTCTCCGTGCTGGCTCCCGGCCCCGGCCAGCCGGTGCGTATGATCGTCGCAGATACCGGGACGGGAATCCTGCCCACCGAGGTGGCGCACATCTTCGACCGGTTCCGGACCGGCTCCCCGGTCAGCCCGGCCAGTGGCGGGGCCAAGGGGACCGGGCTGGGGCTGGCCCTGGTGCGCGCGGTGGCCCACGCGCACGGCGGGGACGTCCGGGTGCGCAGCACGCCCGGCGAGGGCAGCGAGTTCGAGCTGGTGCTGCCTGCGCCGGCCGCCGCGGTGAGCGCCAGCTCGGGGCACCCGGCCCACGCGCTGAGCTGGCCGGCCGTGACCGAGGATCCTGAACCGGACCGGAGGCTGAAGGACAACGCATGGCCGAGCAGAAACAGGTAAGTAGTGCTGGTGGGCCGGAGGAGCTGGCGTCTCGCCGGCCGGCCCCCCCGGGGACCCTCGCCGGCGACGCGGGGCCCGCCGAAGGCGGGTGCTCGCCGGGCCGGCGTTCGGCGCGGAGCGGCGGCCGGGGGGCTCCGGGGGGTCGCCCCCCCGGGCTAGCACTGGCCCTCTTCCGCGGGCTCGGCCGGCGTGGCCGGCTGGCGGTGACCGGCACGGCCGCGGCGCTGGCGGTGGCGGTGGCGCTGCTGGCGCTCGGCGCCACGTCGGCGGGCAGCGCGAAACCCGCGGTCACCCACCCGCGCGCGCCCGGGTTCAGCCTGGCCGTACTGGGTCACCCGGGGCAGCACATCTCGCTGGCCCAGTACGCGGGCCGCCCGCTCATCATCAACTTCTTCGCGTCCTGGTGCTCGCCCTGCCAGCGGGAGACCCCGCTGATGGCCCGGTTCTACCGGAGCCGCCACGGCCGGGTGACCATCCTCGGGGTGGATGTCAACGACAGCACCGCGGCCGCGCTCGGCTTCGTCCGCAAGACCGTCGTCCGCTACCCGGTGGTATCCGATCCGGCCCCGATGGCCATGACGCTGTCCTACGGCGTGGTGGCGCTGCCGCAGACGTTCTTCCTCAACGCCCAGCACCGCATCGTGAAGCGGGTCATCGAGGCGGTGACCCTCACCGAGCTGCGCGCTGGCGCGGCCCTGATCAGTAGCCCGAGCAACCGGAGCTGAGCGGCGTGGAAACCCCGACCCGGACCGACCCGCCCTATGTGCCCATCCGCAAGACCGGCTGGGCACCGCACTCGAGGGCCCCACGCTGGCTGCTGGTCGCCGGAGCACTGATCGTGGCCGGCATCGTGCTGGTCGCGCTGGTGCACAAGCCGAGCAAGTCCGAGCAGGCCGGCGACCTCAAGGGGTTCCTGACCGACATGCGGACCGACACCGAGTCGTGCGCCGCCGGGGTCGGGGAGTCGCTCACCGCGCTGCACCAGATCCATTCCGGCGGCAGCGCGGCGCAGAACACCACCGACACCATCCAGATCGCCCGGTACGGCGCGTCCAACTGTTCGCCGGCCAACAACATGCAGCTCGATGACCTGACCGGGTACCAGGTGACCGAGTCGCTGGCCGCGTTTCACCTGCCCACCGCGGTGAACGACCTGGTCACCTGGTGCTTCCCGTACGCGCAGCGGGTGCAGAACGACGTGGCCAACCTGGCCGGCGCGCCCACCGCAGCCAGCCGGGCCACGTACGCCGCGGCGCTGCAGCGGGACACCCGGGACCTGAACCGGGAGCGCGCGGCCATCGACAAGATCCTGCAGAACGCGGTCAGCACCACCGGCGCGACCGGCGCGCAGGCCCGGCTGCCCAGCCTGCCCGGCTAGCGGGATCCGGCTAGCGGAACCCGGCCTCTAGCCCGAGCGCGGCCAGGGTGGCGGAGAACGACGACTCCCAGGCGGCCCGGTACTGGGCCGCAGCGGTGGCCGGGCCGAGCCCCTCGGCCGCGGGCTTGATCCGGTCGGCCGCGGCCAGCGCGTTGCGCACCACCGCCGCGGGCCGGGCCGAGGTCACCCAGGCGCCGCCCCGCTCCAGCTCGTGCTGCAGGTTGTCCCGGCCATGGCCCGGCACCACGTCGAGCAGCAGCAGCGGGCGGCCCACCACCCGCGCCTCCGCACAGGTGTCCCCCGAGCTGGTGATGACCAGGTCGGCCGCGGCCATCAGCTCCGGGATGCGGTCGGTGAGGCCGAGCACATGCAGCCGCGGCTGATGCCGGGCGGTGGCCCGCAGCCTGCGCTCCAGGCGCTCGTTCCGCCCGGCCACGGCCAGCACCTCGAGGCCGGCCGCGGCCAGGCCGGCGGCCGCCTCAGACACCGGCCCGAGGCCCCAGGCCCCGGACATCAGCAGCACGCAGCGGGCCGAGCCGGGCACCCGGAGCCGGGCCCGGGCCTCGCCCTGGCTGAGCGGGGTGTAGAACGCGGGCCGGACCGGCATCGGCACCACGGCCACCCGCGCCGCGGGCTGGAACCGCTGCACGGCCGCCTCGGCGGGCTGCGAGGTGACCAGGTAGGCGTCCACGTGGGGGTGCACCCACAGCCGGTGCGGGGTCACGTCGGTGCAGAACACCACGTGGGTCATGGCCGGGTACCGGCCGGCCAGCGCGCTGGCCGCGGACGCCCCGGTGGCGAACACCGAGATGACCAGGTCGGCGGGGTTCGCGTCGAGATGCGCGCGCAGCCGCGGCACCAGCTGGCGCCGGGCGGCCGCGTCGGCCAGCAGCGCGGGCCAGGCCCCGGTGCGCAGCGCGGCGAAGTGCACCGCGTCGTAGACGCCGGGCACCGCGAGCATGGCCCGGAACACGGCCTCACCCGCCGCGCCGCCGCGGTCGCCGAGCAGCCGCATCGCGTCCATCGTCTCGGTGCCCCAGCCCCGGGCGGCCAGCGATCCCGCGCAGGCCTGGGCGAGCACGTCGTGCCCCATGCCCAGCGATCCGGATAGCAGCAGCGCGCGGCGGGCCGGGGTGCTCATCGCGGCCGCTCCTGGCCCTGGCCGGCCGCTAGCCATTCCAGGTACCGGTGCACTCCCTCGGCGAACGGGGTGACCGGGACCCAGTCGAGCAGTTCCTTGACCCGGGCGGCGGACACGCTGACCCCCTGGTAGTCGGCGGTGCGGCCGGCCACGAACTCGACCGGGACGGGGCGGACCAGCTCGCATACTGTGTCGGCGATCTCCCGAACCGACACCGGTGCGGCCCCTTCCAGGGCCAGCGTCTGGTCCTCGGCGGCCGGGTCGAGCGCCCGCACGTGCGCGTCGGCCAGGTCCTCGACGTAGACGTAGTTGCGCTGCTGCTCGCCGGTCCCGGCAATGGTGATGGGCTGCCCGTCCAGCGCGGCCCGGACGAACCGGGCCACCACGAGTTCCTCGCGCATCCGCGGCCCGTACGGGATGCCGTAGCGGAGGATGGTGAAGTGCTGGCCGTACATCTCCCGGTAGCTGTGCACCAGCAGTTCCGCGCTGAGCTTGGTGGCCACGTACACGTGCCCGGCCCGGCGCAGGTCCACCGGCGTGTCCTCGGCCAGCTCACCGCCCCCGTGGGCCGCGCCGTACACCCACACCGTGCTGGCCAGCAGCACCCGCCCGCAGCCGCCGGCCCGCGCCGCGTCCAGCACCCGGGTGGTGCCCTCCACGTTCAGCCGGACCGCGGCCACCGGGTCGGCGGCCACCTCGTTCACGTTGGCCGCGCCGGCCAGGTGGAACGCTGCGTCGCACCGGTGCAGCCCATGGCGCAGCGCGGCCGGGTCGAACAGGTCGGCGGTCAGGTACTCGGCGGCTGGATTGCGGTAGCCGCCGCCGACGTCGAGCACCCGTACCTGGTGACCGGCGGCCAGCAGCTGGTCCACCACATGCGATCCGATGAAGCCGCACCCCCCGGTTACGGCCACCCGCATGCTGTGCTCCTTCCTCAGACTCCGGTCAGTGCCCCGTACACCGCGGTCACCGCGGTGAGCACCTGGTCGATCTCGTCGTCCCGCATGTCCGAGTGCACGGGCAGGCAGATATGCCGGGCGGCGATGTCCTCGGTGGCGGGCAGCCGGGCCCTGGTGTGCCCGGCGAACACCGGCTGCTGGTGCAGCGGCAGGTCATACACCTCCCCAGCCAGGTGCACGTCGTACCGCGCGGCGACCTCACGCTTGAGCAGCTGCCGGTCCGCCCCGGGCGGCAGCAGCACGATGTACTTGTAGACGTTGCTCCGGCAGCCGTCCGGCTCGGCCAGCGGGGCCAGCCCGTCCAGCCCGGCCAGCGCCGCGGTGTACTGGGCCGCGACCTCGCGCCGCCGGGTGATGAACTCGCCCAGGTGGCGCAGGTGCACCAGGCCGGTCACCGCGTGCAGTTCGCTCATCCGCCACGCATAACCGTGGCGTTCATGATGATTCGCGCCGAACGCTCCCTTGCCCTGATCGCGGAAGATCCGCGCCTCGGCGTCGGACAGCTCCGACGAGGTGAGCAGCATCCCGCCCTCGCCGCTGGTCAGCACCTTGGTCGGGTAGAAGGAGAACGCGGCCGCCGCCCCGAACGACCCGGCGAACCGGCCCTGGCAGGTGGCCCCGTGCGCGTGCGCCGCGTCCTCGATCAGGGTCATCCCGTGCTCCGCGCACAGCCGGGCCAGGGCGCCCGCGTGCGGGCTGATCAGCCCGCCGACGTGCACCAGCACCACGGCGGCCGTGCCCGGGGTCAGCGCCGCGGCCACGGTCTGCGGGCTGAGCGCGAACGTGGCCGGGTCGATGTCGCCGAACACCGGGGTGCCGCCGGCCGCCTGGACCGCGGCCGCGGTGGCGAAGAACGTGTTGGCCGGGACGATCACGTCCCGGCCCTGGACGCCGGCTACCCGCAGCGCGATATCCAGTGCGGACGTGCCACTGGCCGTGGCGGCCGCGTGCGGCGCGCCGTGCGCGGCGGCGAACGCCGCCTCGAACTGCCGGGTGTATGGCCCCAGGGTGAGCGAGCCGGTGCCGAGGATCTCGCTGACCGCGGCGGCTATCTCCGCCCGGTCGGCAGCCGGGAACACGATGCGTGCGGCTGGGACTCCCAACGGCTCTCCCCGATGAGGCGCGGGCGCGGCCGGCCCGCCACCCCGGCATGGCGCCATCTGGCCTCAGTCATCATGACAAAGGCTGGCTGAGAAAACGCTGTCCCAGGCGGTAGGGGGCGGTGCCCGGGCGAAAAGCCGCTGTGACGTACCGTGGCGGCACAGCCACGCTCGTGGCTGAATACCCTGAGAGGCGGCTAGGTAACCGCTGAACGCCGTCAGGCGGCCGGCCGTGCGTTCGCTGAGAGCTGACAAAGGAGCCCGGTGGTGAACCGTGCACTCGGGGCCGCCCTGCTGGCTGCCGCGGCGGTCGCGGCCGGCCAGGGCGCGCCCGGCCTGACCGGGTTCGGCCCGGTGCGCCGGGCCCTGTTCCCCCGGCTGGCCGGGCTGGGCCGTCCCGGCCACGTGGCACTCACGTTCGACGACGGCCCCGATCGCGGCTACACACCGCGCGTCCTGGCCGAGCTGGACCGGGCCCGGGTACGTGCCACGTTCTTCATGCTGGGCCCGATGGTGCGGGCCGACCCGGGGCTGGCCGCCGAGGTCGCCGCGGCCGGCCACGAAATCGGGGTGCACGGGTGGGACCACCGTTACGCCACGCTGCGCGGACCGCGGGCGCTGCTCGACGACCTGGCCCGGTCCAGCGACGAGCTGGCCCGGGCGACCGGCGCCGTGCCCCGGCTCTACCGGCCGCCGTATGGCGTGCTCAGCGCGGGCGCGCTGGCCGCGGCGGGCCGGCTGGGACTGCGGCCGGTGCTGTGGAGTTGCTGGGGACGCGAATGGGTGCCCGGCGCCACCCCCGGCTCGGTGCGGGCCACGCTGAACCAGGCTCTGGGCGGCGGGGCCACCGTGCTGCTGCACGATTCCTGCTGCACCAGCCCGCCGGGCGCGGCCGGTGCGGCGCTCGGCGCGCTGCCGTGGCTACTCGGGGAGTGTGGCCGGCGCGGGCTGAGTGTCGGGCCGCTGGCCGAGCATGAATGATGAATCCTCAGTACGCGTTCAGCTAACGTCCAGGCTCAGGTGCTTAGTTAAGAAGAGCCGCTGGGGCCGGTTAGGCCACGAGCGCGCGGACACCCTCAGGGTGAGCAGGCACATAGGCTGCAATCCGGACAAAGGTGGTACGGATGCAAGAAGGTCAGGACCGGAGTGGCGACCAGTCGCCGGAGCACATGGGTGCGTGGTCACCCATCCCGGCCGGGGACCAGCCGGACCAGCCCTCCGACAGCACCCCGCCCGCGGCGGGCCCGCCCGGGCCCGACACCTGGGCCGTCCCGTCCGACCCGGCCCAGCCCGGGGTGACCCAGCCCGGCCAGGCCCAGCCCGGTTCCGGCTCGGGCCAGCCCGGCGGGCAACCTCACCCGGGCGGCTACGGCCAGCAGGGCTACGGCCAGCCGGGCTACGGCCAGCCGGGCTACGGCCAGCAAGGCTACGGCCAGCCGGAGTACGGCCAGCAAGGCTACGGCCAGCAAGGCTACGGCCAGCCGGAGTACGGCCAGCAAGGCTACGGCCAGCCGGGCTACGGGCAGCAGGGCTACGGCCAGCAGGGACCGTGGAACCAGCCGCCGGGCGGCCCAGGCAACTGGGGCCTGCCCGGTGACGTCATCGGCTGGGGCCAGGAACCGCCGCGCCGCCGGGGCCCGCGGGCCCTGGTCTATGTGGTGGTCGCCGCGCTGGCCGCGGCGGTTGGCGCGGGCGCCGTGGTGGCGCTGAACCGGAACTCGCAGAACTCCAGCTCGGTGTCCTCGCGGCAGATCCCGTCGCCGAACCGGAACTCGGCCGGCAACGCCAACGCGACCACGATCAACGAGCAGTCCGTGGCGGACAAGGTCGAGCCGGGCGTGGTCGACATCAACTCCGTGCTCAGGTACGAGAACGGCGCCGCCGCGGGCACCGGGATAGTGCTGTCCGCCAATGGCCTGGTGCTGACCAACAACCACGTGGTGGACGGTTCCACCAGCCTGCACGCGACGTCGGTCGGCACCGGCAAGACCTACACGGCCAGGGTGATCGGCGTGGACCCGGTGGACGACGTGGCGCTGATCAGGCTGGTCGGCGCGTCCGGTCTGAAGACCGTGCAGGTCGGCGATTCGTCCAAGGTGACCCTGGGCACGGGCGTGGTGGCCATCGGCAACGCCGGCGGGACCGGCGGCAGGCCCACCGTGTCCAGCGGGGCGATTACCTCGCTGAACCGCACCATCACGGCCAGCGACTCGGGCAGCGGGGCCAACAGCGAGACGCTGCACGGCATGCTGCAGACCAACGCGCCGATCGCGGCCGGTGACTCGGGCGGCCCGCTGTCCAACGCGGCGGGCCAGGTGATCGGCATGGACACCGCGGCGAACAGCCAGACGCTGGGCGGGACGGGCACCGACCAGGGCTTCGCCATCCCGATCGACCACGCACTGACCATCGCCAGGCAGATCGCCGGGGGCAAGGCCGCGCCGAACATCCTGCTCGGGGCCAGCGGCTTCATGGGGGTCGGGGTGGACTCGATCAGCGACGCCCAGCAGTGCCTGGCCAGCAGCGGCGTCGGCGTCAACTACCAGGTTCCGGCCAAGTCGGGTGCGCTGGTGTGCAGTGTTTACCAGGGCACCCCGGCCGCCAAGGCGGGTGTGGCCGCGGGCGACGTGATCACCTCGGTGAACGGCCAGCAGGTCAGTTCGGCCAACGAGCTGACCACGATCATGCGCAAGTACCGGCCGGGCAGCACGATTTCGCTCGGCTACGTGAGCACCGGCCCGCAGAGCCACACGTCATCGCTCACCCTGATCAGCGGCCCAGCCAAGTAGCCAGCACAGCCGGAGGCTGGCTGACCCGGCAGCTGCCGGGTCAGCCAGCCTCAGCCGGTGAGCCAGGCCCGCAGCCGGTCCTCGACGCCGGCGATCTGCGCGACCGGGACGTGCTCGCCCCGGGAATGGGCGATCTCCGGGTCACCCGGGCCGTAGTTGACCGCGGGTATGCCCAGTTCGGCAAACCGGGCCACGTCGGTCCAGCCGAACTTGGCCCGCGGGGCGCCGCCCACCGCGGCCAGCAGCGTCGCGGCCGCCGGGTCGGCCAGCCCGGGACGGGCGGCGGCGGCCCAGTCGGTGAACTCCACCCCGAAATCGCGGAACACGTCGCGCACGTGCTGCTGCGCACCGGCCACCGACCGGTCCGGTGCGAACCGGTAGTTCACCGTGACCACACACTCGTCCGGGATGACGTTGCCCGCCACTCCGCCGCGGATCTGGACCGCGTTCAGCCCTTCGTGGTACCGCAGCCCGTCGACGTCGGGTTCCCGCGGCTGGTACGCCCGGAGCACCTCCAGGATGGCCGCGGCCTGGTGAATAGCGTTCAGCCCGTTCCAGGATCTGGCTGAGTGCGCGCGCCGGCCGGTGGCGCGGACCTCAGCCCGCAGCGTGCCCTGGCAGCCCCCCTCAATCTTCGCGTCGGTCGGCTCGAGCAGCACCGCGAAGTCGCCGTCCAGCAGGTCCGGCGAGTTGCGGGCCAGCCGGACCAGGCCGTTGCGCTCGGCTTCGACCTCCTCGCCGTCGTAGAACACGTACGTCACGTCGCAGCGCGGCTGGCTGAGCGACGCGGCCAGCCGCAGCTGGACCGCCACCCCGGACTTCATGTCGCAGCTGCCGCAGCCGTAGAGCAGTGCGCCGTCGGCCCGGGAGGGGACGTTGCCGGCGATCGGCACCGTGTCGATGTGCCCGGCCAGCACCACCCGCTCCGGCCGGCCCAGCGTGGTCCGGGCGACCATCGCGTTGCCGTCCCGGTACAGGTCCAGGTGCGGGATGCGGCGCAGCGCCCCGTCGATCATGTTGGCCAGCCGCTTCTCGTCGCCACTGACCGACGGGACGTCAACCAGCGCCGCGGTCAGCGCGGCCCCGTCCAGGGAAAGGTCAAGGTCTTGGTCCACGCCGCGAGCCTAGCTCGGGGATCATGGGATGAGGCCAGGTACCGTCCACCCTGAATGGGGGAGCCATGTTCCACGTCGATTCCGAAGTCGGCCGGCTGCGCCAGGTCGTGCTGCACCGGCCAGGCCTGGAACTCCAGCGGCTCACCCCGGACAACGCCGGCGAGCTGCTGTTCGACGGCGTGCTGTGGGCGGCCCGGGCCCAGGCGGAGCACGACGAGTTCGCCGACGCGCTGCGCGCCCGCGGGGTGATCGTGCACTACTACGGCCAGCTGCTGACCCAGACGCTGGACATCTCACCGGCCCGCGAGTACATCCTGGGCCGGGTGTTCGACCCGCGGCTGCACGGGCCGCTGGCCTGCCTGGGGCTGCGCGAGGCGGTGGAGGGCCTGGAATCCCCGCTGCTGGCCCAGGTGCTGACCGGCGGGATCACCAAGCGGGAGATCCTGGAACTGGCCCCGGAGCCGAAGAGCATCGCGTTCCACTCGCTGGGCCCGGATGAGTTCGTGCTGGCCCCGCTGCCCAACCTGCTGTACCAGCGGGACACCTCGTGCTGGATCTACGGGGGGGTGTCGGTCAACGCGATGGCCATGCCCGCCCGGATCAGGGAGACCGTCAACGACGAGGCCATCTACCGCTGGCACCCGATGTTCTCGGGCGGCGGTTTCGAAGTCTGGTACCACGGGGAGGACGCATCACCGGCCACCATCGAGGGCGGCGACATCCTGGTCATAGGCAATGGCGCGGTGCTGGCCGGGATGAGCGAGCGGACCACCCCGCAGGCCCTGGAGATGCTGGCGCACCGGCTGTTCTCGGCCAGTGCGGCGCGCTGCCTGGTGGCCATCGACATGCCGAAGGCGCGCGCGTTCATGCACCTGGACACCGTGATGACCATGTGCGACTACGGCGTGTTCACCAAGTACCTGGGGCTGGGCATGCTGCCGTCGTACACCATCGAGCCGGGCGCCTCGGCCCGGGAGCTCAAGGTCACCGACCATCCCCCGGAGGACATGCACACCGCGCTGGCCGCCGCGCTCGGCCTGCCCAGCATCACGGTGCTGACCGCCAGCCAGGACATCCCGGCCGCGCAGCGCGAGCAGTGGGACGACGGCTGCAACGTGCTGGCCATCGAGCCGGGCGTGGTGGTCGCCTACGACCGGAACGTGACCACGAACCAGTACCTGGCCGACAACGGCATCGAGGTGGTCGCCGTGCCGGGCAGCGAACTGGGCCGCGGCCGGGGCGGCCCGCGCTGCATGTCCTGCCCGCTCGAGCGCGACGCCTGAGCCGCCGCTGCGGCGCCGTCCTGGCTGCGGATCAGCGGCGCCGGCTGGCTGCGGATCAGCGGCCCGCCGGCCGGCCGGCCTCCCGGACCCGCCCGATGGCGCAGCCCGGGCCGCAGGGAACAGGCCCGCCAGCCCAGCCATTGGCCTGCAGCACCGCCGCCACCTCGGCCGCTACGGCACAGGGCCGCTGGGTGACCTCGGGCCAGCCGTAGCGCAGCGTGATCAGCCCGCCCACTGCGGCGGCATTGTCCCGCTCCCGGTCGAGGCGGCGGGCGTCGAGTGGATGGGCCATCGAGCCGTCCGTCTCCACGCACACGCCGAACTGCTCATAGACCACATCGCGGTACTGAGTGCGCCGGCCGTGGGCTGACTTCTGCTGGCGGGTGCCCGCGGGCAGGCCATGCGGACGCTCGACTCCGCGCAGGTATTTGAGTTCGAGCAGGGAGTGCGCGCCCCCGGCGATGTCGGCCAGCGTGCCGGTGAGTTGGCTGCGCCAGTGCACGCGCGGCCGGGCAGCCAGCGCCGTCTCGAGGCGGACCGGGGTGGTCAGCCGGTTACCGCAGGCCCTGGCCAGCCAGCCGAACGCGTCGTCCAGCGTGGCCGAGCCCAGCGCCAGGTCGAGTGTGGTCTCCTCGACCCGGGTACGCGGCGGCAGCGCGACCGGCTGACGGAGCTGCGTGATGGCGGTGCGCCGGTGCAGAATCACCCCGGCGATCGGCCGGACGTGCTGGTCACGGGGGACGGACAGGTGGATCATGCGGGCCGCCCGGCCGTCGGGCCGCCTGCCGTCCGGGCGGCCCAGCCGACTGCCCGGGGGCGGGATCAGGCCCACCACTTCGGCCGCAGTGAAATGGCTCAGCACAGCGTCACGGCCGGCCCGCAGCAGCGCGGCCCAGAAGGTCGCTTCCCGGTCTGGCTGCCCGGTGTGGGTCAGGTACACGCCACGGTGCACCGGCACCCAGCGGCCCGTGTGCAGCAGGGATTTGACCGTCATGGGCCCGATCCCGGCCTCCAGCGCCTGCCGGCGCGAGATCATCCCGTGCTGCAGGTCGGCTAAGTCGCGGCAGTTGCTTGGCCAGTGCGGTGTAGTCATGCCGGTAACCCTGGCCCCGGGCCGGCCCAGTGGCCAGCCCCACTCGCCTTCCTGTGGATAACCCGGCCCGGTGAGCAGACTGCGTGGTGCATGGGACCAGGTATGGCCGCGCAGGTGATCAGCACGCTGTTTGCCTGCGATTGCCGGGACTGAAGTGACTCAGGTGACGGCCAGGAACCCGCGGCCGCCGCAATGTGGTGCGAATATCCACGTATATGGGAAAAATGCACCGCACAGGCCCAGCCCCGGGGTTTGGGACGCACCGCGTAGCCGCTAGGGCGCGGGAGGGTAGGCCGCTTTGCTGACCGTGAGCAGGATGGCGGAGTCTTCGACGGCGGTCAGCGCGTGCCGGCTGCCCGGTACGACCAGGAGGTCACCAGTGCGGCCGTCCCACCCGTGCGGCCCGGAGGTCAGCCTGACCCGGCCGGCCAGCACCTGGACCGTGGCCTCACCGGGGCTCTCGTGCTCGTCCAGCATCGACCCCGCGGTGAGCGCCACCACGGTCTGGCGCAGCGCGTGCTCGTGCCCGCCGTACACGGTTTCCGCACTGCGCCCACTGGGCGCGCTGGCGGCCCGCTTGGCCTGCTCCCGGGCCACGGCGTCGAGGGACAGCTTCTCCATGCCCCCGCTCCTGCCCCGGCCGGCACCGGGCAAACGGCACCCGGTTCAGGCCGGGAGCGGCTGGGCCAGCCGGTTCCCGGCCGCCTGACTGGGTACATGCGACGATTGTGGCCCGTGCGTCACACGAAACGGGCGCAGCGCCGGAGAATCCGGCACCGCGACGGCAAGGAGGCCAAGGGTGGCTGGCAAGTTCGTGCTGAAGAAGGGTTCCAGCGGCAAGTTCCACTTCAACCTGCTGGCTGGGAACGGGCAGGTGATCGCGACCAGTGAAGCCTACGAGCGCAAGGAGGCGGCACTGAACGGGATCGAGTCGGTCAAGAAGAACGCCCCCGACGCCGAGGTGGACGACCAGACGGCCGGTTAGCCAGCCCGCCCGGCGGCCGCGTCCTGGCCTGGCCGCCCGGACACCGAGCCGGGACACCGGCGCCGGGACACGGCGCCGGGACACCGAGGCCGGGACACGGCCGCCTGATCAGGGACGGGCCGGGCTAACCGCCCTCGCTGAGCCAGCCCTCGATCAGGTAGTGCTCGATCGAGTCATGCCGCTGGCCAACACCCGCGGCGCGCACCTGGTCGCGGGTGAACCAGCGCGCCTCTTCCAGCTCAGCGCCGTCCACGTCGATCGCCCCGGTCAGCGCCCGCGCCCGGAAGCCGATCATGATGCCGGACGGGAACGGCCACGGCTGCGACCCCAGATAGCCGGCCTCGCCCACGGTCACGCCGGCCTCCTCCGCGACCTCGCGGCGCACCGCGTCCTCGAAGCTCTCGCCGATCTCCACAAAGCCGGCCAGCGTGGCGAACGAGCCCGGTTTCGCGCCGCGGTGCCTGGCCAGCAGACAGCGGTCCGCGCGCCCGGGCTCGGGCGGCGCGGTCACCAGTGTGATCACGGCCGGCTCGATGCGCGGGAACAGCAGCCGGCCGCAGCCCTCGCAGCATCGCTGGTGCCCGCCGTGGCCGGCCCGGGTCGTCCCGCCACAGGCGCCGCAGAACCGCTGTTCCCGGTGCCAGCGGAGGATGCCTTTGGCGTAGCCGAGCGCGGCGGCGTCCGGCCCGCTGAGGCCGGCGAACAGCGCGCGGATGTCCGCCGCAGCGGCCGCCCCGGCCACGGACAGCGCGGCGGGCTCGTCCAGCTCGGACAGGTCCGCCGCGAACACTGCGCCTTCGGCGCCGACACCGAGGAACACTGGCTGGCCGCAGGCGGCGAGCAGGCCCGCCGTCCCCGGCGGGCACCGGCGCACCCGGCCAGCGCCGTCGGTCAGGCAGCTGTCCCGCCACATCGGGATGATGACGGTGGCCGCCTCGGCGAGCAGCCCCCCGATCCAGCGCTCGTCGGCGCGGCGCGGCCCGCCGCGGTCCAGTCCGCTGTCGGCATAAGGCAGTGTGGGCACGGCAACCACGGTACGTTCCGCAACCTGCCCGGTGAGCGGGCCATGGTGATCATCGCCCGTCGGCGGCGCGGCGGCCGGGCAGGTGCGTGGCCCCGTTGTGCAGCGCGGCCAGGATCACGGCCACCGACGGGCGCCGCACGCTGGCCGTGCGGGCCACCGCGTAGACGTCCCGGGCCACGCCGGCGCCGGGCAGCTCACGCACCACCACCCGGCCCTCCCCCGCGGCCAGCGCCAGGCGCGGCACGGCGGCCACCCCGATGCCGCGGGACACCAGGGACATGATCGTGCCCAGGCCCTCGAACTCCCACGGCATGGCCGGGACCCCGCCGGCGGCGGCCAGCAGCCGGTCCACCGCCTGCCGGGACGGCTCGCCGGCCGGGGCGGCTATCCACCGGCTGGTCTCGCTCAGCTTGCGCAGGTCCACCCGCTCGGCCGGGTCGGCCAGCGGGTGCCCGCGCGGCACGATCAGCACCAGCGGGTCGCGCAGCAGCGGGTAGAACTGCAGCCCTCCGCCGCTGTCGGCCCGCCGCCCGGCCCAGTCGTCGATCAGGGCGACGTCGGCCTCCCCGCCGCGCACCGCGGTGAGCCCCTCGTCCCGCTGGGTCTGCCGGAGCAGCAGGGTCAGCGCCGGGTGGGCGCGCAGGCTGCGGGCCAGGGCGGGCGCGAACGCGGCCGCGCCGGTCGGGAACGCGGCCACCGAGACCCGCCCGGAGGGCTCGCGTTCCCCGGCGGACAGGTCCGCCTCGGCCTCCTCGACCTGGGCCAGGATGCGCTCGGCATGGGCGGCCAGCCGGCTGCCCGCGTCGGTGAGCTCGGCGGACCGTGCGGTCCGGTCCAGCAGGATGACGCCCGCCTCCCGTTCCAGCGCGGCCAGCTGCTGGGAGACCGCCGACGGGGTGTAGCCCAGCGCGGCCGCGGTGGCCGCGATCGTGCCCCGGCGGGTGAATTCCTTGAGCAACCGGAGCCGGTGCAGATCCAGCATAAGATCAGCTTACCCTCAACGATAGTTATAGCCGCTTGTACTAATGCATATCGGGCGGCATGCTGGTCAGCAGGCCTGCGGTCCCTGCTGACCATCTATTCATGGCCATTCCGGCGCAGTGCGGCGCCGAGCCCACCACGAGGAGTCGAGACTCATGACCATGGCTGGTACAGCCATGCCCTGCACCGTGCCCAGCGACCCGCCCGCCACCACGCCGCCACCCGCCACCGCGCCGCCACCGGTCACCGCCCCGCAGGTCCCGCCGGTCCGGCCGGCCACCCAGCTGCCCGGGCCGGAGCTGGCCGGGCCGGAGCTGGCCGCGCCCGCCGCCCCGGGCCTGGGCGCGCTGCCGCCGATCCCGGTCTCGGCCACGCTGGCCGCCAACGAGACCCTGGCCCGCAAGCGCCGGGCCGGCCAGCCGGTGCTGCCGCTGGCCTTCGGTGAGGCCGGGCTGCCCGCCCATCCCCTGCTCCGGGACGCACTGGCCGCGGCCAGCGGCGGCAACGCCTACGGCCCGGTGGCCGGCCTGCCGGAGCTGCGTGCGGCCGCGGCCGGCTACTGGGCCCGGCGCGGCACCCCGGCCAGTGCCGCCTCGGTGGTCTGCGGGCCGGGCAGCAAGGCGCTGCTGTTTGGCCTGCTGCTGGCCATCGGCACCGACGTGGCGGTACCCAGGCCGAGCTGGGTCAGTTACGCCGCCCAGGCCACCATGATCGGCGCACAACCGCATTTCGTCCCGGTCCCGCCCGGCGCGGGCGGGGTGTGTGACGCCGCCGCCCTGGCCCGGGCCGTGCTGGCCGCGCGGCAGGCCGGCCGCCGGATCGGCGTGGTGGTGCTGACCCTGCCCGACAACCCCACCGGGCGGCTGGCCAGCCCGGCCAGCGTGCGCGCGCTGTGCCGGGTGGCCCGGGAGCATGACCTGATCATCATCGCCGACGAGATCTACCGTGACCTGGTGCACGACCCGGCGGCCGGGTTCCCCAGCCCGGTGGCCTACGCGCCGGAACGGACTGTGATCACCACCGCGCTGAGCAAGAGCCTGGCCCTGGGCGGCTGGCGGATCGGGGTGGCCCGGCTGCCAGACGGCGGTACCGGCCGCGCGCTCCGCGACCGGCTGCTCGGCATCGGCAGCGAGATCTGGTCCGCCCCGTCACTGCCCATCCAGCAAGCCGCGGCCCTCGCGTTCAGCGAGCCACCCGAACTTACCGAACGCATCTCGCGGAGCCGGTCGCTGCACGCCGCCGTGGCCGGCGCGATGGCTGACCGATTCCGCGCGGCCGGGCTGCCGGTGCCCGAGCCCCAGGCGGCGTTCTACCTCTACCCGGACTTCGGGCCGTGGCGGGCGCATCTGCGCGCGGCCCACGGGCTGGCCACCGGGGCCGACCTGGCCGGGCACCTGCTGCACCGGTACGGGATGGGCCTGCTGCCGGCCAGCGTGTTCGGCGAGGACGAATCGGCGCTGCGGATGCGGGTGGCCACCGCGCTGCTGTACGGCGAAACAGACGAGCAGCGGGAAGCCGCGCTGGCCGCCAGCGACCCGGTGCGGCTGCCGTGGATCGCCGCCGCGCTGGCCCGCACCGGGGAGGTCCTGGCCAGCCTGGCCCGGTAGCCCACCATGGCGTCCGTTACTGGCGCTCCACGGGAGTGCCGGCCATCCGGCCCCATTCGGCCCATGATCCGTCGTAGACGCGGACTTTCTCGCGGTTGAGCAGGTACGTGAGGACAAACCAGGCCGTGCTGGCGCGCCCGCCGATCGTGCAGTACGTGATCACCTCGCTGTCACGGTCGCGGCCAGCGGCGCGGAAGGCTGCGCGCAGATCAGCGGCGGGCCGGAACGCGCCGCGGTCGTCGTACAGGCCACCGATGGGCTGATGGACCGCGGTAGGGACGTGGCCCGGGCGGCCTCCTGGCTCCATGCCGCCGGAAGGCCAGAACCGCTCTCCCCGGTACTCCTGCTCGGTGCGCACGTCGAGGAGGATGCTGCCCGGGTTGCCTATGGCGTCGCGCACCGCGCTGTGGTCGGCCCGGATCCGCTCGTCCTGCCCGGGCAGGACGTAGCCGGTGACGGCTGGCTGGGCGGGCACGCTGCTGGACGGGCGGCCCTCGCCGCGCCAGGTACCGCGTGAGCAGTTCAGGATGCGCACGTCGGCGTGGCCGTACAGCTTGAGCAGCCACAGCCCCAGCGCAGGCGCGTACCCGTAGCAGACCACGGTGGTGCCCGGGGAGATGCCCGACCGGGCCAGCAGCCGCTGCACCGCCGGGGCGGCGATCAGCTGGTAACTGGTGTCTTTGAGGTCAGCGTAGACGTTCCACAGCACGGCCCCGTCGATGTGCCAGTCGTCGTAAGCGACCCGGCTCACGTCGACTTCCACCACGCGTACCGCGGGGTCGTGCAGGTGGGCCTCCAGCCAGGCCGGGTCCACCAGGATGCTGCGGTTGGCTGGCTCAGGCCGGCCGGATTGCTGCAGCGGTGCGGTGCTCATCTGGGCCTCCCCATGATTGGCGGATTTCTGCCCCGCTGGTCTCGGTGACCGCGGGGCGTGGCGCGGTGTCCACGTGCAGGCGGAAGATATCCGGGCGGTTGTAGTGGCCCGTGGGATCCAGGTAGTGGCGCTGGATGGCGACCTCTCGCACGTCGAGATCGGCGATCAGGGTTTCCTCGCGCCGGCGGACCGGGCCGGCCAGTACCTCCCCACTGGGTGCCACGATGACGGTGTTGCCCTCTTCCAGCCACGGGCCGTTCTGGTCCAGGTAGCCGGGCGGGATCAGGCGGTCGCGCCCGGGGAAGCCGGCCGGGATCGCGTCGGCATGCAGGACCGGGCTGACCCCGATGACGAACATCCGGTTCTCCCGGGCCAGGTGGCGCATAGTGGCGATCCAGCCGTCACCTGAGGCGAGGGTGGGCGCGATCCACACATCGATGCCCTGGGCATACAGGCAGAAGCGGGCCAGCGGCATGTAGTTCTCCCAGCAGATCAGCCCGCCGATCCGGGCCATGCCGGTGTCCACGATCCGCAGCGTCGACCCGTCACCCATGCCCCAGACCGTCCGCTCGGATCCGGTCGGCACGAGCTTGCGGTGGCGGCCAGCCAGCTCCCCGCCGGGGGAGAAATACAGCACGGTGTTGTAGATGGTGCGGCCGTGCTCCTCGCGTTCCTCGACGCCAACGGCCAGCCACACGGCGTGCTCGGCGGCGATGCCGGCCAGCCGCTCAGTGGCCGGCCCCGGTACGACAACGGCGTTGTCCGCCAGCAGGGCGAACCAGTCCTCGTCCCCAGCCCAGATGGGGACGGTGTCGATCCAGATCGGGGTGCCGGGCACGAACACCTCGGGGAACGCCACCAGCTGCGCCCCTTGACGGGCGGCGGCCGCGGTCAGCGTGGCGACCCGGCCGATGGTCGCGTCACGGTCCATTAGCACGTAGCCCGCCTGCACGGCCGCCACCCGGAGCGTGGTCATCAGATTCACCGCACGTGGCTGGCTGAGCCGCCGGCGGGCGCCAGCTTGCGGTGCCGGGCCGCCAGGGAGCCGGGGATGCGGCGGGCCAGCACGGCCGGCCTTTCCCGAAACCCTGGGACGTCTCGTTCGCCCACCGCTACCAGCACCGGCCTGGCCAGGTCGTCGAGGGCGTCCAGAGGCCGCGGCCGGGTTTCCTGGTCATCACGGCTGGCCCCGTCGCCGGTCACCTGGAAGGCGAGCCGGGCACCGGGCCGGGCGACCACCCGTGCCGCGCTGGGCGGGTGCTGCGCTTCAGTTCGTGACATGCCCGCATCGTGACCCGCGGCGGCCCAGCGTCACATCGGTGCGTACCCCCAATCGCTGGCCCGGCGGATACCCAGCTAGCCCGGTGAAATACCCAGCTAGCCGCGGTGCCCGTCGAGCCCGGCCGAATATCCGGCCAGCTGGGACCGGCGCAGCCCGGTCTTGGCCAGCAGGCTGGCCACGTGCTTCTCGACCGTGCGGGGGGACAGGTACATGGCCGCGGCGATCTCCCGGTTCCCGAGGCCCTGGGCGGCCAGCCGGAGCACGTCCGCCTCGCGCTCGGTCACGCCGAGCGCGCGAAGCTGGCCCGGCAGCGGCGTGACGCCGGGACGCCGCCGCGGAACTGGCGCACCAGCCTGGCGCAGCAGCCCCCGGCATGCCGCAGCCACCCGGTCATCGGCTCGTTCCGCGAAGTAATCGGCGGCTTCCCGCAGCCAGGCGACCGGATCGCCCCAGCCGCCGGTGAGCGCGGCCGGTGCGGCGACACGCCGGGCGTAGTGCTTATACCAGGCCACTAGCGGCCCCATCTGCGCGTCCGCGGCGGCGAACGTGGCGCTGGCCTCGTCTGCCCGGCCCTGCTGGCCGGCCAGGACAGCATCCGCGTACCCGAGCAGGGAACCGACGACCAGGTGCCGGGTGCCATGGGCGGCCCGTACCCGGGCCGCAGCCTGAGCCGCGTCCCGGCCCAGCAGCGCGCCCAGCAGCGGCCACAGCCCGAGGAACGGCGGGGCGATCGTCGCGGGCGAGCTCAGCAGCAGGTCGGCCCCGGCCGCCATCCGCTGGTGGGCCTCCGCCAGATCCTCGGCCAGCAACGAGAGCGTGGCCCGGCAGTGACCCCAGGAGCAGCCCAGCACGTCCGGATCCTCCGGGGCCAGGCTGACCGCCTCCGTGATGCTGGCCTCCATGGCCTGCTGCTCGCCCCGGATAGCGTGCGCCGTGGCCTGGAAGATCAGCGCCATCGGCCGCGTGGCCAGCCGGAACCGGCGTGACGTTCGCTCGCACCGCCGGGCGGCTTCCAGCGCCTCGTCCGCGCGGAACTGCTTGTTCAGCCCGGCGGCGATCTGCAGGTCCAGCGTCGCGGTCAGCGCCACCGCGCCCAGGTCCAGGGCCAGCTCACGGGCCTGTTCCAGCCGGTCCACGCTCTCGGTCCGCAGTTGGTCGATCGTACCCAGCTCGTGCAGCGCCCGTAGCCGCCACAGCTGCAGCCCGTGCGCCCTGGCTATGGCGGCTGCCTGCGTAAACGCCAGCTCCGCGGCGTCCAGATCGCGCTGCCGCGCGACCCGGCCGATCACCTCCAGCGCCTCGCAGGCCACCTCCGGGAGCCCGCTGATCTGCGCGGCTTCCAGGGCGGCGCGCGCCAGGTCATCCGCCTCCCCCAGCTGCCCCCGGCCCGCCGCGACCTGCGCCGCGCAGGCGTCGATGTGGGCCGCCGGCACGTCGGCGGACCGGCGAGCGACCTGGATGCTCGCATCCGCCTCGGCCCACCGCGCGCCGGCCATCGCCGCCCGCGCGATGTCCAGGTGCAGCAGCCCGGTCCGGGCTGACGCCGCCCCGCGGCCCAGCCGGGCCAGCAGCGTCCGGCCTGTCTCGATCGCCCGCTCGACCTGACCGGACAGCGCGAAGACCTCGGTCAGGGCCTCATCGACCTGGACGGCCAGCGCGCCGTCACCCGGGCTGACCAGGGCCCGGGCCCGCTGGAGCGTATCCTCAGCGCTGGCCAGCGCGCCGGCCGCCAGATCCCGCCGCCCAGCCTCCAGCAGCAGCGCCGCAGCGCGTGCTGTGTCGCCCGCCCTTTCGGCCAGCTCGGCAGCCAGCACACACCAGGCACCCGGCAGGCCGGGATGCGTGGCCAGGACCGCCGCCAGCCCCTGGGCCGCCAGCGCCGCCCGCTCCGGCGGGAGCAGCCCGGCCAGGACCGCATCCTGGGTCAGCGCGTGCCGGAACCGGAAACTGTTCTCGTCAGCCATGACCAGCTGCAGACCGACCCCGCGGCGCAACGCCGCCACCACCGCTTCGTCGGGCAGGCCGGTCGCCTGGCCAAGCAGCGTCCAGTCGAACCGGCGGCCCAGCACCGCCGCGGCGCAGATGACGCTGCGGCCGGCCGCGTCCAGCCCGTTCAGGCGGCGCCGCACCGCGTCGGCGAACGTGTCCGGGACCCCGGCGCCGGTCAGGTCACCGGCATGCCAGCGGCCGTCCCGCTCGGTCAGCGAGCCGTCGCCGATCAGGCCGGCCAGGATCTCCTCGACCAGGAACGGCAGGCCCTCAGCCCGCTCCGCCACCAGCGACATGACGGCGTCCGGCAGGTCGGTGCTGCCCACACAGGCCAGCGTCATGCTGGCCGTGGCGGCCGGATCCAGCCGGCTCAGCGCCAGCACAGCCGCCGAGCCGCGCGCCTGCAGCGCGCCGGCCAGCGCCGCCGCCTGGCCACGTTCCGCATTGCGCAGCGTGCTCACGCACAGCGCCCGGTCCGTGGACAGGTTGTCGGCCAGGTACTCCAGCAGGGCCAGCGTCTCCCGGTCGGCCCAGTGCAGGTCCTCCAGGACCAGCAGGCACCCGGGACCGGGGGACAGCGCACGCATGAGCTGGAGCACCGCCTCGCCCAGGAAGACGAGGGAATCATCACCCACCGCCGCCGGCTGCCGCCAGCCGGGGATCAGCCGGCCCAGCGCGGGCCGGAAGGGATCCAGCTCCCTGCTCTCCGCCAGCCGGCCCGCGCGCCCCGCCACGGCCAGCGCCTCGGCGAACGGCCGGAACGGCGCGGGAGCACCTGCGGCCACCGCCCGCCCGGCCAGGATCGTGAACCCGGATTCGGCAGCCGCGCGGGTGGTCTCGCGGACCAGCCGCGACTTCCCGATCCCCGGCTCACCGGTCACGAATAGCGTGCTGCCGTGCCCCGCCCCGGCCGCGGTCAGCGCAGCCCGCAGGCGGTGGCACTCCTCATCCCGCCCCACCAGTACCGGGCACAGCACCTGCCGCACCCGACCAGTATCAGCCCGCCCGGCGGCGCGTCCAAGCAGGCTGGGCCCAGCCGGCGGCGGCCACCTCAGTGACGCACCGACCTGGCCCAGTAGCCCGGGACCGTTCGGCCGCCATTCCCTTATGATCGGTGGTGCCCTTTCCGGGGCCAGCAGGAAGGTGCCGCCCGATGCCCGCTCTCCCGCCCGACGCCACCGAGCCGGACGCCGACGACGTGATCGGTGTCCGCTACCCGAACACGGCCCGTATCTGGAACTACCAGCTCGGCGGCAAGGACAATTTCGCCGTCGACCGGGAGGCGTCCGCGGCGGCCAACGCGATGGTGCACGGAATGGGTGTGCCGGATGGCGCCGACACGGCCGTGGAGAGCCGTCATCTGCTGCAGCGGATGACTGACTACATGCTCGGGCAGGGCGTCCGCCAGTTCCTCGACCTCGGCTCCGGCCTGCCGAACATGGCCAACACCCACCAGATCGCGCACCGGGTGGCGCCCGAGGCGCGCATCGTCTACGTGGACATCGACCCGCTGGTGTCGACGCACGCCGCCGCGCTGATGGCCGGCCCCAACGTGGTCACGCTCCGCGGGGACCTGCGCGAACCGGAACAGGTACTCGGCGACCCGCAGGTCCGTGAGCTGTTCGACTTCGGCCAGCCGGTCGGGATCATGTTCATGTGCGTGCTGCACTGCCTGTGGGATCGCGAAGACCCCTGGGCGGTCGTCCGGCAGTTCCGGGACGCGGTAGGGCCGGGCAGCTACCTGGCCCTCAGCCACATGACAGACGAAGCTCACCCGGAAGCGGCCGATGGGCTGTTTCGGATGACCCAGGACCTGCACTGGAACACGCCGCTCATCTCGCGCAGCCGGGCCGGCATCGCACGGTTCTTCGACGGTTTCACGCTGGTGGAGCCCGGCCTGGTGCGGCCCGCGGAATGGCATCCCGAGCTGGACCAGCCGCTCCGCGAGCGCGGCCCGAACGTGGCAGCCGACGAGCCGGTGCTCAAGCTGGCCGTGGCCGGCCCGCCCGGGGGCGATCCCGGGACCGCGTGGCACCTGTGCGGGGTCGGCGTCAAGGACCAGCGCTAACGCCACCCAGAGCGGCTGGCCGGCCAGCAGGCCGGTCAGCCGCAGCGTCAGCCAGCCGCAGCGCGCTGCTCCCAGACCGCCGGATTGAGCAGAGTCGGCGGGCGGCGGCCGGCCAGCGCGGCGAGCAGGTTGTCGGCGGCCAGGTTGCCCATGGCCAGGCGGGTCTGCACCGTGGCCGACCCCAGATGGGGAATGAGCACGGCGTTCTCGCAGCCGAGCAGGGCGGGATGCACGTCCGGCTCGCGCTCGAACACGTCGAGCCCGGCCGCGAAGATCTCGCCGTCGTTGAGCGCCCGGGCCAGCGCTTCCTCGTCGATGACCGGGCCGCGCGACGTGTTCACCAGCACGGCCGTGGGTTTCATCATGGCCAGCCGCTCGGCGTTGATCAGATGCCGGGTCTGCTCGCTGAGGTTGGTGTGCAGCGACACGAAATCGGACTCGCGGAGCAGGTCGGCCAGGTCGCGGTACTCGGCGCCGAGTTCCTGCTCGACCCCGGCCGGCGGCCGGCAGGTGTCGTAGTACAGCACGCGCATGGCGAACCCGCGGGCCCGGCGGGCCAGCGCCTGCCCGATCCGGCCGAAGCCCACCACGCCGAGCGTCTTGTGGTGGACGTCCTGGCCGAGCATCATCAGCGGCCCCCAGATCCACGGGGTGCCGGCGCGCAGGAACCGGTCGCCTTCGGCGACCCGCCGGGCGGCCGCCATCATCAGCGCGAACGCGATGTCCGCGGTGGTCTCGGTCAGCACCTCCGGGGTGTTCGAGGCCAGCACGCCGTGCCTGGTGCACGCGGCCACGTCGATGTTGTCGAAGCCCACGGCAAAGTTGGCCACGATGGCGAGCTGCGGCCCGGCGGCGTCAGGAACTCGTCGTCCACCCGGTCGGTGAGCAGCGTGACCGCGCCGGCCTTCCCGGCCACCTGGGCCAGCAGCTGACCGCGGGGCATGGCCCCCGCGCCGTCGTACAGCGTCATGTCGGACCCGGCCGCGATCCGGTCCAGCACCGGCTGGGGCAGCCGACGGGTGACCAGCACCGGCTTGGATGTCCCGGTCACGGCTAGGCCTGCAGTTCCGGGAGAACGGCGGCCACGGCGTCCAGCGCGGCGGTAATGGCCTCGACCGAGTTCGCGTACGAAAAGCGCAGGTAGCCCTCCCCGTAGCGGCCGAACGCGGTCCCCGACAGGGCCGCCACGCCGGCCCGCTGCAGCAGGTGCTCTTCGATCTTCTGGGACGGCAGGCCGAGCGCCTTGACCGAAGGGAACACGTAGAACGCCCCGCCCGGCAGCTGGCAGCTGATGCCGTCGATGGCGTTCAGCCCGGCCACGATCACCTCGCGGCGGCGGCGGAACTCGGCGATCATCTGCTCGACCGGTTCCCACGGCCCGGTGAGCGCGGCGACCGCGGCGCGCTGGCTGAACGCGCTGGTGCACGAGACCGAGTTGATGACCAGCCGGGAGATCGGCTCGACCAGCGGGGCGGGAAAGACACCGAAGCCGAGCCGCCAGCCCGTCATGGCGTACGTCTTGCTCCAGCCGTCGAGCAGGACGGTGCGGTCGGCCATCCCGTCGATGTCCAGCACGGACACGTGCTCACCCGCGTAGCGGATGGCCCAGTACACCTCATCGGCCAGCACGAGCAAGTCGTTGCGGATGGCGATCTCGGCGATGGCCTCGGCGTCCCCGCGGGCCAGGGCCGAGCCGCACGGGTTGTGCGGGGAGTTGAGCACGAGCAGCCGGGTCCGCGGGGTAACCAGCGACGCCAGCTCCCCCGGGTCGGGGCGGAACCCGTTCTCCTCGCGCAGCGGCAGCGGGACCGGCGTGGCCCCGGTGAACCGGGCGATGGACTCGTACATCGGGAACCCGGGGTCGGGGTAGATGACCTCGTCGCCCTCCTGGCAGGTGGCCAGCATGAGGTACCACATGATGGGTTTGGCGCCAGGGGTGACGATCACCCGGTCCGGGGCCGTCTCGAGCCGGCCGGCCCGGGACAGCCATGCGGCTACCGCCTCGCGCACCTCGGGCAGCCCGGGCGCCGGGACGTAATGGGTGTACCCGGCGTCCAGCGCCTCGGCCGCGGCCGCCACGATGTGGGCCGGGGTGGTGAAGTCGGGCTCGCCGATCTCCAGGTGGATGATCTTGCGGCCCTGGGCCTCCAGCGCCCGGGCCCGGGCCAGCACCTCGAACGCCGACTCCGTGCCCAGCCTGGACATCCGCCCGGCCAGCCGGCCAGCGGGGATCGTCTTTGATACGCCCACGACGCCGGTGCACCTCCCCTCCCACAGGAGTAAAGCTGAACCACCGTGCAGCCTGGCCTAGCGGAATGTCAAGACCACCCCGGCGGCCATACTGGGCCAGTGAGCCACGACGTGATCGGGCCGGCCATCAACGCGGTGCTGGTGCCGCCGCAGGCGGAGCGGTTCGCGGCCCTGGCTGGCGTGGACCCCAGCCGGCTGGTGCTGAACGTGACCGGGTGGAACAAGCTGGTCCTGCTCGGTTCCGACCGGGTGTTCCTGTTCCCTCGCTCGGCGGACGGCCTGGAGTGGTTCGAGCGGGAACTGGCCGCGTACCGGGCGCTGGCCCGGACGCCGCTGACCGTCGTGCCGCGCCTGCTGGACCGGTGGGCCGACCCGGAGATCTACCCGTTCCCGTTCGCGGCCGTGACCCGGCTGCCCGGCCGGGTCCCGGCCGAGCCGGAGGCCCTGATCGACCAGCTGGGCCAGGCCATCGCGGGCTGGCATGAGCTCGACCCGCCGGTGCTGGCCGGCGCGCGGCCACCCAGCCACCACGACGCGCCGCATCACCGCTGGCTGCGCCGGGCGCTCGACCCGGCCACCAGCGCGGCGGCGGCGGCCGAGGCGGCCGGCCGCCTGGGCCGGCCCGGCCGGGCCGCCGCGTGGACGGGCCTGCTGGCCCGGGCCGCGGAACTGCGGCCGGTGCTGGTCCACGGCGACATCCACGAAGATCAGCTGCTGGCCGAGGACGGCCGGCTGACCGGCATCATCGACTGGGAGACGGTCCGGGTGGACCACCCGTACTGGGACTTCGACCTGGGCGAGTGGGGTACCGGCCTGTGGCGGCGGCGGCGGCACGACTTCAGTGCCCTGTGGGCGCGTGGCTGGCAGGCGTATGCGCAGCGGCGCGGTCTCGACGCCGACCCCCGCCCGGTGCAGACCGCGTTCCGGCTCCGGCACGCGCTCCGCCTGCTGCAGGAGCCCGGCGATCCCGCCATCCACGGCACGATCGGCGAGCATCTCGCCGCGGTACCGGAGTGACGAGAACTCGTGAACTGGGCCGGGCGCGCGGTTACGGCAGGGCCCCGATCTGCTGCCACGGCGGGCCAGGGAACCGGACCAGGCGATCACTCACGTATTCCCATGCCTCGGCTAGATCCCCCCGGGTGACCTGGGGTACGTCGTCGCCGGGACCAGGGTCAGCCTGGATACGCCAGCTGGCTGTCCCTCGCGCTGCTGCCCGTGCTCATCGAAGTACCCTGTCCACATGAGCGAGCTGCCGCTCGATGACGGACCGGACGTCACCGCTGCCGCGCGTGACGCGGCCCGCGGTCATGTCGTATACCTCACCGAACACGGCGAGCGTCTCGCTGCCATCGTCCCGGCGGAGTTCGCCGCCGTCCTGGAAGGCATGAGCCCGGAGCAGGCCCAGGAACTGCTGGAGGATCTCGCCGACGTGGCGGCCGCGCGGCGAGCGCTCGACGAACCAGGCAGCGACATTCCCGCCGGCCAGGTTTGGGCCGAGTTCGGTCTGTCATGACCGGCGGCGCTCGCACGGGCTGCTCAGGATCCGTGTCACGGCCGTTTCAAGATCATGATGTGAGGCCGAGGATAGCGAATGGCCTGTCCATGGACCGGCTGGCCCATCGGGTGGCTTCGGTCACATCGGTGCGTCCGAACAGCCGCAGGGCGCAGATGGCCAG